>Ga0066388_100001963_pt1 | contig 12167 bp, 12 predicted proteins | sample PanSoiMetaGPlot6_FD_64539 | JGI IMG/M metagenome (GOLD analysis project Ga0066388, IMG submission 64539) | Tropical forest soil microbial communities from Panama analyzed to predict greenhouse gas emissions - Panama Soil - Plot 6 (Hybrid Assembly) | ecosystem: Environmental > Terrestrial >... | reverse complement strand
ACGCGGTCGCACCACGCGTTGAAGATCCCCATGCTGCCGTTCAGCAGGCCGACGTTCGAGTGCAGGATGGTGCCCATCATCCGCCCGCTCGCCTTGGCGAAGCCGTGCGCCACCGAGACCGCGGCGCCCTCGTGCAGGCACAGGATCATCTGGGGCCGCTGGTTGCCGATGTGGTTTACGAGGCTGTCGTGCAGCCCGCGAAAGCTCGCCCCGGGCACGAGCGAAACCCAGGGCACGTCCAGCGCCTGGAGCATGCGCGCGATCGCGTCGCTCGACCAGAGCTCGGCGTGCGCGGGTGACGGCTGCGGGGTCTCGGGTAGGATGGTCGGCTTCATCGTCATCCTCCGGGCTGTCTCGCCGCCCGTCCGCGCGGGCTCGGCGTGTTAGTGCGCGCCGCAGGCCGTCGCGGGGCTGGGGCCCCGCTGGCCGAGGTGCGCTTCTTATGAGCGGCGCGCGGGCGGCGCCGCGAGTCCCGCCAGGGTACTCCGCGGCAACGGCGTGCCGCAAGGCGGTCGCGAGCGAGAATCCCTCGGCCCCGAGGCGCGGTCTAAAGGGCCATGGTCGTCGGCGAGATCTGGAGGTATCCCGTGAAGTCGATGGGCGGGGAGCAGCTCGACGCCACGGTGCTCATCGCCGACGGTATCCCGGGCGATCGCATCGTGCATGCGCGCAACGGGAGTGACGTCATCACGGCCCGTGGCCACCCGGCTCTGCTGGGATTTCACGCGACGCTCGGCCCCGACGACGAGCCGCTCGTCGACGGGCAGCCCTGGAGCTCGGAGGCGGTCGCCGCGAGGATCCGCCAGGCCGTTGGCCCTGACGTGCAGCTCGCGCGCTATGACGGGCCCGAGCGCTTCGACGTCTTGCCGCTGCTCGTCGCCACGGACGGCGCCATCGCGAAGCTCGGCATGGATCGGCGGCGATTCCGTCCCAACATTTTCGTCAGCGGAGTCGCGGGCGACGCCGAGCGGTCGTGGCCCGGCCAGCGCCTGCGCATCGGCCGCGCAGTCATCGGCGTCGCGTCTCTGCGGCAGCGGTGCGTGATGACGACGTACGACCCGGACACGCAGATGCAGGACGTCTCGATCCTGCGCCGCATCGTCCGCGAGGCCGGCGGCCGGCTGGCGCTCGACTGCCGGGTGATCGAGCCGGGCCGCGTGGCGGTGGGCGATCCGGTCGAGGTGCTTCGCGACTGAACGCTCAGCTGCCGCGATAGGTCACGTAGCCATAGGGCGAGACGAGCAGCGGCACGTGGTAGTGAGCCGTCGGCTCCGCGATCGTGAATCGCACGGGCACCTGATCGAGAAACGGCGGCTCGGCTTGCGCGCCCCCGGCGGCGCGGAAATATGCGCCCACGTGAAAGACGAGCTCGTAGCGTCCTACGGCCATCTCGGTCGGGCCCAGGAGCGGCGCGTCCACTCGACCGTCGGCGTTCGTCGTCACGGTCTTGATCGGCCGCGCAGAGCCGTCGCCGTCGAGACGCGCGAGCTCGATCCGGAGCCCCGCGGCCGGGCGGCCGCGCGAGGTGTCGAGCACGTGGGTCGTCAGACCGGCGAGCCGCTCCGGGCTCATCGCTCGGCGATCAGGCCCGCCAGGCGAAGGCGCGCGATCTCGAAGACTTGGGCGAGCGCGGTTTCCATTTCCTGAGCTTCGGTGTTCCCGAGGCGAGTCTCGAACGCCGCGAGGATCTGCCGCTTGTCGTGGCGGCGGACCGCGATGATGAACGGGAAGCCGAACTTCTCGCGGTACGCCGCGTTCAGCCGGCCGAACCGCTCGTATTCTTCGTCGTCGAGACGGTCCAGGCCGGCGCTCGACTGCTCGGACGCCGACGCGCTCGTGAGCGTACCCGCCCGAGCCGCCCGGCCGGCCAGGTCGGGATGGGCGCGCAGGAGCGCCAGCTGCTCCTGCCGCGAGGCCCGGCGCACCACGGCCACCATCGCGGCGTAGAGCGCCTCGACGCTCGCGAATGGGCGTAGGTCGGCGGCCCGCGCCGCGATCCACGGCGAGTGCTCGAAGACGGGGCCCAGGGCGCGCTCGAGCTCGTCGCGGCCCGCCCGGTTGAGGCTCTCGAGCGTCGCTACGCCGGCCTGCACCGCTCAGCGGCTCCCCGCCCCGCCGTCGATCGGCGCGCCCTGATCGAGCCAGCGCGCCAGCAGATCGCGCTCGGCTTCAGTCATGCCGGTCTTGTTGGCGAGCGGCATGTTGCGCAGCACCACGACGCGGGCTCGGATCGTCTCGGCGCGCGCGCGGATGCTCTCGACGGTCTCGAACGTGACGCCGTTCGGCGCGATCCGGAAGACGTCGTCGCTCGGTGTCTGCGAGTGGCACGAAAGGCAGCGCCGGTCGATGACCTCCTTCGCCGCGACGAAGCCCACGCGATCGCCGCCGTGACGGCCGCCGCCGAGCCACGCGGGCGAGGTCAGGTAGACGACGCCGGCGAGCGCCGCGGTCACCGGCAGGAGCCACCAGTCGGCGGGCCGGCCGCGCTCGCGCGCGATCATCACGTGGCGAACACCCACGCCGACCGCGATGAGCAGCCACAGGATCAGCCAGTTCAGCGGATGCCCGTAGGTGGCCGGATAGTGGTTGCTCAGCATCATGAAGATCACGGGGAACGTCGCGTAGCTGTTGTGGGTCGAGCGCTGCTTGGCGCGCTTCGAGAGCGTCTGGTCGGGGGTGCGGCCGGCGGTCGCCGCGGCGATGAGCTCGCGCTGCGCCGGCACGATCCGCATCCAGACGTTGGCGACCATGATCGTTCCGAGCATCGCGCCCGTGTGGATGAAGGCGGCGCGGCCGCTCAGCACGTGCGTCAGGCCGTAGACGACCGCCAGCAGGAGCACCCACGACACGAGCACGGCGGCGAGGTCGTCGCCGCGGGCGAGCGGCGAGCTCCACAAGAGGTCATAGACCGCCCAGCCGACGATCAAGAGGCCGATGCCGAGTGCGACCGCCTGGCCCGGCGTGATCGACGACACAGAGGCGTCGACGAGATAGACGCCCTTCGTGAGGTAGTAGACGAGGACCAGCAGCGGGAAGCCCGTCAGCCACGTCATCGCGGCTTCCCACTTGAACCAGTGGATCGGCGACGGCAGCTGACCGGGCGGCAGCTTGCGCCGCTCGACCAGGTAGAACCCCCCGCTGTGCAGGAGCCATGTGTGGCCCTCGACGTCGCCGCGCCGCGGATCGTCGCGGATCAAGGCGGCGTCGAGCCACATGAAGTAGAGCGAGGTGCCGATCCACCCGATTCCGGCGATCAGGTGCACCCAGCGAAGGCCGATGTTGAGCCAGTCGAGAATCAAGCCGTCCATCTCACCACCGCCATCAAATACCCGATTTCCGCGTTTGGCGCATCAGCTGCCGCACGTCTTCGGCGCGGATCGGCGTGCCCACGATGTGAGCACCGAACGGACGCAGGGCGTCCTCGACCGCGGCCGCGATCGCCGCCGGCGGCGCGAGGGTGCCTCCCTCGCCAACCCCCTTCACGCCGAGCGGGTTGAGCGGGCTCGGCGTGACGAGGTTGGCGATCTTGATCGGCGGGATCTGGGCGGCGGTGGGCATCACGTACTCCATGAGCGACTGGGCGCGCGGCTGGGCGTTGTCGTCGTAAGAGAGCTCTTCGTAGAGCGCGCCGCCGACGCCCTGGGCAACGCCTCCGTGGATCTGACCCTCGACGATCAGCGGGTTGATCAGTCGGCCCGCGTCGCTCGCCGCCACGTAGTCGACGATCTCGACCTCGCCGGTCTCGCGATCCACAGCGACGACGGCGACGTGCACGCCGCTCGCGAAGGTCGGCCGCGGCGCCAGGAAGTAGTGCGTCGCCTCGAGACCCGGGCTCATGCCTTCGGGCAGCGGCGAGCCGGGCGCGAACGCGGCTGCGATGTCGCCGAGCGAGAGCTGCCGGTGCGGCGCTCCCACGACGCGTGCGGCGCCGCCGGCGAGCTCGAGATCGCCCTCGGCCACCTCCAGCCGGTGCGCCGCCAGGCGGCGCGCCTTGTCGGCGACGGCGCGCGCGGCGACGAGCGCCGCGCTGCCGGCCACCACGGCGTTGCGGCTCGCGTAGGTGCCGACGCCGAACGGGATCATCGCCGTGTCGCCGTGCCGGACGACGACGTCGCCGGGCGCCAGACCGAGCTCGTCGGCCACCACCTGGGCCAGCGCCGTCGCGGTCCCCTGGCCGTGCGGCGAGGCGCCGGTGACGAGCAGCGCCTGGCCGGTCGGGTCGACGCGCAGCATCGCGCCCTCGTGAGGGCCAAGGCCGGTGAGCAGCACGTAGCCCGCCACGCCGATTCCGAGGAGACGGCCGTGGTCGCCGCGGGCGCGCTCGGCCGCCTGCTCGGCGCGGCGCTCCCGGTAGCGCGCCAGATTCAGCGCCGCGTCGAGGGCGGCTTCGTAATCGCCGCTGTCGTAGACCACCGGCACCTGGGCGGACGAGAGCCCGAGCTGCCACGGGAACTCGTCGCGACGGATGTAGTTCTTGCGGCGGATCTCGGCGGGATCCATGCCGAGCTCCTGCGCCAGCTGATCGACGGCGCGCTCGAGCGCGAACACCGCCTCGGGCTGTCCGGCGCCCCGATAGGCCGCAGCCGGCGCCTTGCACGTGAGCGCGGCACGTACCCGGCAGGCGTAGTCGCGGATCCGGTAGGGCCCCGGCAGGCTCGCCGCCGTGATCGACGGGCACAGCACGCCGAGGCTTCGCGTATAGGCGCCGACGTCCGCGAGCAGCTCGGCTCGCAGCCCGAGGATCGTGCCGTCGCGGCGCGCCGCCAGCTCGACATCGTGCCACTGCTCGCGCGCGTGCGCCGTGCTGGTCACGTGCTCATGACGCGTCTCGATCCACTTCACCGGCGCGTGAAGACGCATCGCCAGCAGCGGTATCAAGATCTCCTCGGGGTAGATCTCCTGCTTCACCCCGAATCCTCCGCCCACGTCGGGCGCGATCACGCGAATCCGGTGCTCGCTGAGCCCGAAGACCTCCCGCAGCGCGTCGCGCAGCGTGTGAGGCCACTGGGTCGACGACCACACGGTGAGACTGCCCGTACCGACGTCGTACGCGGCCAGCACGCCGCGGGTCTCGAGCGGCATCCCCGTGTAACGATGGACGTAGTAGCGCGCTCCGGTCACGATCTCGGCGCGCCGGAACACGGCGTCGGCGTCGCCGGCGCGCACGGTGAACTCGGCGGCGACGTTGCCGTCGATCCCATCGTGCAGGAGGGGCGCGCCGTCCGCGACGGCCGCGTGAGCGCCGGGGACCGGGTCGAGCGGCTCGTACGCGATCTGTAAGGCCTCGGCGCCGTCCTGCGCCGCGTAGCGGCTCTCGGCCACGACGGCGGCGATCGGCTCGCCGACGTAGCGCGCCTTGCCCCGCGCCAGCGGAAGCTGCCGGCAGGGCCTGAGCGAGGGATGATCGACGATGGGCGGGATGTCGCGGAAGCCGCGCTCGGCCTCGAGGTCGGCCGCGGTGAACACGCCGGCGACCGCGGGGAGCGCTTGGGCCGCGGCGGTGTCCACCCGGAAGCGCGCGTGGGGATAGATGCTCCGGGCGAAGGCCACGTGAAGCGTGCCGGGCACGCGCAGGTCGTCGACATAGCGGGCCTGGCCGCGCAAGAGCCGCGGGTCCTCGAGGCGCCTGATGGGCCGGCCGGTGAATTTGTCGGGCACGTGGTCCGCCGCGGGGCTCAATTATAATTCCGGGGCATGTCCCCCGGCGATCTACTCCCCGGTCCGCGAGTGCTCCTGGGGCCCGGCCCGTCGATGGCCGACCCGCGCGTCCTGCGCGCGATGTCGACGCCGTTGCTGGGCCAGTTCGACCCGGAGTTCACCGAGATCATGAACGAGGTGATGGACCTCTCGCGCTTCGCGTTCCAGACCGCCAACGCGCGCGCGTTCCCGGTGCCCGGGACGGGGCGCGCCGGTCTCGAGGCCGCGCTCACCTCGCTGATCGAGCCGGGCGACCGGGTCGTCGTGGCCGAGTGCGGGCGCTTCGGCCTCTTGCTGATCGAGATCGCCGAGCGGTGCGGGGCCGAGGTCGTCCCGGTGCGCAGCGAGTGGGGGCGGCTGATCGATCTCGACGCGCTCGAGGCCGCGCTGAAGGCTGCCCGGACCAAGTTGGTCGCCGTCGTGCACGGCGAGACGTCGACCGGGATCTTGCAGCCGCTCGCCGACGTCGCGCGGCTCGCCCACGATCACGAGGCGCTCCTGGTCGCCGACTGCGTGGTCACGCTGGGCGGCTCTGAGGTTGCCGTCGACCGCTGGGACGTCGACGTCGCGACCGCGGGGACCCAGAAGTGCCTGAGCTGCCAGTCGGGATTGGCGCCGGTCACGTATAACGCGCGGTCCGAGGCGGTCATCCGCGGGCGCCGCACCAAGGTGCGCAGCAACTATCTGGACCTCGGTCAGCTCGCCGACTACTGGAGCCCGGCCCGCTTCAACCACCACACGGCGCCGACCGCGATGGTGTACGGCCTGCGCGAGGCGCTCCGGGCCGTTCGCGAGGAAGGCCTCGCCGCGCGCTTCGCGCGCCACCGCCTGCACGGCGACGCGCTGCGCGCCGGCCTCGACGCCCTGGGGCTCACGCTCTTCGGCAAGGAGCCGCGCGATCATCGGCTGCCCTTCCTGACGCCCGTCGTCGTGCCGGACGGCGTCGACGAGCTCCGTGTGCGTCGCCGCCTCGTCGATGATTTCGGTGTCGAGATCGGCGCCGCGTTCGGCCCGCTGCAGGGCAAGATCTGGCGCATCGGCACCATGGGCTATTCGGCGCAGCGCCAGTTCGTGCTCGTGTGCCTGGCGGCGCTCGAGCACGCGCTTCGTCTCGAAGGTCACCGCGCCGCGGCCGGCGCCGGTCTCGACGCGGCCCTGGCTCACTACGCCGCCGCCGGCCCCCCGACCCGCGATACCGCCGACAACCTCGGCGCGTCAGGAATCGGCCGCCTATGAGCCGCCCACCCACGAAGCGCACGCGTTCGAGCGCCGGCTCCGCCGGCGCAACCGGATCTGGGGGGAGGCAGGGCGAGACCGGGCCGCAGGCCCGGGCCGCCCGTCGGAAGGGGGGCGAAGCCCTCCTCCGAGGAAACTATCCACGTGACTTGATCGGGTATGGCACGAAGCTGCCGGATCCGAAATGGCCGGGCGGCGCGAAGCTGGCGCTCCAGGTCGTCATGAACTACGAGGAGGGCGGCGAGCAGTCGATCCTTCATGGCGACAAGGAGGCCGAGGCGTATCTGCAAGAGGTCGTCGGATTGCCCGCGCTCCCGGGCGTGCGGAACTTGCAGGTCGAATCGATGTACGAGTACGGCAGCCGCGTCGGCTTCTGGCGTCTCATGCGCACGTTCGCGTCGTACGGCATCAAGATCAGCGTCTTCGCGGTGGCCACGGCGCTCGAGCGCCACCCGGAGGCCGCCGCGGCGATCGTCGAGGCCGGCCACGAGGTCGTGAGCCACGGCTGGAAGTGGATCGACTACCAGTACGTGGCCGAGAAGGTCGAGCGTGACCACATCCGGCGTGCGGTCGAGAGCCTGACGCGGGTGACCGGCAGCCGCCCGGTCGGCTGGTACACGGGCCGGCTCAGCCCCAACACGCGGCGCCTCGTGGTCGAGGAGGGCGGCTTTCTCTATGACGCCGACGCCTACAACGACGATCTGCCGTACTGGACCGTCGTCTCGGGCAAGCCGCACCTGGTGGTCCCCTACACCCTGGACGTCAACGACATGAAGTTCGGGCTGCCCGGCGGCTTCGCGACCGGCGACGAGTGGCTCGCCCACGCGCGGGACGCCTTCGACGTGCTCTACGCCGAGGGCGCCGATCACCCGAAGATGATGTCGGTCGGGCTTCACATGCGGCTGATGGGCCGGCCCGGGCGAGCCGCCGCGCTCGCGCGCTTCTTCGACCACGTAGAGCGCCACGACCACGTGTGGGTCTGCCGCCGGGTGGACGTCGCCCGGCACTGGATCGAGCAGCATCCCTATCGGCCCGGATAGTAGTGCGCGCTACAGGCCGTCGCGGGGCTGGGGCCCCGCCGGCCGAGGTGCGCTTATGGATAGTAGTGCGCGCTGCAGGCCGTCGCGGGGCTGGGGCCCCGCCGGCCGAGGTGCGCTTATCAAGTAACAGGAGGCTCGATATGGCCTACAAGGATCTCCGCGAGTACCTGGCCGCCCTCGAGGTTCGGGGCAAGCTCCATCACGTCAAGAAGGAAGTTGATCCGAACTGGGAAGTCGCCGCCGTCATCCGCCGGGTATTCCAGCGAATTCCCCCGGCGCGCCGGCCCGCCGTCATGTTCGAGCACATCAAGGGCCACCGGATGCCGCTGGTCGCCGGAATCCTCGGGGCCTCGCCCGAGGTCTACGCGCTCGCGCTCGAAACCACCGTGGACCAGATCGCCGACAAGTGGTCGCGCGCGCAGAGCCACCCGATCCCGCCGGTGCGCGTGAAGACCGGGCCGGTCAAGGACGTGATCCAGACCGGCGATCGGATCGACGCCACGGCGCTGCCGCTCTGCCTGTGGACCCGCGACCAGGACCCGGCGCCGTACGTCACCGGCCCGTGCGTGATCTCGCACGACCCCGAGACGGGCGAGCGCAACATGGGCACCTATCGGCTCATGCTGAAGGGGCCGCGGAAGTTCGGACTCTTCCTCTCCACGACGTGGCGCGACATGTACGCGCACATCATGAAGAACGAGCGCAAGGGCAACCCGACACCGTGCGCCGTCGTGATCGGCTGCGATCCGCCCGTGCCGCTCACCTCGGTCGCGCGGATCCGCGGCGACGAGCTGGGCGTGGCAGGCGCGCTGCGCGGCGAGCCGCTCGAGGTCGTCAAGTGCGAGACCAACGACCTGGATGTGCCGGCCCACGCCGAGATCGTCATCGAGGGCTTCGTGCCGGCGGGCGTGCGCGAGCACGAGGGGCCGTTCGGCGAGTACACGGGCTACATGGGCTCGTCGGGGCCGAGCTTCGTGATCGAGGTCACGGCGATCACCCACCGCATCGATCCGATCTACCAGGCGTTCTTCAGCCAGATGCCCCCCAGCGAATCGAGCTGCATCCGGGGCACGGGCCGTGACGTGGCGCTGCTGCAGCACCTGCGCCGCGATCTGAGGCTCCCCGTGCGTGACGTGCACCTGCTCGAGGCCGGCGGCGGCGCCGCGTTCCTGGCGATCTCGCTCCGCCGCGACCATCCTGCCCTGCCCCAGCGGGCCATGTGGACGGCGTGGGCCTACGATCCGTCGTTCTCCAAGTGGGTCGTGATCGTCGACGAGGACATCGACATCCGCGACTACTTCCAGGTGCTCTGGGCCATGTCCTGGCACGTCCAGCCCGAGCACGACCTCTACGTGAACCGGGCCACCGCCGGCGTCGCGCTGGATCCGTCGACCGCCGAGGAGGACGTGGACCAGCTCGAGCGCAAGACCGTGCTCTCGTCCAAGGTCGGTGTCGACGCCACGCGCAAGCATCGCTTCCCGGCGCGCTCGGTGCCGCCCAAGGAGGATCTCGACCGGGTCGACGCCCACTGGGCGGACTACGGTCTGGAGTAGCTCATGAGCCCGCGTTCCTCAATGGGTACGGACCGCGAGTGCGGGAATCGGGGCTGGGGCTCATCACCTACCACGGCTACTCGGCCCGTACGAGGACGTGAAGCTCCGGGCCCGATGACTCGGGCGTTTTACCGCCGGTCGCCTCCGCCGACCCAGAGGTCGCGGAACCGGGCTGCGACGGTGTCCTCGTAGGCGACCTCCGCGGTCAGTAAGCCGAGCGAGCGGGCGAAGCCGTTCATGACCGAGACCGCGCGCTCGCCGATCGCCGGATCGTAGAACGGCAGATCGCGTTCGACGACCGCCGCAATGATCTCGGCCGCGGCCGGCGGAAAGCGTCGCTTGCCCACCTCGGTCGCTCGCGCCGGATCGCGCCGTAGCACGGTCTGCGCGGCGACGATCGCGCGCACGGCCGCCGCGACGCGCGCGGGCTCGCTCCGGATCAGTGCGTCCGTCGTCGAGAGCGCCGCGAACGTGTACTGGCCCGCCTCGGGCGGGCCGTCGCCTCGCCGCACGTCGACCACGATCTTGCCGACGCCGCGCCGCACGGCGGTCTCGCTGCCGAGCGCGTTGGCCCAGAATCCATCGACGAGACCGCGCTCGAGGGCCGCGGCGGCTGTGACACCGAACGAGGCGCCCGGGTCGGTCCCGCCCGGCACCGGCGCGATCCGGACGCCGTCGCGGACCGGATCGACGCCGGACTCGTGCAGCACGCGAAGGAACACGCGATCGGGCCCGGGCGCGGCGCCGATGCGCAGGCCCTTGACGGCCGAGACGTCGCCGCGGCGCGCCGGCAGGTCGGCGCGCAGGACCAGGAGCCACGGGGTGCCCTGTGAGAGCGCGACGGCGAGCTTCGCGCCCTGCCAGCCCGGGAACGCGAGCAGGGTCGTGTGCGCGCCTCCGGCGACGAAGGCGACGGTGCCGTCGCGCAGCGCGTTCACCGCATCGAGCGAGGGCAGGAGCTCGACGTGCGCGTCGAGCCCTTGCTCGCGATAGAGGCCGAGCTCCTCGGCGGCGAGCGCCGGAAAGTACGAGTTGGTCACCAGGTCCGGCGTGGCGATCGTGAGCTGGGCCACGGCGCTATTTCTCCGCGACGACGTAGTTGGGAAGGACGCCGATGCCGCCGATCTCGACCTCGATCACGTCGCCGGGATGCAGGGTCGCGGTCATCCCCGCGCCTTTTCGGCCTCGACGAACCCGGGGATCTGCACCCAGCGCAGGCCCATCGGATCGTGCGCGACCTCGACCGTTCGTCCCTGAGAGTCCTGCAGGCCCAGCGGGTGGTTCACGAGCTCGATCAGGTTTCCGTCGGGATCCTCGATGTAGGTGTAGTGCTCGCTCGAGTCCTCACGCCGTCCTTGCTGGGGGTCGGTGCCCCCGATGTTGGCGCCGGTGCTGGCGGGCGACGTCCTCACGCGCGGGATGCCCAGACGATCGAGATGCGCCATCGTGGCTTCCCAGTCGTCGACCTCGATCGCGAAGTGGCTCGAGGCCACGACGGTTGGACGCGGCGTCACCGTGAAGTGGATTTCGCCGCTGCCGAGCCGGAGCTGCAGCTGCCGTCGGTTGAGCGCTGGACCGCGATCGAGGAACTCGGCGCCGAGCACCTTCTCGTACCACGCGCGCGTCCGCTCGCGGTCGCTGATCTGCACGTTCACGTGATGGATCATCTTGATGAACATGGGCAAACTCCCTACAGCCCCTGATACGGGGAACCCCAGTGGTCCTGATACACGATCTCCTTGAGCGGTCCCCGACCGACGGGGCCGAACTTCCCCATCGGATAGCCGATCGGCAGGATCGCGTAGGAGTGCACGCCGGGCGGTAGCCCGAGCGCCGCCTCGGCTTCCTTCTCGTAGAGGAGGTGGCGCGTGGTCAACGTGGCGCCGAGACCGAGCGCGCGGGCGGCCAGGAGCATATTCTGCACCGCCGGATAGATCGACGCGCCGGAGCCTCGTGTCGGCGCCGCCGCCTCCTCGAGGCACGCGACGATCCAGACCGGTGCTTCGTGGAAGTGATCGGTCAGGTACTCCACGGCCGCGTGCTGCCGGTTGTACTGCTCGCGGGTGACGCCGGGCGGCGGGTTGCTCTTGAGATAGCGCGGCCCGACGACCTCGTCGAAGGCGCGCTTGTACCAGACCTGGACGGCCTGCTTGATCTTGCGATCCTTGATGACGAGGAACCGCCAGCGCTGGGTGTTGCCCCCGTTGGGCGCGCAGGTCCCGGCCTGCAGAATCTTCCGGATCAGCTCGTCGGGAACCGGGTCGGGCTTCAGCCGGCGCATGGCGCGCATGGTCTGCATGGTCTCGAAGAGGTCTGGCATAGGGCCCTTCCTTTCTTCGCTCGCGGTGCACGAATCATACTCCGAGCGGGCGTGTTGCGCGTGGCGGCCGAAAAGCGCACCATCGGCGCCGGGATCGGCCCGAGTCGAGGAGGCCATCATGACCGTGAGACCTGCGGCGGCAATCGCCTTGATCCTTGCGAGCGCGCTTTTGCTCGTGACGGTCTCGTCTGGTCAGGCGCCTCGAGCGCCGATCAAGATCGGCCTGCTCTTGCCTTACACCGGCGTGATCGCCATCAACGGCCAGGAGACCAGCAAAGGCGTCGAGCTCTACGTCGCCAAGATCGGCAACAAGGCGGGTGG
>Ga0066388_100001962_pt1 | contig 12168 bp, 2 predicted proteins | sample PanSoiMetaGPlot6_FD_64539 | JGI IMG/M metagenome (GOLD analysis project Ga0066388, IMG submission 64539) | Tropical forest soil microbial communities from Panama analyzed to predict greenhouse gas emissions - Panama Soil - Plot 6 (Hybrid Assembly) | ecosystem: Environmental > Terrestrial > Soil... | reverse complement strand
CCATTCGGCTCTGCGCCGGATCGATGAGCGTCGTCCAAGCCGCGTTCCCTGCGCTGGTGCGGGGTCTGCGGCGGACGCCAAACTCCACCAGCTCATACAGTGTCGACACATCAGAACTGCGGTCCGCGCTAATACCTGGCACCGTGTTCTGTCCGAACACCAGGCGGTCTTCGACAGAAGTTTTGAATTGAAGCGCGAGCGCGCTATCCACGGATACCGGAACAATGCTCGCGACTGCTTCCGCGGGAATGGCGCCGTCTGCAGCGCTCACCGTAGTGATGTCGTATACCGCCGCCGGATCAATCACCGGCCCCGTCACTGGCGAAAGTGCCGGCAATGCCATAGGATCTGGCGCGCCTAATTGTTTGGCGTGCGCTTCGATTACCGGAGTCGCCACCATGCACATCTGGTCCAGTGCCGGATCGCCAGTCTTGCGTGTCCAGCGGAACGTAGCATCCGGCAGCCACCACGGCGTGTGGATCTTCACCTCGACAGAAAAGCGCCGGAATACGGGGCACGGACCGAGGTAATCCATTTGCACGCGAACGCTGGCGCCCCAATCGAAAACCCAGAAGACGTTGATATCCACACCTCCCTCCAGGAACAGTGTGAAACCGCTAACCTTTGATTCCGTGCGCCAGACGCCGGCCATCAACTCGAGCGTGAGATAGAAGTGGATGCCGCCTACTTTGAACAGGCGCGATCCGCCAGTGAGGCTGACACGCAGTGCGAACACATGCGGACCCCCAGGCAGGTCAACACTCTCAATGCACACACCCGCAAAGAGCTCAAGCGTAAATAGGTCGAACTTCTTGCCCACGCCTCCTCCGATGTGGACAGCAAGCCATGTGGAGGGATCGGCGAACTGCCCTATCGCAGTGGTGCCAGGTTTGTTAGTGTGATAGAAGGTGCCGGTAAGAAACGGCACGTCGCTCAAAAACGGAATTGGCTTTCCGAACACGTTAGCTGTACCGAGGCTCAGACCCGCATTCACGCTCCAGCGCTCGCCGTCGGTTTCAAAAACTCCGAAGCCAACGACTCTGGGGCTACCCAACAGGAAAATTTCCAGTCCCGCCAGCAATCCGGAGCCCTTTCTGTAAACAAAGAAACCGTTGACTGAAATCACGGGGCAAGTGAGTTCCACCTTGGCTGAGGCGGCTACCGTCAGAGCTTCTTCCTCGGGCTTCCAGCCCCCGGTCCCCAGATTGCGGTCCGAAGGCAGCGCTACTGCGTCGCGAGTGGCCTTGTACCACTCAAACAACCGCATCGCGGTGGCTGAGCCGGCATCCTCAGGCCCTAGATTGGGCGTCATGTTCCAGGCAAAGAGCAACTTGATATCGACCAGCTTAACAGGCCCCAGTGGGATCGCCGCACCACTGGCGGTCTTTCCCTTCTCGGCGCCGAAATGCAGCCCCACCAGGTAGTAAGTGAAATTGTGAACCGCACCGCGGACAGTGCCATGAAAGAGCTGTCCTCCCAGGATGATTAGCATCCCACAGGCAGGGAATCGCAACTCAACGCTTAATCCCGCTTCTTTGTACCGATGTCCGTCGAGCACATATTCGCTCAACATGCCAAAGCCTGTGATGCCCAGACTGCCATGACGCAAGGAGAGCCCAATGCCATCGATCAAAAGTGCGGGAGCTTCCTCGGCACCGGCCACCTTGCCTCTCAGTCGATAGAAGCGGAAGCCAATGCCATTTTCAATTTTCCCGCTTCCGCCCGCGCTGTCGGCACTTGAAACCGGCTTTCCCGAATCGCATCCAAAAGGCATCGGAATCGATCCGCTAAAGCCAAAATACAGCGCACCGCTTGGCTCGGTGATCAGCCCGAATTCCTCGATCTCGAGGGGGATGACATCGAATGCCTTCAGCCTTGCTCCCGTTTCCCAGAACGAACCAACCGCCAGTTTGCCAAACCTCAAACCGAAGTCGCGAATCACCACACCTTTTGGCTCTTCCGTCTCGCCCTGCAGCGTGCACACACCGGAAATCGACTCCCCGGTCTTGTCCTTTTTGGCCAGTATGATCGCAATGTCGCCGACGAGGATACCCGAATCAAGCAGACTCTTGTCTTTCGAGATCCGCTGAATCGACAGCCCGGCTCGCACCCCAAGTAGAGAAAACGTCGCACCGAACAACTTGAAGAGTTCCACTGCCGGTTGATGCCCCCACCCGGCAAGCACCGTCCACTCATCAGTAAGGTCGATCGTGGCACGGTTGCCGGTGCCGTGAGGATCGTTTACGAGCGCGAGCTTGAGGAATGCAAATTGCCTGTCCTCCGTGGAAGGATCAATTTCGGGCGAAGGCACACTGCGAAGAAGTAGTTGCTCGATCACCAGATAATCGAACCGCAAAATACGAGCCGCGCCTTTGAGTGGAATCGCCAGTCCGCCGAGGTTAAACGCGCCATTCGGATCGTCGCCCGGCTCAAGTTCCCGCCTTAGCCCAACAAGGAAGTGCGAAGGTATTGGAACCGGGTCGGAACCTATTGGCAAGGCAAGATCCTTCAGCACCCATTCATATCGCAGTGCTGCCGGATCCTGGGAATTACTTTCGGCCCGTAGATCAGATAGCGGCGAACGAGTGTCATCAAGGTCAACTGTGCGCACGGTAAGGAGTCCGAATTCGCTTTGGCCCTCTTCAAGAAGCGGATGGCGAATCCACTCGAGCGCCTGTCCTCCAAAATGCAGTTCCTCCGCCGGTCCGATCCCGAGCAGCGGGGCTGGAAAGAGATTCAGATCGTGGATGCCGCGGCATGGCAAGCCGAGAAAGCGGCAAGGTCCGATCGACAACGGCACCGCTGGTTCGATCACGAAGCGCCCATCGGCAGTCATGCGGACCTTCACATGGACCGTAATCACCGAAGGCTCGTACTCATTGAGGACCACTCGCAGCGTGTCATGCTGCCCCGAAACAAAGCTGTCAATAGACATCTCTGTCGGTGCTAGCACGCCGGAGCCCGCAGGCTCAAGTGGTCGTAAGAACCCACGCGGAAGATGAATCTCCACCGGCAGCGCCTCGATGATCAAGTCGACCCCGATATCCCCTGATGTCACCATCACGCGAGCCGGATTCGATGACGTAGACACCAGATGGAACTCGACATCGGGTAAGGTGGTAAGCACCAGCGGCTGCGGAGCCGCAGGACTCACCAGCAACTCCGCCGTGAGGCCAACGCGGTCGGCGTCTGCACCCGGACGGACGTTGCGAAATGTCAGCGCCGCCTGCAACATATCGACAATGAGCCGTGTTTCAGCAAGGTCGGGATGATCGCGCACCCCGGTTCCGCCTTGCACCAGATGCGATGGCCATTTGTCCGCGGCGGCATCGCGCGGGACAGGTGCATCCAGCACGCCCAGCAGATCGTAGAGAGTTATGTTGGCGCTCATGGCAGCTCAGGCCCTTCCGTGGGATTCAGTTCCAAGCTGGTCGTCGGGTCGGTCATTGTGTTCCAGATATTGGGAACCTGCGTCATGGTAAAGGCGTTCACCGTGGCGAGCAGCGTCACCTTAACTGAATCGGGAAGCAGCTTCCAGAGCTTCATGTCGTTGAGAGCGGAAAGATCGCCGCGAGGAGCAACAAACTCCCTGTAAGGAGTGAAGCGATTGCCCGCGTAGCGCGAACGGCGGAACAGCTCGAACCCTTCCACCGGATCCGCAAGCACCGACCGTCCCATGCACGGCGTGAACCCAAGTTGCTCCGCCCACAGTGCCGTTCTCAACAGGAACGCGGGATTATCACGCGAGGCCTTCAAGCGATCGGGAACAGCAAACACATCCACCTCCCCATCGTGATAAAAGCCACGCCTGTTCCAATTGCAGCTTCCAATCGCCACGAAAATGTCGTCGACCATCAAAAGCTTGGCGTGAACAAAGATTTCCTTGGGTGATGAGAATGTCACTGGCGCGCCGCGTTTGTGGACGCGGGGATGAGGGCACCATCCCGGATCCGTTCCGTGCAGGCTGCCGCGCAATACTTCGATCTCCACCGACGGCTGGCCGCCTGGACTTGTCTCTCGGCGAGTCTTGGTAGCATACATGAGCTCTCCTGCAACCCAGAAGAAATATGGCACGCTGGTTGGCACGCGAGGCACCGGGCCGACATAAATTTTCGACTCCGTCGCCGATGGGACCTCTTCAAGCAAGTTCGCGCCCCCGATTGACGCGGTGAACTCGGCAGGTGAGAGCACCGAGCGGCGGAACGGTGAACCGGCAATCATACGATCATGCCAGCCTCCCGGACCTCCGGTGGCACCGGACAGGCGCTCCAAAATCGCAAGCCTCCGCTCATCTCCGAAGATTTGATCGGGAGTACCGAAAGCAAAGACCACCACCAGGCGCTGGCAGTGATCGGCTGCCTGTCTCAATATCTCAACCAAACCGTTGTCGAGCGTGAAGTACTGCTCCTCGATGTAGATATATTCGCGAGCCGAGCGGATCGCGCGCTCGAACGTTTCGCGAATGGACGCGTCACCATTCGGCGCCCAGGGCAATCCCTCCCGTCCCGGCGCCGGCTTGAAAGCGGTTCGCGCAATTCTTGCCAGATGCTGTCCGGCCGGCGCCGGAAGCTCGTCGGGAGGCAGAAATGCGGGTGGCGGCAGCATCGCCGGCTGGAAGAGTGGATCCTGAACGATGTCAGCGAATTCAGGCGGCGGTGAGAGGACCGCATGTTTATAGCGATCGTGAAAATGCCCCACCAGATCGAAGGCCGCCGGACCGGTCACCCGCGCGTGCACGTCATGATAAGGTTCCACGGGAGGTTCATCGGGCTCTCTGAATCTGGCCGCGTGGTGACCGGGTGCATCGACGCGATTGCTGTTAATGTCAATCCCACCCACGTATCCGACGTAAGCCGTGCCTGTTCCTTCCGGCTTGGCGATTACCTGAAGCTTGTCATGGTAAATGCCCCACAACTCCTGGATCTCGCTGAGGTTGCCGAAACCTGGCACCGAAAAATGGTGGCCGATCGGGTTGTCGGCAAGCGAAACCGGATGGGGAGCGGGAAAGGCGCATGGGAATCTGTTTTTGTCAAACAACAGGCGCCGCATCGGCTCTTTGGTGAAGTCAACTTTCTTTCGAAGAAAGGCCTCAACCTCGTCATCCGGATTCACAATTGCTTCCAACGAAAGGACCAGGGCCATGGCAGCAAACCAAACGAGTAATCCTTTGTCGTCGACCTCTCCGAGCTTCTTGGCGGCGATGAACGGCTCGGCAGCCAACATCAGGGTGAACAGAGCAAGAAGGCCTTCCGTCCCCACATTGTTTAGCGCGCCTTGTTTTACGTTGAAAGGGTTGGCGACAAGGATCCGAAACTTGTCGCGCCCCATCGAATCGACAAGCTCCCCGAGCGACGAGGTTGGATCATAGGGTCGCATCGGAAATTCAGCGAAGGCCCAGCCTGCCATGTGGACGGCTGAAGCAAGGCGGATGTCTTTCACCAGTCGTGTATAGGTAGGCACGCCGTCCACTAAAGGCTCTACATGGCTCTGAGCGCGGAATCGCGCAGGCCATGGACCTTCCGGGGACACGACGGCCGGCGCATACCAGCGCGCGAGATCAAGCAGTTGCAGGTGGGCTCCAGTAAAGCCCGAATGAATCGTCAGCGGACTTTCGCCGGGGTATGAGCGCGTGGCGTTGTTGTCCGGCTCGGCCAGCGACGGCTCATACAATGCAACCACCGGCAGTGCCTGATCGCCGGCGAGTGGTTCGGGCTGCCAGATGATTTCCGCCTTCTCGCCGGGCAGCGGGAAGGCAGTCTGGCCCAGGTCCCCTGTCGCGTTCGACGTTGCCGAGGTCTGCCCCAGTACGGTGCCCGAAGAATCGGAAAAGCGGATTTCGAATACCTGGTTCGCAACCGGTCTGCCGGCCCAGTCGCGCACCTGAATTGTACGTCGCCCATCAAAGAGCGAGGCAAGCGACCGCCAGGCAGGAGCGTCCGATGGGGCTGCCTTCTCGAGCGCGTCTCCGATGAGATCGATCCAGGCCCAAGGCTCAAGAGTCATGCGATCCTGGAACATGCAGCCAATCACCGCGCGGGTAACGGTCAGCGTTGCATTAGAGAGCAGAACACTGGTGTCCTCTTCAGGAAGAGCCGCTCCGCCAAAACCTATGTAGAACGTCGGAAGACCGGGATCAAGGGCACGGAGAACCGGGGCAATGGCAAACGGCAGCGGAGACAGCTCCATCAATTGCGGCACAGCGAGCCCCGCCGCCTCGGAAGCCAGCAGATCAACCAGACGCACCGTTCCGCTCACTGGCCAGGATAACTGGATGTCGACGGCGGGGGAGAGCGGCTCCGCTGAAAGAAAGTGGATAGGGCGCTTCGGATAGCGGGCGAAGTGCTCCAGAACACCACTGGTGTCTTCTCTTCGGTCGGGTAAGCTGACACCAATTGTGGTGGTGGTCACGCTGTCTGGATTGAACGGTCTTTGAAACGAGGCCATGATTCGTTTTCTATCCTCAGACGGTGATCGTGCCGCTGACGGCCCGCCTGCCATCCTGACTTTTGCCCACAACCCGGAAGCTCCGCTGTGCAGTCGTCCGTGCCACCGTGGCCGATGTCACCGAACGCGGACGCGGCGCGGAAGCGGGCTCCCACATGATCCCATCGGTCGACGTCTCAAGCCATGAAAATGTGATTAGCGGATCGGGCAACGCCCACGAGAATTCGATTACAGATGCAGCGGCAGCGCCAAGACTCAGCTCAGGAGGTATGAGATCCGGCTTCGGGACGGTTACGCGCCACGGACCTCCTGGAGGCGAGGGTACACCATCGGCAGTTAGCGTTGAGGCCCACACCATGATCCGCCGCCCCGCCGGACCACCGGCATCGACCGCGACCTGCCAGTCCTCTGCAATTGGCGGAAGCCCGAGAAGCCGTGCGGTAGGAGCGACGACCGTGCCATCAGAGAGGCGCAACCGGATCGTAGCACCGGGCGCCAGATCCGCACGGTTGGGAACTCGCAACAACTCTGCCTCGCCTAGCGGACCTTCGCTGGCCGGATGCTCAAACGTAAGTACGTGGGTGATCCGCGGATCGCGCGGGATACGCAGCCGCAGCCGCGTCGCCGCATCTCCGATCTGGAGCGGCGCACGCTGTGGCGAAGGACCCGGTGCCAACGATGGCACACGAACAACCGCATTTGCAATCGCGGCAGCGCTCGACAGCCGATGCGCCCGGTCGGCTCGCCGATAACGATAGACATAGCGCTCTTCAGTAGGAGGTAGCGTCTCGTCGAAAGGTCCGAAGGGAAGCGGTACGGTTGTGGCCGCCTGAAACAGGCGATCGGCGTAGGGATGCAGGGCAGCGATGCGCACGACAAGCCGATCTTCAAGAGCCGCACTGGACCCATCGGCCACTGCCGCAACCGCTGATGCCTGATCGTCGGGATTAGGTAGTGTCAAAGGACGATCGGTATCACTTGGGTCCTTGCGATTCACCACAAGCGCCATCAACTGGCCGCTGCTATTGACGCCCAGCGCGCCGAATAATGCGGATACGGAGATGCGCTCCGGCTGCGACAACTCGCCCACCGCAAGGCCCGACCCATTGAGGAATGCAGTCAAATCAAGGCGGAAGTGAACCGGTGCACCAGCGGGCTCCGCTGTAATCACGCGTGCTACCGGTCCGGCAGGAGGCGGCGGGTTGAATTCGGGACGGGTGACCCGCCGCGCATCGCAAAGTACCGCCACTATCGGGCTCTCGTTGCCCGGGAGGGGGCCTCCAGGTCCAGATGCCGGGAATGTGTCGGGAATATAGAACTCGCTGTCGGCCGAAGTGACGCCGACCCAGAGCATGTCGCGCGGATGATCGACGGAAAGCAGCAGCCGATCGCGAATCACCATCTCATACTGCTCGGCATTGTCGATCGGCACAGTGCCAATCCGCTCGCTCCACGAGCGCGGCTGAGTCATCTCCGGCGCCAGCTTCAGCGGAATGCTGACTGCTCCTGCAGCCGGTTGCCTGAAGGCGCCGTTTTCATCGGGAATGCGCGTACGAACCACCATATTCACTACCGTTCCCTCTGCGTGCTCGACGACAAAGAACGGATAGCCTGCATTGAGCGAAAGTCCCGCTGCAGCGTTCGCGCTAATTCCCTGCGGCACACTGACTTGAAGCTGCCAATCTCCAGGGCTTCCAGCCACAGCGGTGGCGCTCAAGATCTCGCCAGGCAATACGTCGAAAGTCGGCGAAAGATACACACGAAAGTGAGTCGCAAACGGGTCCTGATTGCGCTGCGCTACTCGCCATCCCCAACGAAGAAGGATAGCGTTGTCTGAGCTGCCGAGCAGCGCGGACTCATCGGGTGTCAGGTCCGACGCCCCCTTAACAAGAATTCGCGCGTACACTCCGGTTGGTCCTGGCCTGGTGAACTGGTCCGCAGGTGTCGGGTCATACGCCGCGGGAGCCGGAGGAGGAACGTGCTTCTCAAGCCGCACCGTGTTAGATTCCCGCCAGGCAGCGCTTGGCCGGCCGATGACATCAAGGGTCCGCACGCGATAGCGGAGGATCGATCCGGGCGGCGGCGGTGCGCGCCTCGCTGGGTTCGTTTCGGTGGGAGCGCTGAATGCATCGGCGTAGGTGAACTCATCAGCCCCGCGCAGAGGTTTTGGGTCTTCAGGAAAAAGCTGCATCAGGTCGATGCCGGGACGGATGGTGCGATCGGGTGCGGGCTCCTGGCGCGATCCAAACATCGCGTTATCCTCGCCTGTGAGGACGGGACCGAACGTTCCCGATGGCTCAATCCGCCGCTCCACTTCGAACATCGTCGCATCGAGCGGTGGCGGTATGTTGAGGTCGGCAGGCCAGAATGGCAGTCCCGTGGCGGGTGCTGGGAGCCAGCGGACATCGATGCCAAGCGCGTGGAGCTTGCGAATAGCGCCCGGACCGGTCGAGGGACTGCCTGACTGCAGATTCGCAATCGTCACCGCTAATGGTGCTTCGGGTAACGGAGACTCCGCAAACTTCACCGCCGGCAGTATTGTTGAAATCGGTGCCATCTGGTCACTTTCATCAGCCGGGATGCGTATGGCAAAGAGAAATCCCTTCCCAAGCAGGTTGACCTGCGTTACAGGCACCGGGAAATTAATGGCGGGGCGTTCACCGGCAGGCACCGCCGCCGGGGCGCTCATCGGTCCGCTCGGATCACCGGCCACGAACTTCAGATCATGTCCGCCGTCAAGCTCGAAGATCAGGCGCTTTACCGGAACTGGTAGATCAATCGACGCACTGAGGTTGTCGATACCAAAACCAAACCAAGGCAGCGAATTGCCAGGCGAGATGGGGATGCCGGATCGTGAAACCCACTGGCTGCCTGACGGCGCGATACTTGGCGCGGCTTGCACGGTTACCGGATTCGGCAAGCGAAAACGGCAATCCTTAAGCGAGAAATCGGCGGGCAGCACAGTCCCGGGCGGAATGGTGTGGAATCCGAAAACACGGCTGTCGCGCTCCGACATCGGAAACATCCCTGTGATGCGATAATCGTAGCTCGCACCGGGATTGAGAGCCGGGTCGCCGTCTAGAAATCCGAAACCCATTACCCGCCGCCATTTCGGACTTACCATGAGCGCCCGCAACGGATCGAGCGCGAACATCTCCTCAGGCTCTTCGGATTCGCCTTGCATCCGCAGCAGATTATCGATCGGCCGCCGCCCCGGCCCCAGCAGCGAGACCCTGAGAATATCGGTGAGTTCCTTGAACCGCACCGGATCCAGTGACTCGCCGGGCGCAAGCCGCCCACGGGCCTCGGCCAGCTCACCGGCATCATTAGCAAGCGCCGGCAGGAAGTCCCGCAGCGGAAGGTGTAACCGCGCGATCACTGCGCCGTTCTCCCAGATCCTGGCGGGCCCAACACAGCACCGCACCGCAGTCGCGCGCAATCCGTAGACCACCACCTGATCCACCGGCGCCGCACCGAAATTGAATCTGCGGCCATCGTCGGCAAATGGCAGAAGCTGATAACCAACCGCTTTGTTGTTGCTCAGTCCGATAGCAAGCCCATGACGCCCGCGATATACTCCGCTGACCTCGGTGGAAGGCCGATCAAGTTCCAGCGTGAAGATTTCACACGACCCTGGTTCCGGACCGTCCCACATACCGGCGCTCAAGCGCATCCACCCAATCGAGAGCTTCAACTCCAGGCGGCTTCGCAGGCGGGCAAGTCTGGATGACGATACTTCATCACAGGTGGGCTGCTGGTCAGACGTAAACGGAGCGGCTGGCCGGCGCTCCACCTTCCATCCCCCAGGGGCGAACAAAAACTGCGGTGGGCCAGCCCACATCAGGTGGATCCCGCGAAGAGGCTGCTTCAATGTCGTAACTGCACGAGCAAATAGTAGCTCCACTTTATGTCCTCGCGCTTGATTGTTACCTGTATCCTCGCGGCGCTCGCCTGCTTTCGCTCTTCATTTCTTTGCCCCCAAGTACAGAACGCCAGTTATACGGGGTTACCTGGCACCTGTGACATACGTCGATTAATTGCACCAGATCTGGTGCAACCAATCCTTGGGTCCCTTAGAGCAATCCTTGGCAACCGACCATCGGGATCACTCACCTGGTTAACGTTCCCGGTCGCGCAGGCGAGTCGGAGGGCTACGACGAAATGTCTACGATAGTTTACAAAGTTCCAAGGTTGTTGCTCCAAGCGCTAATGCCTGAACAGCCACCTCCTTCATCTTCTACCTTTCCTGATTCCGTCGAAGGGAATTCCCCAAGGTGCGTTTCAGGCTGCTGCCCGGCAGGCTAGTCTGCTTGAACAGGCTCTCTGTGAAGCCATCCAGCTTCCGAGGTTGCGCCTCAGGCGCCGGTGATGGCATGACCTCTCTACTGGGCCCAGGCTGTGGCCACAGGCCTCAGCACTTGCTTGTAATCACTGCTGCCGCCATGCACTTGCATGACCGCTGCGGTTGTCTTAAGCAAGCGTCCGGCTATCTTCTTAGCTTGCGTACGATCTGATTTCATCAGCTGCTTGAGTGGCAGCACTGCGGAGATTGCATGCATAACTGAGAACTCACCGGTGAACGCCTTGAGTCCGTCAGCAAGATCGTGGCTCGCGATACTGCGATAAGCGATCAACTGCGCAGGATTGATCTCTTCAAATGATCCGGCCGACTGATGCGTTATGACAATGTGCTTGCCTGGGACGAGGGACACCGATCTGCCGCCGGCTATGACTCGCACAGCACCATGGTGAGCGTCGTCTAGATCAAAGACCGCGGCCCCTCTGGCAAAACACATTACGAGCACGAGCGATCCGGACTTGACGTTCACCCTGGCAAAAGGCGTTTCGATTATGGTGTCGACGCCGGGAGCGAAGACAACCGAGCCACGCCTGAGCACCATGAACTTGCTGGCGCCGATGTTGTTGCTTATCCCGCCTGAGCGAGACGAGCCAGCGACACTCGCGGTCGAGGTTGTGGCACCTCGGTCCCCGGCACCAGACCCAGCTGCCTGTGCCGCCGGCGCAGCCATCTCTAGCTCAACCATGACCGATTGATCGGGTGTCACGCCCAGATCCCCATCACAAGAAATGAGGGCCGGAATTCGGCCATTCACGAGCTCAGTTTCGCTGAGCCAAGCTGACCCGAGTGCGATGTTCGCTGGTATACGGCCAGTCTGCGCACTGGCAAGCTCCGATGTCAGAATATTCAGCACCCCGCTGGTAAGTGCTGAAGCTGAAACGCCTTGACTGCTACCGCTCAGGAGGGTGGAGCCTGCAAGCGGCTGGGTGCCACCCCCTGTGAGTGTCAGTGATGGTATCGCAGCGGTGCTCACTTCGGCCAGAGGTTTCACCGGTATCAAAAGCTGCGCGGGAGTCGTTTGCGCCCCCACGGGAGCCTGTGCGGAAGAACTAATGGGTTCCGAGACCGAGCTTGGCAGCACAGAAACAATCTGCACCGGATCGTGCACTGCTGCCGCTGACACGGGTGGATCGGCAGTGATCGTCACGCCCCCACCAAGCAAGATGTGAGAGGACGGCAGCGCTCCCGTGTCGAAGAAGATGCTTGCGTTTACAAGAAATAAGTGGTTATCCGGTGGATTAGCCACGATGCTGTTGACGCTGCCGAAAAATGCACCTCCGCCCGTGCCTGAGACCACCACATTAGGGGGCGGCGTAGCGTTGGTTGGGCTGCCCGGTGTGCCTATGCTGATGATGATTGAGCCG
>Ga0066388_100001961_pt1 | contig 12171 bp, 7 predicted proteins | sample PanSoiMetaGPlot6_FD_64539 | JGI IMG/M metagenome (GOLD analysis project Ga0066388, IMG submission 64539) | Tropical forest soil microbial communities from Panama analyzed to predict greenhouse gas emissions - Panama Soil - Plot 6 (Hybrid Assembly) | ecosystem: Environmental > Terrestrial > Soil... | reverse complement strand
GCGCGCTGCGTCGGTGTCGCTCGATGAACCGTTCGAGCTTCGCCAGGGTGTCCCACTCCTCGGCGAGATCGAAGCTCGTGAGATCCAAGCCAACTGCGACGCGATCCTCGACCCACAGCGCGAGCTCGAACAGTGCGCTGGAATCGAGCAGCCCCGAGCGGATCAGAGAGGTGTCGGTGCCCACATCGTCGGGCAGCACGATGCCGCTCGCCGTGATGAAGAGCAGCAGCTCGTCGCGCAGCCTCATCGACGCGCAGCCTCAGACTGTTCGCCGCGCACTCGACAGTTGAACCGGCGAGAGCGCGGTGCAGCGCGCGGCCATCGCAGCGCGATTGACCTTACCGCGGGCGTTGCGCGGGATCTCGTCGACGACGTACCAGCGCCGCGGCAACTGATGGCGGGCCAGATGCTGCGTCATCCAGTCCTGCAGCCGCTGCAGGGTCGGCGGATCGGTCTGGCGCAGCACGACGGCCAGACCGACGTCCTCGCCGAGCAGCCTATCCTCGATCGCGAACGTGCAGACGTCGACGGTGAGCTCGAATCGCTCGACCACCGCATCGATGTCCGCGGGATAGACTTTCATGCCGCCCTTGTTGATCTCGTCGCGCTCGCGCCCGCGCAGATAGAGCCAGCCGCGCGCATCGAGCAAGCCGATGTCGCCGGTCCGGAACCATCCAGCCGCCACGACGTCGTCGGTGAGATCGTCGCGTCCGAGATAGCCGCGCATCAGCGCCGGCGTATTGACCCACACCTGGCCGCTCTCGCCGACGGCGCACTCGTCCGCGTCGAGGTGAGCGGTCGCGTCGGCGGTGCGGGTGATCTTGATGACGCCGCCCCACGGCTCACCGATCAATCCGTCCTCCGGCGTGAACTCCCCGACCGACGTGCCGGCCAGCCAGCTGCCGGTCTCGGTAATGCCGTACGCGTTCCAGACCTCGGGCGCGTGCGTCCACTTGCGGATGTCGTTCCACAGGTGCGCCGACAGCGGTGCGGAGCCGCAGAAGACGCGCTCCAGCCGCGGCGCTCGCGGCGGTGTGGCGGTCTTGAGTGCGAGACGCCAGATCGTCGGGACCGAGGACAGGAAGGTGATCTGGTGCTCGTCGAGCAACGCGCCCAACTGCACGATGATATCCGCCTTGAAGGGCGGGGCGATGAACAGATGCTGTCCCGACAGCCACGGGAAGAGGCAGTTGCAGATGAGGCCGTGGCCGAACGTGGTCGGCAGGAGACAGAGCGTGCGGCGGTATGCGCGTACGCCCAGCGCGTGACGCAACGCCATCCAGCGCGCGCGCAGCGAACGGTGCGTGTGCACGACGCCCTTCGGCTCTCCTGTGGTTCCCGATGTGAAGAGGATCAATGCATCCTGATCGAGCCCGACGCGTTCGCCGCCGACCGGCGCATGGTCGGCCGTTTCCGTATCCGCTTCGGATGCGTCGATGATCGCCGCACCGTGGGCAGCAAGCCGCTGCGCCAGATCAGCATCCGGCGCGCCGAACCACAAGGAAAAGCGCGGTGCCGCCGCGCCGGCCAGCGTGTCGATCTCGAAGGGCGTGAGGCGGGTGTCGATCGGGATAGCGCAGGCGCCGAGCCGCCACAGCGCAATCAGGTCGACGAAGAACTCCGGCGTGTTGCCGTAGTGCAGAAAGACGCGGTCGCCGCGTGCGACGCCGCGCCGTGCGTAGAAGGTGAGGCGACGCGTACAGCGCGCACGCACCGCATCGCGATCCCAGTGACGGCCCGTCAGCGGCTCGCTCAATGGCCCGAGCGCGAGATCGACAAACATTGCGTCATTCCCTAGTTAGGCCGCCCACGTCAGCGCAAGTCGTCGGATCCCTGCTGGCGACAACCCCTGGGGGCGCGGGCGGCTCGCCCGCTGTTCGCGACGACACGCGCGACGGCTGCCAAATGATAGCGGCTGCTGGTCGCCGCGCGCTTAGCGGGCGGGCCGCCCGCGCCCCCAGGGGCGACTCGGCGGTCAGGCGAAGCGCACGGTGATCGTGCTCGACGGCTCGCTCGCGGTGAGCCGGAACACCAACGCGGTCGCGGTGGACCGGTCGCCAAATGCGCCGGAATACGGCGCCGCCGGCGCGAGCGACAAGGAGCCACCGCGGAAGGAGAGCGAGAGCTTCACCGATCGAGCATCCGCGACGACGATCGTGTCGCGTGCGGACATGCTCGCGGCGAACGTCGGACCGACCAGAAGCCGGCTGATGGCCGCCAGGCCCGGTGTCCTTCCGATCAGGCGATCCTCGATCGCGAAACCGCCGTCGACCCGTCGCACCGTACGCTCGTGCTCGATGCCGAAGCGGCGGGCATAGCCGTCGTGCCGCGCCGTGACGACCCAGTCGCGTCCGCCCGAGAACGCAGTCACGCGAACATTCGCCTTGTGACGCCAGTTGAACGCACCGGCCGTGAGGCTCTGGCTGTCGTCGTCGATGGTCACCGTGTTGTGCGCGGCCGTGGAACGGAAGAGCTCGCGCGAGCTGCCGTCGTAGGCGCCGGTGCCGGCGTCGATCAGCACGGGTACGCCGTCGACGTGCAGCCAGACGGCGAGGGCGTCGGCGTGACCATGCGCCGCGAGCGACGAGAAGCCGAGCGGTCCGTGATCGAAGACGATCATCGCCCGATGACCGGCGATGGTCTCCCGGATGACCGTGTAGCCGCCATCGAGGAAATGATGGACGCCGTCCGCGCATGTGCTGCCGGTCGCGGGGCTCTGGAACAACAGGTCGCGGAGGTGCGGATCGCGCGCGGGCGGCGCCAGCTCGGGCGCGCGGAGCAGCCCCGCGATGGCCGCCACGATGGACGCGACGTAGCGCGGCTCCCGATCCGGCGCCAGCGCGATCACCCGTCCCTCGTCGTCGTCGCCGATCCGCGGGGCGTTGCCCGCGTCGTCGAGCATCGTCCGCAGCGCACCGCCGGCGCGCGCGAGCCAACTGCGCGTCTCGGCCGTGAGCACCGACGGATCCAGCAGCGCGCCGAGCGCGATCATCTCGAGCGCGAACGCCGCGTAGGTCGGCGACTGTTCCGCGCCGATTCCGTCGGCGTGGAACAGGGTCCGGCCGGTCTCGACGAGAATCCGGCGACCCACGGCGATCCAGTCCGACGCCGGCGCGAGGTCGGGCGCGAGCAGCGCCGCAACGAGAAGGCCGAGCCCTTCGGCCAACCGGTGATTGTTGGCCGATGAATAGAGCGATGGATAGCGCCGGATCCAAAAGCCATGCGCGGCCACCAGGGCTCGGAGCCGCGCGCGCGCTTGCCGGTCGATGGCGTCTCCGGCCGCCGCAACGACCAGCGCCACGCTCACCAAGCGGAGCGCCAGCTCGATGCCGGAGGTCCAGTTGATGCCGCGAAAGGGGGGATTGGCATCGGTCCAGGCGAGAACGGTTTGAACCGCTGCCCGGGCGTTCTCGCCGTCGCATGATCGGATCGCGAGTGCAGCCGGCGCATGCAGGAACTGCAGACGGTTCATCTCCCACACGTACCGCGCATCGCGACTTCCCGCGTCATTGCGCGCGATGTCGAACGCAAAGCGCTCGCCGCCCGGCCAGGTGGTGTGCGAGATCGGATCCCAGAACCAGAGGCCGGAGGGTTGCGAGCGCAACATTTCCACGGGCCAGTGACGCCCGAGCAGCGGGAGCCCTCCCGCGACGAGCAACGGAGCCGACGCAGAAGCGCGGTCGGCGACCGCGTCGGGCCATGGTGCCTGGAACGCTTTGCGCAGCGCGTGCAGCGCGACCAACGGCTCATCCCCGACCTCGAACCGCCTCCAGCCGGAGCGGTCTGCGCGGTCGGCCCTGCGTCGGAGCTGTTCGCGCACGCGGTGGACCACCTCGGCGCCGCTCATCGCCGCGAGCCTGTGGGCGTACCACTGGAACGACGACAGAGACTTCACCGGCATCGATCGACGCGACCCGCGGCACCCCGCCAGACGTCGGCCAACCGGCGCACGTAGGCGCCGATCTCGAGGTGGCGCTCGTGAAAGGCGTTCGCGTTCGCACCCAGGCGCCGCCTGAGCTCCGGCTCGCCGATCAGGCGCCGCAGTGCATCGGCTAGCGCCGCTGCGTCACCGGCAGGCACGAGGACGCCGGTCTGTCCGTGATCGACGAGGTCGGGCACCGCGCCGACCGGAGTGGCGACCACTGCGAGACCATGCGCGAACGCTTCGATCACGGCGAGCGGCGAGTTCTCCACATGCGAGGGCAGCACGAGCACGTCGGCGCTCTCCAGCGCCCGCGCAACCTCCGCGTCTCCGAGCCAGCCTGGAACGGCAATGCGGGTGGAGAGACCGAGCCGGTCCACCGCGGATCGCGTCTCAGCGACTGCGCCGTCTCCCGCGATGATCGCGGACCACGCCGGCTCCGACCGCAGGAGGTCGAGTGCCGCCACCAGCTCCACGGTGCCCTTCAGCGGTCCCAGCTTCCCGAGGAAGAGGATGCGTATGCGATCATCGCGATCGAGCGTCCGCGGTCGTCCGCGCGGCGCGGCGTTCGGCAGCACAACGATCGCGGCGCGGCACGCCGGCAGCCGCTCGGCAACCACGTCGAGGGCTGATCGGCTCATCACGATGATCCGCGCCGCGCCCTCGAACATCGCGTCGATCCGCCGCATCAGCCATGCGCCGCACGAAGACCAGAAGGCGCGGAAATTCCCGCCGTGCAGGTGAACCACATAGGGAACGCCGAACAGCGCGGCGCAGGCGGCGATCACGAGCTTCCGGTACGTGCTGCCGTACGAAGCGAGGTTGACGTGGACGACGTCGATCCGACGCGTAACCAGCAAAGCGATTTCTTGCACCAGCGCTGCCGCGAAGATGCCGGGCGCGGCGATCGCGGCGCCGAGCCGACCGGGGACGTCGGCGCGCGTGGTCAGCGACCGCACGCGGATGTCGGGGAACGGGTGAGCGGCGAGCTCGGCGCGCACGGCGTCGAACAATCGGTTGACGCCGCCCTTTGCGCTGGGTCCCACGACGAGAACGCGGATGGGTGTCGGATCGGCGTCGGGAGACATCTGCCTGAGGTTTTCACCACAAAGACGCCAAGACACAAAGACGGCCCAGCTTGAGCTGGATGTCCGTGCTCGATTCCGGAAGCCTTTGTGTCTTGGTGTCTTTGTGATGAACACTCATTCCGCTGGCTGGAGGGATCGCATGCCGGGCGAAGCGCCGCTCGTCGAAGTAGACGTCGCCAACCTGACCCGAGCCGAATGGACCACGATCGTCTGGGGCGTGCTGTGGCGCGGCTCGCGCTACACCATTCCGCCGTTGGTGGCCATCGTGGTGACGGTCGCCGTGTTCGGCTTGGTCGTCGTCGCCATCTGGTTGTCGATCGGTCTCTCGCCGGAAACGTTCGAGCGATATGAACCGGTCTTTGAGGTCATCGGCGATCTGCTCAGTGCGGCCATCGGGGTGTACGTGTTCGCGCGTAGCCTGCGCACGCTGCCGAAGCTGCAGTTGGGCGCCTATCGTTTTGCATTGGTCCGCAGCGCTGCGCCTCCTTCCAACGGTCAAGCTTCCGGCCATTGAAGACCCTTCGCCGTGTAGAGGTCTTTGCAGACAGAGTCACTGTGGCGGCCGCGGTCCCAGGCTGGCCGAGCTCCTGGACGGGATCGGCTCAGCCGGAAGATGCTTCGCTGGCGGGCGCGCGCAGATAGCGCGAAATGTCGATCCGTTGATCGATCAGGATTCGCTTGCCGGCTCTGGTCCGGTCGATCGAAGGCACCTGGACGATGGTCAGGGTGCAGCCGTTCTGGGTTCTTTCGCGCAGCGCCGCTGTCAGCGCATGGCGGTAGTCCTCGGGCAGCGTCGAATTGGCAACCAGTCGAAGGATCAGCTCGCCGGGTCGTTCCTGAAAGTACTGCATGTCCTCGATCGGGTCGAAATCGCTGAAGTGAGCGAATGCCACGAGGTTGTCGACGCGGATCAATCGCTCGTCATGCGTCACCAAGAATTCCTGCAGGCGGCCGTCGATGCGTTCGACGACGTCGAATCCGCGCTCCGGCCGAGACGGAGTGTCGGCGACGATCGCGTAGTCGTTGGTCCGATAGCGGATGAAGGGCATCACCGCATTGTCGAAGGACGTCCCGACGATTTCGCCCCGCTCACCGGGGGACGTGACCGGCTCGCCGCGCTCGTCGAGCAGCTCGAGGTAGCCGTACTGCGGCTGGAAGTGCAGGCGCGGGTCGTCCGGCAGGCTGTGCGCGAACAGAATGCGCTCCGCCATCCCGTAGTGGTTGATCACCGGACAGCCGAATGCGGCCGCGATGACCTGGCGTTGGTAGTCGTACGTGTTCTCCGAGAACAGATAGACGAACTCGATGGAGGCGGCGGCGTCGTGGTGCGGATGTCGGTGCAGCCACTTGGCGAGCAGGTAGATCGACGAGGCAAACCCTTCGATCCTGCGCGGGCGCCAGCGCCGGAGGCTTTCGGCGTAGAGATGCATGTACTCCGGTTTGAGGTGATCCGTGCTGCCCATCACCAGGCGCCGGATGGGGTCGACCATGACCCAACGGCCGGCGGCCGGGTCCAGACCGCGGACGCTGCGGCCGCGCAGCGAAAGCGAGTACCCCGAGCCGTCGTCCCCGAAGCGCTCGCGCATCGCCTGGATGAACGCCCTCTCGCGCGGGCGCGAGTGTCCCTTCTCGAGGAAGAAATCCATGGGCACGACCGATCCGCTCGTGTGCATGGCGAGCGCCGCCTTCCTGCGCGGCGAGGTGGTGATGTAGGCCGCGCGATCGCGGCGCAGCGCTTCCTTCTCCGTCAGGGGCAGCAGGCGGAGAAAGGCTTCGATGTCGTCGGCCTGTTCGAATTGCCGGCGATAGCGCTGGTAGGCCGGAACGAAGCGCGTCGCGAGGTCGAGCGTGGTGCGAAGTTTCTGTCGCTGGAGCGTTCGGACCGCCGTGGGATCCTGGAGTCTCGCCTGCTCGGCAAAGCCGCGGTAGAGGCCGCCCTGCCGAAGGCTCGTCGGGATGATCGAGTACAACCTGCCGATAGTCGATTTCACCCACTGCGGTGACGATACGTACAGCGCGGCGAGGCCGTACAACTCGTCCTCAATTCCCCGCACTCCGGCTCTCCTGGCGATCCGAGCTTTGTTCATTGCCGCGACGCGGTCAAACGAGCCAGGTCCGCCTCGGCAGAACGGCGCGCTGGTCATCAGGAGGCGACCCGCAACCCACTGATTGCGCGCATGTTGTGCTGACCGAGACCGTGCGCGCGTCGAGCGGCGCAACCGCCCGTTGCCGCGTGGGACGCGAGTTGCACATCGAATGCCGGCGCCTCTAGTGTGCCGTGAGCATGCGGAGAGTCGTGAGCATGCGGAGATCTGACAGACCATGATGCGAGACGCAGCCCCGATCCTCGTGGTGGGCGCGGGTCCCACGGGTCTCATGTTGGCGAGCGAGCTGGCCAGGCACGGGGTAGGGGTCAGGATCATCGACAAGCTGCCGGGCATCGTGCAGACGTGTCGCGCCAACGTCATTCACTCGCGCACCCTGGAGATCTTCCACGCTCTCGGCATCGTCGACGAGGCCCTCGCGAGCGGTCACGAGCTGCACGGTGCGAACCAATCCTCCAACGGTGAACGCTTTCTGCACGTTCGCTTCGAGAACGAGGTGGACTCCCCGTACCCGTTCGCGGTGTCGCTGGAGCAATTCAACACCGAGGCGATTCTCGAGCGACACCTCACTCGCCTCGGCTGCCGAGTCGAACGCGCGACCGAGCTGATCGAGATGATCGATCGCCTCGACGGTATGGAGGCCACCCTGCACCGCGCCGACGGCAGCGAGGAAGTGGTCGACGCGCCGTGGCTGGTCGCCTGCGACGGCGCACACAGTCAGGTTCGACACCTGAACCACCAGCATTTTCCCGGCGAGAGCGACCCGCGCCAATACGCCGTGGGCGACGTCGTACTCGATGACGAGCAGCTCGCCAGGGACGAGGTCCACGCGTTCCTGACCGACCGCGGCACGCTGTTCGTCTTTCCCATTCCGCGCGGACGGCACCTGGTGATCGGCGATCTGCGCGAGCCGTGCAGCGCGGAGGCGCCATGCCTGGATGAGATCCAGGCGCTGATGGCCGAGCGCGGGCCGCGCGCCATCCGCCTCAGCGACCCGCACTGGCTGAGCTACTTCCACATCAACTACCGCGTCACGCGCCACTACCGCCGCGGCCGCACGTTGTTGGCCGGCGACGCGGCGCACGTGCACAGCCCGTTCGGCGGCCAGGGAATGAATACCGGGATCCAGGACGCCTACAACCTCGGCTGGAAACTCGCGCTCGTCGCGCGCGGCCTCGCACGGCAGTCGCTGCTCGACACCTACGAACGGGAGCGCCGCGCGGTGGCCGAGGACGTGATCAAGCTGACGCGGAAGATGACCGAGCACCTGGAACTGTTTCGCGATCTTCCTCCCGCGCAACGCGAGCGCCTCTACACGCACGCCTTCGTTCCCGAAGCCGAGCGGCGCCGCGCGGCGCACCAGCGCGAGGAGCTCGATCTCGATTATCGAAAGAGTCCGATTTGCTGCCAGCATCATCCGCGCTCGGCACCACCGAACTTCGCCGACGGACCGCACAGTGGCGCGCAGGCGCGCGATGCCGGTCCGCTCGAGGTTGGCGGACGCACGGTGACCCTGTTCGACCTGCTGCGCGGTCCGCGGCACAGTCTGCTGCTCTTTGCCGACGGCGCGAGCACTGGCCGGCGTGGCGCGGCGCTCACCAGCTTCACCTGCTCAGTCGCCACCAGCTACGCGGATCTGATTGACATCTACGTCGTGCGGTGCAGCGATGGCGGGAGCGGCACGGATAAACTGCACGGGGTCACCGTCGTCGGCGATCCGCACCAGGCGCTGCAGCGCCGCTACGGCGCAAGCAGCGGTTGCGCCTACCTGATCCGCCCCGACGGCTACGTCGGGTTCCGCAGCGCCCGCGTGACGCTGCCGCGCTTGCGCGAGTATCTCGACAAGGTGTTCGTTTCCGGGCGCTAGTCGATCTCGTCAGCCGTGCGTGTCGTGCGACGACTGGACCTCACGACCGCCGCATCCGGAGCAGCAGGCTGAAGACGCCGAGCGCAGCGAGCGCCAGTGCGGTCAACACCAGGCCGCCCGTCGTGAGCGCCGGCGCGGCGGGGCTCACTCGCGTGCACGTGCCGCGGCTGTTGGGTGCGTTGCAGACGAATTGCGGCTGGTCGCAGGCGGTATCGCAGCACACGCCGTCCACGCAGAAGGTCGACGCGCATTCACCCGGTGTTACGCACGCGCCTCCATTCGGCACCGGGGTAATCGTCGGCGTCGCCGAGCTCGTCGCGGTCTGCGTCGCGGTCGCCGTTCCCGTTGCCGTGGATGTGGTCGTCCCCGTTGCCGTCGCGGTCGCCGTTTCCGTCGCCGTGGACGTGGTCGTCCCCGTCGCCGTTGCGGTCGGCGTGTGGGTCGGAGTCGACGACGGCGTCGGGCTGTTGCAGGCGCCGAAAAGACCGCCGCTGCAGGAGCCACCGGCGACGAACATCGAACCAGGCAACACGGTGCACGTGTTTTGGTCGGTCTCCACACATGTGGCCTGATCCGCCCCCGACGTCGTCGCGGCCGAACCGAGCTCGCAGCATCCTGTGGTCGGGCAGCTGCCGCCAGAGCAGGTCCCGCCCGAGACGACCTTCAGATTGCACGGCCCTGGCATGTTCTCACAGGTGACGAGACAGGTCTGTGCCGTCGGCGCCAAGACGCAACCCTGAATGTTGCACATGATGCTGCTGCCGACGTTCTCGCAGGAGCAGCAGACAGGGGGGGGCGGAGGAGCATATGCGCGGCCAGCGAACAGCACCAAGCCCGCGATCGCGACAACTGTCCAGCGTGTCGTCATTCGTCTCCTCTGTATTCGCCGCACGCGGGAACGAGCGGCACGACGAACCGGTACGCCGATATGAGTTGGGACGCCGCGTGTCAATCGGCAAACCCGCGGCCTAAGCTGCCGCTGGAGAAACTCGACGCGGGGGGCGCGGGCGGCCCGCCCGCTGTAGGCGACGACACGCGTGGCGGCTACCAACACGACAACGACTGCTCGGTCCCGCGCCGGCAGCGGGCGGGCTGCCCGCGCCCCCAGACTCGTCGCGAGCTCGGCGCCGACGGCGCGGCGCCCTCCAGGAGCGGCTCGACGCCGGTGCGTCAGCCTGTGGCGCGTCCTTGTTTAGCGTGCGCGGGCCCGTGTGCCGCCGCTTGCGGTGGCCGCACGCGACGACTCGAGCTGGGTCCGCGCCGCATACAGGTCGGGCGTCTCGCCTTCTCCGGCGAGTTGCTCCACCAATGCACCGAGACGCAGCGCAGCCTCCTCGCTTCTGCCCAGACGGTGGAGCAGTGTGCTGGCGCTCGTGGCGATCCGCAGCTCGTGCCCGCGCGCGCCCTGCAGACGTGCCACCTCGAGGGCATGCTCGAGGTCGACCAGCGCTGCGGCCGGATTTTCCTCCTGGTGGAAAACCGCCCGCATGCGCAGCAGCTCGGGCTCCCAGTAGGGCAGGTTGTACGTCTGCGCGGACGCGAGAGCGGCATCCAAGGAGCTGAGCGCGTCGGTGCGCTCTCCCACCGCGAGCTGCGCCTCGGCCAGCAGATACAAGAAGTAGGCGGAGCCGTTGATCGTCCCGATTTTCGCCAGCAGCTCCAGGCCGTGTCGGATCTCGACGATGGCGGCGGCCGCGTCCTTGCCGCGCACGGCACGCGCCCATCCCCACAGGACACCGCCGCATCCGACCCAGAGCGCGAACCCCCGCTCCCGGCCGATGGCGACGGATTCTGCGGCGTACTCCTCGACGCGATCGGGCTCGCGCAGCATCTGGTGGAGGTAGCTCGCGAAGCAGGTGATGAAGGCGCGCGTGTGCGGGTGATCACTCGCCTCCGCGATGCGCAGAGCCAGTGCGCACCGCTCTCGCGCGCGCCCAGAATGGCCGAGCGCCCAGAGCGCGATGGACGCGTAGACCGCGGCGAGGGCGCCCGGTTCCTGTCCGTAGACGAAGGCCAGCCGGCGGTGTCGATCGGGCTCATAGAGCGCCAGCGCGCGCTCGTGGTGCTCGAGCCCGCGCGCATGCTCACCGCCGTAGTAGAAGGACAGTCCGAGCCGCAGGTGGCCGAGAATGCGCAAGGACGAGTCGTCGATCCTCTCCGCCAGCGCCAGACACTGTTCCCCGAGCTCGATCGAGGCGCGCAGATCCGCACGGGCCTGGTAATACGTCGAGAGGCCGTAGAGCACGCGCGCCAGCCGCGGCACCTCGTCCATCTCGCCACAGAGCAGGCGCGCGCGTTCGAAGGCACGCGCGGCTTCTGGCTCGCCGTAGCCGTGCAACGTGATGAGCGCCGGCCCCAAGGCTGCCTGCAGCTCGAACTCGCGACGGTCGCGCTCGGAACCCGCGGGAATGCGATCGAGCAGGTCGATCCCCCGGCGCAGATGGCGGATCGCCTCGGTGTGCGCCGAGCTGCGCGTCGCAGCCTCGGCGGCGCGCCCGTAGTAGTCGACGGCCCGCTCGGCGAGACCGCCCTCCTCGCAGTGCAGTGCCACGACCTCCGGCTCCACCTGATCCGCAAAGCGTTGCTCGAGGACCTCGGCGACGCGGGCATGGTGCTGGCGGCGGCTGCTCCGCAGCATCGAATGGTACGCCGCATCGCGCATCAGTGCGTGCTTGAAAGACCACGTCGCCGGCGATGACGACGCGCCGCCCTCGATCGCTGCCTGGCGGCCCGGAAATACGAGACCCGCCCCGACCAGCTGCGCCAAGGCCCGCTCCAGCAGCGGCGGCCTGACCGGTGACACGGCAGCGAGCAGCTCATGGGAGAACGTGCGGCCGAGCACCGACGCGATCTGCGCGACCTGCTTCGCCGCCCCGAGCCGATCGAGGCGGGCGGTCAGCGAGTCCTGGATCGTGAAGGGAATCGCGACGGGCGTCTGCGCCGTCGCGGCAGCGGGCTTGTCCTCGAGCACGCTCTTGGTGAGCTCCTCGACGAAGAGTGGAATGCCGTCCGTGCGCCGAGCAATCTCCGCCGCGACCTCGGGCGCCAGCGTGCGGCCGCGCGCCAGCAGCTCGATCATCGCCGCGGTCTGCACCGGCTCCAGCGCGCGCAGCGGCAAGCGGTCGAGATCGTGCCACGGCGGCACGAAGTCGGGACGCGCGGTCATGACCAGGAAGAACGGTGCGGTGC
>Ga0066388_100001960_pt1 | contig 12173 bp, 7 predicted proteins | sample PanSoiMetaGPlot6_FD_64539 | JGI IMG/M metagenome (GOLD analysis project Ga0066388, IMG submission 64539) | Tropical forest soil microbial communities from Panama analyzed to predict greenhouse gas emissions - Panama Soil - Plot 6 (Hybrid Assembly) | ecosystem: Environmental > Terrestrial > Soil... | reverse complement strand
GGGGTGGTGGGCGTGATCCGCGGCAGCAAAAGCGCCGGTGATGGCCGCAAGGTGATCGGGTTGCGCGCCGACATGGATGCGCTGCCGATCGAGGAAGCCAATGACGTGCCTTACAAATCGACCGTTCCAGGCAAGATGCACGCCTGCGGCCATGACGGGCACACCGCCATGCTCCTGGGCGCGGCGCGCTATCTCGCGGAGACGCGGAACTTTGCCGGCACTGCGGTCGTGATCTTCCAGCCGGCCGAGGAGGGCGGCGCCGGCGGCAAGGCGATGGTGCAGGATGGGCTGATGGAGCGCTTCCGCATCGAGGAAGTCTACGGCATGCACAACTATCCGGGCTTGCCCGTTGGCGAATTCGCCATCCGCCCGGGCCCGATCATGGCGGCGGCCGATCGCCTGACCATCGAGATCGAGGGCAAGGGCGGGCACGCTGCGCGGCCGCATCTGTCGATCGACACGGTGCTGGTCGGCGCTCAGATCATCAACCAGATCCAGTCGATCGTGGCACGCAATGTCGATCCGCTGCAGTCGGCGGTGGTTTCGATCTGCATGTTTCAGGCCGGCAATACCGACAACGTCATTCCGCAGACCGCGCTCTTGAAGGGCACCGCGCGCAGTCTCGATCCGAAGGTCCGTGATCTTCTGGAGGCCCGCCTGCATGCGGTGGTCGAGGGGACTGCGCAGCTCTATGGCGCGACCGCCAAATTGACCTACAAGCGCGACTATCCGGTGCTGCGCAACCATGAGCGGGAGACGACGTTTGCGGCTACCGTCGCGTCCGACGTCGTCGGCAATCCGCATGTCGACACCGCCATGGTGCCGGTCATGGGCGCCGAGGATTTCTCCTTCATGCTGGAGGCGCGCCCGGGTGCCTTCATTTTCGTCGGCAACGGTGCCAGCGCCGGCCTGCATCATCCGGCCTATAACTTCAACGATGAGGTGATCCCGATCGGGACCTCGTACTGGGTCAAGCTGGTCGAGACCGCGCTGCGAACCTGAGCACCAATCAGTGTCGGCCGCCGTCGAGCAGCGGGCGGACGACGCGTGCGATGTCAGCAGCGATCATTGCGTAGCCATCAGGCGAAGGATGGCAGCCGCGGAAGTACCGGCTCCAGTCAAAGTCGTCGCCGACATTGATGAATGTGATGCGCCGGCGCTGATCGTCGGTCGCGGCTGCAATCCCGAGCACGCCGCTCGTGTGGTCCTGCTGATAGGGCGGGACGAAAGCGATCACCGGCCGCAGGTTGCGGCGTTGCGCCAGGCCCGCGAAGCGATCATAGAGCGCTCGCAGATTTTCCTGAATGCTGGGTAACGAATAGAAGACGCGGTGATGAGGGATGTCGAGGCGGATGAACTGCCGATCGAGCATCGGAACCCAGAATGCGGGCGACGACACCGCCTTGATCGCGCTCACCGTATAGGGGAATTGGGGGCGCGGGCGGGCCCAGAAGTCCCTGTCGAAGGCTGCGTCGGCAGCTGTGACCAGCGAGGGGAAATCACGGAACGGGTCGCCGCCGATGAGCCCATGAAAGGAGCCGTCGCGCAGGAACGGCTTCAGTCCGAACAACATCCCGGTGTCGGGATAGTAGACCGGTCGATAGCTGTTCACCATCCGGCGGACGTCCTCGTACATGATCGACAGCACCGCCACGCGCGCCTTGGGAAAACGATCGATCATGCCCTCGAGCTTCAACAGCGCCTGCTCGGGGCCGTAGGCGCCAACACCTAGATTGGCAACGGGGAGCGCCAGGATGCGCTCGAGCGAAGCCGGATAGGTCGCATCGTCCGCAACATCGTCGCCACGGGTGTAGGAATCGCCCGCCGCCACAACGATAGCGTCGAAGGCTTGTGCGCCGTGCAGGCGCATGCGATCGGCGCTGTAGGTGTAGGTGATCTCCTCCCCGACGCAATTGCGCACGCGCCGCGTTTGGTCAGCGGGATTGTCCCAGCCGAGCGTAGGGCTGGCGACCGATTGCCTGAATTGCTCGAACTGCTCCGGCCGCAGCATCCCGAGTGTCTGCTGGCGCTGGTCGAAGAGATCAGGCAGGACTTTGGTCAGCGCGAGGCCGAGGAGCTCAATCGTGGCAAGCGGGACAGCCGCCACCAGGATCCACAGCAGGGCGGTCCTGGCGCGCGCCGAAGACAAAGCGAATTACTGCGCCGGCTCGATGTGCTTCTCGGCCGGCGGCAGCGGCGCCGGCGCTTCGGCGACGGCAGCCGGCCGCGGCAGCGTAACGGCGACCTTCGCCTCGACGCCGCGCCAATAGGCGAACTCGTTGAGGCGCGTCCCTTCGAGCAGCGCGATCAATACGGCGCCCAGGAACGGCAAACTCTGGATGACAAGGACGCCCGCGAAGATGTTGAGCTCGCGGATCTGCTTGTAATTGGTGAACACGACCAGCACCGCGCCGATCAGGAGCAGCGCCGCCAAGATGCCTTCCCAGAAGGCCGCGAAGTCGGGGCCCCTGCGGGTCGCGCCGCCTTTGGCGGTGCGCCGGAACGGCAGACTGTCCTTCCACAGTCCAAGCCCGACCGCGCGCGCGACCGTCCACTGCACCGACATGGCGGCAAAGGCCGCACCGATCATCTGCGGGATGGGGATCGCCACGCGAAGACGATAGAGCGTGGCGAAATGGGCGAGCGACACCACGAAGGCGACAATGATCGGCACCGTCAGGATCTTGTCGGGGATCGCGATCTCGAAGTAGAGGATCGCCGGCAGCCAGAGCAGGTTGAGGATGGCGACCGCCACGCCGATCGATTCGGCGCCAAGCCAGTTGAGCCAGCCGAGCGCGAATTCCCGCTTCTGATCGTGCGTGAGACCACGCGCGCCCGGCAACAGGCGCCGCCAATGCTTACGGATGATCTGCAGCCCGCCATAGGCCCAGCGGTCGCGCTGCTTCTTGAAGGCTTCGTAGGTGTCCGGCAGCAGGCCGTGTCCATAGCGGCGGTTGGTGTAGTGCACCTGCCAGCCGTGCTCGAGCACGGTGAGCCCCAGGTCGGTGTCCTCGACAATCGTGTCGCTTGACCAGCCGCCGACACTTTCGAGGGCCGCGCGACGAATGAGGCACATAGTGCCGTGCACGATGATGGCATTCGACTCGTTGCGCTGGACCATGCCGATGTCGAAGAAGCCGGCATATTCGCCGTTCATGACGTGGTGCATGACGCTGCGCTCGCCGTCGCGATGGTCCTGCGGCGCCTGGATCATGCCGACCTTGGAATCCCCGAAAGCGGGGACGAGGTCCTTGAGCCAGTCCGGCTTCACCACGTAGTCGGCGTCGATCACGCCGATGATTTCAGCGTCGCCCGCGGTATGGGCGAGCGCGAGCCGCAGCGCGCCGGCCTTGTAGCCGCGCACATTGGCGTCATTGATGAACTTGAAGCGCTCGCCGAGCGTGCAACAATGCTCCTCGATCGGCTGCCAGTAGGCCGGATCGGGCGTGTTGTTGATTACCACTACGCATTCGAAATTCGGGTAGTCGAGACGGGCAACCGCGTCGAGCGTCTGCTTCAGCATGTCCGGCGGCTCGCAATAGGCCGGAATGTGGATCGACACTTTCGGGGCGAAATCGTCCAGGGTCGGGACGAGCGGCGGTGAAAGCAGCCGGCGGGGCGTCAGACCGAAGGCGAAGGTGGCAATTTCCTCGATGCGGGCGAGCGCAATCAGCGCCAGTGGCAAGAGCAGTAAGAGCCCAAGCCCGAATGCGAAGGCGGCGCCCGGCACGAAGTAGTGCCCGGTCCAGAATGCGATCACGATGGCGATCCAGCCGCCGACCGCGTTGGTGGCGAACACCAGGAGCATGGCTTCGCGGGCGGTGGCGCGTGGCTTCGCCAGGATCGTCAGTGACAGCAGCAACCCGACCAGGACCGCGATGCCGGCGATATTCCAGTAGTCGGGATCAGTGACCGGACCGCTCCAGGCGAACTTGGCATCGCGCGAGGCGTCGAACAGGCCCCAATAGCCGCCGACGCCGCCTTCGGCGCTCTTATGGGGCTGATCGAACGCCTCGATGATGTTGTAGTCGATCCCGTACGCGGCGGCCCGCGCAACGAAGCTGCGGATGACCATCGCCTGCTCGATCCGGCCCGGATCGGCGTCATGCATGTTGTAGCCCGCGCTCGGCCAGCCAAATTCCGCAATCACGATGCGCTTGCCCGGATACATCCGGCGCAGCTCGTCATAGGTCGCAATGGTGAAGTCGACCGCTTGCGTTGCGGGGCGGCCGTCCCAGTAGGGCAGGATATGCGCGGCGATGAAGTCGACGTTCGCAGCCAGCCCAAGCCGCTTCTCCCGTTCCCTTTGCGCATCCTCTTCAGTCTCGCCTGGCTCGGGCTTGTAGAGGCCGCGCCAGACGTCGTGCGTCTCGCCAGTCGTGACCGGCACCGGAACCTGGCGCTTCACGCGCTTGATGATCTTGATCAGGTCATCGACGTCCAGGTCACCGCGCAGGATCGACTCGTTCCCGACGACGATCGCGTTGACGTTGCTGTAGCGCTTGGCGAGCGCAATGGCCTGCTCGATTTCACGATCATTGAGGGCGCTGTTCTTCTTGACGACCTCTTCTGGCAACTCGGTCTTTTTGTCGCGGAGTTTGTGGAGCCAGATGCCCACCGTGACCTTCATGCCGAACTCGGCGGCGATACCCGGCACGAGCTCGACGCCGTCAGTCGACGTGTAGGTGCGGACGGTGCGCGTATAGGGGCTGAGCAACCGGAGATCGCTGCGAATTTGCTCGGACGTCGGACGGTCACCCTTTTTAGGGTCCTGCCATCGCGTGTATGGCGCGTAAGAAACGCTCGCCAGCGGCCCGTCTATGTTGGGAACTGTTTGCTGCTGGTGGAGGAAAGCCCATAGCCCAGCGTGCACGCACGAGATGAGCGCGACAACAGCGACGACGGAACGCATGGAAAGCCAACCCAAGTGGGGCAGGAGATAATCGCCCGAACCCGTCCCCTAGGTTCGACTAAGGCTCGTTATTATCAACGTACCTTAGTCATAGGCGTCTGTTCAAGTAGTGAGCGGTCATGGCGAATATAGGGCCATGTTTGCCGCCCACAAGGTTACTCAACAACAGTCTAATGACGGTTTAGTTCCTGAACATTTCTGAACGGACGTACAGCTAGCGATTGGTGGTAGGCGCCGGCGCCGCGGCAGCTGCCGGTGCGTTGATCTCCGGTGTCGGATTGATCCAGCAGGCGTGAGTTCTCGACCACTCGGATGCTTTCGAGTCGGCGAGGCCCTGCCGGACCAGGCAGCGGAATGCCATCTGAATATGCCCGGGCGGGCAGCCGAACCGGTCGTACAATTCCATGTGGCGAAAAGCGGTATCGATATCGTTCTTGATGAGGAGGTTAACAGCCAAGCGACCGGCCCACACACATTCGGGTTGGCCGGCCGGACCGAGCTGCTTGGCCGCTTCGGTCAACTCCTCAAGCCTCTTTGGGACGTCCGCCTCGGGCGGGCGCTGGCTACCGGCCTTGGGCTCCTGAGCAATGGCAAGATTGGAAGACAGAAACACGGCCGCCGCGCCTACTATGTTTGCGACCCGACACATCCTAGCGAAACCCATGGTTGCTGCGATTGTTGGGCCGCAATCGGCCGGTTAATCCCCCTCGATGCAGGCCGGTTTCGGCCGGCATTGCGGCTTGATGCCGCGCTTTGCTCGCAGACGCTGCCGGTATGATCAATCTCCAGCGCGTCATACATTGATTAATTAAAGCAGCAGTGCGCCTCGGCGCCAATACGTTGCACAAAATATTCCCTGCACGATCACCACGCTCGCGATCCAAGGTTAAGCTTGTTCCGCGATATGCTGGCTGGCATCCCAGCCGCGGAGGCAAGAGGAGGGGGTATGGGTGTGGCGGCCGCGCTTTTGGCAGCTGCAGCGACAGCGATCGTCGCAGCCTGGGCATGGCTCGGCAGCGTGGTGGAAATGCCTGCGGCGCCGATCGGCCCGGGCGAGAAGCTTGAGTGCATTTCCTATGCGCCGTTTCGGGGCGCCCAGAATCCGTTCGGTCCCGATGTGCCGATTGACCCGCGTCAGATCGATGAGGATCTTGCCCAGCTCAAGCTGATCACCAATTGCGTTCGGACCTACTCGGTCGATCACGGCCTTGACCAGATTCCGGGCATTGCGCGCCGCCACGGCGTCAAGGTGATGCAGGGGCTCTGGCTCTCCAGCCTGCCCGACCTGAGCCGCAAGCAGGTCGAGGGTGCGGTCGCGCTTGCCAAGCAGTATCCCGACGTCATCACCGCCGTCATTGTCGGCAACGAAGTCCTGCTGCGCGGGGAAATGTCGGCGCCGCAGCTCGCCCGCACGATCCGCGAGGTCAAGGCGCAGGTCACGCAGCCGGTCACCTATGCGGATGTCTGGGAGTTCTGGCTGCGCTACCGTGAGATCGCGACCGCCGTCGACTTTGTCACCATTCATATTCTGCCGTACTGGGAGGACTTCCCGATCCCAGCCAGGAACGCAGCGGCTCACGTCGATGCCATTCGCAAGCAGGTGGTGGCTGCTTTCCCGGACAAGGAGGTGTTCATCGGCGAGTTCGGCTGGCCGAGCGCCGGCCGCATGCGCGAGGGGGCACTGCCATCGCCGGCCGAGCAGGCGCGCGCGCTGCAGGACGTTTTGGCGATCGCCAAGCGCGAGAACTTTCGGGTCAACCTGATCGAGGCCTACGATCAGCCCTGGAAGCGCCAACTCGAGGGCACCGTCGGCGGGCATTGGGGACTGTTCGATGGCACCCGGCGCACCCCCAAGCTGGCTTGGGGCCAGCCAGTCTCCGACCACCCGCACTGGAAGTGGCAGGCCGGCGCCGGGGTGACTTTGGCGGTACTCATCTTCGGCGCTGCGCTGATGGCAGGGCAACGACGGCCGCAGCCGTTGCAAGCCTGGCTGCGGGTGGCGCTGAGCGCGGCCGTCTCCGGCACCATGATCGGATGGGCGCTCGTCAATATTCCCATCGAAAGCCTGACCCCTGGTGACTGGCTGCGGTCGCTATCCTGGGGAGCTGTTGCGCTTGCGGCACCCGTCCTTGCCGCCGCCGCCGTCGTGTCGGACACGCCGGCCCCGAGCTTCGCGCGGATCATTGGCCGCCGCACCGAACGTGTCGAAGGTCGGCTTGCGATCGGGCTCGGGCTTGTCCTCATTGTAACCACGCTGCTTGCCGTACAGGCGGCGTTGGGCCTCGTCTTCGATCCGCGCTATCGCGACTTTTCGTTCCCGGCGCTAAGCGCAGCCGCAGTTCCCTTTGCGGCGCTTCGAACATCATGGCCGCGGCTGAAGAGCTTGCGACCCGGCGCCGAGGGGGTCGCTGCCGCCACTCTCATACTGTCGGCGGTCTACATTGTGCTCAATGAAACGGTCGCCAACTGGCAGGCCCTCTGGTTTGCCGGTGGCCTGTTGGTTCTGGCGATCACTCTGGTGCCGGGACGGGACGCGCCAGACTCAAAATGAGTAGCCCCGCGGCAAGCCCGGCTAAGCCCGCATTGTGCAGCACCAGGCCCATTCCGCCCGCCGCGATCGCGATCGTCATGAGGACAATCGAAGGCCGCACCAGGTTGAGCCCGGCGGCAATCAGTGCGACCCAGCCAAAGAGCGAGTGGTTATAGGCCACGATGGCGTTGCGGAATGTCATGCATAGCCAAGTGTTCAGCCCGCCCTGGCAGGCGAGCGACACGGGGGCATGCTCGATCGCGAGATAGCGCACATAAAGCGCCTCGCCGACAGCGAGAAAGCCGACGATCAGCAGCCAGTTGGTCTGGCGGGCGCTCGGAAGGAAGGTCTGCATCCTACACCTCGCCCGCGACTATGCCGACCCGGCTGGCGCCGATCAATCGCGGCTATGGGCATGGCGGTGGGGGCGGGCGCAAGTCGCTGCGGCGGCGCATCCCCAGGTCGCAAGGCGCAGCAGCCCCGCATCTTGATGGGCTTGGCCTGTAACATCCGGTCGACGGTGCGTATATGGTCCGCCATGCGGCCTCAGCAGCGGATCACCCCATTGAAAATGCTAGCAGAATCCGATCATCCTTGCTGTCTGGCGTCAGCCTGTTCGCGTTCGAACCGCGTTTCCCTGTGGGATTGGCTAAACTTGTTGGGTGGCGCATGGCCCTATCGGAAATCCGACTCTCACACCGGCTCAAGTGGGGCAGGCTCGTTCCAGGGCATGCGCCGGGTTCCTCTTCTAAGGATGCAACTTGATGAGTGAGCGCTCCTGCCTCGCGATCGTGCTCGCCGCCGGCGAGGGAACCCGCATGCGTTCAGCGCGGCCCAAAGTGCTGCATGAAGTGGGCGGCCGCTCGCTGCTGGCGCATGTGCTTGCGGCGGTGCGGGCCGCGGGCAGCAGCTCGACCGCGGTGGTGATTGGCCCCGATGCCGAGGCGGTCGCGGCCGAAGCGAAGCGCGTGGTCCCGGACGCCGGGATCTTCGTGCAGTCGGAGCGGCGCGGAACGGCGCATGCGATGCTGGCCGCAGGACCCGCCATCGCGCGCGGCTTCGATGACATCCTGGTGATCTATGGCGACACCCCACTGATCAGGCCGGAGACCCTCTCCCGGATGCGTGCTGCGCTCGCCAAGGGGGCAGCGCTCGCGGTGCTCGGCTTTCGGCCGCGAAATCCCGCAGGCTATGGCCGACTGCTGCTGGACGGGGGCGACCTTGTTGCCATCCGCGAAGAGGTCGAGGCGAGCGCGGCCGAGCGCGCGATCACTCTTTGCAACGGTGGGCTGATGGCGTTTGCGGGCGCCGATGCGCTCGCGATCCTTCAACAGATCGGTAGTCACAATCGCAAGGGCGAGTTCTATCTCACCGACGCAGTGGCGATTGTCCGAGCCATGAAACTCAAAGCGGTCGTGATTGAGACCGAGGAGGATGATGTGCGTGGCATCAATACCAAGACGCAGCTCGCCGAAACAGAGGCTGTGCTGCAGCAGCGGCTGCGCCAGGCGGCCATGGACGCGGGCGTGACTCTGATCGCGCCCGAGACGGTGTTTCTCTCGGCCGATACAAAATTTGGTCGTGACGTGGTGGTCGAGCCGTTCGTCGTGTTTGGCCCGGGCGTCACCGTCGATGACAATGCGGTGATCCACTCGTTCTGTCATTTCATCCACTCATATATCGGCAAGGGCGCTTCGGTCGGCCCGTTCGCGCGGCTGCGGCCGGGTGCGCAGCTTGGCGAGAACGTTCACATCGGAAACTTCGTCGAGATCAAAGCGTCGGTGATCGAAGCGGGCGCCAAAGCCAACCACCTCGCCTATATCGGCGACACGCGATTGGGCGCGGGCTCGAACTTCGGGGCGGGCGCTATCGTCTGCAACTACGACGGCGAAGCAAAACACCGCACCGATATTGGCAAGCGTGCATTCATCGGCTCCAATTCATCGCTGGTGGCTCCGGTCAAGATCGGTGATGGCGCCTATATCGCGACCGGCTCGGTGATCACCCAGGACGTGCCGCCGGACGGGCTTGCGATTGCGCGCGAGCGCCAGGTTGTTAAGGAAAACAGGGCCTCGCGCTTGCGCGCGCTCAAGGGGGCCGGCAAGAAGAAAGCCGCCGAATAGAAGGCATCTCCGTTAGGCTTAATGTTACACGATCGACACCGATGTTGATTACCAATCTGCCCTTCAGCCGGCGTACAACTGCGCGTAGGCACGATTCATCCGGGAACAGATAAGGACGCTGACCCGTGTGTGGGATTGTTGGAATACTTGGTCGGGAGCCTGTCGCCGAGCATCTCGTCGACGCGCTTAAGCGGCTTGAATATCGCGGCTATGATTCGGCCGGTGTCGCCACGCTCGAAGGCGACGAGCTCGAGCGACGGCGCGCGGAGGGCAAGCTGCGCAATCTCGAGGAGCGGCTGGAGCGAGAGCCGCTCAAGGGTTCGATCGGCATCGGCCATACGCGCTGGGCGACGCATGGGCGCCCGAGCGAGGAGAACGCGCATCCGCACGCGACCGAGCGCTTGGCGGTGGTGCACAACGGAATCATCGAGAACTTCCGCGAGCTGCGCGAAGAGCTCGAGAGGAGCGGCGCCAACTTCGCCTCGGAGACCGACACCGAGGTGGTCGCTCACTTGGTGAGCCGCGAAATGAGCAACGGCCGCTCGCCGGCCGAGGCGGTCGCGGCGGCGTTGCCGCGGCTGCGCGGCGCGTTCGCGCTGGTGTTCCTGTTCAGAGGTGAGAAGGATCTTCTCATCGGTGCCCGTAAGGGCTCGCCACTCGCGGTCGGCTATGGCGACGGCGAGATGTATCTCGGCTCCGACGCGATCGCGCTCGCGCCATTCACCGAGACGATCTCCTATCTCGAGGACGGCGATTCCGTCGTGCTCTCGCGCAAGACGGCGGAGGTGCGTGACGCCACCGGCACGAAGGTCGAGCGGCCGGTGCTCAAGTCGTCCGCATCGGCGCTGCTGGTTGACAAGGGCAACCACCGTCATTTCATGGCGAAGGAAATTCATGAGCAGCCCGAGGTCGTGGGACACACGCTCGCCCATTACATCGACATGGCGGCCGAGCGCGTCAGCCTGCCTGGCAAGTTGCCGTTCGACTTCAACACCCTCGACCGGATTTCGATTTCGGCCTGCGGCACCGCCTACTATGCCGGCCTGGTCGCGCGCTACTGGTTCGAACGCTTCGCGCGCCTGCCGGTCGAGATCGATGTCGCGTCCGAGTTCCGCTATCGAGAGGCGCCGATGCGCCCCGGTGGGCTTGCGGTATGCGTCTCCCAGTCAGGCGAGACCGCCGACACCTTGGCGAGCCTGCGCTACGCCAAGCAGCATGGCCAGCATGTGTTGTCGGTGGTCAACGTTCCGACCTCGACCATCGCGCGCGAGAGCGACGTGGTGATGCCGACGCTCGCCGGTCCCGAGATCGGCGTCGCGTCGACCAAGGCGTTCACCTGTCAGCTTGCAGCGCTTGCGTGTCTCGCGGTCGCGGCCGGCCGGGCGCGCGGCGTGCTGTCGGAAGACGACGAGCGCAAGCTCGTGCGCGCGCTCATCGAGGTGCCTCGCCTGATGGCGGAGACGCTGGCGAGCGAGCCGCAGATCGAGTTCCTCGCGCGCGATCTCGCCAAGAGCAGCGACGTACTCTATCTCGGTCGCGGCACCAGCTATCCGCTGGCGCTCGAAGGCGCGCTCAAGCTCAAGGAGATTTCCTACATCCACGCCGAAGGCTATGCCGCCGGCGAGCTCAAGCATGGCCCGATTGCGCTGATCGACGAGACGATGCCGGTCATCGTCATCGCGCCCTATGACCGCGTGTTCGACAAGACCCTCTCGAACATGCAGGAGGTTGCCGCCCGCGCCGGCCGGATCGTCCTGATCACTGACCCTCAGGGCGCCCGCGAGGCCCAGGTGCCGACCCTTGCCAAGCTCGCGGTACCGGACATGCCCGCGGCTGTGGCGCCCCTGGTATTCGCCATCCCGGTGCAACTCATCGCCTATCACGTGGCCGCTTTCCTCGGCAAAGACGTCGACCAGCCCCGCAACCTCGCCAAGTCTGTGACAGTTGAATGAAATTTTGCGCAGAGAGGAAGGGACCTGCGACCTTGGTAGGTCTCACCCCCGTTGCCGTGGCGGGCTAGATTGACCACATTGTTGCCACCTGGAAGCGACACTCACATACCTCAAATGAACGCGTTCGATAAGGATCCGCAGGCAGGCCCGGAAGCACCGGTGGCGCCTGCCGGCTTGCAGCCGGCAGATCTAGTGCCACCCACCCCGGTGCCTGTCCATCATGGGTTCATAAGCCGGATTCGCAACTATTTCCTGACCGGGCTGATCCTGGTCGGACCGGTCTACATCACGCTCAATCTCACCTGGTGGTTCATCAACTGGGTGGACGAGCTGGTGCGGCCGCTCATTCCCATTGCCTACCGGCCGGAGACCTATCTGCCGATCAAGCTGCCTGGCCTGGGTCTTCTCATCGCCTTCGTGGCGCTCACCATGCTCGGCTTTCTCACCGCTAACCTGGTCGGCCGCAAGCTGGTCGAGTTCGGCGAGAATATTCTTAATCGTATGCCGGTGGTGCGGCCGATCTATAAGAGCCTCAAGCAGATCTTCGAGACGCTGTTCTCCAAGAGTGGATCGAGCTTCCGCCGTGTCGCACTGGTCGAGTTCCCTTCGCCCGGCATGTGGTCACTGGTGTTCCTGTCGCAGAGCGCGAGTCCCAA
>Ga0066388_100001958_pt1 | contig 12179 bp, 10 predicted proteins | sample PanSoiMetaGPlot6_FD_64539 | JGI IMG/M metagenome (GOLD analysis project Ga0066388, IMG submission 64539) | Tropical forest soil microbial communities from Panama analyzed to predict greenhouse gas emissions - Panama Soil - Plot 6 (Hybrid Assembly) | ecosystem: Environmental > Terrestrial >... | reverse complement strand
AATCCAATTACGTGGGGACAGCCGCCCTCGGCCGTCCAGTCGAGCAAAGCTCGACAGCGCTCCGCTTACCGACTAGCTAGCCCCCCGGCCGTCTCGCCACCATCCAAAGTGAATACCTGGCCGGTGGCGTAGGCTGCGTCATCAGACGCGAGATACGCAAACAGCGCTGCGATCTCCTCCGGCTTGGCGTGCCTACGCAGCGGAACTTTGCGGTTCACTTCTTCGAGCATCTCGTCTGTATATTCCGCGCGCTGCATGGGCGTCAGCACATATCCAGGCGCCACTGCACAGACACGAACTTTCGGAGCGAGTTCAAGAGCCATGGTCTTGGTCAGCTCGATCACTCCGGCTTTCGTGGCGTTATAGTCGGCGTAACAGGGCTGGCCCACGATCCCGTTCGTAGAGGCGGTTTGCAAGATCACTCCGCTCCCCTGTTCCCACATGTGCTTGGCTGCGGTCTGCGCCATGTAGAAAACCCCGGTAAGGTTTACGGCCATCACTTTGTCCCACTCTTCGGGAGCGATGTCGAGAAAGTTGTGGCGAATGCTGATCCCGGCGTTGTTGATCAGCACATCCACTCCGCCCATGATCTTGCGGGCATCGTCAACGGCAGCTTTGACCTGCGCAAGGTTGGAAACATCGGCATCGACCGTTCCGGCAAGATCGGCAAGCTCCGCCTGGACTTTCCGGCGACCTTCGGCGTCACGATCGAGCACTACCACAGCCGCTCCCTCTTCAAGAAACCGCCGCGCCGTGGCTGCGCCAATCCCGCTGGCGCCGCCTGTAACCAGGACACGCTTTCCGTGCAGTCCGCGCATAATTTGGACGTATGAACTAGGCCCCTACAAAACGGCAGGTCAGGATAAATGCTGAAAGGCTAGTTTGCGAGTTCTAGATGCTCTTGCCGCCGAAAAGAAAGAGCAGTTCGATGATCAGAATGATCACAACCATCAACTCGAGCACGAATGCCCTGCTCTGATTGAACTGATCCACCATGAATCGGTAGAGTTCCTCGGCGGTGCGCAGCTTCTGTGTAACTAGGTCTTTGTAGTCAGGAACTCCGACTTTGGCTGCCGCGAGCTTGTAGAGTCGGGCGGAGAACATGTCTGACAGGAACTTGATCGCGTTGTCGGCGTGCTCGGTAAGCTCGGTCACGTCCAGAAAAACCGTGTGCAGCTTGCGCGCGTCGCGCGCCATTCGCCAGCGGGCCAGCATACCGGTGCCCTTGTCGAGAGAGGCGTAAACGCCGGCCAGCTCGCGAGTTAAGAGTTCGTCGTAGTGTCGGAATTCGAGTAGCTGTGAGTTCGCATATTCGAGGAGCTGAATGGCGGCTTCAGCCCCGCTCTCGCTGTCATAGACAAAGGCCGCATTCCAGCCGATCACAGCTAAATCGGTGGGATAGTAGGAAATGCGTGAATGCAGGATCTCCTGGCGCTCACCCTCAGAAAGCTGAGCGGTCTCGCCGCGCACGATCTGGGCGATACGTTCTCCCCGCGATGCCACCAGCTCCGAAGCAGTCGGGTTACCGGCGATCTCGCAGACGTGAAAGATGAAGTAGTCCTCGCTCAGCCAGTTCTCATAGGGCTTGACCAGGGCTGAAGCCGCCCGGCTCAGCTTTTCGCGGGCAATCCGGGAAGCATAGCGCTCGAAGTCCACGTCCCAGACCCAACGGCTGCTCAGGCGGACGAGCGTGTCCCAGTCACCTGAAAACGGAAGCTCCAGCACAACGCTGACAACCCCATAGTCGTAAAACTTGATCTGCCCTTGCAAACTTTCACCGCTTTCAAGCACCAGCGGCTCGATATTCTCTACCACAGGAGGCCGCTGATAGCGGATGTAACTCGGTGCAGGGTGCTTTAGGGCAGGTTGCTGGACCCTCCGCGCTCCAAAAATCTCGCGCAGCTGGTCCAGGCGGATCTCTTCGCATACGTCGAATTGGATAAGAACTAGGACCGCTCCCTTCAGGGCGATCTCCGAAGCCGAAATCTCCGCCTGGGTTGGGCTGGGATTCAGGGTTAAAGTTTCTGCGGTTTCCGGGATCATCGAACTTTCCTTCCGGCTGGGACCTGGATGGCAGGTTGATACACCCAAGCTATTACTATTTTCCCAGAAAACCACTGGTTCGGGGAGTGGTGGATAAATATCTATTTAAATCAATAACTTGCAAGGAGGCTACGGTGTGAGAGGGCAAGCTCGCTCAATCGGCTCGGAAGGCGAAACGCCCACTGACTATTGTCGCAATCGCCTTGCCGGTAAGCTGCCATTGGTCGAAAGGTGTGTTGCGAGCCTTGGAGCGTGACCGGGCAGCTTCAAAGGTCCAGCGCTTTTTGGAGTCAAAGATCGTCACGTCGGCGTGACTGCCCCGAGTTAGAGTGCCGCGGCCGCGGAGATCAAGTACGCGGGCTGGGCCGACCGTGAACAGCTCAACAATTCGAGTGAGCGGGATGCGCTGTTCGCGATGCAACTTGGTAATCGCCAAGCCAAGAGCTGTTTCAAGCCCGGTAATACCGAAAGCTGCCCGCTCGAATTCGACTTCTTTTTCGTGGGAGGCGTGTGGTGCATGGTCGGTTGCGATGGCATCCACGGTGCCGTCAGCCAGGGCTACCAGCAGGGCTTCCCGGTCAGAGCCTGACCGCAACGGAGGATTCATTTTGAAGTTCGTGTCGTAATCGGCAATGTCAGAGTCACTTAGAGAGAAGTGATGCGGTGTGACCTCACAGGTGACCCGGGTTTTGTTGCGTTTCGCCCTTCGAACGACCTTCAGCGCATCAGACGTCGAGAGATGGGCGACATGCAGGCGTGCCCCGTTGAACTGCTGGGCAAGGCCTACGTCCCGCTCGACGATTGAAGCCTCCGCCGAAGCCTTCATCCCGCGCATCCCGAGTCTGAAAGAAGTCGGGCCTTCATTCATCGAGCAGTGCTCGGTCGCTCGTGTGTCTTCAGCGTGCTGAATGATTGGAAAGTTCAGTTCCGCGCCCAGGCGAAGCGCTTCGCGCATAATTTCATCACCGAGAATGGGTTTGCCATCGTCCGTTACTGCCACCGCTCCCGCCCGTTGCAGAGCGCGGTAGTCGGTGAGCACCGCACCTTTGCTGGCCTTGGTAGCGGCGGCCATTGGAAATAGGTTGACCACCGCCCCTCGTTCGGGTTTCTGAAGCCAGGCCACCCACTCCGGTGAATCGACCACTGGCTGAGTGTTGGGCATGCAACAAACCGACGTGAATCCGCCAGCGGCGCCGGCAGCAGTGCCGGTGGCAATGGTCTCTTTATAGCTCTGACCAGGCTCGCGGAGGTGGACATGCAGATCGATGAAGCCGGGCGCCACGATCAGTCCGCGAGCGTCGAACTTCTCGTCGGCCGAGCCTTTGATCTTGCCCGGCCAAGCTACTTCGGCAACCTGGCCATCGCGCAGAAGCAGGTCCATGGGCGCGTCAACGCGAGCGGCAGGGTCAATGAGATGACCACGCTTGATAAGTAAACTGTGGCTGCCCTGTCGCAATCGTCTCCTTCTCTAAGCTCGCCGCCTGGTGAAGGCACGAGCCAGAATCGCCATTCTCACCGGCACACCATTTCGCACTTCTTCCAGAATTACTGATTGCGGCGAATCGGCAACTTCGCCGGCCAGCTCCAGCCCACGTATGATCGGACCGGGGTGCATCAGAATGGCGTCTTTCTTCGCTAATTTCAGGCGCGAGCTGGTGATCTGATATCGCGAAATGTAATCCACCAGGCTGATCTTCATGCCCGCCAGGCGTTCTTTTTGGACCCGCAGCAGCATGATTACATCCGCGCTACGAATCGCGTCCTCTACAGTGCGGGTTATATGCAGATTCGGCGCGAGAGTGGTGGCCACTTCTGGCAGAAACTCGGGAGGACCGCAGAGAGTGATTTTCGCTCCGAATTTGCTGAGTAGGTGGATGGCCGAACGCGCCACCCGGCTGTGATAGATGTCGCCGATGATCCCAACCTGCAGGTTCTTCAACGTCTTTTTGTGTCGAAGGATCGTGTATGCGTCGAGCAGCGCCTGGGATGGATGCTCGTGCATGCCGTCTCCCGCGTTGATGACCGGAATATCGAGATGGCGTGACATCAGCGCTGGAGCGCCAGCATTGGGATGGCGGACTACGACCATGTCCGCGCCGAGCGCGCGCAAGGTGTACGACGTGTCGAGCAGCGACTCGCCTTTTTCGATGCTCGAGCCACCGGCTTGCACCAGCGTCGTCATCGCGCCCAGCGACTTGGCGGCAATCTCAAATGAACTGCGGGTGCGGGTGGAAGGTTCGTAAAACAGGAGCAGAACGCGCGCCCCCTTCAGCAGAGGACGCGGCTTTTGCGGGTTCATTCGCCGGGCGGAATTCAGTAAGCCGACAATCTCCTCCGGTTTCAGATGTCCGATATCAAGCAGAGAACCACGCGCAGCATTGCGCATCGGCTGTGGCGGGCGCGTCGTCAGCCCTCCCTTTCAACCAGCAGGACGTTTTCCATGTCATCGATCTCGCGCAGCTTCACTTCGATGATTTCGCGATCGGTGGTCTGCACATTGCGGCCAACGAAAGTCGCTTCCAGCGGCAGCTCGCGATGCCCGCGATCGATCAGCACTAATAATTGAACCCGCCGCGGACGCCCGTGATCAAAGAGCGCGTCAAGTGCGGCGCGGGTAGTGCGGCCGGTGTAGAGCACATCGTCGGCCAGAATGATGTTCTTGTCGTTGATGTCAAAGCCGATCTCAGATTTCTGAACCACCGGTTTCGGCCCTAGAGTTGAGAGATCGTCACGATACAAAGTGATGTCCAGAGTGCCGACCGGTACTTTTGTCTTCTCGATCCTCTGAATCATCTGCCCCAGCCGCTGGGCTAGGGGAACACCGCGACGGCGGATTCCCACCATCCCCAGGTTTTCGGCACCGTTGTTTTTTTCGATTATTTCGTGCGCCAGGCGAATCAGCGTGCGCTCGATCTCGGAAGCGGACATGAGCTGGGCTTTCTGGCGTAATGTGGGCGGGCGGGTTGCGGCTTTAGCAGTCATGAACGCTGCATGATACGCGGACGAGACGCCGGCGGGCAAGACGGCGAAAATACAAGATGGCGAAAATACAAGGCTTTCGAGGACGGCACCGCCTCTACAGTTTGCTAACCCGCCAGCGATTTGGGTGGCGCAGCGCTTTGAATGTAAGCGCGAGAACTGGATCTTGAAAAATTGAAGTGGTACAGAAGCATCGATTTCCAGCCGCGAAGCGTCGGAAGAATGCAGCCCACGGCGTAAGCCGTGGGCTGAAGTGGAAAACGGAAAGCCCCGGAAGGGCGGAAGAGCAGTTCTCACGCACACACTTTGAGCGCTGCGATAACTGGCATGTTTTAAGCAGCGGCTTCAGCCGCCGAGTTAATGAGTTTTTGAGCAACGCCTCTACGCACCGTCCTTTTTTCTCATCACCAGCGCCCCGATCGCCCCACCCGCAGCCGAGAGCACGACAAAAGCTACAAACAGAAAAATCGCCACCACGATCAGCGAAGTCACAAATCCTTGTGGCGTCTTGAAAAACTCAACTGCCTGCTGTGCCTGCGGATCGGCGCTGCGCGCCGCGGCCTGCTGAATGCTTTCGCGCATTTTCTCCCGCAGCATGGGGCCCAAATGAAACACCGCGACGACGAGCGTAGCCAAAACCGCGAAAACTGCCGACCCGATCAGTCCGCTGAGCGCTCCGAGGCGAGTTCCCGCTCCCACGGACAGGCCCGATTCCGGCGTCGCCCGGCTGCGATAGATGACGATCGCCAGCAAGCCTGATGTCACCATCCCCAGCCCGAGCAGGCCGAGAGGGGTAAGCATCAGGAAGGCGCCGATCGATCCCGCGATCGCCGCCGCACGAAACGCAACAGGCCACTCGATGCGGTCGCTATAGGTTTTTGGGTAAGGAATTTGCGCCATTCCGGGCGAATATTCAGGCGCGGCCGTAACCACCCTGATCTGAGGAGCCCTGCAGTGCTCGCAGAATGGCGTGCCCTCTTCGAGCGCAGCCCCGCACTTGTAGCACTGAATTTCCATCCGCAACTGAACTTACAGCAGGGCCGAGGAGAAACTCAAATGCGGTAAGAAATATAGTGACGTTAAAATGCTTCTGTCCTTGGATTGCGCTACCCTATGACAGGCGCTCGACTTTGCCTACTGGCGACACCGCGGGAAACAATATTTCGAGTAGTAGTTCGTGTAATTGCCTGTCTCACTGAACGAGTGAGTGAATGCGATAAGCTTGCGACACACACCAGGGGTGTTCCATAATGCACCGTTTCATCAAAGTTCTCTTCATTATCGGGGAGCGCTGTCTTCGTCTTGCACTACTACTATGACGTCACCTGCTCTACCGTGCCAGATGAGCGATCGGGCCACGTATTTCCGATGTTTGACAAGTGTCATAACCGTTACGCGTATGTAACTGCACTGGAGAGAAGCTCTCTCCCAGTGTTGCTTTGCATCGGGGTTGGCTGCATTTTGCTTGTGTGTTGGCTTCAAAATTTCCGCGTCCGCAGCCATAATGCGCGAATTCTGACGAGGTGGCGGGGTTGGCCCGCCTTTTGCCTGAAATAGCACGAAAATGGCTGCCCCACCAACGCGGTTTTCCTTGGGTGGGAGCACATGCCTGAAACGTAGTGTTTATCCCTCCCGGCATACGGTCCGATGGGCATTTCTGATGATCAATCCTCAATACTAGGAATCGTCAATACTAGGAGAGGAGCGGCTTCCATCGCATGTCGGAAGAAGAGTTGGTTAGGTCAGCGAGCCGCGCCAAATAAAGCTACGCATGAGGAAGGCTACTCCTCACTGAATTGCTTCCCATCGCATTTCTGTGATCGTTCAAGCACAAGGAGGAATGATGGGTCATCCGGCCTCGGTCCACGTAGGACCCTGGGAAGTGCCGTAGGCACGTCTGAGCCTAAATCGTGTCCTTCCCCTTCAGCCGTATATAGACCAACCCGAAATCGCTCCCCTTTCCGTTCTCCCCAGGTTCGATCGAAACCAGGTGCTGATTGCGGCGCGTGCCGCTCTTAAGCTCGATCACCTTGCCGGAGTTGTCGCCCTCGCACTTCAAGGCGTCTGAGCCTTTTTCGTCTTCATGATCTCCCATGTCATGCCCTCGATGCGAGGTGTGGCACTCCAGGACATTGCCGAACTTCTGCTTCATCTGATCTTTGTAGTAGCCGGCGACTTTGTCTGACGGATCATCGCTGAGGTACTCAATCGCCTGAACCTTCACGCCATAAACGCCCAAGGAAAGGTTCACGTTGGCGCTCTTCTGGTCACCGTCTTCGTTCTTCTCTTTCCGGCGCGCTCCGGGATAAACGGGAATGCCGATATCCTCCACGTTGGCGTCATTGCGAACGTGGATGCTACCGACTGGCGTCTGGATATCCACGTTCTTCTTACTGCCATCGTCTTCGCCCGACTTGTTCACCTTTACGGTGCACGAAGAGAGAGCAATACAAACCAGGACAGCCATCAGAGATAAGTTAATTTGAAGATTTCCCATGCTAGCGTTCCTCGGCACTCCGTACTGGTCTTTCGATTCCGCTTCCGCGGGCCGCGATGTTTGGAATAGTGACAGGCAGATGACCGTGGATTTCGATTTCGGCAAACAGCGCCTTCACCGCGCTGACCTCAGAAACTGAGGCGTCTGAGAAAGTGCAGAGATAAGTCTGAATTGCCGGCAAATCCTGAATGAGATAAGGATTACCGACCGCGACCACCGCCGTTTTGTCCGCTGCCCGGTGCAGAATCGACTGCAGCAACGCGCCGTGCGCGTCATTCAACGCCACAGAATTCGTAAGTCCCTGCGCGCCCTTCATCACCTTTCCTGCGGTCGGCACAATGTAAACTGCCACAATCACCGCTTCGGCCTGATTCACGGCAGCCAGCACTTGTTCGGACGTTGCCGCCGCGATCCGCGGATCAATATAGATGACATTCGCATCCGGTATGCGCGAGCGCAGTTGCCGTTCAAACATTCGCCCTGATTCGGTGCGAACGTCTTCACTGAAGATCACCGCCGTAACTCGGTTATTTACTTCCTCCACGCTCTGATACGGAAGTCCGGACTTAACAGTTCCAGTTTGTTTCAACGGCAACAGCTTGCCATTGTCGCGCACCAGAGTCACAGCTTCATCCGAGATTTTCTGCCCCTGCGCAATGTTCTCGGGTTTGCCGACGAGGGTTTCGAGCTTCGAGGTATCCACCAAGCGAGCCTTGTGAAGCCTCAGAGCGGCCTTCGCCTTCAGCAGCTTGAGGACAGATGCATCCAGGCGTGCGCCTGAAATCTCGCCGCTCTGCACTGCTTTCAGCATGCCCTGATACGACGCGTCGAGCTCAGGCGGGATTAAGAGCAAATCATTGCCGGCCTTGAAGGCATCCACCGACGCTCGCCCGATGTCTGCCGCATAAAGCCGCGTCAGTCCGGCCATGTCGAGCGCATCGGTAACAACAATTCCCTGAAACCCAAGTTGTTTCTTCAGCAGTTCGGTCACAACTACCGGCGAAGTCGTCGCCACACGATCAGGGCCGGGATCGAGCGCGGGAACCGTTACGTGCGCGACCATCACAGAATCGACGCCCGCGGACACTCCGCTCTGAAACGGGGGGAGCTCGACCGACTGCAAGCGCGCGCGGTCACCAGTGACCTGCGCAAGGCTGAGATGTGAGTCAGTTGCAGTGTCGCCGTGACCGGGAAAGTGCTTGACCGTGGTCATCATGCCGGACTGATGGGCGCCGCGAATATAAGCCGCGACTAACTCGCCGACTTCTTTCGGATCTTCGCCGAAAGAACGCGTATTAATGATGGGATTCGCGGGATTCGAGTTGACGTCGGCATCGGGAAAGAAATTCCAATGGATGCCAACGGCACGGGCTTCCTCGCCGGTGATCCGGCCAAACGCCTCGGCATATTTCGCTTTCCCCGTTGCGCCGAAGGCCATCGCGTGGGGGAAAGTCGTCCCGCCGTGCAGGCGCATCGTGACGCCGCGCTCAAAATCGGCGGCGAACAGCAGCGGCTGCTTGGAGTCTTCTTGCAGCCGATTCAGCAATACCGCAGCTTCGTAAGGCTGATTTCGATAAAGAAACGGCGGCTCCCAGCGCACCGTCATGGCAAACGACCCGACGTGGTACTTCTGCATGGTGTCGCGTAGTTCAAGATATTCGGAGCTATTGACGTTCAAAAATTCCGCGCGCACCCAGATCATGAACAGCTGCCCGATCTTTTCTTCTGTCGACATCTTGCGCAGAGTCTTCTCGGCCCACTTCTCGCCGTCACGGTCGAGATGAATTGGGCCAGGACGCTGGAATTTTTCTTTGGCGAAGGCAAGGGAAGAAAAGAGGAGACACAGGGCAAGCGCAACTCGCGTCATCAGCAAACGATAGCAGAAGTCGAGCTGCGCTCGACCCGGGCGGGTCAAAGACCCGTCCCTAGGTATCTCGATGGCGGTCGAATCATCGCATCCCGGGCAGGGGCGGGTCTCCGCCCCCCCCAGTCGAGCACAGCTCGACAGCCTTGGTTGTGTTAACCCGCTCTCCAGAATGCCCCGTGATCGCGCGAGCAACGCGATCGAGGCGTGAGCTGAACCCCACACTCATCTCGCACATAGTCAATTTAGTACGTACATAATTGTAGTTATTGTTGCAGGACTTCGTTGATGGCGCGTGTCTGAATATCCCTATCGTCGCCGAGACCCTTCAGCCAGTGCACATCCGGCTCCCGCCGGAACCACGTCATCTGCCGTTTCGCGTAATTGCGATGCGCCTGCTGAGCAGTCGAAATAGCCCTGCCCTCATTAATTTCCCCGCGAATCAATTGCACCGCCTGCTTGTAGCCAAGAGCGTTCAGCGGGCCGGCTTTGTCGCCATATCGCTCCAGAAGGCGCTGGGTTTCGGCCACCAGCCCGGATTCGAACATCCCCTGTGCACGAAGATTGATCCTGTCGTACAGGGTCGCACGATCCGGATCGAGGCCGATCCGTAATATCCGAAATCCCTTTAGAGGATGGTGCCCTTGCTGCCACATTTCAGTCATCTTTTTCTGAGCAGACAGGCAGACTTCAATCGCGCGAATCAGCTTGGCAGTATCGTTGCCGTGAATCTTTGCTGCTGCCGAGGGATCCAGGCGCCTCAATATGCGATGAAGGTATGACGATCCTCGGGAAGAGGCTCTCTCCCTCAGCCGCTCGCGCAACTCTTCCGATCGCGGAGGGCCGGAGAACAGACCCTCGAGCAGGGCGCGAAGATAGAGGCCCGTCCCGCCGACCACAATCGGCAGTTGTCCGCGCGCGCTTATGTCAGCAATTACTGCCCGTGCCTTTCGCGCGTAGTCTCCCGCTGTGATGTGGCCTGTTGGTTCGACGATATCGAACAGATGATGCGGCACACGCTCGCGCTCCTCGCGGCTCGGCCTGGCAGTGCCGATCTCGAACTCACGATACGTTGCGACCGAGTCGCAGTTGACGATCTCTCCGTGGAATCGTTCCGCCAGAGCAATCGACAACGCGGTCTTGCCACTTGCAGTCGGTCCTAACACTACCACCAATAGCGGCAGCACAGCGGTCAGCGGGCGCTCCAACTGATGTTGTGCCAGTAGCGCACCAGGATCAGGATGAAAATGATGGCGGAGATGATCAGCAGTCCCGCGGCCTCGCGGGAATAGATATGCGGACCGTCGTGACGTGCGGACACGACGACATTGTAGCGCCTGCGATCGGAACTGCTAAACTACGCACGTTTATGCCGGCAGCGCAGCCTGAACTCGCGGGACGGGTGTTGAAGTTCGGCATATTCGAGGCGCACTTAAACTCCGGAGAGCTCCGCAAGAATGGAACTCGAGTCCGCATGCAGGAGCAGCCATTTCAGCTCCTGGCGTTTCTGCTGCAGCGACCACAGCAGGTCATCAGCCGCACCGAACTGCGTGAAAAACTCTGGCACGCCGACACCTTTGTCGATTTCGACCACAGCCTGAACACCGCGGTCAATAAAATCCGCGAGGCTTTGGGCGACTCAGCTTCAAACCCGAGGTTTATCGAAACCATCGCGCGCCGCGGATATCGCTTCCTGGCTCCTGTAGAAGTGCTGGGAGTCCCTTCAACTCACGCCGACTCGCGATCAAACCTGCATCCGGAACTGGAAGTTCCGCTGCCGCATCGCGCGCTCACGCGAGCGCTTTTCGCGGCAATTCAGGTGATGTATGTCTGTTTTTATCTGGCTGCATTGATGAACTTGTCGCGGGTCGACGAGATCACCAGGTTTGCTCTGCCGGGGTGGGCGGCGGTGGCGATCACGGCAGCAACCGTGGTCAGTGGGGGCGTGGGAATCCCTTTGCGCAGTTATCTGATATCGGCCGTCGCTTTTGATCACAAACGGCTGGGAGAGAAGTTCTTAAGATTGTTTCCGCTCATTTTTCCACTCGATGAACTGTGGGCAATCGCGCCGTTCCTGATTGCACATAAGATCGGAATCGGCGCGGCGTTTGCGGCTACTGCAGCGTTGCTCTACGTGCCTTTCTCAGAACGGACCCTGATTCGGCTCGCGTATCCGGAGAGTCGTGCAGCTTAGGGAACGAATTACCGCGCGGGACAGTCTTCCATATTCAGGCAGAAACGCAGCCGCAGGCCGAAGTAAGTTCCACCGAAATCGGGAGGTAGAGCAGGCAGTGGATCTGAGCCTGTGACACCGGCCCAGGCCGCACGGTCAAGTGGCGGATCGCCCGAGCTTTCAAAAAGCTGGATGCCTGTAACCCGTCCGTCTTTCAGGATGGCGAACTGCAGAGTTACTTTGCCCTTCTTGAACTCGGCTGAGGGCGGAATGGCGCGAATCCAGTTTTCGCGGATGTCGTGGAGAATGCGGCTCAGATAAGGACCAAAGTCCACGCCCATGGTGTCGCTCAGGATGTCCACCGGGCCCATCGATTTGGCAGGCTGCCGGCCCTGATTCAATCCGTAATCTCCGTTGTCGCCGGGATAAGTAGTGCCACGTGTAGCCAGCGCGGCGCGTGCCGCCTGCTCGATCGCCGAGCCCGCTGTCACGGGGCTGGTTGAGAAACTTGGAGGCTTCCGGGCGATCGGCGGAGTTTCAAGCTTGGCGGATTGATTCTGATTCGCCCCGGGCTGAGCCTGTTGTGCCTGCTGTGGTTGCGCCGGCTGCTGTTGCGGTTGCTG
>Ga0066388_100001957_pt1 | contig 12181 bp, 10 predicted proteins | sample PanSoiMetaGPlot6_FD_64539 | JGI IMG/M metagenome (GOLD analysis project Ga0066388, IMG submission 64539) | Tropical forest soil microbial communities from Panama analyzed to predict greenhouse gas emissions - Panama Soil - Plot 6 (Hybrid Assembly) | ecosystem: Environmental > Terrestrial >... | reverse complement strand
ATCGCGGTCGACTCGATCGCCCTCGACACGCGTGGCGAGTGGCTCTACTACGGCGCCGTGACCGGCGACCGGCTGTACAGAGTTCGCACGCAGGACCTCAACGACGAGTCGCTCAGCGCCTCGACCCTCGCCGCCCGCGTCGAGGACTTCGCTGCCAAGACGCTCAGCGATGGGATCACGATGGACATCGAGGACAACATCTACCTGAGCGACATGGAGCACTCGGCAATCGTGCGGCTCGGGCAGGATCGCCGTCTCACGACCTTGCTCAAGGATTCACGCCTGCGTTGGCCGGACGGGTTCAGCTTCGCTCCGCACGCCTGGCTCTATGTCACCTGCAGCTCGCTGCAAAACGTCCTGTTCGTTCCCAGCAGTGAAGTGCGCGCCCATGCGCCCTATCAGATATTCCGGTTTCAGCCCGGCGTGCCCGGCGTGCCCGGGCATTGATGCCGCCCTTCTTCAGCCGAGAGGCGGCAAACGCCGGCGATCCAGCGGATCGACGAAGGAGGGAGTAGCGTGAACCCAAAGCGATTCGAAGACGGACTGGCGGTGCGCCGCCAAGTGCTCGGCGACGAATACGTGAACAAGGCGTTGGCCGACGTAGACGACTTCAGCCGGCCGCTGCAGGAGCTGGTCACCGAGTACTGCTGGGGCGAGATATGGACGCGGCCCGGCCTGGAGCGGAAGACGCGCAGCCTGATCAACCTCGCCATGCTCACGGCGCTCAACCGGCCGCATGAAGTGCGCATCCATTTGCGCGGCGCGCTGCGCAACGGTTGTACGAAGGAAGAGGTGATGGAGGTCCTGTTGCAAACCGCCATCTATTGTGGGGTGCCGGCCGCGATCGACAGTTTCCGCATCGCGCGCGAGGTGTTTCAGGAAGCGGAGAAGAATCGGTGACCGCGTCGTCCGATCACTCCGCGGCTCACCGCCTGCGGGTCGGATTCGTCGGGCTCGGCCGCATGGGCCGGCCGATGGCCAAGCGGCTGCTCGCCGGCGCCGTACCGGTCGCGCTCTTCGACGTTCGAGCGGACGCCGTCGAGCGTGTGATCACGGAGTCGGGCGGCGAGCGCGCCGGCTCACTCGCCGAGCTGGCCGCGCGCAGTGACGTCGCGATCACCATGCTGCCCGACGGCCATGCGGTGCGCGATGTCGTGCTGGGCGCCGCGACGAGCGGCGCCGACCGGCTGGCGGAGGGACTGCGCGCCGGCAGCGTGCTCATCGACATGAGCTCGTCGTCTCCGACCGGCTCCCAGTCGCTCGGCCGTGCGCTGGCGGAACGCGGCGTCGCGATGCTCGACGCGCCGGTCTCCGGCGGCGTGGCGCGCGCCGAGACGGGGAAACTGGCGATCATGGTCGGCGGCGATGCCGCGGTAATCGAACGCTGCCGGCCCCTACTGGCAAACATCGGTCAGGTCTTCGAGACCGGAGCGCTCGGCTCCGGCCACGCCATGAAGGCGCTCAACAATCTCGTATCGGCGGCCGGGCTGCTCGCCGCGGCCGAGGCGCTGTTGATCGGGCGCCGGTTCGGTCTCGATCCCGACCGCATGATCGAGGTCTTCAACGCCTCTTCCGCGCGCAACAACAGCACGGAGAGCAAGTTCAAGCAGTTCGTGTTCTCCCGCAGCTTTGCCTCAGGGTTTGCGCTCGAGTTGATGGTAAAGGATCTGGCGACCGCGCTCGAGCTGGCGCGCGACACCGATACCCCGGCGCATTTTTCCGATGCCTGCCGCGAGCTCTGGGCGGCGGCGCACCGCGCCCTCGGGTCGGGAACCGACCACACCGAAGTCGTACGCTGGTTGGAGCAGCTCGCGGACGTGACGCTCGAAAACTGAAGAGAAGGGATCAACACCAAGGCACCATGCTCCCCACGGTCTTGGTGCCCTCCGTGTCTCCTTTGATAATTCCAGCCTGGTACAGCGGTACCCGGCCCGAAGCGGCAAATATTTCTTTTCATTTCGTCGGGGTGAAGCTGCGCTTCACCCCGACTTGGTGGCGAAATCGGAGAGACGCATATGGACAAGCGCTGGCGCGGCTGGCGTTCCGCAGGACCGGCCACAAAGGAGTGGATCGAGCTCTCTCACCCGCTCAGCGCCGCGCTGGCGCGCATTCCGTTCTTTCCGCCGGCGCGCTTCGAGCGCATCATGAGCATGCCGAAGGATCCACTCAATGCGACCGAGATGCAGATGGTCTGCCATTTCGGCACGCACGTCGACGCGCCCTGTCACTTCATCCCGGACGGACCTGCGTTTCACGAGATCCCGCTCGATCGACTGCACGGATCCGGCGTCGTGTGGCGGATCGACGCCGAGCCCTTCGGTGTGATCGACGCCGCGACCCTGGCGCGCCAGCGCCCAGCCGCGCGGCCGGACGACATCGTCTTCCTCGCCACCGGCTGGTCCGATTACATCGGAACGCAGCGTTATGCCGACAATCCCGCCCTCGATCCGGATGCGGCCAGATGGCTCGTCGACCACGCGATCAAGCTGCTTGCCGTCGACTTCATCACCCCCGATCTCGCCGTGCCACGCCGGCCGCCCGGCTTCGACTGGCCGGTGCATCACATTCTGCTCGGCAACGGCGTGCTCATCGCCGAGAACCTGACCAACCTCTGTTCTCTCGCCGGTCATCGGGTCGACGCCCTGTTCCTGGCGCTGAACATCGAAGGCTCCGACGGCGCGCCCGTGCGCGCCGTCGCGCGCCGGACCCACGCGACCGATTGAGGAGGCGCATTACAGGCCGAAGGAGCCGGGCCGGCCGAGCTTCTCGGCTCCCGCGGTCGCGAAGACGTTCTCCTGCACCGAGGCGTGCTGTGTCAGGGTATGGATGTCGCGCAGGCGCCGCTGCAACGGCGACTTCTCGTACAATGCGCTCCCGCCGCCGGCGGTGTAGCAGACGTCGACAACACGCGCCGCCGTCTCGGCTACCCATGCCACGCCCTGCAGCACCTCGGTGCGGAGACCGGGATCGACCGCTCCTGCCACGGCCTGCGCCCAATACTTCGCTGCGCACCCGCTGAGCAGGGCGCGCGCCGCACGGACATCGGCTTCGGCGTGTCCCAGGCGGTACTGGAAGAGCGGCTGATCGGCCAGCTCGGCGCGCGCATAGAGGCGCACCTTGCGTGTCGCCGCCAGGGCGACGATATCGGCAAGCGCGCCCTCGGCGATGCCCAGCGCCACGGCGCCGATGTGCAGCGAGAACTGCAGCAACGGCGCGGCGAAGGCGGGCCCCGGAAGCGACGGTTGGCCGAGCCAGAGATCGAACGTCCAGTCTTCGGCGACGTGGGCGTCGTTGATCGCAATGTCATGGCTCCCCGTGCCGCGCATGCCGGCCGTGTGCCAGGTGTCGAGGATCTCCCAGTCGGCGACGGGCCGGACGACGCAGCGCAGCTTGGGCGCGCCCGGCATTGGGCCAGGTGCAGGCGCGCCGTCGGTCATCACCACGCACTGTCCGAAGAGCCAATCGGCGTGCTGGCAGCCGCTCGCGAAGCTCCAGCGCCCGCTCGCGCGATAGCCGCCGGACACGGTCTCCGCCTTGCCTTGCGGCGCGAACGCGCCGCCGCAGACGACATCCGGCCCGGCCGCGTACACCGCGTCGAAGCTCGCGCGCGGCAGCAATCCGAACAGCTGCGGCGTCTCGCAGCCGATCATCACCGACCATCCGGTCGCGCCGTCGGCAGCGGCGAGGGCGACCAAAATCTCTACGCTCGAGGGAAAATCGATCTCCAGGCCGCCGTGGCTGCGCGGCACGAGCATGCGGAAGACGCCGAGCGCCTTGAGCTCGGCGACCAGCGCACGTGAGAGACGGCGCGCGGCGTCGTGCTCGGCGGCGCGCGCGGCAAGCGACGGTGCCAGCTCGCGCACGTCCGACAACATGCTTTCGGCAGCGCTGGGCATTTGACCGGTCAGCGGTGTAGCACCGCGCGCTTCATGAAGTCACGGTCCCGGGAAGAAAATCTCTGCCAATTGCAAGCAGCCCGAGCACGCGACTGCGGCCTCGTAAGATGCTATGAAACCCATGCGGCTGCGGTGAGCGCCGGGCCGCGCACCGAGAGAGAAGGAGACTTCCCGTGCGAGCCAAGGTCTACGTGACGCCGAAGCCCGGCGTGCTCGACCCAGCGGGCAAAGCCATCGAAGGAGCGCTACACTCGCTGGGCTTCGAGGAGGCGCGCGACGTCCGCCTGGGAAAATACATCGAGATGCGTATCGACGGCGACGTCGAGCGTGTGAACGGGCGCTTGGAAGACATGTGCCGCAAGCTGTTGGCCAACGGCGTCATCGAAGACTATCGGTTCGAGGTCGGGGAGTGACCGAGAAAGGGGCTCGGCGATGCGTTGGGGTGTAGTGACGTTTCCAGGCTCGCTCGACGACAGCGACGCCGTGTATGCGCTGGAGCAGGTGCTCGGCGAACAGGTCGTGCGGTTGTGGCACAATGACCGCTCGCTGTACGGGGTCGACTGCGTCGTCCTGCCGGGCGGCTTCTCGTACGGCGACTATCTGCGCGCCGGAGCGCTGGCGCGCTTCTCGCCGGTCATGGAGAGCATCGTGCGCTTCGCCCGCGACGGCGGGTTGGTGATCGGCATCTGCAACGGCTTTCAGATCCTCTGCGAATCCGGCCTGCTGCCGGGGGCGCTCATCCGCAACCGCGGCCTCAGCTTCCTCTGCACGATGGTCCGGACGCGGGTGGAGGACACCGACACGCCGTTCACGCGCAACTATCGGCAAGCCGAGGTGCTGCACCTGCCCATCAAGCACGGCGAGGGCTGCTACGTCGCCGATCCGCGCACGTTGGAGGAGCTGGAGGACAACCGCCAGGTGGTGCTGCGCTACGTGGACTCCGCCGGACGCGCAACCGAAGAGGCCAATCCGAACGGCGCGCTGCGCAACATCGCAGGTGTGGTCAACGCCACGCGCAACGTCTTCGGCCTCATGCCCCATCCCGAGCACGCCTGCGAGGCCCTCGTCGGTGGAGCAGATGGAGCAGGGATCTTCCGCTCGGTGCGCGCCGCGCTCTCCGAAGGGCAACCCACACGCGTCGCCTCGGTGCCCCCAGGCCTGTGACATCAGGCGCAAGCGGCCCCCGACAACTCGCGCATTGACGGTGCCGCACCGTGGAGGGCGCCGCTCCGTCGGCGCCGGGGGCGCGGCGGGCTAGAAATCTCAACACGGAGGCACCTCGACAGGGAGAAGGTGAGCTCGGAGGCGGCTGGTGTCCGAGATCCTTCAGAATCCGCTTGCGCGAAGCCTCGCGCGTGCGCGTCAACGCCGAAGACTCCGTGTCTCCGTGCCTCCGTGTTAAAGTCTTTTAGGAAGTCGCACCCGAGAGCGCGGGTACGCGACGTCGGCCGCGCGAGATGCTAAGAGAGCACGGCGGCATCCACCACGCGCGCACCGCGAAGCAGGAGACCTCATGCAGGGCCGTTCCGTGATGATTGTAATGTTCCCCGACCCGGACCGGGCTGGTGGCAGGCATTGATGACGACGAATCTACCGCCCGTGACCCTGGCCGAAGCGGCCGCGCACGGCCTGACCAAGGAGGAGTTCGAGCGCTTCTGCGCGGCCGTCGGCCGGGTGCCGAACCTCGTCGAGCTGGGCGTGTGCTCGGTCATGTGGTCGGAGCACTGCAGCTACAAGAGCTCGCGCGCCGTGCTGCGGGGCCTGCCGACGAGCGGACCGCGCGTACTCCAGGGGCCGGGCGAGAACGCCGGCGCGATGTCGATCGGCGACGGGCTGGCGGTGGTGTTCAAGATCGAGAGCCACAACCATCCGTCCTACGTCGAGCCCTATCAGGGGGCGGCCACCGGAGTCGGCGGCATTCTGCGCGACATCTTCACCATGGGCGCGCGGCCGATCGCCAACCTGAACTCGCTGCGTTTCGGCAGCTTCGACCATCCGCGCACGCGCTACCTGATCGGCGGCGTGGTGAGCGGCATCGGCGGCTACGGCAACTGCGTCGGCGTGCCGACCGTCGGCGGCGACATCTACTTCGACCGGGCCTACAACGAGAACATCCTGGTGAACGCCTTCACGCTCGGCCTGGTGCGCGAGGACCGTATCTTCCGCGCTCGTGCCACCGGGGTCGGCAATCCGGTGATTTACGTCGGCTCGAAGACCGGACGCGACGGCATTCACGGCGCCAGCCTGCTCGCGTCCGCCGAGTTCGACGAGACGACCGAGGCGAAGCGGCCGACGGTCCAGGTGGGTGATCCGTTCACCGAGAAGCTGCTCATCGAAGCGTGCCTGGAGCTGATGGAGCGCGATGCCATCGTCGCCATTCAGGACATGGGCGCCGCCGGCCTGACCAGCTCGTCGGTGGAGATGGCCGCCCGCGGCGGGCTCGGTATCGCCATCGATCTCGATCAGGTGCCCAAGCGCGAGGCCAACCTGTCGCCCTACGAGGTGCTGCTGTCCGAGTCCCAGGAGCGCATGCTCATCGTCGCCCGGGCGGGTGCCGAGAAGGCGGTCATGGACGTCTTCGCCAAGTGGGGTCTCGACGCCGTCGTGATCGGCAAGGTGACCGACGACGGCATGCTGCGGGTCAGCGCCGCTGGCCAGGAGGTGGTGTCCCTGCCGGTCGAGCCGCTGGCGCACGATGCACCGGTCTACGAGCGGCCGTATTCACCGCCCGCCGATCTCGAGGAGCTGCAGCGGCTCGATCTCAACCAATTGCCCGCGCCGAGCGACTACGGCGCGCTGCTGCTACGCTTACTCGATGCTCCGAACATCGCGTCGAAGCGCTGGGCCTTCCGCCAGTATGACTGCCTGGTGGGCGGCAATACCGTGGTGGGACCGGGATCGGACGCCGCGGTGCTGCGCATCAAGGGCACGAAGAAGGGCCTGGCGCTCAGCGTCGACTGCAACAGCCGCTACTGCCTGCTCGATCCCTATGTCGGGGCCATGAGCGCCGTCGTCGAAGCCGCCCGGAACGTGGTGTGCAGCGGCGCCGAGCCCCTCGGCGTCACCGACTGCCTGAACTTCGGCAACCCCGAGAAGCCGGAGATCATGTGGCAGTTCCGCGAAGCCGTGCGCGGCCTGCGCGACGCGTGCACGGCGCTCGGCGTGCCGGTGGTGAGCGGCAACGTGAGTTTCTACAACGAGACCGACGGGCGGCCGATCCCGCCGACCCCGACGGTCGCGCTGGTCGGCTTGCTGACCGACGTGAGCCACCACACCACGCAGTGGTTCAAGGGCGAAGGCGACGTCATTCTCCTGCTCGGGCGCACGCGCGAGGAGCTGGGCGGCAGCGAGTACCTGGCGGTGGCGCGCGATCTGGTGCGCGGCACGCCGCCGTGGATCGACCTGGCCGTCGAGATGCAGGTCCAGCAGGTGTGCCTGCAGGCTATCCGCGACGGCGTCGTGCGCTCCGCGCACGACGTCTCCGAAGGCGGTCTCGCGGTCGCGCTCGCCGAGGCGTGCGTCTCGGGCCCCGACGAGCCGGTCGGCGCCGAGATCGAGATGGAGGCGGCGATTCGGCCCGATGCATGGCTGTTCGGTGAGAGCCAGTCACGCATCCTGCTGTCGGTGCGGCGCAAGCATGTCAACCGCGTTCGCGACCTGGCGCGCGCCGCCGACGTGCCGCTCACCATCCTGGGCGAAGTCCGCGGCCGCCGCCTGCGCATCGGGAACCTCATCGACGTGCCTGCTGCCGACCTGCGCCGCGCCTGGGCGGAGGCGCTGCCGCGCCGCATGGAGGAATAGGCGTGGCCGGAAACCACTTCGATCGGCGGCAGTGCGGCGAGCCAGCGGATCGACACTGCCTCACTGCCGGCGAACGGGCGCGTGTCGCCGCGCCGGACGGCTTCCGCGAAGAATGCGCGCTGATGGGCGTCTACGGCCATCCCGAGGCGGCCAACCTCGTCTACCTCGGGCTGTATGCGCTGCAGCATCGCGGTCAGGAGGGCTCGGGCATCGTCGCTTCCGACGGCACGCTGCTGCTCTCGCACCGCGGCCTCGGCCTGGTGGCCGATGTCTTCGATCAGGAAGTGCTCAGCCGCCTCACCGGGTCAATGGCCATCGGCCACAACCGCTATGCGACCAGCGGCCGCACGCTGCTCAAGAACACCCAGCCCTTCGTCGTCGAGTTCGCGCACGGCGGCCTGGCGGTGGCGCACAACGGCAATCTGGTCAACGCCATCGAGCTGCGCGAGCAGCTGGAAAAGCGCGGCTCGATCTTCCAGTCGTCGGTCGACACCGAGGTGATCGTGCACCTGATCGCCGGCGCGGCGGGCCAGACGCTGGTCGACCGCGTCGTCGCCGCCCTGGCGGCGGTGCGCGGTGCGTACTCGCTGCTCTTCCTCAGCCAGAACGAGCTCATTGCCGTGCGCGATCCCAACGGCTTCCGGCCGCTGGTCATCGGCCGCATCAAGGACGCCGTGATCTTCGCCTCTGAGACCTGCGCGCTCGATCTCATCGGCGCGGAGTACGTGCGAGAGGTCGAGCCCGGCGAGGTGGTCGTCGCGTCATCCACGGGTTTGCGGAGCCTCTTCCCGTTCCCACCCGCCGAGCGCCGGCGCTGCGTGTTCGAGTACGTCTACTTCGCACGCCCCGACAGCACCGTGTTCGGCCGCAACGTCTATCAGGTGCGCAAGGCGCTCGGGCGGCAGTTGGCGCGTGAGGCGCCGATACCGGCCGATCTGGTCGTGCCGGTTCCCGACTCCGGCGTTCCGGCGGCGCTCGGCTATGCGGAGGAGTCGGGACTGCCGTTCGACTTCGGGTTGATCCGCAACCACTACGTCGGGCGGACGTTCATCGAGCCGCAGGACGCCATCCGGCACTTCGGCGTGAAGGTGAAGCTCAACGCACAGCGCGGCGTGCTCGAGGGCAAGCGGGTGGTCGTGGTCGACGACTCGATCGTGCGCGGCACCACCAGCCGCAAGATCGTCACCATGCTGCGCACGGCCGGCGCGCGCGAGGTGCACATGCGCATCAGCTCGCCGCCGACCATCGGCCCCTGCTACTACGGCGTCGACACCCCGACCCGCTCCGAGCTCATCGCCACCGGGCACTCGGTCGAGGCGATCCGCGATTTCATCACCGCCGACACCCTCGCGTTCCTGAGCGAGGAGGGGCTGTACGCCTTCATGAACGGCGGCGATCGCGACGGCTTCTGCGATGCCTGCTTCACCGGCCGCTACCCCATTCCGGTATCGGACGACGCCAAGGCCCGCCAACTGGTGCTCTTCGAGGTGCGGAATCCGTGAGAGCAGTTGACAGTCGACAGTTGAGAGTTGACAGTGCGCCACCCAGTCTGTCGACGCTCGGCCGCTGTCGACTCTCGACTGTCAACTGTCGACTGCCATGAAATGCCCCTTCTGTCACGACCTCGAGAACAAGGTCATCGACTCGCGCGTGACCAAGGACGACGGCGCCATTCGCCGCCGGCGCGAATGCATCAAGTGCGAGCGCCGCTTCACCACCTATGAGCGCGTCGAGGAGATGCTGCCGGCGATCGTCAAGAAGGACGGCCGCCGCGAGCCCTACGACCGCGCCAAGATCGTCGCCGGTCTCAAGAAGGCGTGCCAGAAGCGGCCGGTGAGCGCGACCGCGATCGAGCACGCCGCCGACCGCGTCGAGCGCCGCATCCAGGAAGGCGGCGAAAAAGAGATCCCGAGCTCGGTGGTCGGCGAAGCGGTGATGCGCGAGCTGCACGGCCTCGATCAAGTGGCCTATGTCCGCTTCGCGTCTGTGTACCGCTCGTTTCAGGACGTCGGTGAGTTCATGCGCGAGCTGCACAACCTGGTGAAGGAAGGGCAGCGCTCGCGCCGTGGCCGCGGCGGGCAGGGCACCACGTCGGCGGCGTGAGCGCGGCCCGTTGTCCGTTTTCCGTTGTCCGTTGTCCGTTCATTGACTGGCAACACGGAGGCATCGGAACTGAACGACGGAAAACGGTTAACGGACAACGGACAAGGTCATGACCACCGACACCGCCTTCATGCGCGAAGCAATCCGTCTCGGCCGCAAAGGGGTCGGGCGCACGAGTCCGAACCCGCCGGTCGGTGCGGTGGTGGTCGCCAACGGGCGCGTGGTCGGGCGTGGATATCATCGCCTCGCCGGAGCGCTGCACGGTGAAGCGGAGGCGCTGCGCCAGGCCGGCGCGCGCAGCCGCGGCGCGACACTGTACGTCACGCTCGAACCCTGCAATCACCACGGCCGCACCGGCCCGTGCACGGAAGCGATCATCGCGTCGGGCGTGCGCCGCGTCGTCTTCGGCGTGCGCGATCCGAATCGGCGCGTGCGCGGCGGCGGGGCGGCGCGGTTGCGCCGGCGCGGCATTCGCGTCGAATCGGGCGTCGAGGCCGCGGCGTGCGCCGAGCTGATTGCCGGCTTCACCAGCATGGCGCGACGCAGGCGGCCCCTGGTGGCGCTGAAGCTGGCGGCGACGCTCGACGGCCGCATCGCGACCGCGCGCGGCGACGCGCGCTGGATCACCGGCGAGCCGGCACGACGCTTCGCGCACCGACTGCGCAACGAGTACGACGCGATCATGGTCGGCGCCGGAACCATCGCCGCCGACGATCCGGCGCTCACGTGCCGGCTGGTGCGCGGGCGCGATCCGCTGCGCGTGATCGTCGACGGACGCTTGCGCGTGCCGCTCGCGGCACAGGTGCTGACAAACGCGGCGGCGACAGGTACGCTCCTCGCCACCACCATGCGCCACCATCGCAAGCTCACCACGCTGCGCCGGCGCGGCGTTTCTCTCGTCACGCTGCCGGGACGCGCCGGTGTGCTGTCGCTGCGTCGGCTGCTCACCCATCTGGCCGGCCGCGGAATCAGCTCGGTGCTGATCGAGGGCGGCGCTGCGCTCGCGGCCGCGGCGCTGCGCGAGCGCGTCGTCGACCGGCTCTTCATCTTCATCGCCCCGAAGCTGATCGGCGGCGACGGGGTACCAATGGTCCGCGCGCTCGGCATACGCGCCATGCGCGACGCGCTGGGCGTCCGGGTGCAGGCCGTGCGTCGACTCGGCGCCGACCTGCTGGTGCAGGGCGTTCCGGAGAGCAGCCGTGCCCGATAGCCGCATCGAGGACGCGGTCGCGGCCATCAAGGCCGGCCGCTTCGTGATCCTCACCGAGGGCGAGTCGGGCGAGTCGCAGCTCTGCATGGCGGCCGAGCTGGTGACGCCCGATGCGGTGAACTTCATGGCCATGCACGGCCGCGGCCTGGTCAGCCTCAGCATGACCGACGAGCGCCTGCGTCAGCTCGGCATCCCGCTCATGGCGCCGGAGGCGCCCTCGGTCGTGCGGCGGTCCTACGGCGCGTCCATCGAAGCGCGCCGCGGCGTGACCACGGGCATCTCCGCGCACGACCGCGCCGCTACCATCCAGGCGGCGATGGCGCCCGGCGCCGGACCGGACGACATCGTCATGCCCGGCCACGTCGTCCCCATCGTCGGCCGCGGCGGCGGCGTGCTGGTGCGCGCCGGGTTGACCGAAGCGGCGATCGATCTCGTCAGGCTCTCCGGTCTGCAGCCGGCCGCGGCGGTGTGCGCCATCCTCACCGACGACGGGAGTCTCGCCCAGCCGCCCGATCTCGACGCGCTCGGCGAGCTCTTCGAGTTGCCGATCGTGCGCATCCCCGACCTAGTCGCCTACCGGCTGCGCACCGAGTCGCTCGTGCACCGCATCGCCGAGCGGACGATCACGGTGCGAACGGGCGGACGCTTTCACGCCGTCGTCTTCCGCAACGACGTCGACGGCTACGAGCACATGGCGTTGGTGAAGGGCTCAGTGCAGGGGCGCGACGGCGTGCTGGTGCGTTTGCACTCGCAATGCCTCACCGGCGACGTCTTCGGCTCGGAGCGCTGCGACTGCGGCGACCAGCTCGACCGGGCCCTGCAGATGATCGCCGCCGCGCGCCGCGGCGTCCTCGTCTACCTTCATCAGGAAGGCCGCGGCATTGGTCTGGCGAACAAGCTGCGTGCCTATGCGTTGCAGGATCAGGGCCGCGACACCGTCGAGGCCAACCTGGAGCTGGGTTTCAAGGAAGACGGGCGCGACTACGGCATCGGCGCACAGATCCTGCGCGATCTCGGTCTGACGCGTATCCGGCTCATCACCAACAATCCCAAGAAGATCGAGGGGCTCGAGACCTACGGCATCAGCGTCGTCGAACGGGTGCCGATCGAGGTGGCGCCGCATCCCGGCAACATTCGCTATCTGCGCACGAAGCAGGAGAAGCTCGGGCAC
>Ga0066388_100001956_pt1 | contig 12184 bp, 11 predicted proteins | sample PanSoiMetaGPlot6_FD_64539 | JGI IMG/M metagenome (GOLD analysis project Ga0066388, IMG submission 64539) | Tropical forest soil microbial communities from Panama analyzed to predict greenhouse gas emissions - Panama Soil - Plot 6 (Hybrid Assembly) | ecosystem: Environmental > Terrestrial >... | reverse complement strand
AAGCTCGAGGCCGCGATCGTCCCCGATCGAGAGGCGCGGGAGACGGCCTTCGATGCGGTCAAGGAGGAAGCGAAGCTCCACGTCGCGTCGACGCTCGGCGATGCCTTCGAGGAACGCGACCAGGAGTTCTCGGCCGCCTGGAAGGCCCTGCAGAAGAAGGTGATGCGTCGGCGCGTGACCGAGCAGAGCGTTCGGCTGGACGGTCGCGGACCCAAGGACATCCGCCCGCTCTCGGCGGAGGTGGGGCTCGTCCCGAGGGCTCACGGGTCCGCGTTGTTCCAGCGCGGTGACACCCAGGTCCTCAACATCACGACCCTCGGGATGCTGCGGATGACCCAGCTGATCGACACGCTCGATCCCGAGGACACCAAGCGCTACATGCACCACTACAACTTCCCGCCGTTCTCGACGGGGGAGACGGGCCGGGTCGGCTCGCCCCGCCGGCGCGAGATCGGCCACGGCGCGCTCGCCGAGCGTGCCTTGATCCCCGTCGTCCCGACCGAGGAGGAGTTCCCCTACGCCCTGCGCCTCGTGTCCGACGTCCTGGGATCGAACGGCTCCACGTCGATGGCGAGCGTCTGCGGATCGACCCTCTCGTTGATGGACGCCGGCGTTCCGATCAAGTCGCCCGTCGCCGGCATCGCGATGGGCATGATCGCGGACGACGGGAAGTTCGTGACGCTCACCGACATCCTCGGCGCCGAGGACGCGCTCGGCGACATGGACTTCAAGGTGGCCGGGACGAGCGAGTTCGTCACCGCGATCCAGTTGGACATGAAGGTGTCGGGGATGCCGGCCGAGGTGCTCGCGGGCGCACTGCAGCAGGCCAAGGAAGCCCGGATGCAGATCCTCGACGTGATGCTCGCCGCGATCCCGGCCCCGCGTGACGCGGTCAGCGCGAAGGCGCCGCGGATCATCACGGTGCAGATCCCGGTGGACAAGATCGGCGAGGTGATCGGCCCCAAGGGCAAGAAGATCAACGAGATCATCGCGTTGACCGGTGCCGACATCAACATCGAGGACGACGGCACGGTGTTCATCGGCTCGCACGAAGCCGAAGGTGCCGACGAGGCGGCGCGGATGATCGAGGAGATCGCCAACCCGCGGCCGGTGCTGGTCGGGGAGACGTACGAGGGGACGGTCGTCAAGACCACGACCTTCGGCGCGTTCGTGAACCTGGTCCCCGGTCGCGACGGGCTCGTCCACATCTCCAAGCTCGGGCGGGGCAAGCGCCTCGCGAGCGTTGAGGAGGCCGTCAAGGAAGGCGACGCCCTCACCGTGCTGGTCGAGGACGTGGACCCGCAGGGCAAGATCAGCCTGAAGCCCGTCGGCGCGGAGTGGGAGATCCCCGAGGGGACCGTCGTCGAGACCGGCGAGCGGCGCGACCGCGGCGGCGACCGCGGGAGCCGGGGCGGCGACCGCGGGAACCGCGGCGACCGGCACGGTCGGCGGTTCCGCGACGGCGGCGACCGCAAGGACGCCTGAGTCCACCGATGTCGATCACGCGGACCGAGTTCAGCTCGGGTCTGCGGGTCGTGACGGAGCGGATGCCCGGCGTCCGCTCCGTCTCCGTCGGGTTCTGGGTGCTCGCCGGATCGCGGGACGAACGTCCCGCGATCAGCGGGCACTGCCACTTCCTCGAGCACCTGCTCTTCAAGGGCACGACGTCGCGGAGCGCCCTCGACATCGCCGAGGCCTTCGACGGGGTCGGCGGGGACGTGAACGCGTTCACCGCGAAGGAGTACACGTGCTACTACGCGCGCGTCCTGGACCGCGACCTGGAGATGGCCGTCGACCACCTGACGGACATGCTCCAGCACTCCACGATCCGCTCGAACGACCTGGAGGCAGAGAGCCACGTGATCCTGTCGGAGATCGACATGCACGAGGACTCACCCGAGGACGTGGCGCACGATCTGTTCACCACGACGCTGTGGCCGGGACACCCGCTCGGACGGCCGATCCTGGGGACGCCCGAACGGATCCGCGCGGCCACGCGCGGATCCGTTCGCGGGTTCTACCGACGGCACTACGTTCCCGGGCACCTCGTGGTGGCCGTCGCGGGCAACGTCCAGCACGACGACCTCGTGCGGATGCTCCGGCACCGGATGGACGTCGGACGTGAGCGCCGGGGTCGTGGAGTCGCCGCCTGGCGTCTCCGCGACACCCCCCGACCCCCCAAACCCTCGGGTCGGACGCTCGTGCAGCGGCGCAAGACCGAGCAGGCCCACATCGTCCTGGGGACGAACGGGCTCCCACGCACGGACCCCGATCGCTTCGCGTTCCTGATCGTCAACACGGCGCTCGGGGGTGGGATGTCCTCGCGGCTGTTCCAGGAGATCCGCGAGAAGCGTGGGCTCGCCTACACGGCGTACAGCTACCACGCGCAGTACGCGGAGACCGGCCTGTTCTCGGCCTACGCGGGAACCACGCCGGCCAAGGCCCGGACCGTCGTCCGGTTGATGCGCGAGCAGATCGAGGCGATGCGCGACGGCGGCCTGACCGAGGAGGAATTCGAGCGTGCGAAGTCGCACGTGAAGGGGTCGACCGTGCTGTCGCTGGAGGATCCGGGCGGCCGGATGTCGCGGCTCGGCAAGTCGGAGATCGCCCACGGCGAGATCCTCACGGTCGACGAGACCCTGCGACGGGTCGGTCGGGTGACGCTCGACGACGCGCGGCGCGTCGCCGAGCGCGTCCTCTCCCAACCGATGACCCTGACCGTGCTCGGACCGGTCGCGCCGACCTCGTTCGAGGGGTCGTTGGCGTGATCCGCATCGGTGTCGTCGGCGCCACCGGAAAGATGGGTCGCGAGGTCTGTCACGCCGTCGCCGGCACCGAGGATCTCCTGATCGTCGGTGCGATCTCGCACTCGGCGCCTGGGCAGCGGCTCGGCGACGCGATCGGCATCGACGGCCCCGCCGCCGACGTGGTCCTCGTCGAACGGCTCGACGATCTGCTTGCAGCGAACGTGGAGGTCTTGGTCGATTTCAGCGCGGCCGCCTACGCGCCCGAGCACGTGGCCTGGGCGATCGCGCACGGGATCCACGTGGTCGAGGGGACCACCGGGTTCCCGGTCGACCCGGACTGGGCCGATGCGCCGGTCGGCGTGTTCGTGGCGCCCAACTTCTCGATCGGGGCCGCGCTGATGATCCGGTTCGCGGAGCAGGCCGCACGGTCCTTCGATGCAGCGGAGGTGATCGAGCTCCACCACGACAAGAAGGCGGATGCGCCCAGCGGGACGTCGATCGCGACGGCAGAACGGATCGGCCGTGCACGCGCCGGCGGCTGGACCGCCCCGGGTGGCGACGACGCCCATCCCGGCGCGCGCGGTGCCGAGGTCGCGGAGGTCCGCGTCCACAGCGTTCGGCTCCCCGGGCTCCTCGCACACCAGGAGGTCCTCTTCGGCGGCCCCGGCGAGACGCTCACGATCCGTCACGACTCCACCGACCGCGCCGCCTTCATGCCCGGTGTGCTGATGGCGATCCGAGCGGTCCCCCGCCGCCCGGGTCTCACGGTCAGGCTCGACGCGTTGCTCGACTAGCTACTCCTCGCGGCGCAGCTCCTCGATCGAGATCGATCCGTCGTCGTGCTGAGTGATCAGGATCCCTTCGAGCTCGCGCATCGGTTCGACCTCGCGGCCCACCAGACCGAACGCGGCCCGCTCGACGAACGGCGTGTGGCTGATCGCGAGCGCCCGCCCCCCGTCGTCGAGCTCGATGAACAACGAGCGGATCCCGGCCGCGAGCCCTTCCGGTGAACCGCCGGTCGCGTCCTTCCCCGCCAAGCCCGGAACCACGGCGTGCTCCGGGGGAAGCTGCCGGTTCGCACCCCGCAGGAACCACGCGGCGGTCTCGGCCGCTCGTTCGGCGGGGGAGACGAACACCGCGGAGTAGGCGACGCCCTTGCGGCTCCGGCCAACGCTCGCCGCGAGCGCGCGCCCGGCCTGCGAGAGCCGGTCCGCCTCCGGATCGCGCGGAGCGTGTCGCACGAGCTCCAGTTGCTTCACCGCGGTAGCATGCCAACGACGAAGCTCATCGTCAGTTCACCTCGATGGGTCGACGGCGGCACCATAGGTTGGATCGCGGAAACCGACGCGACCGACCTGCGCCAAAGGATCCTGTCGTGCGTGCCGCTGAACGCAGGTCGGTCGTTCGGATTCGACGTGACGTCCCCAGAGCCCTTCGTGGTCGACGGACTCGTCCTCGGCCGTTCGCCGTCAGCGGCTCGCGGGCTCGCTCTCGCCCGCCTGCCATCTCGCGAGCACGAACAGCAGATCGCTGAGACGGTTCAGGTACCGTCGGACCTCCGGGTTGACCACGCGCCCGGCCCTCTCCAGTCCGACGACGTGACGTTCCGCTCGCCGGACGACCGATCGCGCCACGTCGAGCGCCGCCGATGCGGGGTTCGCGCCCGGAACCACGAACGCGTCCGGCAGGGCCCGTTGGGCCACGAGGTCGTCGATCCGTTGCTCGAGCCGCGCGACCATCTTCTCGGTCACGAGCGACACCTCGGGCTCGAGCCGCTCCCGGGCCTCGGGGTTGGTCGCGAGGTCGGCGCCGACCACGAAGAGTTCTCGCTGCAGCGTCAGCAGGTCGGCGGCCAGCGTCTCGTCGTCGCAGAGCGACCGGGCCGAACCCAGGACCGCCACGGCCTCGTCGGTCGTGCCGTAGGCCTCAGTGACCAGGTCATCCTTGGCCACGCGGCCGCCGTACAGGAGGCCGGTCGAGCCGTCGTCGCCGGTCTTCGTGTAGATGCGCGGCATGGGGGCTAGCATAAGGTGTCCGCCACAGCCCTTCGGCTGCACCGCGGACGCATGCGACGAGGAGGCGACGCCTATGGCCGGGAGGTTCGGGTCCGTCGTCACCGCGATGGTGACGCCGTTCCGACACGATCACGCCCTCGATCTCGATCGGGCGCAGGAGCTTGCGTCCTGGCTCGTGGATAACGGCTCCGACGCGGTCGTGGTCGCCGGCTCCACGGGGGAGTCGCCGACCGTCACGCACAAGGAGAAGGCCGAGCTCTTCCGGGCGGTCGGCGAGGCGATCCGCGGACGCGGCAGGATGATCTGCGGCACGGGCACCTATTCGACGACCGAGACGCTCGAGCTGACGCAGGCGGCCGAGGACGCGGATGCGGACGGCATCCTCGTCGTCACGCCCTACTACAACAAGCCGCCGCAGCGAGGTTTGATCGCCCACTTCGAGCACGTGGCCGATGCGACCGAGCTGCCGATCATCGCCTACAACATCCCCGGTCGGACCGCCACGCGGATCGAGCACGACACGCTGCTGCGGCTCGCGGAGCGACCGAACATCGTCGCGGTCAAGGATTCGACGGGAGACTTCCAAGGCATCTCGCGACTGATCGCCGAGGCTCCCGACGGGTTCGAGGTGTACTCCGGCGACGACTGGGCGACCTTCGGCTACGTCTGCCTCGGGGCGGTCGGCGTCGTGAGCGTCGCCAGCCATCTCGTCGGCACGCAGATCCGGCAGATGGTCGACCTGATCGAGACCGGCGACGTTCCGGCGGCCCGCAAGATCCACGAGGCGCTGTCGCCGTTGTTCAACGCCCTGTTCGTCACGTCCAACCCGATCCCGGTGAAGGCGGCGCTCGAGATGGTCGGGCGTCCGTGCGGCGAGCCCCGACTGCCGCTCGTCCCCGCGACGACCGACGAGCGCGATCGCGTCCGCAAGGCGCTGGAGGACGCCGGCCTCCTTGGCTGACGGCGACGGCCGCATCGTCTTCCTGGGGGGGATCGGGGAGGTCGGGCGGAACATGGCCGCCCTCGAGCTCGAGGGGCGGCTGCTGATCCTCGACGTGGGCCTGTCGTTCCCGTCGGCCGACATGTTCGGGATCGATCTGGTGCTCCCGGACATGGAGTACGTGCGCGAGCGCGCGGACGACGTGGAGGGGATCGTCCTCACCCATGGCCACGAGGACCACGTCGGCGCCCTCCCGTACCTGCTGCGCGACCTGGGACGACCGATCCCGCTGGTCGGGACGGCGTTCACCCTCGAGCTCCTCCAGGGCAAGCTCGAGGAGCATGAGGTGACGCACCTGACCGATCCGCACATCGCCGTGCCGGGCGGGAGCGCGACGATCGGTCCGTTCTCGATGCGGTTCTTCCACGTGACCCACTCGATCCCGGACGGGATGGCGGTGGCGATCGACACCCCGCACGGATCGATCCTGCACACGGGCGACTTCAAGCTCGATCAGACGCCGATCGACGGTCAACCCACCGACCTGCACGGGATCGCGGACGAGTCCGGACGCGGGATCCACCTGCTGCTGTCGGACTCCACGAACGCCGAGACGCCGGGCCACACGGCGAGCGAGCGCACGGTGGGGCCGGTGCTGCGGGACATCGTCGCGTCGGCCCCGGAGATCGTCGTCGTCGCGTGCTTCTCGAGCCACATCCACCGGATCCAACAGGTGATCGACGCGGCGCTCGCGAACGAGCGGGTCGTGTGTTTCCTGGGCCGTTCGATGCAGAACTCGGTTCGGGCGGCCCGGGAGCTGGGGATCCTCCGCGTCGACGACCACGATGTCATCACGATCGAGGAGGTCGACGATCTCGACCCCGGCCGGGTCGTGATCGCGTGTACCGGTTCGCAGGGTGAGCCGTACAGCGCGCTCAGCCTGATGGCCGCGCGAGAGCACAAGTGGGTGAAGCTGAGCGCGGGGGACACCGTCGTCCTGTCGTCCAGCCTGATCCCGGGCAACGAGCCCGCGATCCATCGTGTGGTCGACGCGCTCTACCGGAGCGGCGCGGACGTGTACCACATGCCGGCGGACCCGGTCCACGCGTCCGGCCATGCCGCGCAGGAGGAGCTCCGCCTGCTGCTCTCGCTCGTTCGGCCGCGGTGGTTCATCCCGATCCACGGCGAGCGCCGGCACCTCCAGCATCACGCACGGCTCGCCGAAGAGGTCGGGATCCCGCGCGAGCGGATCTTGATCTGCGAAGACGGCGACGTGGTCGAGGTCGGGAGTGCGATCGCCAAGGTCGACCGGGTTCGAGCCGGCGTGACCTTCGTCGACGGCCTCGGGATCGGGGACGTCGGCGGCGAGGTCCTCCGGGACCGGAGGAAGCTCGCCGGCGACGGCGTCGTGGTGGTGGTCGTCGGCGTCGACATGCAGACGGGCGAGATCGTCAGCGGCCCCGACGTCGTCAACCGGGGGTTCGTCCACGACGAGACCTCGGCGGACATCCTTGAAGAGGCCCGCAAACGCGTCATGCTTGCCTTCGAGGAGAGCGCGGAGGCTCGGGTGACCGACCCATCCGTGTTGCAGCAGAACGTCCGGCGGGTGCTCAAGCGGTACTTCTTCGACGTGACGCAACGGAAACCCGTGATCCTGCCGGTGATCATGGAGGTGTAGGTGGCAACGAAGACTTCCCCCTCGCGGCGCTCGTCGTCGCGAGCTTCGAAGAGCGGGCGGAGCGGCCGTCGCAAGGCCGCGCCGAAACCGCCCCCGAAGACCCCGGTCCGCCAGATCCTCTCGCCGCACGCGCGGGACGCCTTCGGGGTGTTCCTGGTCGTGCTCGCGCTGGTGTCGATCCTCGGGGTCTGGTTCGACGCCGCCGGTCCGGTGGGGGAGTTCCTGACCTGGTCGTTCCGCGGCCTGCTCGGCGTCGCGGCGATCGCGTTCCCCGTCGTCGGGTTGTACTGGGGGTTCCTGCTGCTCCGCGACACGGCTCGCGAGGATCGCGTCCGGATGTTCATCGGGTTCGTGGTGCTCAGCCTCGGTGCGCTCGGGATCCTGTCGCTGATGCGGGGCCAGCCCGGTCCCCGCGACGGGTTCGATGCCGTCTCACCGGCCGGTGGCGTGCTGGGCGCGACCGTGGCCCGCCCGCTCACCGTCGTGATCTCACCGGTCGGTGCGTTCATCGTGTGCCTGGGGCTGGTGACCGTCGGCACGCTGATCTTCACCGGGACCCCGATCGCCGTGGCCTGGTCGCGCGTGTGGGACTTCTTCACGGCCGCGGACGTCGACGACGCGCCTCCGGCGCCTCCGGTGATCGCCGCCGAGCCGGTCGCCAGGCGCCCGCGGGCGGCACGTCTCCGCGAGGCGTTCGGCCTCCTCGAACCCGACGACGTTGAGGAGGAGATCCTCGTCGTTCCCGACGCCGATGCCGGGTCGATGCAGGCTGAGGATGAGGATGAGGACGGCCCGCCCGCTCCCCGGCGTTCATCGCGCACCGTGGAGACGACGAGCGGCCCCTACCAGCTCCCGCCGATGGACCTGCTCCGGAGCGCGCCGCCGTCGAACGCCGACGTGCGCGATGAGGACGAGATGCGGCAGGCGCTCGAGCGAACGCTCCACACGTTCGGCGTCGACGCACGGGTCTCCGGCGCGCACCGCGGGCCGACCGTCACGATGTACGAGGTCGAGGTCGCCTCGGGGACCAAGGTCAACAAGGTCCTGCAGCTGGCGAGCGACATCGCGTACGCGCTCGCGACCCCGGACGTTCGGATCCAGGCGCCGATCCCCGGGAAGTCGGCGATCGGGATCGAGGTCCCGAACAAGCACCGGGACTTCGTGATGCTCGGGGACATCCTGCGTTCGAAGGCCGCGAAGGATGCGACGCATCCGCTCGACGTCGCGCTCGGCAAGGACGTCCACGGACGAGCGCGGATGGTGAACCTCGCGACGATGCCCCATCTGCTGATCGCGGGTGCGACGGGGGCGGGGAAGTCGAGCCTCGTCAACTCCTTCATCACGTCGCTCCTGGCCCGCACCACGCCGGAGGACGTGCGGCTCGTGCTGATCGACCCCAAGCGCGTCGAGCTCGGGCACTTCGCCGACGTCCCGCACCTGCTCTCCCCGGTGATCGTGCACCCCAAGCGCGCCGCGGAGGCCCTGGGCTGGATCGTGCGCGAGATGGAGCAGCGGTACGAGACGCTCGCCACGGTCGCCGTGCGCGACATCGATGGGTACGAGGATGGGCTGCGCGCGGGGACGCTCCGGATCCCGCCGGGACTCGAGGACCGCTTCGAGCACATGCCGTTCATCGTGGTCGTGGTCGACGAGCTCGCCGACCTGATGATGGTGGCGCCACGCGCCGTCGAGGACGCGATCTGCCGGATCGCGCAGATGGCGCGTGCGGTCGGGATCCATCTCGTCGTCGCGACCCAGCGTCCGTCGGTGGACGTCGTGACGGGCCTGATCAAGGCGAACATCCCCAGCCGGATCGCGCTGATGACGTCGTCCCAGGCGGACAGCCGCGTGATCCTGGACATGAACGGGGCCGAGAAGCTCGTCGGCCACGGGGACATGCTCTTCGCACCCTCCAGCCTGTCGAAGCCGATCCGTTTGCAGGGAGCGTGGGTCACCGAGCAGGAGATCGGTGCGGTCGCGGACTTCATCCGTGCCCAGCGAGGCGCCGAGTACGAGCACTCGGTCGAGGGTCTCGGTCTTCCCCCGGCCGAAGGCGTCGGGGACGACCGCGGCCTGGGCTCGGACGACGACCTGCTCGAGCAGGCGGCCGACCTGGTGATCCGGTCCCAACTCGGCTCGACGTCGATGCTCCAACGCAAGCTCAAGGTGGGGTTCGCGCGCGCGGGCCGGTTGATGGACCTGCTCGAGGATCAGGGCATCGTGGGGCCCTCGCAGGGGTCGAAGGCCCGCGACGTGCTCGTCACGTGGGAGGAATGGGAAGAGCGCCGGACCGCATGAGGCGCCGTGCTACAGGGCGCCGACCCGGCGGGCGACCTGGAACAGCGTGTCGGCGTGCTGCTGCGGGTCGATCATGATCGTGCCGGTCGCGCCGACCTGGTGCTGCCAGTACCGGTAGATCTCCTCCGGCGTCCAGCCACGCGCGACCGCGCTGCGGAAGCTCCGGGCCATCTCCGAGCCCTGCCAGATCGCTGGCGGCGCCACCAGGAACCCGCCACGCGCGCCGTCGATCGAGAGCCAGAACGCGCCGACGAGGCCCCATCGCTCGTCGTCCAGCTCGCCGGAGACCAAGAGGAAGCGGACCGGGCCCTCGGCGAGCGCATCCGGCGCCGTGACGCGGTCGCGCGTCGCGGACAGCGGCGAGCGCTCCTCGCCGATCGATCGGATCCGTTGCTGCTCCGTCACCGGTCGTCCCTCCCGAGTCATGATGCTAGTCACCCACCTGGGGGATGCCAGCGTCCAGAGGGCTCGTTCGCGCGGCGTCGGTCCTAGGACCTGCGTCGCGTCGTCCCCCCGACGTCCTCAGCCAGGATCGCGAACATCACGTGGTCGCGCCAACGTCCGCCGATCTTCAGGTACCGGCGCGCGTAGCCTTCCTCCCGCCAGCCGGTCGTCCGTAGCAAGCCGATCGAGCGCTCGTTCTCGGGCTGGACGTTGGCCTGCAGCCGATGCAGCGCGAGCTCGCCGAACGCGTGCCGGAACACGAGCGGCATCGCCGCGCGCATCGCCCCGGTCGCGGCGTGCGGCACGAACGCGTAGTAGCCGAGATAGGCGTTGCGGAAAGGGCCGTAGTGGATCTGCGAGAGCGTGTAGACGCCGGCGAGCTCGCCGTCGTCGACGACGACGGCGAGCGGGGCCCGAGCGGGCGACTCGGCCACGTACGCGTCGAACGCATCCCCGGTATCGGGCGGGTAGGCCCAGGGATGATGGAGGTGCGTGCTCCGCACGACCGCTTCCAGGTACGCCCGGCGGTCGCTCGACACCAGACGCCGGAGCGTGACGCGGCGCGTCATCCCGCGAGCCGACGCCGCGCGTCGTCGATCACGCGGAGCGCGGCGTCGCGACCCTCGAACCCACCGGTCGAGACGACGTGGTCCTCGAGGTCCTTGTAGACCTGGAAGAAGTGCTCGATCTCGTCGAGCAGCCCGCCCGGGAGCCCGTCGAGGTCCTGGACCGAGGACCACATCGGGTCGCGGAGGGGCACGCAGAGGATCTTCTCGTCCTCGCCCTTCTCGTCGGTCATCCGGAACAGCCCCACGGGACGCACACGGATCCGGCACCCGGGGAACGTCGCCTCGCCGACGAACACCAGCGCGTCGAGCGGGTCCCCGTCCCCGCCGAGCGTCCCGTCGATGAACCCGTAGTCCGTCGGGTAGCGCACCGACGTGAACAGCATCCGGTCGAGGAAGATCTGCCCGGACTCGTGATCCATCTCGTACTTGTTGCGCGATCCGGTGGGGATCTCGACGACCACCGTGACCGCGTCCGGGTCCATCGGGCGAGTCTAGCGACGGCCGCGGGCGCTACCATCTCGCCGATGGCCGGGAACACGGTTCGGCCCGCCATGATCGGCGTCGGCCCCGCCCTGCGGCGTGCCCGCGAGATCGGCGGTACGTCGCTCGAGGAAGCCGCCCGCGACACCAAACTCAGCGTCGACCAGCTCGAGGGGCTGGAGGGCGAGGACTTCGAGACGCTCGGCGAAGAGGTCTACGTCCGCGCGATGCTGCGCACCTACGCCCAATACCTGGGGCTCAAGCCCGACAAGGTCATGTCCGCCTACGGCAAGCACGTGGACGAGCCGGAGCCGCCCCCGCCGCCGGCCAAGATGGGCCGGGTCGAGCAGGCGCTCGCGGCGGCGCGGATCCGCGACAACCAGCGCTTCCTGCTGATCGCGGCCTCGGTCGTGCTGATCGCGGCGGTCGCGGTGGGGATCGTGGCGCGCGGCGGCGCGCCGCCGCCCGCCGCGATCCCCACCGCGACCGCCCCCGTCGGGCCGCCGAGCCCCGCGACGGGGGTCGGCGTCACCGTCCACGCCACCGGTGGCGTCGACGTCACGGCGCAGAGCGACGGCGGGGAGCCCCAGAGCGTGTCCCTGGGCCCCGGAGAGTCGATCTCCTTCTCGGCCACGGACCGGCTCGTCGTCTCCGCCAGCGATGGCGGCGCCGTGACGGTCGTCGTGGACGGCCACGACGTGGGTGTGCCCGGGAGCTCGGGTGAGCCGTGGTCTCGGACGTTCACCGCCTCGGGTCCCGGGCAGCCTTCGACCCCGTGAGGGCGGCGGTCGTCTCGGTCGGGACCGAGCTGTTGTTGGGACAGATCCTCGACACGAACGCCCGGTGGATCTCGGAGGAGCTCGCGGCGATCGGGGTGGATGTGCTTCGCCGGTACACGGTCGGGGACAACCTCGATCGGATCGTGGACGTCGTCGGGCGGGCCGCCGACGACGCCGACGTCGTCCTCGTCACGGGCGGGCTGGGACCGACGCAGGACGACCTGACGCGCGAGG
>Ga0066388_100001955_pt1 | contig 12187 bp, 10 predicted proteins | sample PanSoiMetaGPlot6_FD_64539 | JGI IMG/M metagenome (GOLD analysis project Ga0066388, IMG submission 64539) | Tropical forest soil microbial communities from Panama analyzed to predict greenhouse gas emissions - Panama Soil - Plot 6 (Hybrid Assembly) | ecosystem: Environmental > Terrestrial >... | reverse complement strand
CGGAAAGAAATCCTCGACAGGAAGCTTACCGAGCAACGGCTCGCCGAGTCCGAGAAGTCGCTGCGTATGCTTTCATTACACCTGCTACGCACACAAGACGAAGAACGCAGGCGCATAGGCCGGGACCTTCACGACAGTCTGGGACAAGTCTTGACTGCTATGAAGCTAAGCCTTGCCTCGGTGAAACCTGGAACCCAGGAGAATCAGGCCGCCATCGCCAAGTGCATGCAGCTCGCGGACGATTGTATCCGCGAAGTGCGTACGATCTCCTATCTCCTATACCCGCCAATGCTGGAAGAGCTTGGATTGAAATCAGCGATCCAGTGGTACGTGGATGGATTTGCCGAACGCAGCGGAATCAAGACGATGTTCGAATGCTCCGCAGACTTTGACCGGCTTCCGCGAGAGACAGAGCTGGCTCTATTTCGAGTTCTCCAGGAAGCGCTGACCAACGTTCACCGGCACTCGGAAAGTGCAGTTGCGGGAGTTCGCTTATTGATGGACGGGTCGAACGCGGTCCTGCAGGTTCACGACACCGGCAAAGGAATTCCGGGAAAAGTTCTGGATCAGTCCGGCGACGTAGCGTCCACCGGCGTGGGTTTGAGAGGAATGAACGAGCGCATGCGGCAGCTTGGAGGGCGTCTTGAAGTATCTTCCAACGGTCGCGGAACAACGCTCACCGCGGTCGTTCCCGTTGAAACTAAAACCTACAAACCAATCGTAGCAATTCCCGTTTCGGCTTAGTCCAGGTTGCCCTGCTCCAGCACCACGTTTTCACGCACGATCAACCGCTGCGCGGCCATTGCTTTCAATGTTGGCAACACGCGGGAGACATGCTCATCAGTGTCAACGAAGATGATGACAATCGGCAGCTTGCCTCCAGCGTCCACCAGGTGACTGGTCTTGACCCGCTGACGCCCCAGAAATCCGGCCACGGCATGCACCGTGCAGGCGGCAAACACATTTTCGTCGTGAAGGTAGTTCAGGATTGCCATATGCAGCGGCCGCCCTTGCCACTTATCGGATTCGTTCAAGTAGATGGTGACCTGTACCGCCACGGCGTTAGGCATTCTACACTCCCTTGGCTAGGTAGTCCTCGCGAAGGATGGCGTAGCGCTCGAGGTCAACAAACTTATCCCACTTGCGAATCGCCTGACGCATACGGCCTTCGTATTGCATACCGACCTTTTTTAGAACTCGTCCTGAGGCGTCGTTCCCAGCGAAGTGCGCAGCAAAAATGCGATTGAATTTGAGAACCTCAAATCCATACCGCACCACCGCTAGAGCTGCCTCAGTGGCATACCCATTTCGCCAGAATGGGACGCCAATCCAATAACCAAGCTCGGCGCGTTGATGCTGATTTTCGGGATGCAAGCCGATGCCGCCACACAAGCGACGATCACTTCGGCGCCTTATGATCAGCCGGAGTTCGTTTTCCTTCGCCGCGCTAGCGACAAACTCTCTGGCGTGCTTCTCCTCGTATGGGTAAGGAATTCGAAGCGTCGTTTCGGCCACCTCGCGCACACCGATCAAGGGGACAAGCTCCGGAATGTCTGATTCAACTAGAGGCCGTAAATGGAGCCGGACAGTTTCGATCAAGTGAGCTCTCATGCGTACCAGCTTATAGTGCCCGCGCTAAGGCTATCCCGGCCAAGGCCGCGCCCAGGCAGAGCAGATTGTTAGAAAGAAAGTTGACCAGCATTAACTGCCACTGGCCTTGCTCGAAATAGGCAACAGTCTCAAAGGCAAAACTGGAAAAGGTCGTAAATGCGCCGCAAAAGCCGACCACCACCAGCAACCGCCAGCGGGGGTCGAGAAGGATGCGCTCCGTCGTCCAGATCATGAAGAAGCCGACAACAAAGCTGCCGGTGACGTTGATAAACAGAGTCCCGTAGGGAAACACCGGGCCCAGAATTCGCGCTGCGTAGCGGCTGAGAATCCAGCGTGCGTTGGCGCCGAGAATGGCACCGGCAGAGATGACAAGGAAGTCGTTCAAGATGGAGTTCTCCTAACCCTTAGTGGTAGGAGTTATCAGTCCGCGCCTGGCGGACGGTTTTGGCGAACTCCATCGCCGGTGAAAAGAAGCTGTTAGCTCTTAGCCTTTAGCTTAAACCAAGAGGTTGAACAGAGCCAAGGATCCATGGTCACTGCGTTCTAGCTGCGCACGTTGGGTCAAGCGGGAAGCTAAGAGCTAATGACTAGAAGCTTGTTTCAAACCTTCGCCAGCGGAGCCGCCACTTCCCTCTGCATCTTGTATGCATTCGAGATGTATTGCAATACCATGCGCTGGGTGTTGAAGAACGAGCCGTTCAGCGCGATCGTATAGCGCATGATTTCGGTATATCGGTTTGGACGGCCGTAAAACATAGGCACGATCTCGCGTTCCAGTTTGTCATAAAGCGCCGCGATCTCAACCGTGGGGTCTTCTGCCACTTCGCTGCTGCCGATGGCCCATCCAGTCACCCCTTCGATGTGGCCCTCCGCCCACCAGCCGTCGACGACGCTGAAACTGGGCACACCATTCAATGCGGCCTTCATACCACTGGTGCCGGAAGCTTCCTGCGGCCGAAGTGGATTGTTCAGCCAGAGGTCAACACCGGAGGTGATCAGCTTACCCCAGCGCATGTCGTAGTTCTCGACGTAAACTGTGCGGATCACATCCGCCAACTGGCCGGCTCCGCCGACGACTCGGCGGATCAAATTCTTACCCCCTTCGTCATGAGGATGCGCTTTACCGCCGTAAACAAGCTGAATCGGTCCTACGCTCTTCACGATATGCCGCAGGCGGTCTGGATCTTGAAACAGGAGGTCGGCGCGCTTGTAGGTGCTAGCCCTGCGCGCAAACCCGATCGTGAGCACTTTAGGATCGAGTTGCACACCAAACGACCGGCTGATTTCCGCAAACAGCTCAGTCTTAGCATCGGCGTGCGCATCCCGAATCGCCGGAAGCGGGATACTAATGGCATACCGCAGATAATTGTTATCCGCGCGCCACCCGGGAATATACGAGTCAAACAGTTCACTGAATGCCGCAGAGGTCCAGGTGATGGCGTGTACGCCGTTGGTGATAGCGCTGATGTCGTACGCCGGAAACATGCCACGCGAGACTTCGCCGTGCCGCATCGCGACTCCGTTCACGTAACCGGAGAAACGCAAGGCGAGGTAAGTCATATTTAGCGACTCGCCTTCCCACGCCTCCGCTTCACTAAGCAGAGACACCTGCTCGCGCCCGAGCACCTGGCCAACCAGACTGCGCGGAAACTGATCGTGCCCGGCTGGCACGGGAGTGTGCGTCGTGAAGATACACATATTGCGCACACCATCGATATCCAGCTGCTTCAAGCGGCCCGCAAAACTCTGCTCCAGCCGTCGCTCCAACAGCCCGAGCGAGAGCAGTGCGGAGTGGCCTTCATTCATGTGATAGGTCTCTATCTGCCCGGGATAGACCCGTTGCAGAAGCTGAAAGCCGCCCAACCCCAGGACGATTTCCTGCGCGAGCCGATAGCGCTGGTCTCCGCCATAGAGGGAGTCGGTTAGCCCGCGATCTTGCTCTGAGTTCTCCGGCAGATCGGTGTCCAGGAGAAGCACGGGGACCGTCTCCCCGCTGATTCCTGTAATCGTGTACTTCCACGCGCGAATTGAAACCTGTCGCCCTTCGATCTCAACCGACACCCGTGGTCCTATTTCGGTAAATTGGTGCTCGGGGGCCCACTCCTGTGGCTGCTCGAATTGGTTTCCTGCAGGATCGAGAATCTGGCGGAAATATCCTTTACGGTAGCAAAGTGTTACGGCTACGACCGGCGTGCCCAGATCGGCAGCTGAACGGAGAGTGTCGCCAGCCAGAATTCCCAAACCACCGCTGTAGGTCGGAATATCCGGCTCGAGGGCAATTTCCATCGAAAAATACGCCACCCGGGGTGAACTTACTTTCTTCATTTGCCTTCTTCCACGATGGTCTCGACAAAGTGATGCGATTCTGAGGTGCGTTTCTGAGGAACTCAGTGGGCCAAGTATAACGTTTTAATTGCCGAAATCGCCACTAGAATTGAATCATCGGGGGATTGAATCATTGCAAATCCGTCGTTCGTCCTTGGTCATTGGTCGTTGGGCAAATAGGAATTGAAAGTCAAAGACCAATTTACGGCGCATTCACCCCGGCGAACGACCAACAACGGATTTGCAATGACTCAATCCCCCGATGATTCAATGATTCAATTCTAATTCTCCCTTTCAATCAAAAATCGGCCCAATTCCTTCAAAACGTTAGCCCTTGACCCGAACGTTTCAAGCGCTCGGTTGGCCGAATCGAGCAATGACGCTGCGTTCTTTCTCGATTCATCCAGCCCGAATAGGGCCGGATAAGTCGCCTTTTCTGATGCCATATCTTTGCCGGCGGTCTTGCCCAACTGTTCCGAGCTCTGAGTCACATCCAAAATGTCATCGACAATTTGAAAGGCCAACCCAACGGATTGCCCGAAGCTGCGTAACCTCGCCAGCTGGTCGGGATCTCCACCTCCATAGATGGCGCCGGAGACCACGCTGGCTGTAATCAAGGCCGCTGTTTTCGACCGATGAATGTACTCCAGCGTCTCCGCATTCGGCTTAATGCGCTCCGCCTCGAGATCAACCACCTGGCCGCCGATCATCCCATTCACCGTACCAGTATCTTTCGCGATCTCTTCAATGATCCGGACGCGTGCGTTCGCTGAACACTGCAATCTGGCGAGCACCTCGTATGCTTGGGTCTGCAGGGCGTCCCCCGCGAGAATCGCAATCGCCTCGCCGAAGACTTTGTGGCACGTGGGCTGGCCCCGACGCAGGTCATCATTGTCGAGCGCCGGCAGATCGTCATGGATCAGCGAGTACGTGTGCAGCATTTCGAGCGCGGCACCGAGCTCCTCAATTCCGAATGGCTGCTTACCATTCACGAGCTTGCCGGCTTCCATGCACAAGACCGGACGAATACGTTTGCCTCCTGCGAACACACTGTGGCGCATTGCGGCGTGGATTGAGGCCGGGCGCTGTTCGGCGGGCGGAAGAAGGCGCTCCAACGCCGCATCGGCCAGCTTGCGGCCTTCTTCCAAAGTTTCCTTGAGCATTGAGGTGAGTATAGCAACGGCTCGGTGAGATCACGTGGGACAGGCGGCTCGCCTGTCCTGCCCGGGCGAAGCCCGAGGCAGCATCTCGCTTCTTTCGTGGGACGGGCGAGCCGCCTGTCCCACGTGAGTTCTTGCGCCATAAACGCCAGTGCATCGCTTCGTGTATCATCGCGATTCTGAATTTCTCGACCATGCTCAAACAGATCATCACTCGCGTCAGTGCGCTCGCTATAGCAGTTCTTCTCACGACCACTGGCTACACTCAATCGCCCAACTACGATGTGCTCATCACCAACGCCCGCATCGTGGATGGCACTGGCGCACCCTGGTACGTAGGTGATATCGGAATGCGCGGAGACCGCATCGCAGCGATGGGCGACCTGCACGACGCGACAGCCACTCAGCATATGGATGCGGCCCGGCTAGTCGCATCGCCTGGATTCATTGACCTTCAGGGCCAATCCGAATTCAACCTCCTCGCGGATGGCCGCGCGGCGAGCAAAATCACTCAAGGCGTGACGACTGAGATTACCGGCGAAGGCAACTCAATCGCTCCGTTAAACGACCTCCTGCTCAGTGACCGGAGGGCAAAAGCCCAGAAGTACGGCGTGGCCCTCGATTGGCGATCCCTTGATGAATACTTTCAGCATTTCGAGCGAACACGGCCTGCAATCAATCTCGGAACCTTCATCGGCGCGGGCGGACTGCGTGCCTACGTGATGGGCAAAGACGACCGGCCGGCAACTCCCGAAGAATTGGAGCAGATGCGCAAGTTGCTCGCGGATGGCATGAAGCAAGGCGCATTTGGACTTAGTTCCGCGCTGCAATACGTGCCTGGACGATTTGCTTCGACGGATGAGCTGATTGAGTTGGCCAAAGTTGCTCGCAGCTACGGCGGGGTTTACTTCACCCATCAACGATCCGAAGCTGATGGAATTTTCCCTTCCTTAGACGAGGTCTTCACCATTGCCGATCGCGCTAAGATCTCCACCACGATCTGGCACCTGAAAACTTCGTACTCGGAAAACTTTGGGAAAATGCCGGAGGTGCTCAACAAAATTGAGGCGGCACGTGCGCGTGGACTAGACGTGGCCGCGACGGTTTACCCATACATCCGCGCTGCTAACGACCTGATCGCATGTTTCCCCACTTGGGTTCTGGAAGGCGGCACCGACAAAATGATCGAACGCCTGAAGGATCCCGCTCAGCGGAAGCGCGCGAGGGAAGAAATGGATAAACCGAGCACTGTGTGGGAGAACCAGTGGCTCGGATCAGGCGGAGCAAAAGGGATCATGCTGATTCAAGTGGTGAATCCGGAGTTGCACAAATACGAAGGCATGAACTTTGAAGAGATCGGCCATGCAATGGGCAAAGACCCAAAAGACGCGATAATGGACATCGCAGTCGCCGACCGGGGAAACAGTTCAGTCATGATTTCGATAATGCAGGAGGCGGACGTGCGGTTGGCAGTTTCGAATGCCTTGGTCAGCTACGGTTCGGATTGGGAGGCCCAGGCCGAAGACGGCCCTTTTAGCCAAACCAAGGGACATCCACGTTCGTTTGGAACGTTCACGCGCATCCTGGCGGAATATGTGCGCAAAGAGCACACCATGAGCCTGGAAGAAGCCGTTCGCAAGATGACCTCGCAGGCTGCCAGTCGCGTCGGCATCACTGATCGCGGCATTCTGCGGCCCGGGTTCTTTGCTGACATCACCATCTTCGATCCGGCAACTATGCAGGACAAAGCTACATACAACGATCCTCTGCACTACTCTGTAGGTGTCAAAGCCGTGTTCGTAAACGGCAAGGCCGTCGTGCTCGACGGCAAGATCACAGACGAGCGTCCCGGGCGCGCCCTCCGTGGGCCGGGTTACAAACAGCAGCAATAGAGCCGCATCCCCGAACGTTGACCGCGCACGAACGGCGTCATACGATTCAGTCATTCTGTGTATCGGGCCGTAACGGATGCTCGGGCAAATCATCTCTCATTACCGAATTGTGAAAGAGTTGGGCGGCGGCGGAATGGGAGTCGTCTATGAGGCGGAAGACCTCAAGCTGGGCCGCCGAGTCGCGCTAAAGTTCCTTCCTGACGAGCTCTCGCGTGATCCGCAGGCACTCGAGCGCTTTCGGAGAGAAGCGCGGGCTGCTTCAGCATTGAACCACCCCAATATCTGCACGGTTTACGACATTGACGAAAGCGACAGCCGACTCTTTATCGCGATGGAGCGGCTCGAAGGTGAGACGCTGAGGTACCGCATTGCAGGCCGGGCCCTGCCTCTGGAAGAAGTGCTGGAGTTAGGTATTGAGATCGCAGATGCGCTTGAGGCCGCACACGCTCAAGGCATTGTTCATCGAGACATCAAGCCTGCCAACGTTTTCGTCACCACGCGCGGGCATGCCAAAATTCTCGACTTTGGTCTTGTCAAGATGGCCGCACGCCGGTCGGCCACGGAAGGGGTCGGGGCGACAATCACCGCCAGCATTCCCGCTGAGCACCTTACAAGCCCAGGTACTGCGATGGGTACGATCGCGTACATGTCACCCGAGCAGGCGCTCGGGAAACCGCTAGATGAGCGCACCGACCTTTTCTCCTTTGGCGCATTGCTCTATGAAATGTGTGCTGGCCGAGCGCCCTTCTCAGGCGATACCTCCGCTGCCATATTCGACGGCATTCTTCGCGGCACGCCGCCTTCACCAGTGCGTCTGAATCCTAACCTTCCCGCGGAACTGGAACGCATCGTCAGCAAGGCCCTGGAAAAAGACATTAATCTCCGTTATCAGCATGCAGCTGATATTCGAACCGACCTCAAGCGCCTTCGTCGCGATAGCAGCTCGGGCGCGACGATCACGGCCGACCGTTCACAAAGCTCACGCATCGCGATTATTGTGACAGCCGGTGTGGTTCTGCTAGCCATTCTTGCTGGTGGCGTGTATTGGTATCGTGCCAACGCGCCCGCGACCACTTCTACGACGGTGGTAGATGTCGCTTCGGTGCGCAGCATTGCTGTCCTGCCGTTCCAAAATCTTTCGCAAGAAAGGGATGAAACCTGGGGTATAGGCATGGCGGACGCTATCATCAGCCGCCTGGCATCGTTGCAAAACTTGGCGGTCCGTCCCACGAATTCCGTTTTGAAGTACGCCAACGGAACTTTCGACCCTCTGGACGTCGCGCGCGAGTTGAAGGTGGATTCGGTGTTGGCTGGGAATTATCAAATGACCGGGGGCGTGATGCGTGTATCGGTGCAACTCATTGATCACGGCGCAACCCGATGGGGAAACCGCTACGACCTTCGCGGCGCCGACATGCTGAAATTTCAAGACGACGTAGCCCAACGTGTCCTTCAAGGCTTGAGCGTACAGCTTTCAGGCGCCGAGCAGGAGCGCATGGAGACACCCAGTACGCGCTCGCCCGAAGCTTACAACCTGCTCGTCCAGGCGCGCGCGTATTTCAACGAATACTCGAGTACGTCGCGAGTTGAATCTCTTCGCGCTGGGCAGCGGCTAGCGCAACAAGCAATCGCAATCGATCCATCTTACGTGGATGCCTACGTCATTCTTACGCAGCTTTATTCCTGGGAAGCGGCGAACTTCGCTGAGAACGCACCGCGGACCTTGTTGTCAGCGGAGGATGCGGCGCGCAAGGCATTGTCATTGGATCCGACATCAATAGGCGCAAACGCGGTGTTGGGCGGCGTACTGGTGGAACAGGGGAAAAATTCTGAAGCTATTCGCAGGTTGCGGCAAGCGGTGTCGCTTGCACCCAACGACGTCCAGGCTTGGGACTATCTGGGCTATGGCTATCACTATGCTGGACTTGATGACTTAGCTGAAGAAGCACTGCGCCGCTCTCGCGATCTGAACCCGTCGCCGCCGCGCATCTACTGGATGCACGGCCGCATGCTGTTGTACCAAGGGAGAGTGCACGAAGCGGTCGAACAAGCTCGGGCAGCACTCCAGCGCACCCCTCAACAATTCAAGCTCAACGGTTTTCTTGGATATTTCCTGTACTACGAGGGTAAGTACGACGAAGCAGAGCGCTGGATCAACAAATCAGTCGAACTGCGCGGAGGCGCCGGCGATGATTCTCCCCTGATTTTTTCCCCTTACCTGCACGCCATGCGCGGAGAACGCGACAAGATCGATCCCGAGGTGCTTCGCTACCGTCCGGAGCAGATTGTGGACGGCGATCTCGCCGAATGGGTTGGCAGTATGTACGCCCTGCTTGGCGATAAGCAGCGAGCACTCGCATTTCTGCGGCGCGCTGTTGCGCTTGGCAATCACAATTATCCGTGGTTCCAGCGCGATAAAAATTGGGACAAGTTGCGCGGTGATCCCGAGTAAAAGGGCCTGATGCGCGAAGTCGAAGGTTACTGGAGACAGTACGTGCAGGAGTTTGGCAGTACCAAGTCGGGTTGATTACGAACCGACTATTGCTTTTCGCAAGAACTCTTCAAGAGACCTAAATGTTGCCACTCGACATTCTGGCTATTGCCGCGCACCGCGATGATGTGGAACAAACCTGCGGAGGAACGCTGCTGAAGATGGCCGAACTCGGCCATCGGACAGGCATTCTCGACCTAACGCGGGGCGAGATGGGAACGCGGGGCTCAGCCGAAGATCGCGAGCGAGAGGCGACAGAGGCTGCAAGGATTCTAGGAGTTTCGTGGCGAGAGGCGCTCGACATTCCGGACGGCCGCGTCGAAAACACGTGGGCCAATCGGCTGAAGGTTGCGCGCGTGATTCGTGAGACCCGCCCGCGAGTTGTAATTCTTCCATATTGGAAGGGACGCCATCCGGATCACTACACCGCCTCGAAGCTGGGATATGAGGCGTGCTTTCTGGCCGGCTTGGCGAAGTTGGATGTAGAACGAGCACTCGGCACTCAGCATTCAGTATTCAGCCAGGTCGCATCAGCGGTGGCTAGTGTTGTGGCAGGTGAGAAACAGAGTTCGTCGAGTGTTCAGTCTCCGCACCGCCCATTCAAGATCATCTACGCAACCCTCTACTACGATGTCCGCCCCACCTTCGTGGTGGATATCTCCGATCAGTTCGAAGCGCGCTTCGAATCCCTCATGGCCTACAAATCCCAATTCAGTGATCAGGAAGCCGGCAAGGAGATCTTCCCTGCTCGCGCTGAAATCCGCGCACGAATTGAATCCATGGCGCGGTTCTATGGAATGCTGGCCGGCGTGACCTACGCGGAGCCGTTTGTGCAGAAGGAAGTTGGACTAGTTGAGGACCTCAGAGCTCTGCCGGTAAAATCCATCTGAAAGAAAAAGCCTCGTCATTTGCAACGAGGCCTTCCAACAATGTTGAGTCGCCCTACTCCGGCTTCATTCCCATCTCTTCGATCATCTTCTTCTGTTCAGCTGTCCACGTTCCGGACATATCGCCGTGCTGCATCAGCATTTTCTTGTTGGCATACATTTCTTTGGTCGTGTGGAATTCCTTCACGTTCGCCTGACGCCCCGAAAGGTCCCATTCCCCGACGCCTTTGTCGTGATACTTGAAGACTACGTTGTCCACGTAAGTAATCTTGTTGCCCCAGAGATCCATGGCGGGGACAACATTCATTGGCTTCCCATCTTTGTCGCGCTTCATCACGCCCGTTTCTTCAAGAATGTCTGGCACTTCCAACGTGTACGTATCGCCAGACACTTTGAAGGTTATGGGCACAACCTTGCTGCCCACCACATTCGGCGGATTCCATCCGAACATGAACGAGATCATCTCGTTGAATGCCGACCGCTGCTCCGGCGTCGAGTTCTTATCGAAATAAGCGGTCCCGTGTACTTTGCTCTTGTCGGTGTCGATCAGGTCACCAATGAGAACTGCCTTAAAGCCGGCCATGTCCACTTTTCCGTAATGACCCTTCTTGATGTAGGTGAAATCGGCGGCATCGCAGGAGTGGTGGTCGGGGTGACCATTGGAGCGGCACGGGCAAGCGTAAGCGGTGCAGGAACACTCCGTCATGCTGATCCCCTGCACATCAAAGTCGGGTACATCTTTAGCCTCGTCAGCAGCCGAAGCAAGCCCACACGCACAAAACGCAAACACGAGAAGACAGGCAATTCGCAAAAAGCTCATACATCCTCCCTCCAAAGAGCGTAGTAACTCTACGTCTGCTTTGATCCTGGGTCAACCGGGAAACGGCCTATGCGGTTGCTGGATTAGCTTCTATCGGAATACGCGCCAGGTTCTCGTTGCTCTTATGTCTTGATCGCAACCGCCAGGCCATCTCGGATTGGCAAAATCGTGGTAAACAGCTCTTTAGAACCGTACAGCAGATGGTTGAACTCCTGGATCGCCTTGGTTGACCCATCTGCTGGTTTCTTCTGCGTGACCTTACCGCTCCAAAGCACGTTATCTGCGACGAACAATCCCCCTTTGCGTATTTTTGGAAGTGCCACGCGAAATGCGCGCGGATAGTCTTCTTTGTCCACGTCGCAAAAGATCACGTCGAACAGTTGCTTCTGCTCAGAGAGGAGTTCCAGCGCATCTCCCACCTGGATCGCGATCCGGTCAGCGACGCCCGCGCGATCAAAATACCCACGCGCCTCATCCGCGTTTTTGCGGTCGCCATCGGTGTAGATCACCCGACCACCTTCGCCCACGGCCCGCGCCCACCAGATGGTTGAATAGCCGATCGCCGAACCCATCTCGAAGATATTCTTCGCCCCCATCATTAAGGCCAGCTGATGCAGAATGCGGGCTACGGCTGGTCCGACAATTGGAATATCGCGTTTGGCGGCAGCGTTTTCCATCTCAACTAGGACCGCATCGCGCGAAGGCAGTAACGAATACAGATAACTCTCAACCGGTTCGGAAGTGATACCGTGCATCATCCAATGCGGTTTATCGGAAGTTTTTGGCATGTTTATCGTTCCGTCCTGGAATTTGATCACCTGGGACAGGCGGCTCGACTGTCACGAGCGAGCGCAGCAGCTAGGCCGGACTTCGCCGGTCTGCACAGGCGGGCCGCCTGTGCCACGTAATCATAGGCGAGTCGCCTGTCCTACGGAACAACTTTCTACGAAAGGGTTTGCCCGGGTTTCATGTCTACCACCTCAACACCTTTGGCTAACTTT
>Ga0066388_100001954_pt1 | contig 12192 bp, 11 predicted proteins | sample PanSoiMetaGPlot6_FD_64539 | JGI IMG/M metagenome (GOLD analysis project Ga0066388, IMG submission 64539) | Tropical forest soil microbial communities from Panama analyzed to predict greenhouse gas emissions - Panama Soil - Plot 6 (Hybrid Assembly) | ecosystem: Environmental > Terrestrial >... | reverse complement strand
TCGAAATCGAGATACCAGGCCTGCGTCGCCTGCCGTGCCAGGCGCGCCATCGCCCCCGAGCGCTGCGCAGCGCTGGCGTACGACAGTTCGCGGCCGAGGCGGTCGGCAAGCGTCTTGAGGAGCGTGCCCGGAAGCTGATCGCCTGGAACCCACGCCGTCAGATCAGTCGTATGCAAGGCGCGAAAGTCGATCGGCGGCTCATGGCCGTCGAGCGTCACTGGCACCAGCGCTTTCTTCTCGCGCGCCGCCGCGGCCTCGCTGATCACCCATTGGCTTTCGACCGAGCGGCGCGACCAGATCACGATGGCGATGCGGACGCGGTTGAGGATGTCCGAGATCCGGTGCCGATAGTCGTCGCCGCCGAGGAGGTCGTGGTCCCACCAGACGTCGATGCCGAGGCCCTGCAACTCACGCGCGATCGCCTCGGCGACCGGCCGATCAGCCCGGCTATAGGAGAGAAAGACGTCGGTCATGTCCGCTCCATGCGGAGCCTAGCATCGGCCAATTCGGGCGAGGACGCCACCGGCCATTGCTGGGGTCGGGCGTTGGCGCAGGGAGGAAACCGCGCGTCGTCGTCTAGAGACCGGCAACCAATTCCAATGATTTGTCGCTCCGTGGGTGCGCATGCCGTGTGTCGGCAAACCGCTGCTCTATCGCTTCAGGGAGAAGAACAAGTTTGTGCCCGCGTCATGCGGCCGAGTGGCGGGCTTCCGGCAGTGTTTCCTCCAGTGCCGCGGCATCGTGACCCCACACCCAGGCTATGGCGCTGGTCGCCCAATCAGTGCTGCCGCTCGCCATTTGCGCATCGCGCTCGCGCTGCGCGGGACCGTCGGAGAGGTGAAAGCGGGTCTTGTTGGTCGCCGCCTGCGCCTGAATCTGTGACGTGCGCGGGAGCCTGATCGCCTCGTAGGTTCGAAGCGCCTGCACAACGTCATGGGCGCCGGTCCTGGCGAGGATCGCCGCCAGCGTTGCCCCATCCTCGATCGCTTGCGCCGAGCCTTGCGCCATGAACGGCAGCATCGGATGACAGGCATCGCCTAATAGGGTCACCCGGCCAACCGACCAGCGCGATAGTGGCGCGCGGTCGAACAAGGCCCAGATGAAGGTCTCGTCCACCGCCTCGATGATCGCCCTGACCTGCGGGTGCCAGCCCTCATAGGCCGCGAGGGCGTCGCCGACATTGCCGCGATCGGTCCAGGATTCGCCCCGCCAGGATTCCTGCTCGATCAGGCAGGCAAAGTTCATGAGGCGCTGACTCTGCACGAAGTAGTGGACGAAATGCTTGCCTGGCCCCATCCACACTTCCATGGTCACGTCGAGATCGAGATGGCGCAGCCGCTCGGCCGGCACGAGCCCGCGATACGCGATGCAGCCGGTAAAATGCGGTTTGTCGGCCCCGAACAGCAGACCCCGCACAACCGAGTGGATCCCGTCCGCGCCCACCAGCATGTCCGCGCTGATGTTTGTGCCGTCATCGAACGTCGCTTCAACATGGTCGCCATGATCGATAATGGCCTTGAGCCGATGCCCGGTGTGCAGTCGCTCCGGCGGCATGGCGTTCGCCAGCATGACCTGCACATCGGCGCGATGAGACTGGTAATGCGGGTAGCCAAAGGCCGCCACCGCGGCCTCTGCCAGCTCGGTCCGCTGCAGGATGCGTCCGTCGTCCCAGCGGCGCTGGTGCCACTCGCGCGGCCGCACACCCAGCTGCGCCAGTGGCTGGGCAAGACCGAGCCGGTGCAGGATGCGGGTGGCGTTCGGGCTGATCACAATGCCGGCGCCGACTTCGCGCAAGGTCCGCGCCTGCTCGTAGACATGCACGTCGAAGCCGGCCTGCAGCAGCGACAGCGCGGCGGTCAAGCCGCCGATGCCGCCGCCGATGATCGCAATGGAGATGTCCTTCTGTCTCATGACGGACCTCCCGTGAGTGATGCTGCCGGACGCTAAGGCGAGATTGCTTAATGTGTCCAATGCATTTATTATCTCAGTCTAAATGCGTGTCACGCATGTAGACTGATGAACCTTCGCAACCTGCGCACCTTCGTGGCGGTTATCGACGCCGGTGGTCTTGCCCGCGCGGCATCCCGGCTCAATCTCAGTCAGCCGGCGGCGTCACGGCAGATCCTCGCGCTCGAGGAGGAGCTCGGCGTTGCACTGTTCGACCGGATCGGCCGGCGCATCCATCTGACGTCTGAAGGCGAGGATCTGCTCGAACGCAGCCGGCAACTGCTGGCGGATGCGGCATCGATCGCCGAACGGGCGCGCGCGCTCAAGGCCGGTCAGACCGGGACACTGCGGGTCGGCGCCCCGACGCAGGTCATTGAAAATCTTCTAGCGCCATTCGTGACGCGATATCAGAGTCGACACCCGGGCGTGGAGGTGCACCTCCTGGAGGCCGCCGCGACGCGGCTGCAGATCCATGTCGATCGCGGCGACGTGCACCTCGGACTCCTGCCGTCAGGGCACGATGCTCTGCACGGCGAGTTGCTCTATCCAATCTACGTGACGGCCGCGCTGCCGCAGGGGCACGCCTGGGCACGCCGGCGCACGCTTGAGATCGCCGAGTTGAGTGGCAAGCCGCTGTTGCTGTTGAACCGCCAATTCGGATTGCGGTCCTGGTTCGAAGCCGCGTGCGAGGTCGCGCATGTCAAGCCGCACGTGCTGCTGGAGAGCGCCGCTCCGCACACGCTGGTTGCGCTCGCGCGCGAGAACTACGGGATTGCGGTGGTGCCATCCGATGCGCAGGTTCCCGCCGGTGACGTGCGTCTGGTGCCGCTCGTGCATCGCGGAGCGCCAGTCGGCAGATGGGCCGTCGTGGCTTGGGACCCTCGACGATTCCTCGCCCCCTACGCGGTGCAATTCGTTGCCGAGTTGGTGGCTGGGTCCCAGCGCGCTCATCCCGGACGCGACATCGCCCGCCGGGCGCCGCCGCTGCCGCGGCCGAAATAGGCAATGATCCACAGCGCCTCGGGCTCTGTGCTGTTGCGACGGCGCAGCGCCGTGCTAGCACTCCACCCATGAACATCCTTCTCCTCGGCTCCGGCGGACGCGAGCATGCGCTCGCCTGGAAGATCGCATCGAGCCCGCTCGTCGAGCGGCTCTATTGTGCGCCCGGCAATGCCGGCATCGCCCAGGAGGCAGAGCTCGTGTCACTCGATATCGCCGACCATGCCGCCGTGATCGCGTTCTGCCGGGCGCACGACATCGGCCTGGTCGTGGTCGGGCCCGAGGCGCCGCTCTGCGCCGGCATCGTCGACGATCTCGCGGCCACCGGCATCAAGGCCTTCGGACCGTCCAAGGCCGCCGCCAGGCTTGAAGGCTCCAAGGGCTTCACCAAGGACCTGTGCAAGGCAAACAAGATCCCGACCGCCGGCTATGAGCGCTTCACCACGGCGGCGGCCGCCAAGGCCTATGTGCATGTCTTCGGCGCCCCGATCGTGGTGAAGGCCGACGGGCTTGCCGCCGGCAAGGGCGTCGTGGTGGCGGAGAGCGTAGCCGAGGCCGAGGCCGCGATCGACATGATGTTTGGCGGTGGGCTCGGCGAAGCCGGCGCCGAGGTCGTGGTCGAGGAATTCCTCGCCGGCGAGGAGGCGACCTTCATGGTGCTCTGCGACGGCGAGACCGCGATCCCGCTCGCCTCGGCACAGGACCATAAACGCGTGTTCGATGGCGACCACGGGCCCAATACGGGTGGCATGGGCGCCTATTCGCCAGCGCCGGTAATGACTGTGGATATGGCGCGCCGCGCGATGGAGGAGATCGTGCTGCCGACGGTGCGCGCCATGAAAGCGATGGGCACGCCCTATAAAGGCGTGCTCTATGCCGAGCTGATGATCACTCCGGCGGGGCCCAAGCTCATCGAATACAACGTGCGCTTCGGCGATCCCGAATGTCAGGTGCTGATGCTGCGGCTGATGTCGGACCTTCTCCCGGCGCTGCTCGCCTGCTGCGACGGCGTGCTGAGGAATTTCGATCTGCGCTGGTATCCCGACGCGGCGCTCACCGTGGTGATGGCGGCGAAGGGCTACCCCGGCAACTACGCCAAGGGTTCGGCGATCGAAGGTCTCGACGCGGCGGCAGCAGTCGAGGGTGTCGAGATTTTCCATGCCGGCACCAACGCCGAGGGCGGCCGCATCGTCGCCAATGGCGGCCGTGTGCTCAATGTCAGCGCGCTCGGCAAGACGGTTGCCGAGGCGCAGGCGCGCGTCTATGCGGCGGTCGACCGTATCCGCTGGCCGGACGGCTTCTGCCGGCGCGACATCGGCTATCGGGCGGTCGCACGTGAGCGCGCCGCTGGCGTGTGAAATCGCAATCACACTTGCGCACCGTCGCACCTTAACTCATCATTAACCAGCAGTGATTCGTAGTTGTGCCCCGTTGCTTTCGATTCTTTGAAAGGGGCAGACATGACCGCGATTACACCCGAAGGGGGCGCCGAACGGCCGCCGGGCACCGCCGGCAAGGTGCAGATGACCGATGCCATGCGAGAAGGACTCGACGCCCTGCAGCGCGAGTACAACGCTTTCGTCGAAGCCTTCGAGGCCATCACGCTCACGACTGATCGACGTACCCGCAGCGGCTGAGCCCCGCAGACACGCGCGCCCATCGTTTGCTATATCCCGGGGCGGGGATATCCGAACGATGGTTGCGGCGTGGCGCCGGGCTGTGAATGCCTGAGATCGATCGACAAACCGCGTTCTCCGGCACCAAGGATGTCGCATCCGCGCTGGCCTTCGATGCCGCCCGGCTCGAAGCTTATCTGGCGGCCGCCCTGCCGGGCTTTGCCGGCCCGCTCAAGGTGCATCAGTTCAAGGGCGGCCAATCAAACCCGACCTATCTGATCGAGACGCCGGCGCGTGCCTGCGTGCTGCGGCGCAAACCGCCGGGCAAGCTTTTGCCATCCGCGCACGCGGTCGACCGTGAATTCCGCGTCATCTCGGCGCTGCATGGGCAAGGCTTCCCGGTCGCCAAGCCGCTCCTCTACTGCGCCGACGAAAGCGTCGTCGGCACCCCGTTCCATCTCACCGAGCACGTCTCCGGACGCATCTTCTGGGAGCCCGCGATGCCGGAGGTGGGGGCGCGCGAACGCGCCGCGATCTACGCCGCCGCCAACGCGACGCTGGCGCGGCTGCATTCGCTTGATCCGGTCGCGCTCGGGCTCGGCGATTTCGGCCGCGGCGAGAACTACGTGGCCCGTCAGGTCGACCGCTGGACCAAGCAGTATCGCGCCTCGGAGACCGAACCGGTCGATGACATGGAGCGGCTGATCACCTGGCTGCCCGCCCATCTGCCCCCACCCGCGCCGGTGCGGCTGGTCCACGGCGACTATCGCCTGGACAACCTCATCGTCGCGCCGTCGTCGCCGCAGATTCGCGCGGTGTTGGATTGGGAGCTCTCCACGCTTGGCGACCCGCTCGCCGATTTCGCCTACTATCTGATGGCCTGGGACATGCCGCCGGCACCCACCGGCGTCGGCTTCGGCACACTCGCCGGCCGCGATCTGGGTGCGCTCGGGATTCCATCCCGCGCCGCCGAGGTCGAGGCCTACCAGGCGCATACCGGCCTCGATCCGCGCCCGTATCTCGCCACCTATCTCGCCTACAATTTCTTCCGTCTCGCCGCCATCCTGCAGGGTATTGCCGGGCGGCTGCGCGACGGCACCGCGACGAGCGCGAACGCCGCCGGCATGGCCGCGATGGTGCGGCCGCTCGCCGCGCGGGCCTGGCGGTTCGCGCAGGAGGGGACATGAAAAGCTTTGCGCTCGCGCTTGGCGGCGGCGGCGCGCGTGGCATCGCGCACATCGCCGTGATCGAGGCGCTCGATGACCTGGGACTCAAGCCCACGGCTGTCGCCGGCACGTCGATCGGCTCGCTGATCGGCGCCGCCTATGCGGCCGGCATGTCGGGCAAGGAAATCCGCCGGTACGTCGTCGCTCTGGCGCACGACCGCAGCGCCATGTTGCGGCGGGCGCTCGCCGCCCGCGCCGGCACCTTCGCCAGCGTGTTCAAGCAAGGTCTGGGCTCGGCCACGGTCCTCGACGCTGAGAAGCTCTGCGCCCAGTTCCTGCCTGCGGCGGTGCCCGACGACTTCGGCGCCCTCAAGCTGCCGCTCATCGTGATGGCGTCCGATGTTCACCGCCGAGTGCAGGTTCCGATCTCCAGCGGCCCGCTCAAGCCTGCGCTCGCCGCCTCGATCGCGCTGCCGACGCTGGTGCGGCCGGTGGTGATCGATGAGCGGATCCTCATCGACGGCGGCGCCACCAACCCACTGCCGTTCGATCAGCTGCGTGGTCGCGCCGACGTGATCATCGCGGTCGACATTTCCGGCGAGCCGAGCGACGTGCGGCGCGACATTCCGAGCCCATGGGAATGCCTGCTGACGACCGTGCTGGTCATGGGCAACGCCATCACCTCGGAGAAGCTCAAGCACGGCGCCCCCGACCTGATGATTCGGCCGAAGGTTGGAAGCTTCCGCTCGCTCGACTTCCTGCAGGCGAGCGCGATCCTGCGCGCGGCCGAGCCGGCCAAGGCCGAGATCAGGCACAAGCTCGCGGAGCTCTTGGCCCGCTAGTGTTCCCGATTCCGCGCTCTAGCGCACATCGCAGCGCTTGGGATCGTCGAGCACCGTGCTGCTCAGCGTGACCCAGGCATTGGCGGAGAAGTAGCATACCGCAACGGACTTCTCGCGCTGGAGCGTGACGATGAACGTCTCGCGGTTCTCGGTGACCTCGCCGCGCACGAAGGACACGTTCTTGATGTCGAACCCGCGCCCCATCAGCGCCTTGAACGACTGCTGGTCCTGCGCCAGGCCCGGCGATGCCGGAAGCGCGCAGAGCAAACCAATGCCGGCGGCCAACGACCTCATCATGATCCCTCCTCGATGATCGACTCGTGATGGCGCGACACTAGAGCATGATCCTGAAAAGTGGAAACCAGTTTTCCGAAAGATCATGCTCAAATGCAAAGAGGGCGGGCAACGCGCGATTCAATCTAAGCGAGCCAGCCAATAAGCGATGGCGCGTCGCGGTTCGTCTTCCACAAGTCGCCCAGCGGCGTTCGCGGAAGAAGGTCCTGAGCAGCAATGCCGTTTCGACTCCCGCCAGGCCGCCATAGAACCCGGCAGCGGAGCGGGCCCCTGACGCGGTCCACGCCAATCCATTATGCTGTCAGCCCGGCCATGGGCCGTGAACGCAATTCGAGCGGATGAAGCCGCGCCACTTCATTGGGTTGCTCGGCAGCACGACGGCCGCGTGGCGATTTCAAGTATCGGAAGGGTGGCCGAATGGTTTGAGGCAGCGGTGCTGAAATGCGGCTTTCCCCGTTCGTTCCGGTGTCAACGCACACCTCTGAGGTCGACAAACCCTGGCGCTCTGCTTGCACCGCCCGTCCGGGCGGCCTCGTACCGGACAGTTGGGTTGCAATGGGGGAACCCCCGTCTGCATTTCTGGTCACCTCAGCATGTGGGTCGGCCGCAAAAGGCGCTAAGATTGGCCGTAACGAGCCATGGAGGAACGCATGACCGAGCACACCACATCGGACGCCACCTCTTCGGCGCCCGCCGACGACAAGGAGATTCGCGAACGGGTAAAGGGATTGACGAGCCAAGTTCTGCAGAAGGGGCGGATCGATCCGGACGCGGTCAGGGATGTTGCGCGCGCGGTGATCGGCGGAACGCCGGCCGACACGGCAACCAGTGGACCCGGGACGCGAGAGCTGTTCGCGGATGCCGTTAGGGAATTCGATGAGGCGCTAGTGAAATCGGCAAACGTGGCACACGAAGCTCTTCAGCGCCTCGCGTCCCGCGGAAAAGATTTCACCGATAACGATCTGAAAGAAGCGCTGGTCACGTTGAGAAGGTTGGAAAACGACTACGCGACTGCGGTGAACCGCATCACAGAGGCGATGTCGGGCAATCTCCGTCGCGAAATGTCGGAGTTCGCGGCACGCGCCCAAAATATTGGAGTGGAGGCAAGCGCCCGAATGGCGAGCATGTTGGACCAAATTGCCGGCGGGGTGGGCGCCACGTCCGGGATGGCAACAATTCGTGATGCGAGCGCCCGAATGGCCCTCCTGTTCAGCGGCGTGCTGGCCGGCGTCGCGGATGCTCTGCGCGATCAACGCGAGGGGAAGAACGACAAATAGGGCTCCAACACAATGGTCCCGGGTGTGTTCGGTGTGGCCCGCGAGCTGCCACGCTTACGAGAGATCAGCTCGGTCCTCATTCGCCACGGCCTCGGCGATATCTTGCGTAGCGCCGGCGTCTCTACGCTGCTCGAACGCGCCGGCCAGGTTCTGCAATGGGGACAGGCCGCCGAAGTCGCCGATCTCGAACCGCAGCAGCGCGTCCGGCTCGCCCTCGAGCAACTGGGGCCGACTTTCGTAAAGCTCGGCCAGATACTTTCGACACGGGAAGACCTTCTACCGCCGGAATGGACTGAGGAGCTCAACAAGCTCTACAGCGCTGTCGCGCCGGTACCGTTCGACGATCTGTTGCCGCAAGTCGAGAAGGCGCTTGGCCGATCCCCATTCGATGTGTTTGCGGTTTTGGAGCGTCAGCCTTACGCTGCCGCCTCGATTGCCCAGATACATCGGGCCACCCTCACCAACGGAACGCCGGTCATCCTGAAGATTCGCCGTCCGGGCATCGAGGCGAAAGTCGACGCCGATCTGCGCATCCTCGAGCACCTTGCCCAACTCGTTGAGCGAGAGGCACCGGAGATCCGGCGCTACCGGCCCGTCGAGGTCGTAGGCCAGTTGCGCCGCTCGCTGGAGCGAGAGCTCGATCTCGCCATAGAGGGGCGCAACACGGACCGCTTTGCAAGCAATTTTGCCGGTGATCTCAACGTGCTCGTCCCGCGCGTCTACTGGGAATGGACAAGCAGCTCGATGAATGTGCAGGAGCACATCGCGGGCATTCGCGGGGACGATCTGGCAGCCATCGACGCGGCACAGCTTGATCGTAAGGCGATCGGTGCGCGTGCCGTGGATACCATGCTCAAGATGATCCTGGTCGACGGTTTCTTTCAAGCCGACCCCCATCCCGGCAATGTGTTGTGCCTGCCCGGCAATCGCATCGCACTGATTGATTTCGGCATGGTGGGTCGGCTCTCGTCGGCGCGTCGCACCCAGATCGTCGATCTGCTCGCCGGATTCCTGCGCCAGGACGAAGATACGATGCTGGAAGTGCTACTCGAATGGCGGGGAGATGAGGCTGTAAACGAGGCCCGCCTTGCCGCCGCTCTCGGAGAGCTGGCTTTCGATTTTGCCGATGCGCAGTTGAAGGACCTCAGAATCGGGACGCTCCTGCACAGGGTGTCGGCAATCCTGCGTGAGCACTCGATCGTGCTGCCGGCGGATCTCGCTCTCTTGTTCAAGGCGCTCATGACGCTTGAGGGATTCGGCCGGCAGTACGATCCGGAGTTTCGTCTGGCCGATCGTGCCGAGCCGTTTCTCAAGCGCGCCGTGTCCGAGCGGTATCAGCCTGTCGACGCGTGGCAGCGTGGCCAGTCGACGCTGAGCGACTACTTACGGCTGATCACTTCATTGCCGGGTGACCTTGTCCGCCTGGTTAAGGATGCGCGCCATGGTCGAATGCGGATCGAGCTCGACCTCAAGCGCCTCGATGCTTTTGGCATTCGCATGCACGATGCGGTTGACCGCGCAACCGTCGGCATCATGACGGCATCGCTTGTGATCGGCTCATCGATCGTCATGACGGTGACGGGAGGGCCGACCATCTTTGGCATATCGCTGCTCACCTATTGCGGGCTTGTCGGTTACCTGGTCGCCTTCGTGAACAGTCTCTGGATCGTTTGGTCGATCTGGCGCTCCGGTCGGCGGTGAAGCGCCGCAACACGTTAGTAATTCGACGTAATCGTGTCGGCGATCGAGGTTACGGTCCTCTGAACCCAACTTCGGTGGGGCCGTTGCGGCGATATGTTCAGAACATGTAACGTTCCTCCGCGAAGCCGATCCCTGTGAGAACGGTTGCAGGCCGCGGAAGTGGATCGGAGCCAAGCGCACGCTGTTTCGGGCTGCGGGCAGGGCAACGCTGGGTCAGCGTGTGATCACCACTTTCTGATAAAGGCCGCCGAAGTACGATTGCTTGCGCAGGCCGTTACGTCGGCCAAGGGGCAGCCACTTGGCGATTTCGGCACGCCACAAGTCCAGCGCAAAAGGTTCAAGCTTCGCCAACAAGGGTCGCCAGATGTAGCGAAGTGGATGCCACCAACGCGGGAGAGCATAATCTATGATGACAATCTTGCCCCCCGGCTTCGCCACACGCAAAAGCTCATTTAGTGTTCGCTCGCGGTACTGGCAGGGCTGCTCGTGCAACAAGAAAAAAATCAAGACGCGATCATAGCTGGCGTCGGGAAGATCCAGATTGGTGGAGTCCATCGCCAGTAACCTGGCAGGCGCGCTTCTGGGCAATTTCCGGCGTAGGTTGCTGAGCTGTATCGGAAGGACGTCGACAATATCGATGACTCCGCCGCCGTCGGCAGCTCGCATGCTTAATCGGCAAGTCAAATCACCGTAGACACACGCAACCTGCAACGTGCGCCCTGGCAAGGCGTCTCCCATTTCTTCCAGAGCGGCGTCGCGCAGTCGGGCGTAATTCCCCCACAGGATGAGGTTGACCAGCCATTGCCGCTCGAAAAACTTAATTGCGTTTGGGTGTACGTAAGCCCACCAATAATGCGCAGTCAGATAATCCGGCACCTGCAGCTCAACAGCAGCGGACGGGGGCACTTCTATTGCAGTGCCAGGGGTTAGACTCCCTTCTTCCGCCAGGCGAAACAGCGGACGTATGACTGCGGCGTCCTTGGTCACCACTAGGACCCTTGCATCTCGATCGGCTCCCAGTTTCATTGTTTGATACTAACGAACTGTGAAAGTGCAGCAACCAATGCCGGCGCATCGAGGATGTCGCCGGCACAGCGTCACCCATGCCGTAACCAACTTTATGAAGGTCCGGGGTGGCGCGCGCCGGCGCCACGTCCCGTTTTCCACGACTGCTCAGCGGCGTTCGCGGAAGAATGTCTGAAGCAGCGAAGCCGATTCGCCTTCGGCCATGCCGCCATAGACCTCCGGCCGGTGGTGGCAGGTGGGCGAGGCGAAGAAGCGCACGCCGTTCTCGACCGCGCCGCCCTTGGGGTCGCCCGCACCATAGTAGAGGCGGCGGATGCGGGCGAACGACATCGCCGCCGCGCACATCGTGCACGGTTCGAGCGTCACGTAGAGGTCGCAGTCGGTGAGCCGCTCGGAGACAAGCGCAGCGGCCGCCTGCCGGATCGCCAGCATCTCGCAATGGGCGGTCGGATCGCGATCGGCGAGCGTCCGGTTGTGGGCGCGCGCGATCACCATGCCGTTGCGCACGATCGCGCAGCCGACCGGAACCTCGCCCGCTGCCGCGGCGGCGCGCGCTTGCTCAAGGGCAATGTCCATGAACGAGGACGAGGGCATCGATCTCTCATTATCATGGCCGGGCTTGTCCCGGCCGCCCGCGTCTTTATACAACGGGACCATAAGTCATGGATGCCCGGTATCAGCCGGGCACGACGATGCCGAAGGTCATGGCGTCTAACAAAGACAGCACGGGCGCGGGCGAGCGCATCGCCAAGGTGATCGCGCGGGCGGGCCTCTGCTCGCGCCGCGAGGCGGAAGCCTGGATTACGGCCGGACGCGTGGCGGTGAACGGCGAACGCGTCGCCTCGCCCGCCCGCAACGTGACACCGGAGGATCGCGTCACCGTCGATGGGGAGCCATTGCCGCAGCGCGAGCGCACGCGGCTCTTCCTCTATCATAAGCCGCGCGGACTGGTGACCACGCGCGCGGATCCGCAGGGCCGGCCGACCATCTTCGGCGCCCTGCCGCATGATCTGCCGCGCCTCCTCAGCGTCGGCCGCCTCGACATGAACACCGAGGGCCTCCTGCTCCTTACCAACGATGGCGGGCTCGCGCGCATCCTCGAACTGCCGGCGACCGGCTGGTTGCGCCGCTACCGCGTGCGCGCACACGGCCGTGTGCCGGCGGAGCGTCTGGCGGCGCTGCGCGAGGGCATCACCATCGACGGCATTCGCTATGGTCCGATCGAGGCGCGGCTCGAGCGCGAGCAGGGCGCCAATACCTGGCTCGTCTTCGCCATGCGCGAGGGCAAGAACCGCGAGGTCAAGAACGTGCTCGGCCATCTCGG
>Ga0066388_100001953_pt1 | contig 12192 bp, 7 predicted proteins | sample PanSoiMetaGPlot6_FD_64539 | JGI IMG/M metagenome (GOLD analysis project Ga0066388, IMG submission 64539) | Tropical forest soil microbial communities from Panama analyzed to predict greenhouse gas emissions - Panama Soil - Plot 6 (Hybrid Assembly) | ecosystem: Environmental > Terrestrial > Soil... | reverse complement strand
TCCGCCCCGACCGCGCAGACGGCTCCCATTCCCGTCAGGACGATGGTCTCACGGACATCGCCCATGCCCGCTCACTTCTTCACCTTGATCGGGGTCCTGGCCGATGAGCTGGTCGCGAGCCCGATCAGGATCGTGATCAGTCCGATGATCAGGATAAGCGCGCCGACCGACGCCACGAAGATGAACGGTGTGGCTCCCGCGGCCGTCAGGCCGGCGCTCACCCCACCCAGCACCAGCCCGAATCCCATCATCCGAGCGCCCCTGCTGATCCGCTTCCGCCGTAGGGACTCGTATTGAACCGAATCGGAGTGAGGGGTCCCGGCAACCGTCAACGTGTCGTCGGATCGTCCCTGTTCCGCCCAGAAGACACCCTCGCCGATCCTCGCGGCGATCAGGTCCTCCCGTGACTCACGCCGGAAGTCCGTTTCGGCGGCGCGCTGAGCCTTCTGGATCGTTTGGTCGATGAGCAGAGCGGGGGACTGATTGCGCAGGCGCCAGGCCGCATCCGTGAACAGGACGCGTGTCTGGAGGCGCCGCTCCTTGGAAACACCGCACACCGCGGCGTGCCCGTCGAGCGCCTCGAAGATGTCGATTCCCAGCGTCCGGTGCGCGCGAAGGGTCTGCTGCAACTCGTCCAGCTCGCGCTCGCTCCGCGTCTTGAGATAGCCCTCGGTCCCCTCGGTCGCTTGGTCCATCTCGGGCATCATGTTCCAGACACGCTCCTGCATGCCCGCATGCAGCTGCCCTTCCCGAGGCAGGTCGGCGAGCATCCCCGTGATGTACAAGGTGCGAAGGGACTTGGGCGCGAGGTCGTCCATGCGGGCACGATCGCCTTCGAAATCGGGGAAATCAGCGGTGGGCTTCCATCGCGCGATCAAGTCGAGACCGGAGTCCACACGAGCGAGGTAATCGTCCATATCCGGCATCTCATTCAAGCGGGGGGAGGCTGCCGCGAGCTTGGGCAGGGACGCCCAGGGAGCCGATCCGAGCACGATCAGCCCGGACGTGCCGGCCGTGATCTGGAGGAATCTTCGTCGATCCATGCTTACCCTCCCTTAGGTCTCATCCGGAGCCAATGGACTCGCGGAAGCGGGCCGACCCGCCTCCAAGCTAGAAACGAGCAGAGTGGGGAGACCGAACAGAATTCCCCCGAGGATAGACACCGTTTCACGAGGGAGATCGGGCAGGAGCCAGAGTATTCCCTTCACCTTGCGAATCCCAAGGGAACTTTGCTGGGTCGGCCCCAGGACCGCATGCGGCGAACACAGCCGTAACTCGCCACTATACGCCAAGATACAAGATCTCCGATCGCCGAGGAATTAGATTGTGCCTAATGTTTCGACGGGCGCATTCTGACACGGTCCAAGGTGCAGGTCGAGGCGGGTCAGGGTTCCCGAACGGGAGGCTCCCGATCCACATGGGGTTTCTGCCGCGCACACATGCCTTGGGGTTCGCGGTTACCTACGCGGTTACCTATTGGTGAGTGGCACACCGCTGATGTCCGTAGGAACCCCTCGTAAGCTCCCCTAGACTCCCCCGCCGCTCGCCTGAGGCGCGGACGCGCCGACTGCGCTGACGGGGAAACTACCGTCGATCACCTATGCGCTAGAATACTGCGATGCCGCTCGCGTCGGGGACCCGCCTTGGCAATTATGAAATCCTTGCGCCGCTTGGCTCGGGCGGCATGGGCGAGGTCTACCGCGCTCGCGATACCAAGCTGGGGCGCGACGTCGCGCTTAAGGTGTTGCCGCAGGAAGTCGCGGCGTCGCCCGACCGGCTCAAGCGTCTCGAGCGCGAAGCGCAAACGGTCGCGAGCCTCAACCACCCGAACATCGTCACCCTCCACTCCCTCGAAGAGGCTGGGAGAGTCCGCTTTCTCACCATGGAGCTTGTGGACGGAACGAGCCTGGCCGAGCGCACCGCGCATGGAGGGCTTCCGATCGCCGAAGTCCTCGCGATCGCAATACCCCTAGCGGAGGCGCTCGGCGCCGCCCACGCACGCGGAATCGTCCATCGCGACCTGAAGCCGGCCAATGTCATGGTGACGCGGGAGGGGCGCGTCAAGGTGCTCGACTTCGGCCTCGCGACACGCGATGCGGCGCAACCCTCGACTTCGTCGTGGACGACCACCCGCTCGTCCGTCGCCTCGAACGAGGGAGCACTCGTGGGGACGGTCCCTTACATGGCGCCGGAACAGCTCCGCGGCGAACCGGTGGACGCGCGCACGGACCTCTTCGCGCTCGGCACCCTCCTCTACGAGATCGTCAGCGGGCTCCGCCCGTTCGAAGGAGGGTCGTTTGCTGAGCTTTCATCGGCGATCCTTCGTGACGAGCCCGTGCAACTCAGAACGCGAAGGTCCGAAGTCCCGGCCGAGCTGGAGCGCATCGTCGCGCAATGCACGCGCAAGCGACCGGAGGAACGCTGGGCCAGTGCCGCAGACCTGGCGCAGGCGCTCCGTGAGCTGAGGAGCAGGCTCGAGCGTGGAGAGGCTCCTGGGGCCGCGGCCCTTCACCTCAGTCCGTCGGTGGCGGTGCTTCCCTTCCGCGACCTACAGAAGCGCCCGGAGAACGCCGATCTCGGGCTCGGCCTTGCCGACGCCACGATCACCGAGCTTACGCTCATGCGTTCTTTGATTGTGCGTCCGACCTCGGCCATCCTGCGCTATCAGGGATCGAGCGCCGATCCGCAGTCCGCAGCGGACGAACTCGCGGTGGACGCCGTGGTGGACGGGAGCTTTCAACGTTCGGGCGACAAATTGCGTGTCACGGTTCAGCTCGTCTCGCGGGAGGATGGACGCCCGCTTTGGGGAGCGAAGATAGATACGTCGCTCGAAGACGTCTTCCGGATGCAGGACGAGGTTTCCCGCTGCATCGCGGCCGCACTCCACGTCCAGCTCTCCCCCGCTGAGGACCGCAGACTCGCGGGGGCGGCGCGCCCCGCACCGGCGGGCGACGCGTACGCGCTCTACATGGGGGGCAAACGTCAACTCTATCGGGGAACCCTCGCGGGCGTGAACGCAGCGATCGAGCAGTTCGAGCGGGCGCGCGACGCCGATCCCACGTTCGCACTCGCGTGGGCCGGCCTAGGCGATGCCTACACGCGCATGGCGTTCGAGCATGCGCCGGAGGGAAACTGGAGGACGCGTGCGCTCGAGATGTGCGAGCGCGCCCTTGCCATCGACCCCGCGCTTCCCGAGGGGCGCTACCTCCGAGGCCGCTTGCGGTGGAATCCACAGGACGGCTTCGACCACGCCAAAGCCATCCAGGATGCGGCCGCCGCGATCGCCGCCAAGCCAAGCTTGAATGAGGCGCGCTATCTCTTGGGCCTCGTGCTGTTCCATGTCGGCATGCTGGACGAATCGGAGCGCGCCTTCGCCAGATGGCTCGCGACCGACCCGGGCGATCTCTACGCGAAGATCCACGTCGGAACCGTTCGCCTCCACCAGGGCCGCTTCGACGAAGCGCGTGCGATCGCCGACGAAGCCGCTCGGGAGGCGCCGGGGCCGTGGGTGCTGTGTGTCTTGGGTCATGCGCAGGTTCGGTCCGGGCGGCTGGAGGACGCGGCGCGGACAGCCGAGCGGCTCGCGCGCGAGTCGCCAGACTACTCGGAGGTTCACTCGCTCGCGGGCCTTATCGCCGCCTACCGCGGCGACGTGGCCGGAGCGAGACGCGGGATCGAGCTAACGAGCGCGAACCCACGCGCCTACGGGCACTATCACCACGCCCAATATGACATCTCTTGCATTCACGCGGTGCTCGGCGAGGCGGACCGCGCACTCGAGTGGCTCGACGCGGCCGCGCACAACGGATACCCGTGTCGGCCGTACTTCGAGTGCGATCCGATGCTGGCCTCGTTGCGGGCCACCGCAGGATTCCAGCAACTCATGGGTGACATCGAAACGGAGTGCGGCGCTTACCGGCGCCTATACGCGACCCTTCCCGCGGACCTGGTCTGAGAGGCCCGCGATCATGCCATGCCGTCGCGAAGATAACTGCCTCCGCAGGCTCTCTATTAATGGCTCCCCGAACGTAACCCTCATCGAAATCAGGGGGGCGGCTTGTTCCGGCTACAGCAACATTCCACTCAGCAGGAGATACGCCTCGAACGAGCCTACGGGTTTGGCGGACATCCAGACCCCGAAGAACTCACTTCTCAGTCCGGCCCGGAAGAATACTTCGAACGCTCCCGAGTACTGGCCGGGCACGATGGCGGAGATGTTCTTCGCCCCCAGGTCCCGCGCGGAGTCCAAGATTGCCCAGGCCAATCCCGCGCCGTAGCGGGCATCGACGACGCAGGCCGGACCGACACGGCCCTGATCGGTGATCACCGCGTAACCCAGGGTCGAGCGCCTCACCCGCACGAGAAAGAAGCGTGAGCCCGGAAGCGTCGTGATGTAGCGGATGTCGGCATCACGCCGGGCGGCGCGAACGATTCGGTCGAAACGCGCTGCGATCGAGAGCATTTGCCGGGACGTCGTGCCTGGCTCCCCGACCGGCACGAGCCTCACCCTCCGCTTCGGCGGAGGAGTACGCTTGGCCTGGCCCCGCAGCACGTACAACATGCCGCGCGGAACCATCCCGAACTTGAGGTAGAGCGCCTGGGCGCGCGGGTCGAGCGATGCGAACACGCAGCGGACGGCGGACGCGGGAGGGTTGGGCTTCTCGAACGCCCTCGCCAGCAGCCTGCGACCGATTCCCCTGCTCTGCAGGGAGGGGAGCGTCCAGAACATCGAGAGAAAGTGCGTGCGCCCGCGGAGCGCGGTCGAGGCGAACGCCACGACCTTCCGGCCCCGCACGGCGACGTGAAAGCCTCGCGGGTCCGTCTTCTGAAGGTGGGCGAGCGCTCGAGCCATGTCGCGCGGACGAATCGTCGCGGGAGCGACGCCCTGCCGGCGCGACAGGTCGGCCGCCGAGCGGAGAAAAACCCGCGCACAGCCCATCATGTCCTTGGGCCCGGCTTGGCGCAGGGTGATCCGAGGCGGCTTCATCAGGAGGACATCAAGGTACCGGTTCGGCGCTCGCTGCCAACAGGCGCGCAAATGCCGAGAGTTCCTTGGAGTTCAGATCCGAAACGATCCAGTACGTCGACCCACCGCGAGTCTCGTGGATGACGTTGTAGCCTTGCTGTGTACGCGCCGGAGCTTCCGCGTTCGCGGCACGTCCGTCCGGCCAAGTGAAAACGTTGATCCAATGCTTGCGACGCTGGTAGACGAGAGCAGCGACAGGTCGGCCGCCCAGATAGTCCAGCCGTCCGCCGATGAGCGGGTAGCCGGACGCCGACAAATCGGTCACCGGAGGCGAGAAGTCCAGCCTGCCGTTGAACCATGGCTTCACCGTGTGCTGATCGGTGGAGGCAACGTCCGTGAGGTGGTTGGCCATGAGGGAGCGGATATGGCTGGAGACCACTTCCCCCTCGGTGGCGCTCAACATCGCTCCTCGCTGCATGGACGAGAGGACCACGGCACCGCTCACGACTACGAGAGCCGCGGCCGCGGCACCGATCCAACCCCGAGCCGCACCCATCACGCGCCATCGTGTGGCACGCCCGCGGCTCGCGTCGCTCCATGCGGCCCGGCTCACCCGCACCCGAAGGGAATCCGACGCGCGGTAGTAGGGCGCCTCGCCGCGCAGTCGCTCGCCCAACGCCTTCATTCCGCTGAGGGCATCGGCACAATCGGGGCATGTGACCAGGTGTTGCTCGATCTCCTGGCTCCGCACCGGATCGAGCTCGTCGTCCTGAAATGCCGAAAGGTGATCCCGGACCTCGTCGCACCGCATCTCAGCCGTCCTCCCCCGAAACGGGGGGTTGAAGGGCGCGCAGGAGCAACTTGCGCCCGCGCGCCAAGCGGGACATCACGGTGCCGATCGGGACGTCGCAGACCTGCGCGATTTCCTTGTACGACAGGCCTTCCAGCTCCCGCAGCACGAGCGCCTCGCGGAACTCGACCGCCAACGTGTCGAGCCCTTCGCGCAAGGATTCCGTCGCGGCGCGCCGCGCCAGCTCGACTTCCGGTCCCGGGGCGGCATCCTCCGCCGTGTGTAGCTCCTCGTCGAACTCCACGTTCTTGCCTCGACCGTGCCGGTCGCGGAGCCGCGTGAAGCAGATGTTCCGGACGATCGCCAGGAGCCACGCGCGCGCGTCCACCCCACGGAACCCGTCGAAATGCCGGATCGCGCGCAGGAACGAGTCCTGAACGGCGTCCTCCGCCTCGTGCGTGTCTCGAAGGAGGTAGCGCGCGAGGTTGTTCGCGGCATCGAGGTAGGGCAGGACGCGCTCGTTGAAGCGGTTCAGATCGCGTGCCGAGAGACGCCGTTCCGGGCCGGCCGTCCGTGCACCCTCTTCTTGAGCCACAAGCGGTCCTTCTTCTTCTCCTAGACTCACCGCGCTCACGATTTATTCCCGAAAAGCCCGGTATTTCGGGCGTGGGAATAACACCGTTCGTCCTCCGGTCAGGGTCGGTGGAACGTAGCACAAACCACAGCCCGAAACCCGGAGGTCGCCCATGAACGCCCCAAGCCGCAGCACCCGCCGCGTCCCCACGCAGTGCCTCATCGGTTCGACGATCATCCTCCTCAGCACCTTCGCCCCCCGCACGAGCTCGGCCGACAACACCAAGCCGTCGGCCATCCAAGTGAAGCTGTCCGAGTGGAAGGTATCCCTCACTCCCGGGACTGTTCCTCCGGGGCCCGTGGTCCTGGACGTGACCAACTCCGGCAAGATTCCCCACGCGCTCGAAGTCGAAGGACCGGGCATGGAAAGGACTACGGCCCGGATCCTGCCGGGTGACCACGCCACGCTGAGACTGAATCTTCGAGAGGGCACGTACGAGGCGTACTGCCCTGTCGGCAGGGGCTCCCACAAGATGCTCGGGATGACGACCCACCTCGAGGTAGGCGGCTCCAAGCCCGCATCCACGGCGAACGGCGTTGCCGGCGCGAAGAGCAACGGCGACGAGACGGAGGAGTACGGTGCGGCCGCTGAGCACGCCGAGATGCACGGGATGGTGCACACGCAGGGCAGGGAAACAGGTCACCAGGTCCAAGTCATGAGGGTCTCGGGCGGCGGACCCGTGATCCAGATCCTGCCGGGCCCGTTTCCGTTCGCGGACAGCGCCATGGTCGTCATTCGCACTCGCCCGGACGACCAGCAGGCCGACCTCACGAAGAAGGCGCAAATGGGTCCCTACTCGAACCACATCGCGAAGATCACGGGGAGCATCTCGCTGACGGCCATCGACCGCGGCGCCTCGGGTGATTCGGTGTCCGGAGTGGCCGAATTCGCTGCACAGGACGGCGCGCTCTGGAGAGTCGTCCTGGATCGCGTGCAGACCAAGGACATCCCATTCAATCCTCGTTTCGGCGGCGTGATCATGGGCCTCTTCTACCATGGAGCCTCAGGCGTCCACACTCCTCTCGTGCCGACGATCCAGAGCTCGCTCGCGCTGTGGGCGTACGCCCATCTTTACCGGAACGGCGCGCTGGTCACGGACAACGCCTTGGTTCACGCCATGCTCCTTTCGCGCACACGGCGCGCGGGTGACTGGGCGTTGAATTGCTGGGACTGCTCGAATCAGCCCATCGAGGAGCTTCAGCTGCAGGTCACGGCCGCACCCAACACGCCCGCCTTTGCCGCCCCCGGAGGCTTCCTCTTCGTGAACTGGGAGAAGTCGAGCGGCCACGTGGAGGCTCTGTAGGCGGCGCCGGAGACCGAACATGGGACAGTTTCTGGACGATCGAGCGCTGGCGGTGGGCGAGGGCGAGGACCTCCGAAGACGGCCGAAGCGCACCGCGCGAGGATCATGGAGAAGCTGGACATCCACGATACCGCGGGGTTGGTGCGCTATGCGATTCGGAACCGGATGATCGAGCCCTGACGAGGAGCCGAACGAAACTTAAGAGGACGAATGCTCCAGCTCGGCGAGGAACTCCTCGACCGTCAAGCTCTCCCCCGCGCGCAGGGCCGCCTCCGTCTCCTCCTCCGAGGCGTCCCCCCGGATCTCCTCCCAGTAGGAACGGATCGCCTGCCCCAGCTCCAACCTGCTGGGATCCTGCGCGCGCGCGAATCCGATCCAGGCAAGGCCCTTCTCGCGCTTCCCGCTTCGCAGCTCGAGAATTCCATGGAAGAACGGCGGAGCGGTCGGCCGGACGCCGAGACCACGCAGCGTTTCGATGACGGTCCTTATCCACTGCCGCGCTTCCGCGTCTCGCCCCCCACGGACGCAGATATCGGCCATCGTCATTTCGCCGGTTGGCAGGAGCGAAGGGGCGCCGATCTCCTTCGCGAGAGCGATCGACTCCCTGGCCAGGCGTTCCGCGGTCACCAGATCACCGTCGAGCGAATGCAAACCCGCCATGTTGCCGAGAACCATGGCCTCGTTGAGGCGCGCTCCCAACGCTCGATTCAGATCGAGCGATTGCTGGAACGTGGCCATCGCCTTCTTCGCATCGCCCGTCAGCTGATAGGCGATCGCGAGCGAGTTCAATCCATGCGCTTCCTGAGCCTTGTCTCCGATCTTGCGGGCCAGCTCGATGCTCTCCTCGTCAAGGGCGGCAGATTTCGAGGGTTCGCTCTGGACCAGGACGTTCCCCATCTGGCGGAGGTTGAAGACGAGGGCCTTCGAGTCCCCCGTTTTTCGGGACAGCTCCAGGGCCTCGCCCACGTACCGGACCGCGACGGGCTCGTCGTACATCCACATCGCGACCCGCCCCAACTGCCCGAGGATGTTCGCCTGGAGGAGCAGGTTTCCCAGCGTCCGAGCCTCTTCCAGAACCGTCTTCAGGATCTCCATCGACTTGGCGTTGTTGCCGCGAACACTTTCCAAATGGGCGAGCGAGGACTCGATCCCGAGGCGCTGTTCCACGTGCTGGGTCCCGACCAGGAGGTCGCGGGCTCTCTGGAGGATCGCGGCCGCTTCATCGTACGTGGCGAGCAGGATGCCGCGCTCCCCGGTCTTGGCGAGCTGGGCGGCCGCGAGCGACGGCTCCTCGGCCCGGACGTAGTGCTCGGCGACGAGGAGCGTGTGTTTTCTCGCACGCTCTCCGCCGATCTCGAGCAGCCAGTCCCCCGCGAGCTTGTGAAACGCGCGACGCTGGCGCGGGATCACGGTCTCGTAGGTGACGTCGCGCAAGATCGCGTGTCGGAAGACGTATTCCACCGTCCCCGCGAATCCGGACTCCTCGCGCTGGAGGATCATCTCCCGGTCGCGCAGGTCCTCGAGCATCGCGTGGACCTCCGCGGGCTTGAGCCCGGCTGAGTCCCGGCTCAAGTGGCTCGCCGCGGCGTCCCAGAAGATGCGTCCGACCACGGATGCACGCTGCAGCAGCTGGTAGAGGGACGCTGGAAGCGTGTCCAGGCGCGCCTGCAGCACTCCGGTCAGGGTCGCGGGCACGCGCACCGAGGAGAGACGGGTGCTGTCGATCGACCAGGCCTCTTCCCCCTTCACGATGACGCGGTCGTCGATGAGCGCCTTGATCAGCTCTTCAATGTAGAACGGATTCCCATCCGCGCGATCGACGATGAGGTCGCGCAGCGCGGTCGGAACCTCGGGCACGTGCTTCAGGAGCTCGCGCACGAGACGGCGGCTGGACAGCTGCGAGAGCGGCTCCAGCTGGATGCGCTCGTGGAAGCGCTGGCCCTCTCCCCACTGCGGACGGCGCTCGTAGAGGCTCGGACGTGCCATGCAGAGAACGAAAAGCGGAAGGTCAATGTTGTCACGCACCAGATTGTTGATGAGATCGAGCGACCGGTCGTCGGCCCAGTGGATGTCCTCGATGTGGATCATGACGGGATTCACCCTCGAGGCCGTGGTGAAGAGCTCCCCCAGGTAGCCCTGCGCGGTGCGACGAAAGGCGTCCCCGTCCTTCAGCGCGGCCTCGATCTCGGGCTTGCTGGAGAAATCGAAGCCGACGAGCTGCCCAATGAAGTAGGCCTTCCGTTCCGAGCCCTTACCGAGAAACTGCTCCACCCCTTCGACGAATTTCTTGTGCACCACCGCCAGAGGATCCGAGTCCAGGATCTGGAACCGGAACGAGAAGAGATCCCGCGTGAGCGAATACGGCTCGAGCATCGAGGGCTGCGTGGCCCGGGCCTGGAAGAACCAGACGGTCTGCTCCTGGAGGTCGGTCCAGTTGCTGAATTCGAAGAGGAGGCGCGATTTCCCGACGCCCGCCTCTCCGACCACGGTGACGACCTGGGTCTCCCCGTCCTCGAGCGTGAGCGTCAGCGCTTCCTGCAAGAGGCGGAACTCGATCTCGCGGCCGATCATCTTGGTCTCGACGCCCTCGATCCCCTGAGCGCGGAGGCGGAACGCCCGCGGCTTCACCTGCGTGACGAGGTAGACCTCGACCGGATCCTTGCGGCCCCGCACGCGGAGCGGCTCCCGCTGTGAGAAGATGAACACCCCCCGCACGAGCGTGAAGGTCTCGTGCGCCACGGTGATCCCCCCGGCGGGTGCTGCGTCCTTGAGCCTTCCGGCGAGCGTGATCGGCGCGCCGCTCGCGACGTAGGCGCCGCTGTCCCCTTCCCGCTCGAGGAGGACTGGCCCGGTCGTGATTCCGGCGGCGAACGGGAGCGGGTTCTCGTCGGTGGGCTCCCATCCGGCACCGAGCACTTTGCGGGTGTCCGCGAGGACCTTGTCTCTCATGAGAAGCGTGGCTCGGATGGCGTTCTCGGGATCGTCCTCGCGGGCGCGGTCCCTTCCCCACAGGAAAAGGCCGGTCTCGCCGGAGTGACTGTGGATCGCGCCTCCGTGCGTCTTCGCGACGTCGCTCAGGCCGGACCACAGCACGTCCATGGCGGAGCGCACGCGCTCGGCGTCGGCTCCCTTCTCGTAGAGAATCTCGGCCAGATCCTTCACGTCGACGGAAACCGCGGTCATCTGCCGCTGCTGATCGGACGGCGTGTCGGGTCCGGGCGTGCCCTGGTCGTCCTTCTGCTTCCGGCGCGCGTTGAGCTGGTCCACCGAGATGGTCTGGGTCATCGACTGGAGCGACGCGGGCGCGTCGCTTGGCTTGATCTTGAGGGCGCCGATCAAGGACTCCACGAACTCGGTCGCGGTGGAATAACGCTGGTTGCTCTCTTTGGCCAGCGCCCGGGCCAGAACCGAGTCGATGCCGGTGGGCAATCCCTTGCCCCGCGCGCTCGCTTGGGGAATCGGGCTGTTCATGTGCGCCAGGATCACCTCGAAGCCGTTCTCCTGCTCATAGGGGGGAACGCCGGTCAGAACCTCGAACGCAATCACGCCGAGCGAATAGATGTCCGCGGCCTTGTCCACCGCGCCACCGGCCCGCGCCTGCTCCGGTGCCATGTAGCCCGGCGTTCCCACCATGAAGCCGGTCCCCGTGAGGTCCCGCTCCACTCCGGCGGCCCGCGCGATCCCGAAGTCGGTGAGGAAGGCGTTCCCTTCGCGATCGATCATCACGTTCGAGGGCTTCAGGTCCCGGTGCACTACGCCCTGGCGGTGCGCGTAATCGAGCGCGCCGGCGAGCTGCCGCAAGATGTAGAGGAACTCGCCGCGCGGCACGCCGCCGCGCTGCTGCACCTGCTTCAGCGTGCCCCCTTCGAGATACCGCATCACGATGTAGGGAGGATCGTGCTCGCCATCGAAGTCGTAGACGGGAAGGAGGTGGGGGTGCTCGAGCCGCGCGATGAGTCGCGCCTCACGCTGGAATCGTTCTCGAAGACCGGGATCCTGCAAGAAGGACGCGCGGATGACCTTGATGGCCACGTGGCGATCCATGCTCGGCTGGTAGGCCCGGAACACGGTGGCCATTCCCCCCGAGCCGATCTCCTCGGTGATCTCGTAGGCGCGAAGTTTCTTGCCGATCATGTCGGGGGTGTTCCTCGGAAGGACGGCCACGCTGTCTTTCGTGATGCGGCATAAAAGGATACAGGAATTCGGCGCCGAAAGCCAGCGCGGTTCCTGCCTCAACGAGGTCGGCGACTACCTCAACCTCGACGACGAGGATCGCCCGGCTGAGTGGGTCATCTCTCTTTGCGGCGGTAATGCATGGCCACCTGGCCGGACTCTAGGCAGTGCGTCGAGACGAGCTCGAGGCGCCGCGAGGGCTCCAAGCCCTGAAACAACGTCGGCCCATGGCCGGCGATGACTGGGTGGACGACGAGACGGTACTCGTCGATCAGCCCCAGCCGCTCGAGCGCGGAAGAGAGTGTGAGGCTGCCCACGAGCACGCC
>Ga0066388_100001952_pt1 | contig 12192 bp, 10 predicted proteins | sample PanSoiMetaGPlot6_FD_64539 | JGI IMG/M metagenome (GOLD analysis project Ga0066388, IMG submission 64539) | Tropical forest soil microbial communities from Panama analyzed to predict greenhouse gas emissions - Panama Soil - Plot 6 (Hybrid Assembly) | ecosystem: Environmental > Terrestrial >... | reverse complement strand
GATCGGATCGTTCAGCTCGCTGTAGGCGTTCGCCATCTCGTGCTGCGCGACGAAGAGCTCGAAGCGATCGACGAGCTGCGGGTTGTCGCGCTTGCGCTTGGCCAGCGGCGAGAGCTCGGTCGGAAAGTCGATGACGAAGGTCGGCTGCACGAGCGTCGGCTCGACCAGGCTCTCGAACACCTCTTTCCAGAGCTTCCACGCCGGGCCCCCGTCGTGGGCGATCCCGCGCGGCGCCGCCGCGCGGGCGAGCGTCGTGGCGTCGGTGGCGGGGGTCACCGCGACCCCCAGGGCCTGCGAGATCCCGTCGAAGAACGACAGGCGGCGCCACGGCGGCTTGAAGTCGAGCGCGTGCTCGCCCCAGACGAGGGCCAGGGTGCCGCGCAGCGCGTGGGCCAGCTCGACGAAGAGCGCCTCGGTCAGCTCCATCAGATCGGTGTAGTCGGCGTACGCCTGATAGAACTCGAGGGTCGTGAACTCGGGGTTGTGCATCGTCGAGATCCCCTCGTTCCGGAAGTTACGGTTGATCTCGTAGACCCGCTCGAAGCCGCCCACGAGCAGCCGCTTGAGATAGAGCTCGGGCGCGATGCGCAGGTAGAGATCCAGGTCGAGGGCGTTGTGATACGTCTTGAACGGCCGGGCGATCGCGCCGCCCGGGATCGGCTGCATCATCGGCGTCTCGACCTCGAGGAAGCCGCGCGCGTCGAGAAACGCGCGAATGCCATGGATGAGCCGGGCGCGCATCGTGAAGATCTCCCGCGCTTCGGCGTTGACGATCAGGTCCACGTAACGCTGCCGGTAGCGCGTCTCGACGTCCTTGAGGCCGTGCCATTTCTCGGGTAGCGGCCGCAGCGACTTGGCGAGGAAGGCAAAACTCTTCACGGCGACCGTCAGCTCGCCGGTCCGCGTCCGGAACATCTCGCCGGTCACGCCGACGAAATCGCCGGTGTCGAGCTCGACGAATCGCGTGTACTCGTCGCCGAGCCCGTCGGCGCGCGCGTACAGCTGGATGCGCCCGGTCTGGTCCATCAAGTGCGCGAAGCAGGTCTTGCCGTGGTGACGGATGGCGACGACGCGGCCGGCAAGGCTCACCGGCCCGAAGCCTTTCAGCTCCTCGTCGGTCGCGTTGCCGAGCCGTTCGGCCAGGCCGCGGGCCCACTGCGCCACCGGATACCGACCGCCGAAGGGATCGATCCCGCGGCCGCGCAGCGCGTCGAGCTTCTCGCGGCGCAGCCGGATCAGCTCGTTGTCGTCCGCGTTGGTCACCGATTCGCCTCGCCCGCGGCCCGCCCGATCGTCGCTCATGCCTCGCGACCTCGTGCCCAGAGCAGGTACGCCTTGATGAAGGCGTCGAGGTCACCGTCCATGACGGCGTCGACGTTGCCGACCTCGAGCCCGGTCCGATGGTCCTTGATCAGCTGATAGGGATGAAACGTGTAGGAGCGAATTTGGCTACCGAAGGCGATCTCTTTCTTCTGTCCGGTCAGCTCCGCCAGCTCCTCGCGCTGCTTCTTCTCGGCGATCTCGTAGAGCCGCGCCTTCAAGATGCGCATCGCGGTGTCGCGGTTGCGGAGCTGCGAGCGCTCGTTCTGGCACGAGACGACGATCCCGGTCGGCAGGTGCGTGATCCGCACAGCCGAGTCGGCCGTGTTCACTCCCTGCCCGCCCGGTCCCGACGCACGAAACACGTCGACGCGGAGCTCGTCCTCGCGCACGTTGACCTCGACGTCGTCGACCTCGGGGACGACGGCGACCGAGGCGAAGCTGGTCTGACGGCGGCGCGAGGCGTCGAACGGCGAGATCCGCACCAGGCGATGCACGCCGGTCTCACCCCTGAGATAGCCGAAGCCGTACTCGCCCGAGACTTCGACGGTGGCCGACTTGATGCCCGCCTCATCGCCGGGCAAGAGATCGACGACCTCGGCTTTCAGACCCGCGCGCTCACACCAGCGCAGGTACATGCGGAGCAGCATCTGGGCCCAGTCCTGCGATTCGGTGCCGCCGGCGCCCGGATGGATCGACACGATGGCCGCCTTCGAGTCGTGGGGCCCCGAGAGCATGATCTTCAGCTCGAACTCGTCGAGGTCCTTCGTGAGGGCGCCGATGCCGCCGGCGATCTCGGCGTCGAGGGTGCCGTCGCCGGCCTCCTCGGCCAGCTCCAGCAGGACGGTGAGGTCGTCGCCCTTGCCGCCGAGCTCCTTCAGGCGCGTGAGGAGGCGCGCCAGCTCGGTCCGCTCGCGGATCACCTCTTGCGCGCGGCGGTTGTCCTCCCAGAAGGACGGCTTGGCCATCTCGGTGTCGACGACGGCGAGTCGCTGCTCCTTGGCCGGGACGTCAAAGATGACCTCGGAGCTCGGTCAGTCGGCCCGTCAACAGGGCGATGTCGCGCTTGAAGTCGCCGAGCATCAGGCCGCCCGCTTCCGGGCGCGGTGCGCGAGCGCGGCGCCGGACACGGCAAGCGCCAGGTACGCGAGCCAGTCGCCGAGGCGTGAGTACACGGTGACGGTAGAGCGCAGCGGCACCCGCTGAGCGACTGTCGTCCGCTCGTACAGCGGCACGCGTCGCATGATCTTGCCGCTGGGCGCGATGAAGGCCGAGACGCCGGTGTTTGCGGCGCGCACGATCGCCACGCGGTGCTCGACGGCGCGGAAAGGGTACATGGCGAGATGTTGCCACGGGCCGCTCGTACGGCCAAACCATGCGTCGTTCGTCATGTTCACGATCAGGCGCGCGCCGCCTTTCACAAACTCACGGACGAGCTCGGGGAAGATTCCCTCGTAACAGATTACGACTCCGAACGGGGCCGGCGGGCCCGGGAAGACGCTCGCGCGGGTGCCCGGCTCGAGCTCGGCGATGAACTCGGCCCAGCCTCGAACGAATCCGATCAGTCCCGACAGCGGCACGTACTCACCGAAAGGGACGAGGTGGATCTTATCATACCTATCCACGATACCTCGTTCAGTGAGCAGAAACGCGGTGTTATGTATCTTCGGCGGAGTCGATCCATCAACGTCGATGGAGCCCACGAGCAGCGGAACGTGCAATGAGCCCGAGAGCGCGCCGAGGGTGCGCAGGAGCTCGGGGTCCCGGCGCAGCGGCGTGGGCGCCGCGGTCTCCGGCCACACGATCAGGTCGGGGCGCTCGGCGCCTGCGCGCGACGTCAAGGTCAGATAGATCGCCGTGGTCGTCGAAGCGAACGCGGGATCGAACTTCAGCGGCTGCTCGATCGACGGCTGCATGATCGCCACGTTCACCTCGCCCGGCGGCGCGGGAGCCGCCAGGCGCCAGAGCCCGAAGACGAGCGTGCTCCCGAGCACGACTCCCGCCACGCCGACGCCGGCGAGCGCCGGGCGCCACGCGAGCACGAAACAGCCGGTAATCGCGGCGTTGATGGCGACGATCACGAACGACACGCCGTACACCCCGGTGAGCTCGGCGACCTGGATGACGGGCAAGCGCTGGTACTGCGAGTAGCCCAGCAGTCCCCACGGGAAGCCGCCGAAGAGATGGCCGCGAAGCCATTCCCCCGCGACCCAGAAGAACGGCGCCGCACAGAGCGCGGAGACGATCGAGCGCCGTCCAAGCCAGGAGATCCCGGCCGCAAAGGCGCCGAAGTAGAGAGCGCAGTATCCGCCGAGCGCGAACGTCACGAGCCAGGTCAGCGGCCAGGGGATCGTGCTGTACGTCCTGAACGTGAAGTCCAGCCACCGCAGGAGGACCAGGTAGAAAACGGTCCCGAACACCCAGCCCCAGGCGAAGGCCTGGCGGACGGGCTGGTGCAGCGAGTCGACGATGAGCGGCGTGAGGGCGACCCAGACGAGGCCCTCCCAGTCCGTTCGGGGAAAGGCCAGGCCCATGGCGAACGCGGTCGCCATGAGGATGAGCGCGCGGCGCAAAGACAGGCGCAGGCTCAGGAGCCCCACGCGAGCCGGTCGGCAAGGAACCGCGGCAGGCCGCCGCGGAGGATCTTCTCCCGCGCCGCCGCCACGTCGTACACGATCCGGCGGATCGAAACCGTGCCGCGCTCAGCGTCCCAGATCGCATACGCCGCCCGCGGATCGCGATCGCGGGGCTGACCGACGCTACCGACGTTCACGAGATAGCGCCGGCCGCGCTCGAGCTCGACATCGACGGCGCCCACCCGATGCTCGGGCCCCGACGAGCCGAGCGACCACACGCCGGCCAGATGCGAGTGACCCACGAAGCAGAGTCGTGTGGTGAACGCGGAGAACGCGTCGAAGCCGTCCTGCGCGGTGAGCAGGTACTCCCACTCGTCGGGCCGGTCGGGCGAGGCGTGCACGAGCGTGGCGTCACCCACCTCGGCGACCAGCGGCAGCGAGGCCAGATACGCCCGATGGTCCTCGTCGAGCCGCTCGCGGGTCCACTCCGCGGCCGCGCGGGCGTACGCGTTGAACCACTCCATGTCGATGAGGCCCGTGACCGCGTGCTCGTGGTTGCCGCAGACGAGCGTCTGCGCCCGCGCGGCCACGGTCTCGATGCAGGCGACGGGATCGGCGCCGTAGCCGACGAGGTCGCCGAGGCACAGGAGCGCGTCGGTGCGCGGCGCGGCGTCGGCGAGCACCGCCTGGAGCGCTTCGAGATTGGCGTGGATGTCCGAGAGAACCGCGTACCGCACGGGACAGGCTCAGAACGTCGGGCGCAGCTCTTTGTGAATGCGATCGAGCAAGCCGTTGATGAACCGGCTCGACTCCTTGGTGCCGAACTTCTTGGCGATCTCGATGGCTTCGTTGATCGCGACCTTCGGCGGCACGTCCGCCGTATAGAGAAGCTCGTAGACGGCGAGCCGGAGGATGTTGCGGTCGACGACAGCCATCCGCGCGAGGTCCCAGTGCTCGGCGAACTGGGAGATGGCGTGGTCGATCTTCGCCTGGTTCGTCTTGGCACCCCGGACGAGCGCGTCGGCGAAGACGCGCGTGTCCTCGTCGACGGGATGGCGCGCCCAGAACTCCTCGTCGTGCGGGCTCGGATCGTCGTCACCGTTGAGGTCGAGCTGGTAGAGGAACTGGAGCGCGACCTCGCGGGCCTTGCGGCGCTTGCCCGCGGAGCGACGGCTCGACGGCCTATCGGCGTCGGACATGGCTCGAGCGCGCGGGACTCCGCCCCGCTCGATGGTCGCCGAGCTGGCGGAGCCACTCGGCCATCTGCAGGGCGGCCTCTGCCGCCTCCTCGCCGCGGTTGCCGACGTCCCCACCCGCGCGCGCCCACGCCTGCTCTTCCGTCAGCGACGTGATGACGCCGAACGTGGTGGGCACGCCCGTGGTGAGCGCGACGTGGCGAATCCCGGCGGCCGCCTCGCGTGCGACGTGCTCGAAGTGCGGCGTCTGCCCCCGGATCACGACGCCGACGCAGACGATCCCGGAGTAGCGTCCGGTCGTTGCCAGGTGGTTCGCGGCCTGCGGCAATTCGAAGGAGCCGGGGACCCAGTGAACCTCGATCGCGTCGGGACCGAGCCGGGCGGCGCGCAGCGCCTGCAGCGCGCCCGCCACCAGCCGCTGCGTGATGCGCTCGTTGAAGCGGGCCGCGACGATCGCGAACCTGAACGCGGCGGGGCTCCCGGCGGACCGGCGATACTTCGGGGCGCGACCGGCCATATCAATCTGGCAGCGACGACAGGAGGTGCCCGAGCTTGTCGCGCTTCGTGCTGAGGTACTTCCGGTTCGTCTCGGTCGCGGGAATCTCGATCGGGACGCGCTCGGCGATGTGCAGGCCGTACCCCTCGAGGCCGACGATCTTCTTCGGGTTGTTGGTCAGGAGCTTCAGGTTCTTGACCCCGAGGTCGACCAGGATCTGGGCGCCGATGCCGTAGTCTCGCAGGTCGGCATGAAACCCGAGCGCGATGTTGGCCTCGACCGTGTCCTTGCCCTGGTCCTGGAGCTCGTAGGCGCGCATCTTGTTCAGGAGCCCGATCCCGCGTCCCTCCTGCCGCATGTAGACGAACACGCCGCGGCCTTCCGCCTGGATCCGCTGCAGGGCCTTGTCGAGTTGCAGCCCGCAGTCGCAGCGGCGCGAGTGGAAGACATCGCCGGTCAGGCACTCGGAGTGGACGCGGACCAGCACGGGCGAGTCTCCGGACACCGAGCCCATCACCAGCGCGAGCGGCACGCGGCTGTCGACCGTCGTATCGTACGCGATCGCGGTGAACTCTCCGAAGTCTGTCGGCAGCTTCGTCGTCGCGATGCGGCGCACGAGCTTTTCCTTGTGGATCCGGTACTCGATCAGGTCGCGGATCGTGATCATCTTGAGGCCGTGTGCCGCCGCGAGCGCCGTCAGCTGCGGCACGCGCGCCATCCCGCCCTCCTCGTCCAGAACTTCACAGATGACACCCGCGGGATAGCACCCGGCCAGCCGCGCCAGATCGATCGCGGCTTCGGTGTGACCGGCGCGCCGCAGGACGCCGCCGCCCATCGCCCGCAGCGGCAGGATGTGGCCCGGGCGCGTGAGGTCGTCGGCGCGCATCAACGGATCGACGAGCGTGCGGATCGTGACGGCGCGGTCGTACGCCGAGGTCCCGGTGGTGACGCCGCGGCGGGCGTCGACGGTGACGGTGAACGCGGTCCCCATCGGCGCCGTGTTGTCGGAGACCATCATCGAGATCTTCAGGTCATCCAGTCGCTCGCCGAGCATCGGAACGCAGATCAGGCCGCGGCCGTGCCGGGCCATGAAGTTCACGGCCTCCGGCGTGACCTTGTCGGCCGCCATCACCAGGTCGCCTTCGTTCTCGCGGTCCTCGTCGTCCACGACGAGGAGGATGCGCCCCTGGCGGATCTCCTCGATGCCCTCCTCGATGGTCGAGAACCCGATCATGTCGTCCCCCTCAGTGCCAGCGAGCGCACCAGATACTTGCCGATCACGTCCGCTTCGATGTTCGTCGCCTGTCCCGGCGTGAGCCGTCCAAGCGTCGTCACCGTCAGCGTGTGCGGGATCAGCATGACCTCGAAGCTCCGGTCGCCCAGGGCGGCCACCGTGAGGCTGACCCCGTCCACGGCGACCGACCCCTGGGGTATCAGGAGCGGTTCGAGGTCGCGGCTCGGCAGCATGACCCGCACCCGCGCCGTTGATTCTACACGGGATACGGTGTCCACGGTTCCCACACCGTCGACGTGCCCTAGGACGAGATGACCGCCCAGGGCGCCGCCGAAACGCAGGGGCCGCTCGAGGTTGACGGAATCGCCCGGGCTCAGGCGCCCGAGCGCGGTGCGTGAGAGGGTTTCCGGACCGATCTCGAAGACGAAGCCGGAGGGCCGGCGCTCGATCACCGTCAGGCAGACGCCGTTGACGGCAACGCTTCCGCCGATGTCCACGCCATCGAGCGTGACGCGAGCCTCCACCTCGAGCCGGGCGAGGCGATCGCCGCGCTCGATCGCGCGGATCGCTCCGATCTCCTCGACGATTCCCGTGAACATCAGGCGCCTCGAGGATCGCGGACGACGTCGGCCTCGATCAGGAGATCGTCGCCCAGCGGCGTGAGCGTGAAACCACCAAGCCGGATCGCGCTCTTGAGCTCACGTCCGGCGCCACCGACCACCGGCGTCGCGCCGCGCCCGCCGATCAAGACAGGCGCGGTAAAGATCGCCACGCGATCGACCAGGCCGCTGTCGAGAAACGCCCCGTGGACCTCGCCCCCGCCCTCGACCAGCACCGCGCGCACCTCGCGCGCGAAGAGCTCGGCCAGGAGCGCGCCCAGGTCCACACGCCTGTCCCTGGTGCGGCAGGACAGCACGGTGGCGCCGCTCGCCGCGAGCGCCTCGACGCGGGGTCGTGGCGCCTCCGCGCCGACTGCGATCAGCGCGGCGCTCGGTCGGCCGGCGCGGATCAGGCGAGCCCCCACGGGAGTGCGCGCCTCCGTGTCGAGCACGACACGGAGCGGCTCGCGGGGCCAGGGTTCCCCCAGACGCACGGTCAACTCGGGATCGTCGCGCAGCACGGTGCCGATACCGACGACAATCGCGTCCGATTCGCTGCGGAGCCGGTGCGCGCGGTCTCGGGCGGCCTCGCCGGTGATCCAGCGCGAGCCACCATGCAGATCGGCGATCTTGCCGTCGAGCGTCATACCGGCCTTCAGGGTGACGTGCGGCCGGCTCTCGCGCATCGCCGTGAGAAACGCGCGGTTCTGGCGCTCGGCGGCCGCGGCGCCGGCGCCGGTGACGACCTCGATACCCGCGGCGCGCAGCGCGGCGAAGCCGCGACCCGACACGAGCGGGTTGGGATCGGCCACGGCCGCGACGACGCGCGCCACGCCCGCGTCGATCACGGCGGTCGCGCACGGCGGGGTCCGCCCGTGATGCGAGCACGGCTCGAGCGTGACGTAGAGGGTTGCGCCGCGCGCGCGGGCGCCGGCCGCCCTGAGCGCTTCGACTTCGGCGTGGGGTGCGCCGGCCTTGGCGTGAAAGCCTTCGCCCGCGATCTCGCCGCTGGACGTCACGAGCACGGCGCCGACCATCGGGTTCGGCGAGGTGAGGCCGCGGCCGCGCTCGGCCAGCTCGAGCGCTCGCCGCATGAAGCGCTCGCCTGGGTTGCCTTCGCTCACGCCTCGGCCACCAGCGCGTCCACGAACGCCTGTGGATCGAACGGCTGCAGATCCTCGATCCGCTCGCCGAGGCCGATCAGCTTCACGGGCACCTTGAGCTCGCGCACGATGCGCACCACGATACCGCCCTTGGCCGTACCGTCGAGCTTGGTGAGACAGACGCCGGTGAGGCCGATCGCCTCGTGAAACATCCGGGCCTGTGCGAATCCGTTCTGGCCGGTCGGCGCGTCGAGCACCATCAGCGTCTCGTGCGGCGCGCCGGGAAGCTGCCGCTCGATGACGCGACGGAGCTTCAACAGCTCGTCCATCAAGTTCGTCTTGGTATGCAGGCGCCCCGCGGTGTCGACGATCAGCACGTCGAGGCTGCGGGCCGTGGCGGCCTTGACCGCGTCGAACACGACGGCACCCGGGTCCGAGCCCGGCGCCTGGCGGATCACCTCGACCTCGATGCGCTCGCCCCAGCGCTCGAGCTGCTCGATCGCCGCGGCACGAAACGTATCGGCCGCGGCCAGGATCACCCGCTTGCCGGAGGCCTTCAGCGACGCGGCCAGCTTGGCGGCGGTCGTCGTCTTGCCCGAGCCGTTGACTCCGAGGAGCAGGACGACCGCGGGCTGATGCGTGAGGTCGAGCGCCTGCGACGTCGGCGCCAACGTATCGAGCAGGAAGCGGCGGAACAGGGGGCGCAGCTGGCTCGCGCGGGTCACGGTCCCGAACACGACTTCCTCACGCGCCCGGTTGATGAAATCGGCGGCGAGCGGTGCGCCAAGGTCCGCCGCGATCAGGACCTCTTCGAGCTCCTCGAGCAGCGCGTCGTCGACCGGCCGATCGCTGTCGAGGACAGTGCCGAGACTCCCGGCGAGGTACTCCTGCGACCGGCGGAGCCCGTCGCGGAGACGCTCACCCAGAGCCGAGAGAAACTTCACTGGTTGTCCGAGGGCAGGACCATTCGCGTGATGACTGAACCGCTGGCGCCGAGGCGCGGGACCGGCCGGCCGTTGAGCTCGAGGCTCACGCCGCCCGCATTGCCGATCGTGAGGACGAAGGGGCCGTTCGAGATCCACTCGCGAATCTCGTTGGCAGGGATCGTCTCCTCACTGGTCCGGCCGTCCTCGGTCCGGACGCGCATCCACGTCGTCTCCGTGGTGCGCGCGATCAAGCGATACGGCAAGCCGAGCCCGCGGGCCGCCACGGTCGAGGCCGGGGCCGGCGAGGCTGGCGCTGAAGCCGTCACGGGCGCGGCCGCCGGTGGCGCCGGGATGGCGCTCGCCGTGGAGGCCGTGCCGGGAGTCGCCGTAACGCTGGGCGTGGCGGCGACGCTGGGTGCGGCCGGCGGCTTGGGCGCGGCTTGCGGCTTGGGCGCGACAGGCGGGCTCGGCGTGCCGGGCGCCGCGGTCATCGGCTGGGCGCCGGGCGTAGCCGGGCCCGCGGGCGACGCCGAGGCGCTAAAGACTGGCGCGCTCGATGCCGGCGCGCTCGTCGCGACGCTCGGCGATTGCTTCGCGAGGTGGGCCGGGACGGGCACCGGCGCAGGACTCTCCACGGCAACTGGCGCCGCAATGGGCGGCGCGACTGGGTTGTCCGTCGCGGCCGGGAGGTCGCGCGTCGGAGCCTGAGCGACATGCTCGGCGTCTCCTCCGTCGCGTCCCGACTGTAGCGCCAGAGTCACGGCAAAGAAGGCGCCCCCGAGGACCACCAGAAGCACGAAACTGATGAGCGCTGTGCCCCGGCGTTTCTCGCGGGGCTCTCCCTGCGCGGCAGGCCCGACGGGCGTGACCGGCAGGTAGTCGGGCTCGTGTACGATCGGGCGACGGGTCTCCGGCGCGACGACGCGGGCAACGCCGGACGGGACCTTGCCCACATCCGGGACAGGCACGCCGAGCTGATCGTAGAGCTTCAGCGCCTCCTCGGGAGGAACGCCCACCGCCTGGCAATACGCGCGGATGAACCCTTTCGTGAAGACCGGGGCCGGAAGCGACAGGATGTTGTCGCCCTCGAGCGCATCCAGGTAGTGATGGAGCACGCGGGTCGCTCGCGAGAGCTCGTCGACCGACATCCCCTGCTTCTCACGGAGCCCGCGCAAGTAGGTGCCGACGCTCGGCATACTTCGAGCCTAGCGTATCCAGCCGCCTTCTTCACGCTGTTACTGAGCCCTGCTTACTGAGCGTTCAGATTGACCGAGACGAGGGTCGAGAGACCCGGCTCCTCCATGGTCACGCCGTAGAGGACGTCAGCCGCTTCCATGGTCTTGCGGTTGTGAGTGATGACCAGGAATTGGGTCTGACCGGTCAATTCCCTGAGAACACGGAGAAAACGGTGGATGTTCGCATCGTCGAGCGGGGCGTCGACCTCGTCGAGCACGCAGAAGGGGCTGGGCCGGAAGTAGAAGATCGCAAAGAGGAGCGCCAGCCCGGTGAGCGCGCGTTCGCCGCCCGACATCAAGGTCACGGACTGTAGCCGCTTGCCCCGCGGCTGAGCCATCAGCTCGACGCCGGTATCGAGCGGATCGCCGCCCTCCTCGGCCTCGACCAGCCTGAGCTCGGCGCGTCCGCCCTCGAACAGGCGCTCGAAGAGCCCTTTGAAGTGGCGGTTGATCTCCTCGAAGGCCTGCATGAAGCGCTCCTGCGCCGTACGGGTCATCCCGCGCAGAGCTTTTTCCAGATCCTTGATCGATGCGGTGAGATCGTCGTGCTGCGTTCGCAGGAAGGTCAGCCGCTCGTCGAGCTCGCGGTATTCGTCGTCGGCCACCAGGTTGACGGGCCCGATCGCGGCGAGCCGCTCCTCGAGCTCGGCCACACGCTCGCGCACGGCCGTCAGCTCGCGCGACGGATCGTGGCGGGCGAGCAGCGCCTGCGCGTCCACCCCGTAGACGCGCCACGCCTCCTGACCGAGCTCTTCGCGCCGTACACGGCACTCGGTCGCACGGATGTCGATCTCGTGCGCGGACGCCACGAGCCGCCCGAGCTCGCTCTCGGCCCCGCGCGACTCGTGCTCGACCGCGCGAAGCTCGGAGGCCAGCTCCTCGTGGCGCTCCGACGCGCGCCGCGCCTCGGCGTCGGTGCGATCGCGCTCGACGGCAACCTCGCGGGCCGCCACATCCGTCCGCTCGCGCTCCTCGGTGAGCCACGCGCGGCGCTCCACGAGCTGCGTCTGGCGCTGCCCCGCCTGGGCGAGGCGCTCGGTCAGATCGCGCTCGATCTCGTCGAGCCGCGACAGCTCGCGGCCGAGCGCTTCGACCCGCTCGGTCACCGAGGCGAGGTCGACCCGGCACGCGGTGAGCTCGGCGCCGAGCGCGGTCTCATCGGACTGCGCGCTCTCGATCGCATCCCGTACACGCGCGGCCGCCGCCTCGAGCGCCGTTTCGGCCTCGCGCGCCGCCGCGATACGCTGGCCGAGCCGCGCGAGAGTCGTGCTCGTCTCGTCGACCTCGTGCGCGACCTGGCGCGACTCGGACTCCACCGTCTCGACGTGGCGCTGCACACGGGCGTGCTCCTGCCCTGCCCGCTCGACGTCCTTGTCGCCCGCCAGACGCTCGGCCAGACGCGCCTGCACCGCCCGCGCGAGCTCGCCGATCTGCTCGCGCATGGTCGCGAACTCGGCGCCGAGCGTCGTGATCTCGGTCTGCCCCGTCTCGACGACCGCCGCCAGAC
>Ga0066388_100001951_pt1 | contig 12196 bp, 10 predicted proteins | sample PanSoiMetaGPlot6_FD_64539 | JGI IMG/M metagenome (GOLD analysis project Ga0066388, IMG submission 64539) | Tropical forest soil microbial communities from Panama analyzed to predict greenhouse gas emissions - Panama Soil - Plot 6 (Hybrid Assembly) | ecosystem: Environmental > Terrestrial >... | reverse complement strand
TTCCCCGGTACAAGCCGTCGTAAGGATGGTGGCCGAGCATTCTGGCCAGGCCAAAAATAGGCACAGCCGCGAAGCGCACCGGAATTGGCACCGTGTCATAGGCATGCTGCAGCGATTTGTTGCGCAACATCTGTTCAATCTGATCGAGCGACAGGCCGGCGGCGTACAAGCCACCAACGATGGCTCCCATGCTCGTCCCAGCAATGAAGTCGATCGGGACGCCCTCGCGCTCAAGCACCCGCAGAACACCGATGTGCGCAGCTCCCCGGGCCGCCCCTCCGCCGCCCAGGGCAAGGCCAATCTTCGGTCGGGCCGGTGCCTGGGAATCGGCCCGAGATCCTGGTTGCAAGCCCAGAAGCAAAAACAGCAGGAAGATGATGCGGATAAAAAGTCGCATGGTGGTGTCAGGTTCAAGCTTCTTGAGGCGCGGCTGGCCGGCCCTGGGTGAGATACGCAGGTTGGAGAACCGGTTACTGGGGCGATTCAGCCTGCAATTTCCTGGCCAGCTCGATCTCTTGCCGTGCACCGGCAATATCCCCCATTTTACCCAGAGCCAGGCCAAGGCTGTCGTGAGCCGGTGGGAATTTGGGGTTCAACTGGATGGCCGCGCGATACTTCTTGACCGCTCCCTCGGTGTCCCCCTGGTTCTCGAGTACGAGCCCGAGACCCCTTGTGGCTGAAGCATTTTGGGGATCGTAGATCAGCGCTATGTCAAACTCTGTCTTTGCCTCCCGAGGCTCGCCGGAAGCGATCAAGCCCTCACCCAGCGCTACATGCCCTTCGACAGACTTGACGTCCTGGTGCACCGACTCGCGCAGCTCCTTGACAGCCTCCTTCGTCTCCCCGGCCTTGAGCAGGGCACGCCCAAGCAGGAGGTGCATCTTTGCCGAGTTTGGTGCTGCCTGGACGCCTTTTCTATACTCTTCAATTGCCGCCTTTACATCTCCGCTGCTCTCCAGACGCTTGGCCGCATCCTCATGGGCAGCTGCACAGCCTGTCAAGCCGATCATCACGGATGCCAGGGTTATGATTCGACAATTCAATTGCGGCACTGCTCACCCTCCCCGGGCAACATTATAGGCGTCAAGCGGAAAATTTAAAGGCTCGATTAGCTCCGAGCATGCGGACTGAAGCGCAGGCTGCCACCACTGCTAGTGACAGCCTCGACCGCTCAGGGCAAGTGCCTGAGCGGCTCCTGTCCTCCTGTGCCGGAACGTGGCTTTTGACGTCCTCGACCTGGCTCTTGCTGGCCCGCTTGCCGTCGTCTAAGCGGGGTCAGAGCTTGCTTTTCGCTCTTCAACTTTCCAGCCAGGCTCGGTTCAGCGTATCTCCGCTCAAAGAGCCAGAGCGGGCGCTCGCTGGCAGGCAGCGTTTACCGGCAGCCGGCCGAGGCGGGCTCAATGATTTAAGGAACTTCATCCGGGCTCCGGTTTGTACTCGCTACAACTAAAGGTTCCGTTGTCAATCAACGTGCTATAACTGGGGGAAGTGCTTACAAGCTGCGTTAAGTCCCTATAAAGTAACGCTGTCGAGGGTGGTTCTTTGGAAATCTCATCTCAATCGGGCATCTGGAACGCTCTGGGTCTTGTTGCCTGGTTTTTGGCTTTCTATCTCTATTTCGGGTTGGGCATAACTTTGGGCTATCACCGGCTCCTGACTCATAAGTCGCTTCAGGTGCCACGCTGGGTGATGTACCTGATTGTTTCTGGCGGATACCTCTGCTTGATGGGTTCCCCGATCGTATGGGTCGGCGTGCACAGGCTGCACCACCAGAAGTCTGATCTGCCCGGCGATCCGCACTCGCCACAAGAGGGATTCATGCATGCACTGCTTGGCTGGATGACCAAGATGACTGATGTGCAGACAGACGAAGAGCTGCGCAACCAGTGCCGAGATCTGATGAGAGATCCGCTGTTTCGTGCCCTCGGGGATTCCCACACGCCGGATCAGGCCCTGCTCTGCCTGGGAATTAACATCCTGTGGCGGGCGGCAATCTGGTACGTCTTTGGTGCCGGCGTGCTGGCCGTCAATTTGCTAGCTACGCTCATTACCTTCTTTGCCCCACAGCTGGTGAACACCGTCTGTCACATGCCCAACCAGGGTTATCGATCTCACGACACCAGGGACGGCAGCCGCAACGTCTGGTGGGTTGGCTTGCTGGCTTGCGGTGAGGGTTGGCACAATAATCACCACGCCGTACCTACATCGGCCCGTCATGGTTTCGCCTGGTACGAGATTGATGTAACCTGGTACACAATCTGGCTTCTGGAGAAACTGGGTCTGGGCACAAAGGTAATTCGCCCGCCCAAGCAGGCCGCCAAGATTGTCGATCCAGAGCGAGAACGGGATCCGGTTGCCGTTTAGCTCTTGCTCTTCCAGATTGGATCGTGGAACTTGGACTGGCTGGATGCAAACCAGCGGGTCATCGTCATCTTTTGCTGGGTATAGAACTGAATAGCTTCTTTGCCCTGAATGTGCAGGTCGCCAAAGAACGAACTGTTCCATCCGGTAAATGGGAACCAGGCCATTGGTGCTGGCACACCGACATTGATGCCGATCATACCGGCATTGAAGTGCCGTTTGAACTCGCGGGCAGCCCGGCCGCTACTGGTGAAAATTACGGCGCCATTTCCGTATGGGCAATCCTTGCCGATGGCAATTGCCTGTTCAATCGTCTCCGCCCGCACCACTGACAGTACCGGTCCGAAAATCTCCTCTTTGACGATGGTCATGTCCGGCTTGGCCTGATCGAAGATGGTTGGACCCAGATAGAAGCCCTGAGGAGCGTCAGCAACCTTAATCTCGCGCCCATCGAGAGCCAGCTTTGCTCCTTCGCTGCAGCCCTTGTCGATCAGCGATTTGACCCGCCGCAAGTGATCGGCGCTGATGAGCGGTCCCATGTCCGGGTTGCCGCCTTCATCTGTGCGCCCGACCGTCATGCGGCCGGCACTTGCCACCAGTTGTGGTACCAACATCTCGGCCGCTTCGCCGACTGGCACGGCAAGACTGCCAGCCATGCACCGCTCTCCAGCGCAACCGAAAGCAGATGCCTGCAGCGCTTGCACAGTCTGCTCGATATCCGCGTCCGGCATGATGATGATGTGGTTCTTGGCACCGCCGGCTGACTGCACACGCTTACCGTTGGCCGTTCCTGTCTGATAAATGTACTTGGCGACCGCCGTTGACCCGACAAAGGATACCGCCTTCACCAGTGGGTGGGTAAGCAGCGCATCGACACACTCCTTGCCGCCATGCACTATGTTCAGGACTCCCTCCGGCAACCCGGCGTCCATCAACAGTCTGCCGATGAGAAGGCTGCTCAGCGGGACCTTCTCGGAAGGCTTCAAAACAAAGGTGTTTCCGCAGGTGATGGCGATCGGGTACATCCACAGCGGGACCATCGCCGGGAAGTTGAACGGTGTGATGCCGACGCAGACCCCAAGCGGATGTCTGATTGTTTCGCAGTCGACGTTGCGGGCAATATTCTCAATCGACTCGCCCATGATCAGGCTGGGAATGCCGCAGGCAAATTCAACAACTTCAATGCCCCTTTGGACCGATGCTCTTGCCTCGGCCAGGGTCTTGCCGTGCTCGCGGCTCACAGTCCTGGCAATCTCTTCATAGTTTGCTTCGAGCAGGCTCTTAAACTTAAACATGACCCGCGCCCGCTCGACGACTGGGGTTTCACTCCAGGCCGGGAAAGCCTCCTGGGCGGCCTGAACGGCGCGCTCCACATCATCAGCCTTGCACATCGGCACCCGGGCTAAGACCTCGCCGGTGGACGGATTGGTGACCTCGCCCCAGTCGGTCGCCCTGGCTTCGACCCACTGGCCACCAACCAGGAGCCTTAACTCGGTTGCCACGTTGCTTTGCGTAACGGCCATCGAAATTCTCCTCCGCGGGACGTTCCAGAATTTGCCTGAGCAATGGCATCAGGATATATCCAGTGCGGCCAATTGACAACCGCTGCTGCAGGCAAAGCTCTACTGCCGAGCCGCTTTCAGCCGTGAATGGAGGCGACCTGGTGTCGCAAGAGCGGCAGCAGCTCTTGTGTGCGAGCGCCCAGCACTGATATTTAAGGGTCGGGCTACATTTTTCTAAGATTTGTCAACGAGCGTATGTGCGGGTACTGCCGAGCCCACGTGACAATAACCCTTTCTGACGATGCAAGATCCCGGCCGATCGGTCAAGATGGTTCTTGAATGGCCCCGGTTTTTTACCAGCCGGATAGGGAATCCTGAGTCTAGCCTGGCCGAAGATCCTCAAGAACTCCTATGGCCCGCGTCACATCTGTCGTACTCTTGGCAATGGTCATGCTGCTGGGCATCGGCTACTCCCTGTTCACGTTTGTAAGCCCATGGTTGAGTGGCTTCCCTGGAACCCCGGTCTTGTTGAGCGGCCTTTTCTGGCTGAGCGGGATCGCCCTGGCCTTTTTTTGGATTATCTTCCCTTCGCTGCAGCGACAGTTCAGGGACCGGGAAAAGCTCCGCCGGCAAGGGCAGCCGGACGAGGTTGGTGAAACGGCACAAGCAACCTGGCATCGGCTGACCAGCTCCGCTCAGGAGCTCTACAGGTCCAGGGCCTACGGTGAAGCCCGGGATGCTTTTCGCCTAGCGCTGGAGCGGGCCGGCCGCTTGGACCAGCCTGAGATTCTGGTCACCAGCCTCAAGAACCTTGCCCTCGTTTGTGAGAAGCTGGGCGAGCGGGCGGAATCCGACAAGCTCTACGAGAGGGCGCGTCTCATTGAGGAGGAGGGAGTGAGCACTGACCGCCGGCCAGTGGCCGGGCGGGACGGGGCCCGGTGAATGGGAAGTGATGCAGTGGCGCTGGCCTGCACCGGCGTCATTCGAGGACAGGCAGATCGGGCGGCGCGGGCGAGCAGGTTCGGGCAGTGTGTGACGTAGATCAGCGAGGAGTGCGCCATGTTCGAAAACCGCAAACAAGCTGGACGCCTTTTAGCGAGGTCAGTCGTAGATGTCCTTGGTAAGGAACCTGATTACGAGCCCGCTCGGGCTGTGGTGATCGGATTGCCACGCGGCGGTGTGCCGGTCGCCCTCGAGGTTGCTCTGGCGCTCGGTTGTCAGCTTGATGTTCTTGTCTCCAAGAAAATTGGCGCACCGGGCAACTCCGAGTTGGCGGTAGGGGCGGTCTCCTCGGATGGCATTGTGGTAACAGACGAAGAGATCAACCGCTTGATCTCGGTGCCGCCGGCGTATTTAGAGGCCGAGACGGGGCGCCTGGCAGACCAGACCAGATGTTTGGAGCAGCACTGGCTTACAGCCGCGGCGATCACTAATCGCCCCAGCTTGGCTGGAAAGTGGACAATCGTGGTTGATGATGGGGTAGCGACAGGGATGACCACGCTGGCAGCGCTGCGCACCTTGCAGTTGAGAGGCGTCGGCCCGCTGGTGCTGGCCACACCGGTCATGGCCTTTGATACTTTCCGACGTCTGCGCGATGAATGTGACCGGATAGTCGCCTTGTTGACGCCTTACGATTTCAATGCGGTTGGGCAGTACTACCGTGACTTCCACCAGGTCGGAGATGAAGAGGTGATTGCTGCCTTGAGGCAGGGCGCTGAGCGAGCTCAGTCCCGAAAACCGGTAACCGGCGGGCATCTCCAGTAGCCATTGGCGGGAAGCTGGGGCCGGGCTAAAACTTAAGAAAGCCCTGCCTGGACCGACGGCCTGGCTACAGCAAAGCCTGGGCCGATCAGTCATCATGGAAGGGAAACAACGGCGCGAGGGTGTTGCAAGATGCCTGGAAAAGCGGTCTCCAAACAGAGCAGGTCGGCCAATCAGACCGGCGGCGGGCCTGGCCGCTGGTGGCATACCATCGACGATGGTGCTCGCCTGCAATGCGATCTTTGCCCGCGTGCCTGCGTTCTCAAGGATGGAGACCGAGGCTTCTGCTTTGTACGGCAGAACATCGGCCGGCAGATGATTCTAACCACTTACGGCTTGAGCAGCGGATTCTCAGTCGACCCGATTGAGAAGAAGCCGCTCTATCACTTCCTGCCTGGCACAACTGCGCTCTCCTTTGGCACGGCCGGCTGCAATCTGGGCTGCCAGTTTTGCCAGAACTGGTCAATCAGCAAATCCAGGCAGGCGGCTGTCTTGAGTCAGCCAGCCTCGCCGGATCAAGTTGCGAAAATGGCAGTTCAGCTCAAATGCGCAAGCGTGGCCTTTACTTACAATGATCCGGTGATCTGGGCCGAATATGCGATTGACACGGCACGAGCCTGCCACCGGCGCGGCATCAGAACTGTCGCTGTTACATCTGGATACATCTCGCCGGAAGCTCGACCAGAATTCTTCTCGGTAATGGATGCGGTTAACGTGGACCTGAAGGCCTTCAGTGAACTGTTTTATCGCCGCCTGACGCTCTCACACCTGAAGCCTGTCCTGAACACGCTATCCTGGCTCCGGCTCTCCGGCAAGGTCTGGTTTGAAATTACCAATCTCTTGATTCCCGGGGAGAACGACTCGCCGCAGGAAGGCGAGCGGATGTGCCGATGGATTGTCGAGAATCTGGGCTCCGATGTGCCGGTGCACTTCACGGCCTTTTTTCCCAGCTTTCGCCTGCTGGACAAACCGGCGACCCCGGCCGCCATCGTAATCCGAGCTCGCGAGCAGGCGCTTGCGGCCGGGATCAGGTATGCCTACGTGGGCAACATCTTTGATTTCGAGCGGGGATACACCTATTGCGCGGGCTGCGGTCAGTGTTTGATTGAGCGCGGCTACCATCAACTAGCGGCGTATCGGCTCAAGGGCAATCGCTGCTCGAGCTGCAGCGAGGTGATCCCCGGTGTCTTTGAAGAGAAGCGAATCGGCACAGGCAGCCAGAACGGCCTGCCGCTGGGGCCGGTGCGGCTGCGTACCTGAGAGTCGTTTGCTCAGCTCTCGGTCCAGATTATCCTTGAACCGTGTGACATGCTGGTAAGCAGCAATCACAATCTGCAAAGTAATGAGAGAGGATGACTGCCAGTGCTTGGCCCCAGACAGCGGCCCGAAATAGTTCCGCCGGATTAGCATTCAAGATTGAGCGGTAGGTGAAGAAAATGGAAAATCTGTTGGATTACCAGGTCTATATCTGTGATCAGTGTCATTTCCTGTACAACGAGGCTAAAGGAGATCCGGATTGTGAAATCGCCCCGGGCACTCGCCTGGAGAATATACCGGAAGGATGGCGGTGTCCAAACTGTGGTGCTGACAAGAGCATGTTGCGAGCCTGCCAGGATGTGGATGGTTTCGCGTAGGGCCGGATCGACTGGAAAGGAGCGGTGTGCCAAAAACTCTGATCGGGACGTCGGGCTGGACCTATGCCGGCTGGCGGGGCAAGTTCTACCCCCAGGAGCTGCCCAGCCGCCGCTATCTGGAGTATTACGCCAGCCAGTTCGTCACCACCGAGGTTAATTACTCCTTTTATCATCTGCCCCGTCCCAAAACTTACCAGAACTGGGCTGCCCAGGTGCCGGCTGACTTTGTTTTTGCTCTTAAGGCAAGCCGCTTGATCACACATACCAAGCGATTACATGACGTGGAAGCAGCATGGCGCCTGTTTCTGGACAACGCCCTGTCGCTGTCCTCGCACCTCGGCCCAATCTTATTGCAGTTTCCAGCCAGCTTTCATCAAGAGCGAGCGCGCCTCTTGGACTTTCTGGAGCTGGTTCATACTCAAAAACAGGGGCAGCAAGTGCCACGCCTGGCCTTCGAGTTCAGGCACGACTCCTGGCTTAACGACGAAATCTACAATCTGCTAAAGCAGTACGGAGCGGCGCTTTGCATAGCCGACTCGCCTGCTTACCCGCGGCGGGATGTGGTCACGGCCAATTTTACCTACATGCGTTATCATGGGCGCACCGATCTCTTTGCTTCCAGCTATTCAAGTGCAGAGCTGGCCAGGGAGGCGGAGAAGATCGGGGAGTTTCTCGACGAGCGGCTGGACATCTACGTCTATTTCAACAACGACGCCGGCGGCCATGCAGTTGAGAACGCGCGAACGCTGGTCAGCGCTTTACAGGCCGGCTAGAAGCTACAAGTGCAAGAATTCAGCGCCGAAGCTAAGAGACTAGCTTTTGCTTGGCAATCTGGCCAAAATTGATCCTGGCAGGGGACCATCTGTCCTCGGCCGATGCCTTATCCTAATAGCAGCAGGACCTCGATCTTACACCCGAGTCGAAAGAGAGGACGGCCTATGAAGATCCTGATTGCAATTGATGGCTCCCAGTGCAGCAAGAACGCCGTCGAATCCGTAGCAACTCGCCTCTGGCACGAAGGCACTGAGTTCCTGATTTTGAGCGTGGTGGAACCGCTGTCTCTGCAGGGTGGGCTGTGGATGCCGTCGGAGGGGCCGCAGGAGGCCCTTATCAGGCAGCACGAGCTCCTGGTCGAGACAGAGGTTGTTGAATTGCGGGACAAGCTTCCCAACCAGACTATTAGCGGTAAGGTGATGGAGGGGCATATAGTTGACGGAATTGTTCTCACCGCTGAAGAGTGGGACGCCGATTTCATAATCATGGGTTCGCACGGGCGAAAGGGCATCTCCAGGTTCATGTTGGGAAGTGTGGCCGAGTCGGTGTTGAGCCACTCCCCCTGTTCCGTCGAGGTGATCAAAGGACACAAGGTGCCAGGGGAGCCAAAGGGACAAAAGGACAGTAAAGTTGCCTCGCAGACCTGAGGCGCCGCCTCATTAAGGACAATTTTTGATCCGGTCAGGGCTTGGCAGCCGGATCGTTCTGGCCGGTAGCGCCGCCGGTAACCGCTCCGTTTGTCCGCATGCGGCGTGCGGCCAGTGGGTGGGCAGAAGAGGGTTCGTGACCCTCTAATCCGACGATGGCGAACTTCCCGCCGTGGTCGGTGTAGTCGCGCTCGTAGTGGTGCAGGTGCTCCATAACGCTGTGGTCAACCAGCCCTGCCCCGCTCAAGTCGACGACTATCTTCTTCTTCGGCGGGATTTTGTCCAGCTGCCGCTTGATCGAGATATAGTTGCTGAAGACGGCCGCATGCTTGACCTGAACTACGTAGCCATCCTCGCCGTCCGGGCGCAGCTCGACGTCAGCCGCAAACAGATATCTGAGCGGAGCCCCGTGCGCGATGTTGATCAGGAAGTTGACGGCGATTCCCACCGAGATGCCTATGAGAAGGTCGGTGGCTAAGGTGGCCAGAATGGTCGATAAGAAGATGACAAATTGCTCTTTGCCAATCTTGTAAACGGTCAGGAACGCCGCCGGAGACGCCAGCCGGAAGCCGGTAAAGACCAGGAGTCCGGCCAGGGCAGCCAGCGGAATGTGGTGAATCAAGCTTGCTCCCAGCGCTACAAAGACCAACATGAAGCTGCCGTGGAAGAAGTTTGACCAGCGCGTGCGAGCACCGTTGTCTACATTGGCCGAACTTCTGACGATCTCGGCGATCATCGGCAGGCCGCCCAGCATTCCGGAGACGGCGCTTCCCAGTCCAACGGCTGCCATGTCGCGGCTCAGGTTCGATTGCCGCTTGTACGGGTCCAGCTTATCCACAGCTGCTGCGCTTAAGAGGCTTTCCAGTCCTTGCACGAGCGTAATACTGAGAACAGCCAGCCAGAAGGCATAGGTTCCCACCTTGCTGAAGTCAGGATGCGTGATGCCGTCCCACACGTTGGCCGGCAGCAGGACCAGGTATTTCTTGGGGTCGATATTGTAGTGGTGGGCGCTCATCGTAAACACATGAAAGTGATCCAGATCAAAGACGTAGCCCAGGACGATGGCTACAACGACCACGATCAAGGGGGCTGGGACCCTTTTGATCATCGGGTTCTTGATTAGCGAGTGCACAATCAGCAGAGCCAGGCTGACGAAGCCGATCACGGCAATTTCAGGGTTCATGCTCTGCAAGCTCTTGGGAATTTCAGCAAGCAGCGCCAGCGGTTCCTTGGCCTGTGGCTTGACCCCCAGCATGATATGGAGCTGCTTGGACATGATGATGATCCCGATGGCAGCGAGCATCCCATGCACAGCCGAAGAGGGGAAGAAGTCGCCAAGCAGGCCCGCTTTGAGCATCCCCAGCACAAACAGAATGCATCCGGACACCACTATCGCTGCCAGCGCTGCATGATAGCCTACGTCGCCGCCGCCCAGCGACTCCACAGCACCGAGAATGACCACGATCAGACCGGCAGCCGGGCCGTTGATCGTTACATAGGAGCCGCTGATCTGGGAAACCAGGATCCCGCCCACAACCGCGGCAATGATCCCGGCCAGCGGGGGGACCCCGGAGGCCATCGCTATGCCCAGACAGAGCGGCAGGGCGATCAGAAAGATGATGAAGCCGGATATGAGGTCAGTTTTCCAGTTCTCCTGCAAACCGGCAAGACGGTCTTTTGGAACCGCAATTCTATGAGTTTCCATCTGTCCCCGCTATCAAAATCGAAACACTGAAAGCTAGCAGCCAATTGTGAGATCGTTGTGAAGTTTTACAGAAGCTTCGGAGGCTGCAGGATCGACAGTCCGGCTAGCTGCTGCCCGCCCCCTTAATCGCTGCTTCCATCTGATCCAGCCGGTTCAAGCGGTCCTTGAGCATCTGACCGGGGAGCTGGTGCTGCTTGCCGAGCTTGTAGTTCACCCATTCGCGCTTGAGCTGGATGCGCGGGTTGTCAAGCAAGGCCCAGGAGGTGCCCACACAGTAGGCGATGGTGCCGGAGCCGATAAGCGAGTTGGTGATCCTGGCGCTGTGCGTGTACTTGACACCGGCGACGGTCAGGTTTACCCCGGTTGCCACTTTCGTTCCGCCCACGAAGGCACCGGTGAATATGTTTTCGCTGGCAGCCAGCAGCCCTGCGTGCGCCTCTTTCGTGCGCTGATGGTACTGGGTCATGAAGTTCTCGTCGTGGGTCTTGTACTGCGCCAGATGGGCAACGGAGCTGGCCACCTGCTCCCGAGCGCATTCCGGAGACTGACACAGTTGCTGGAGCTTTAGCAGGTCCGCGTCCAACTGGGCGACATCTCTGGTCAGGCAATCTTTCGTGCAGCCTGCTATCAGGTGTTGATGTAAAGAACCAACCAGCATCCCTGTAGCTCTGCTCAGGAGCGGTGTGAGGATGATCAGGGCACCGGATATGGTGGTCAGCATACCGGCAGGCGCATTCCAGGTCCGGCGCTTCACGTGTATGGAGTGCTTGGCCACCCAGTTCCCGACAGCTCCGGTGGTGTTCTTGGCGATATCGAGCAGGTAGAGTGACTGCTGGAAGGCCAGCAACCGGCGGGCACCGATGTGCCACTGGGAGTACTCGACGAGATTTAAATCTCGTATGTCTCTCAGCACACGGCCTTCAGCTGAATCCACTGCGGCATGGGTGGTGAGCAGCGGCGCTGCGCTCTCAATCTGCACAAGCGCATCTCGCTCAGCGAGCAGCCTGTCAATTTCGTCCCTCAGTTGCATCACGTGCTTCTTGGCTGCACCAGGTGAAAAGCCGAGCTGGTGTGCCCGCACTTCGTGGTATTCGTTGACGAGGAATTCCCAGGCCGAGCCGGCTGCCCCGATAGTCTGGCCGACAGCCTGAGGCACCAGCCCGTGCTGGAGCGTGTGCGGATTCAAGTTTTTGGGCCGGTGAATCTTGCCCATGCGCTCCTTGATCCCCACAATCAGTCCGGCATCAGTGAGGGCAGCATTTGACTCTTGAGAGAGGAAGTACCGCCATCCTTTCCAGCGTCCCTGCCTGGCCGCCTCCATCTTGAAGTGCACGTTGAAGCGCCCGAGCTCTATCTCCTTGAGCAGGATCTGCTTCGTCAGGTCATCCACGCGGCTCGTTGCGTCTGCCGGGTTGACGAACCGGGAAGCAGGCTCCGCTGCCGGTCCGGGAGCGCCAGTGGGTACAGGAGCACCAGTGGGTAAGGGAGCACCAGATGATGGTAACAAGGGGGGAGAAGCCGGCTGGGCGGTAACAGCACAGGCGGGGACAACCTGGCCCTGCCAGATGCAGGCAACAACACTGAGTAAAGCAATCAATCTATCTTTGAGGGTTGCCACGATCGCGTTTCCTTACTAAAAACTCTTGAATCAGAGGGCCGGAGCACAGCGTCTGTTCACGCAGTCTGTATATGCTCCAGGGCAGATGCTCTTCGGTGTCCAACCGTACGGCGGTGAAGTGAAAAGAGTGTGAAGTTGAGCCGGTCTGGCTGTCAACAAGTCTCGTTCTACAGATCACTTAGTATCGTGCAGAA
>Ga0066388_100001950_pt1 | contig 12197 bp, 5 predicted proteins | sample PanSoiMetaGPlot6_FD_64539 | JGI IMG/M metagenome (GOLD analysis project Ga0066388, IMG submission 64539) | Tropical forest soil microbial communities from Panama analyzed to predict greenhouse gas emissions - Panama Soil - Plot 6 (Hybrid Assembly) | ecosystem: Environmental > Terrestrial > Soil... | reverse complement strand
CTATGCCGGCACACGCATAATCTTCAACGATACCGAAAAGTCCAATTGGACATGGGATCCGGAAGCCAATGCATTCTTCTGGCATCGTTTCTTCTCGCATCAGCCGGATCTCAACTATGACAATCCCCGCGTGCTTTGGGCCATGGTCCAAGTGATGCACCGCTGGCTCGACATGGGAGTCGACGGGTTTCGGCTCGACGCCATTCCGTACCTGTGCGAACGCGAAGGGACGAGCAATGAAAACCTTCCGGAGACACACGCCATCATCCGGCAGATGCGCAAGGAACTCGACAATTATTCACCCAACAAAGTGCTGCTCGCGGAAGCCAACCAGTGGCCGGAGGACGTCAGCGCTTATTTCGGGGACGGCGACGAATGCCATATGGCCTACCACTTTCCATTGATGCCGCGCATCTACATGGCGATCGCGCAAGAGGACCGATTTCCGATTACCGACATTTTGCGCCAGACTCCCGATATTCCCGAGAATTGCCAGTGGGCGCTCTTTCTGCGCAATCACGACGAGCTGACGCTCGAAATGGTCACCGACCATGAGCGCGATTATCTCTGGTCGACCTATGCGACCGATCCGCGCGCGCGCGTCAATCTCGGAATCCGGCGCCGTCTGGCCCCTTTGATGGACAATGACCGCCGCAAGATCGAACTGATGAATTCCCTGCTGCTGTCGTTTCCCGGCACGCCCATCATCTACTACGGCGACGAGATTGGCATGGGCGACAATATCTACCTGGGCGATCGCAACGGTGTGCGCACGCCGATGCAGTGGACGCCCGACCGGAACGGGGGATTCTCGCGCTGCGACCCAGCGCGGCTCTACGCGCCTCCGATCATGGATCCGGTCTACGGTTATCAGTCCGTCAACGTCGAAGCGCAATCGCGCTCGCTCTCTTCCCTGCTGAGCTGGATGAAACGGCTGATCACCGTGCGCAAGTCGAGCAAGGTGTTCGGTCGAGGATCGCTCACGTTCGTTCGGCCTGCCAACCGCTCCGTGCTCGTTTACCTGCGCCAATATGAGGAGGAGGTTCTGCTGTGCGTGGCGAACCTGTCGCGCTCGGCGCAGGCCGCCGAGATCGATCTATCGTCCTGGCAAGGCCGCATTCCATTCGAGCTGCTGGGACGGACAAGCTTTCCGCCGATCGGCCCCGCCCCCTATCTCGTCACGCTCTCGCCTTACGGATTTTTCTGGTTTCAACTCTGCAAAGCGCTCGAGCAGGTGCCCTCGCCTCCCCTGGTGCCTGAATTCGAGACGCTGGTCGTGACCACGGGTGCAAACCCTTTGGCGCAAGGGCGCACGCGCCACGTGTTCGAGCACGACGTGCTTCCGGCATTTCTTGCCCGCAGTCGCTGGTTTGCAGACCGCTCTGCCCGCTCAATTGCGGCGAAGCTTCTGCACTCAATTCCGCTCAATGACCGTCATCACGGCTTGAGGCTCGTTTTTATCGAAGCCAAGGGGGGGCGCGGCGCCGGCGGCCGCTACGTTCTTCCGCTGGCGATCAAATGGAGCCGCTTTGAGCGCGAGCGCCAGAATCAGAAGGCGCTCGCTGCGGCCCGGCAAGGTTCCCGTGAGGGAACCCTTCTGGATATCGCCACCGATGAGGAGTTCATCGTGCTGCTGCTCGATCACGTGCGTCACGCGCGCACGATCGAGTCGGGGGGCCTGCGCCTAGAGTTTAGTCCCACGAGCAGGATGGCGGCGCATGCCGGCCGGGTCGAAAACATCCGCGCGGTCCAGACCGAGCAATCCAACACCACCGCTCTCGTTGCAGACAGCTTTGTCGTCAAACTGTTTCGTCGATTGGAGGCTGGGATCAACCCTGAGATCGAGATTGGCCGCTTCCTCACGGACGTTGCCGGGTACGCCAATACGCCGGCTCTGCTTGGAACCGTCGAACTGGTTGAGGGCGCTGAGCGGAGCGCAATCGCCGTCGTGCATGCGTTCGTGGAAAACCAGGGTGACGCCTGGTCGGTGACCGCGGCCTATCTCGACCGTTTCGTCGAGGAACAAAGGCTCCTAACTACCGATAGTCCGAGCGAGAGCGACGAACAGGCGGCCTATCTGCGACGCATGGTTCAAACCGGCCAGCGACTCGCGGAAATGCAGCTGGCGCTAGCGAGCGACCCCGAAAACGAGAACTTCCGTCCTGAGCCGATCGAGTCCTCCGATGTGCGGGTCTGGACCAAAGACTTCATGGTTCGCGCGGAACGCGTGTTCGATGAACTATCGCGGCGTCGCAACGACCTCCCTGAGCCCGATCGGCTCCTGGCCGATTCGTTACTCGTCCACCGCGAAGAGATTGCCCAACGGCTGGCGCGGCTTCTACCCGAGCAGATCGAGGCCCTGAAGATTCGCCACCATGGCGACTTTCATCTTGGGCAGATGCTGATCGTCAAGGATGATGTCTACATCATCGATTTCGAAGGCGAACCACGGCGAGGGTTGAGTGACCGTCGGCGCAAGGCCGCGGCGGCGCGCGACGTCGCAGGGCTCATCCGATCGGTGGACTATTCCGCGACAGCCGCGCTCGAGCGGGCGCTGCAGGCCGGACCTGATGAGCATGGAAAGATCGCGGCGGCATTGGACGATTGGCGCACGCACGCGGTGTCGACGTTCCTCTCCGCTTACCATGAGCGGCTTGGCGCAGTGCCCCTGTGGCCGCGCGATCGCGGAGCGGCCGACCGGCTACTGGATTTTTTCCTGCTTGAAAAGGCTTTCTACGAGATCGAGTACGAACTGGCACATCGGCCCGATTGGGTGCGCGTGCCGCTTAAAGGCGCGTTGAGAACGCTATTGCGTCACGCAGGAGTGACCGCATGAGCGCACAGCTGTCGCCGGAAGCGTACGCGGTGATCGAGGGGCGTCACGCCGACCCATTTCACTACCTGGGACGGCATCTCGAAAATGACAAACCGGTTGTGCGCGTGTTTCTTCCCGAGGCGGCCCATGTCGATGTGATCACGGAAAAAGGCGTTCACGCCGAACTGGCGCGCGTCCATGAGGCCGGCCTGTTTACCGGACGAGTGCCCGATGGGTGCGAGCGATATCGGCTGCGCGCACAATTCGGCGCCGACGTCGTTGAATTGGAAGATCCGTATCGCTTTCCTCCCGTCCTCACCGATTTCGATCTCTATCTGCTCGGTGAAGGAAACCACCTGCAGCTCTACGAGAAGCTCGGCGCGCACCCGCTCACCCTTGACGGTGTCGCCGGTGTCGCGTTCGCGGTTTTTGCCCCGAACGCCCGGCGGGTGAGCGTGGTCGGCGATTTCAATTTTTGGGATGGGCGTCGACATCAGATGCGCGTCCGCGGCAATGGATTTTGGGAGTTGTTCATTCCCGGCGCACGATCCGGCGAGCACTACAAATACGAGATCATCAGCCAGGCAGGCGAGTTGTTGCCGCTCAAATCGGACCCGCTCGCATTTGCGACGGAGGAGCGGCCGCGGACCGCCTCGCGCATTATCGATCTGAGGACGCTGCAGCGCCCGGCTCCCGCGCCCACTGGGGTGAACAAACTCGATGCGCCGATGTCCATTTATGAGGTGCATCTCGGCTCATGGCGCCGTCGACCGGAAGAGAACAATCGATGGCTCACCTATCGCGAGCTTGCGGAAACGCTGCCGGGATATGTGCGCGACCTCGGTTTCAGCCACGTCGAGTTCCTGCCGGTGGGCGAGCACCCCTTCGACGGCTCCTGGGGTTATCAGCCTACCGGATTGTTTGCGCCAACCAGCCGCTTTGGAAGCCCGGCTGAATTTGCATATCTCGTCGATGTCTGCCATCGCGCCGGACTCGGCGTCGTGCTCGACTGGGTGCCGGGTCATTTCCCCGACGACCCCCACGGGCTCGGAGCCTTCGACGGCACTGCGCTCTACGAGCATGCCGATCCGCGGCAGGGCCGTCATCTCGACTGGAGCACCCTGATCTATAACTACGGACGCGTCGAGATTGCGAATTTCCTGCTGGCGAACGCGCTCTTTTGGCTTGACCGCTACGCGGTTGACGGGCTGCGCGTCGATGCCGTCGCGTCCATGCTCTATCTTGACTACAGCCGTCCCGCGACCGGCTGGGTCCCAAACAAGTACGGCGGGCGCGAGAATCTCGATGCGATCGCTTTTCTGCGGCGCGTCAACACCGAAGTGTTTTGGCATTTTCCGGGTGCGACGACCGCGGCCGAGGAATCAACCGCATGGCCGATGGTATCGCGACCGGTCGAGTGGGGCGGCCTCGGGTTTGGCTACAAATGGAATATGGGCTGGATGCACGACACCCTGAACTACATCAGCAAGGATCCAATCTATCGCAAGCATCACCACGGCGACATTCTTTTTGGCCTGCACTATGCGTTCTCGGAGAATTTCATCCTGCCCCTGTCCCATGACGAAGTGGTCCATGGCAAGCGCTCGATTATCGGGCGCATGCCCGGTGACGACTGGCAGCGCTTTGCAAATCTGCGCGCCTACTACGGATTCATGTTTGGACACCCCGGCAAAAAGCTGATGTTCATGGGCAACGAGTTCGCTCAGCAGCGCGAATGGAACCATGATCACTCGCTCGACTGGCATCTGCTGAATGAGCCGCGGCACGCCGGCATTCAGGCCCTCGTCCGCGACCTCAACATGCTCTATCGCGGGCTGGCCGCGCTGCATGAACTCGATTGTGACAGCGCCGGCTTCGAGTGGATGATCGCGGACGATTCGGATCGCGGCGTCTTCGCCTGGTTGCGCAAGGGCCGCGACGGGCGCGCGCGGTGTCTGGTGGTCGTCAATTTTACCCCGCAGGTTTATCGCGACTACCACGTCCGCGTGCCGTTCTTGGGTTATTGGCGCGAGGTGCTTAACACCGATGCCACAGCCTATGGCGGCAGCAATGTCGGCAACGGTGGCGGAGTGCAGGCGTTTGAGCGAGGTCTGATTCCCGAGGTAAGCCTTGTTGTTCCACCTCTGGCGGCCGTTTTCTTCGTACCGGAACAATAGCGATGCGGCTATCGGCCGGAACGCCTCATCGGCTCGGCGCGACCTGGGACGGTCGCGGAACGAATTTCGCGCTGTTCTCGGCGAATGCCGAAAAGGTCGAGCTTTGTCTATTCGACCAATCCGGACGGCGCGAGCTGGAACGGATCGCCTTGCCCGAGCAAACTGAGGACGTTTGGCACGGCTATTTGCACGAAGTCGTGCCCGGACAAGCGTACGGTTACCGAGTCCACGGCCCGTACGAGCCGGAGCGCGGGTTTCGCTTCAACTCCAACAAGCTGCTGCTGGATCCCTATGCGAAAGGGCTTGCCGGCCGGCTGGTGTGGAGCGATGCGCATTACGGCTATCGGGCGGGCAGTGCTCGGGCCGACTTGTCGTTCGATCGCCGCGATAACGCGCGCGGCATGCCCAAGGCCCTCGTCATTGATGAAGCGTTTAGTTGGGGCAGCGAGCGGCGACCATGTATTTCATGGGAAGACACCATCATCTATGAGGCACACGTCAAAGGCCTCACGCGCTTGATGGAAGATGTTCCCCCGGCTTGGCGCGGTCTATTCCGCGGCTTGGCATCTCCTGCCGTCGTAAAGCACCTCAAACAGCTAGGTGTCACCGCGATCGAGCTCTTGCCGATTCACGCCTTTGTCGACGACCGCCACCTGGTCGAGCGCGGACTCGCCAACTACTGGGGCTACAGCACGTTGTGTTTTTTTGCGCCGGAGCCACGCTATGCGCCGGATCATACCCTCGACGCGTTCCGCTCCACCGTTTCCCTGCTCCACGACGCCGGGATCGAAGTGATCCTTGACGTCGTCTACAATCACACCTGCGAAGGCAACCACATGGGGCCAACGCTCAGCTTCCGAGGTATCGACAACCCGTCATACTATTGGCTAGCTCCCGACAATCCGCGTTATTACGACGACTTCACCGGCTGCGGCAACGCGCTCAACCTGACGCATCCTCGCGTACTGCAGTTGGTGATGGATTCGCTGCGCTATTGGGCGGACGTCTGCCATGTCGACGGGTTCCGGTTCGATCTTGCGAGCACGCTCGGCCGCGGCGCGGAAGGGTTCGACAAACGCTCGTCTTTTTTCGCCGCCGTCCGGCAAGATCCGATCCTCGCGGGCGTCAAGCTCATTGCCGAACCGTGGGATCTCGGTCCGGGCGGCTACCAGGTCGGCCACTTTCCGCCCGGATGGTCGGAGTGGAACGACCACTATCGTCGCACGATGCGACGCTATTGGGCAGGCGAAGGCAGCCTGATCGGGGACGTGGGAGGCCGCATGACCGGTTCGGCCGACCTCTTTCATCATAACGGCCGCCGTCCACGCGCCAGCATCAATCATGTCACGGTGCACGACGGCTTCACGCTAGCAGACCTGGTCAGCTACAAGACCAAGCACAACGAGGCAAACCGCGAGCATAATCACGACGGCGCGAACGACAACTACAGCACCAACTGTGGGTCCGAAGGTCCCGCGCGCGATCACGCGATCCTCGCGCTGCGGCGTCAGCTTCGGCGCAACCAGTTGGCCTGTCTCATGCTCGCGCACGGGGTCCCGCTGCTGCTCGCGGGCGACGAAGTCAGCAACAGCCAATATGGGAACAACAACGGCTATTGTCAGGATAACGAAATTGGTTGGATTGATTGGTCGGGGCTCGGCGTTGAAGGTCGCGATCTCACACAGCTCGTTGCGCGGCTCGCCGACATTCGCCGTCGGTTTCCGCAGCTGCGGCCGCGCCGTTGGGTCGAGGGACGTCGTTCCGATGGATCGTATGGGGTGATCTGGCTGACGCCCCACGCCACCGAGATGCACGAAAAGGATTGGAACTTTCCGCAGGGTCGTTTTCTCTCGTACCTGCTGGGGCCGCTCGAGCCGGAGCTCGCACCGCTTTATGTGATCCTCAACGCGGCTCCGCATGCAATCGCGTTCAAGCTGCCTGCGTTGGCGGAATTCCGCCGCTGGGAGCTCCTGCTCGACACGACGCATCCTGCCGGAGCGCCGATCAGGTCAGCAGAGAAATTTCATCACGCGCCGCCGCGCAGCGTCGTGGCATTTGCGGGGGCGCGATGAATGGACCGCGTTTCGGACCCGAGCTGACGTCGGCCGGAGCCCGCTTCCGGTTGTGGGCGCCCGCGGCCAGATCGGTCGCGCTGGTGCTCGACCAGGCATATGCCATGAAAGCGCAGGAGGGCGGCTGGTATGTGCTCGATCATGCGGGAGCACATGCCGGCACCCGCTACAAGTTTCGAATCGATGGCGAAGTAGGCGTTCCGGATCCAGCGTCCGGGTTCCAACCCGAGGACGCATCCGGCCCGAGCGAAATCATCGACCACGCGACATATCCCTGGCGCGCGGAGCACTGGCGGGGACGGCCTTGGCAGGATGCATCAATCCTCGAGCTGCACGTCGGAACATTCACTCCCGCCGGCACCTTTCGGGCGGCGATCGACAAACTTGACCACGTGGCAGAGACCGGGTTCGCCGCTATCGAGCTCATGCCGGTGGCGGATTTTTCCGGACGCCGCAACTGGGGTTACGACGGTGTCCTGCTCTACGCGCCTGACAGCGTTTACGGGCGACCGGACGATCTCAAGGCGCTTGTCGATGCCGCGCACCTGCGCGGTCTCATGGTGTTTCTTGACGTGGTTTATAACCACTTCGGCCCGGAAGGAAATTATCTCGGTCGGTACGCGCCACAGTTCTTCACAACAGCCCAGACGCCTTGGGGCAGCGCCGTCGACTACAGGGTTCCGGAAGTCCGTGCCTTTGCGATTCAAAACGCGCTGCACTGGATCGTGCATTACCGCATTGACGGACTGCGCCTCGACGCCGTGCATGCCATCACCGAACCGGGCACGCCGCACTTGCTGGAAGAGTTGAGTCAGGTCATGGGCAATTATGCTCGACAAAGCGGCCGTGCCATTCATCTGGTGCTGGAAAACGACGACAATCGCGCCGACGTTCTCGACCCACGTACCGATCCACCGAACGGCCGCTATCGGGCGCAGTGGAATGACGACTATCACCACGCCTGGCACGTGTGGCTCACCGGCGAAAACCAGGGATACTACGTCGACTACAAGACGGCGCCGCTTAACGATATAGCGCGCGTTCTCGCGTCCGGCTTCGCCTACCAGGGCGAAGCCTCGGTGCACCGCAACGGCAAGCTTCGCGGACAGCCCAGCCGCATGTTGCCCCCGGAAGCCTTCGTTAATTTTCTCCAGAACCACGATCAGATTGGCAATCGTCCTTTCGGCAATCGTCTAACGACGCAGGCCGACACGCGCGCGCTCGAGGCCGCGCTGATGATTACGTTGCTGGCCCCGATGCCGCCGTTGATGTTTATGGGCGAAGAATGGGGCTCGACGCGACCGTTCCCATTCTTCTGCGATTTTCGAGGCGGGCTTGCCGACGCTGTCCGCAAAGGACGCCGCGAAGAATTCAAGGCTGCTTATGCCGCGTTTCCGGACGGGCTGCCAGACCCTTTGGCGGAAGCTACTTTTTGCTCGGCCATCCTTGACTGGGACGCGCGTGACTCGGACCTGGGCAGACGGCGTCTCAATCTGATTGCGCACCTGCTCGCAACGAGACGCCGACACATCGCGCCACGGCTGGCACAAGCCGCCTTCGGTTCAGCGCACGTCAACGGACCCATCCTCACAGCCGACTGGCGGCTCCACGACGGTGGCAAGCTGACGTTGGTCGCAAACCTCGGCAGCGGGTCATCCGATCTTCTGCCCGCATCGAGGGGAACGCCGATTTGGGGCGGCCCCGTGCCCGCACGGCTGCCGCCCTATTCGGTTTTCTGGGGTATCGGAGCCGCGTGATGCCGCCATCGCCGCCGCTCGCGACCTACCGGCTGCAGCTGACACACCGATTCACATTCCACGATGCTGCTGAGCTCGTTCCTTACCTCGCGACGCTCGGCATCAGCCATGTCTATGTTTCGCCATTCCTGCAGGCCCGCGCTGGCAGCAACCACGGCTACGACGTGATCGACTATGCAGCGCTTAATCCGGAGCTGGGCGGGGCGGCCGGATTCGCTCGCTTCAGCGCAGCCTTGGCCCGCGCCGACATGGGCCTCATTCTCGATTTTGTGCCAAACCATATGGCGATCCATGGCGATGACAATCGCTGGTGGCTCGACGTGCTCGAATACGGCACCGGCTCACCCTACGCGTCATTCTTTGATATCGATTGGAAGCGTCTCCGCTACCGCGCGAAAGACCTTATTCTATTGCCCCTGCTGGGCCGCCCTTACGGTGATGCACTCGCGGATGGCGATATTGCCCTCAACTTCGATGCCGACGAAGGAGCTTTTTCGGCCTGGTATTTCGAACATCGTTTGCCCATCGCGCCGCGTAGCTACGGCGAGATTCTGCGCAAGGTCGTCAGCCAGGCTGAGGCTTCGAAAGGACAAATACGAAAACAGCTGCTCGAACTGGCACGGCGACCGGTTTCATCGCGTGAAGACGCCTGCGGACTCAAACGCGCACTGGCAACGATCCCCGGTGCCGCCGTGCTCATCCAGCAGGGATTGCGGGCGTATCGTGCGAAACCCAATGACGGTACCGCGGCAGCCACCCTCCACCGTCTGTTGGAGCGGCAGCACTATCGCCTTGGGCACTGGCGGTTGGCTGCCACCGACATCAACTATCGACGCTTTTTCGACATCGACGGCTTGGCCGGCGTGCGGGTCGAACATCCGCCGGCGTTTGTGGCGATCCACAAGCTCGTACTGCGCCTCGTTGGCGAAGATCAGTTGCATGGTCTGCGCCTAGACCATATCGACGGCCTTTGGGACCCATATGGATATTGCGATGGGTTGCAGCGCGCGATCCGCGCGGCGCGGCCCACTAGGTCCGACCCCTTCTACACGATCATCGAAAAAATACTTGAACCCGATGAGTCGTTGCCGTCGTTTCCTGGCATTGCGGGAACCACCGGGTACGAATGGCTTAACATCATTACCCGGGCCCTGATCGACCCCGAGGGATCCTCATCACTTGCACAGACGTGGCGGGATTTCAGCGGAGAGACGCGCGGCTTCGACGATATCCTCGTTGACGCCAAGCGCTACGTGCTGCGGCATCTGCTGGCGAGCGAATTTTCGGCGCTGGCCGCGGCTTTGGCGCGGATCGCGGCAGGACACCGCAGCACGCGCGATTTCGCCCCGGACCGACTGGGCGCCGCGCTCGAGGTGTTCGTGCTGCACTTTCCGGTTTACCGGACCTATGTGACCACATCACGCGCGAGCGCGGCGGACCGCTCGGTCATCGCACATGCGATCGACGCCGCGCGCAGGCACTGGCGAGGCCCAGATCAAGGCATCTTTGATTTTCTGCATGGCGTTCTGACCCTCGACGTGATTGCGCCTGGGCACCGCACGCATAGCTCACGGCGCGTTTTGCAATTCGTGGGCAAACTTCAGCAATTCACCGGGCCAGTGATGGCAAAGTCATTGGAAGATACCGCGTTCTACCGCGATCATGCCGTGCTCGCGCTCAACGAGGTTGGCGGACGACCTGACGCGCCGGCACTTTCGGTTGATGACTTCCATGCCCGCCTGCGACATCGCGTGACGAATTTTCCTCACGGATTGACCGCGACCGCCACACACGACACCAAACGCGGCGAGGACGCTCGGGCGCGCCTGTTGGCGCTTACAGAATTGCCGCACGATTGGGCGTCGCATGTCGAAAACTGGCGTCGGATCAACTCTGGTTTGATCGCGCATGTAGGCGGTGTTCGCGTGCCGTCAGGTGCTCACGAATACCTGTTCTATCAGGCGCTGCTCGGCGCATGGCCAGCCCAAACCGCCGGCACCGGCTTCGTCGAGCGCGTAAAAGCGTTCATGCGAAAGGCTGCACGTGAAGGAAAGCAACAAACGAACTGGCTCGATCCCGACGCCGGCTACGAACGCGGGCTTGAGGATTTCATCGAAGCGAGCCTCAATTCCGCTCGCTCCAAGCCGTTTCTCGATTCCCTTGCGGAGTTCGCCGAGCGAGTTGCCCTATTGGGTGCGCTGACTTCGCTGTCGCAGCTCACCCTGAAGCTCACGATGCCCGGCATTCCGGACATCTATCAAGGGACGGAGTTTTGGGACTTTTCTTTTGTAGATCCAGATAACAGACGGCCAATAGATTTTGCGGCGCGCGCCGCGACGATCAAGAAGCTGTCAGGCCTGCGCGACTGGCATCTCTTGGTCGATACCTGGAAGAATGGCGCAATCAAGCTCGCGCTGCTCCATCACCTGTTGGAGATCCGCGGTCGATTTCAGCATGTGTTCGATGCCGGAGATTACCGGTCGGTCCCAATTGACGGCAAAAGCCGAGATCACGTCATCGCCTTCGCCCGTCGCGCGCGTGGCGATGCCGTTATCGTTGCAGTCGGGCGCTTATTTGCGCCGCTCACCGACAGCGGTCGGCGCTGGCCTTGTGCGATGGATTGGCATGGCGAAATCGGATGGCAAGGATATCGAGATATCGAGCTGCTGGGACCTGTCCGCGACCGTCAACCCGGCGCGGACCTCGATCTGCCGGCATTATTCGACGTCATTCCGATCGCGATTTTGCGCGCCAAGACGGCGTAATCCCCGGACCATAAATCAAAGGCCGCCCGGGATCGAATGGCCGGACGGCCCTGCGGACGTCGTGCCGCCTCGAGGTCGGTTCCCTCCCTCCGCTCCGCGCGCGTTACGGGATTCGCCGTACGCGTGCAAGATTGGAGCCGATCTATCAACAGTCCATCGCCGGCCGGCCACCGCTTGCGCTTGCCCGCTAGCGCATGACCGTCATCGCGCCCGCGATCAGATAGAAAACTTCCAACTCGGAAAATCGTCCGGGATACTTCTGCTTGATGGACTCGCTAACGTTCGCCGTTTGGCTTGAATCGAGCCAAATTGGCTCGATCGCCTTTAAAACGAATTGGTAGACGTCGGGAGGCTGCGTGTTGAGGTAATCGGCAACGCTTGCCATGGGGTTGCCCTGTTGGCACAGCCGAAACGGCGGTAAAATGCAAAAGGCTCCAGTCGCGACCTGGAGCCCCTTGGGAGACCGCGCCCTCGTCCGGGAGGGCTGGTTCCGCTTGGCCGCTTAACCCCGGAACCGCCCAGGGGTTCCGATTTTGCATTCCTAATTTTTGACGATTTTTGACCGTTACCACTCAGGCGGGGTCTGCCGCCCGGGCCAAGGTGAGGAATCC
>Ga0066388_100001949_pt1 | contig 12199 bp, 10 predicted proteins | sample PanSoiMetaGPlot6_FD_64539 | JGI IMG/M metagenome (GOLD analysis project Ga0066388, IMG submission 64539) | Tropical forest soil microbial communities from Panama analyzed to predict greenhouse gas emissions - Panama Soil - Plot 6 (Hybrid Assembly) | ecosystem: Environmental > Terrestrial >... | reverse complement strand
GGCGTCCACCCCCCACCAGGTGCCGAGCCGGCCGAGCCCGGTCTGTATCTCGTCGACGACCAGCAGCGCGCCGAACTCGCGGCACGCCTGTGCGACCGCGGTGAGGTAGCCGGGCGGCGGCAGCACTACCCCGCCCTCGCCCTGCACCGGTTCGAGGACCACGCAGCCATCGCCGGGCCGGGCAGCGAGGACCACCCGCAGCGCATCCACGTCGCCGTAGGGCACATGCTCGACGCCCGGCAGCAGCGGCTCGAAGGGCCGCTGGTACAGCCCGTTGGCGGTGAGGGTGAGCGCGCCGGTCGTCTTGCCGTGGAAGCCGGCCACCGCGGAGACCAGCGTGCGCCGGCCGTTCGCCCGGGCCAGCTTGATCGCGGCCTCGGTGGCCTCCGCTCCGGAGTTGACGAAATGGACCTGGTCCAGTCCGGGCGGGGCGACCTCGGCGAGCGCCTCGGCGGCCAGCGCGGCGACCGGCTCCAGGAACACCCGGGTCGCCAGCGGGTGGGCGTCGAGCTGCCGGCGGACCGCGGCCACGACCTTCGGGTGCCGGTGGCCGAGGATGAACACGCCGTACCCGCCGAAGTCCAGGTACCGGTGGCCGCCCGCAGCGACGACCCAGGCGCCGCCGGACTCCACCTCGACCACCCCGCCGAGCATCGCGGCGAGCGCGGACCGGCCCGTGCCGAGATGCCGGCGGTAGCGCTCCAGCACCGCCGTGCAGTCCGGGGCCGTCGCGACCAGGGCCGGGCCGACCGCCCAGGTGGGGCCTGCGGTCACGCCACCGCCTCCTGGCCGAACCGGTCCGGTGCCGCCAGGCGGCTGCGGACCGCCGCGTGCTGCACGCAGCGCCGGAACGCGGTCAGCAGCATGTCGTGGGACAGCACGTCCGGTGGCAGCGACGTCGGCAGTGTGAACTCGCTCTGGAAAAGCCTCAGCAGCTCGATGAGCTGCCCGAACCGGCCGGCCAGTGTCCGCGGTATCGCGTCTTCCAGCAGCGGCAGGATGAGCCGGTTCACCGCCTCGGTCGGTATCATCCTGGGCTGGTGCACGTTGAGGCCGAGCTGCTCGGCGATCTCCAGCGTCACGCCGACCATCTCGCCGAGGGTGAGGGCGTGCGGCCCGGCCGTCAGCCAGTAGGTGCCCTCCGCCACCCGGGCCCGCACCAGTTGGCCGACGAACCGGGCCACCACGTCCTGGGGCACGCAGTCGATCCGGGTGGACGCGGCCGCCGGCACCACCGGCGCGGCGTCCCGCAGGACCGACACCGCGAGCCGGTGCAGCCCCTGCAGCGCGCCTATCCTGCCGTCGGTCGAGTCACCCGTCACGATCGACGGACGGATGATCACCGAAGGCAGACCGCTGTCCTGCACCAGCCGCTCGGCCTCGATCTTGGACGCGACGTACGCCGCGGCACCGGACTGGCCCTCCCCCGGCTGGCCCTCTCCCGGCTGGTCCTGCGAACGTGCGACGAAGGCGGTGCTCACGTGGTAGAAGACGGCTCCGCTGCGGTGCGCGAAGTCCAGCATTCGCGCGGTGCCGGCGCCGTTGGTCTCTTGGATGTCAGAAGCCTCGCTCGTCCACTTCGTCTCTGCTCCACAGTGGACGACGAAGTCGACCTGCCGGGCCAGGGTCTGGACCGTGTCGGCGTCCAGTCCGAGGTCCGGGCGGGAGAGGTCGCCGTGGACCGAACGCACCCGGATGCCTCGGATCGGTGTCCGGTGTACCAGGCAGACCAGGTCGAAGTCGGCGGCAAGCTCTTCTGCGAGCACCCGACCGAGCACTCCGCTGGCGCCGGTCATCATGACGACCGGTCTCGTCCGGGTCATAGTCGTCCTCTCGGTTCAGCCGTGGTGACGGCGACGTGCTGGGTCAGGGGTCAGTGAGCCGGTGAGTCGGGACGTCGGGCGAGTCAGGCGATCGTCAGCGGTTCTCCGGCCAGGAAGCCGGCCAGCGGGGCGGCCATCTTGGCTCGGGAAGGCGGATGCAGGGTCAGTGCATGGACCGCACCGGCGAGATAGGCGATCTCGTCGCCCTGGATGAACTGCATCCCGCCGAGAAGCTCCACCGAGCGGGGCACCACTCGGGCGATCGCGTCCTGGGCGGCGTACCGTGCCAGCAGGCACCGGACCAGAAGGTCCTCTTCCCGCTGGGCCGTGGGCACTTCGCGGGCGACGCCGGCCAGCGCCGCCATCGCACCCTCCAGCTCGCAGACCAGCGCGACCCGGTCGGCGTCGCCGACGCGCTCGTTGACGAACACCCGCTCCACCAGGGAGCTGGCCGCACCCAGGTAGCTGGCGGTGATCAACAGTTCGAACCAGACGAAGCCGGCCACGTGCAGAGCGTCGATGTGCCGCCCACTCTGGACGTCGGTCCGCACCACGAGCTCCTCCGGGACGAGCACGCTGTCGAGGACGACCTGGTCGCTCTCGGCGCCGGCGACGGCGAACGAGCTCCAGAAGGGACTGACCTGCATCCCCTCGCTGCCAGCCGGAACGAGCACCACGGCCAACTGCTCCCCGGTGCCGTCCGGCCGCGGCACGAGGACGCTCGCGGTGAACAGGTCCATCGACCGCGCGAGGCTGCACGGCCGCTTCACCCCGCTGATCCGCAGGCCCTCCGCGGTCTGGGCTGCCGACATGGTCGGCTGCAGGATGCTCCGGTCCGGCCGGCCCTCCGCCCAGCCGGAGGCGAGCAGCCGCTTTCCGGTCGCCACCGCTTCCAGCACCATCCACTCGAAGCCCTGGTTGTTCTCGCTCAGCGCGACGAGGCTGGCGACCGAGAAGTGGTGCATGGTGGTGGCGACCGCCAGCGAAAGCGACCGGCTGCCGACCGCTCGCTGCACCCGCAGGGCCTCCAGCGCGGTGGCGCCGCCCCCGCCGTGCTGGGTCGGCACCAGCAGGCCGGGGCCGCCGCAGCGCCGGAAGTCCTCGATCGCCGGGCTTCCGGGGCGCTCCATCTGGCTCATCGCATGCGTGCGCAGCAGGTCGTCCAGGCCCGGGAGGAACTTGTCCAGTGTGGATCGTTCAGCCTCGAGAAAGCGCATTCCAGCCGAACCCTTCTCCGTTAGCCGTGTGTGCTATGTGCGTCATAGTGCGTTGGTCACGCGCAGCAGCCGGTAGACGGCGCCGACCCTGGGCCGTCCCTGGAAAGCCAGGTACTCGGGGAGGACCGCGTGCGGACTCCACTTCTCCTTGTACGCGAGCTGGCTGGCCGCCGGGTAGACGGCGTTCCCGTGCTCGGCGAGCAGCCGCACGATCCGGCTCACCAGCGGGCTGGCCGCCCCGACCTCCAGGGCCGGGTCGAGCCCGACGAACGGCGTGAACCCGAAGTGCAGCCACGGGACCTGCTCCTGCTGGAACATGTCGATCGCCGTGCTGTTGATCGCCTCCATCACGCCGGGCGGCACGTCCAGCCGGCGGCGGCTCAGGTCGTGCATCCAACCTGGACGGCTGCCGTAGACCGGCGAGTAGGTGATGTAGCCGACGGGCTCCCCCTCGATCCGGGCCATGAACAGGCGGCGCACCCCGCCCGTCGCCTCACCGACCAGGAACTGCAGCTGCTTGGCATGCCGGCCCTTGCTGCGCAGCCACTCCCGGTCGATCTCGGCCAGAGCGGGCTGGGAGTCGGCCAGATCCTGCTCGGCGACCACGACGCCGCTGCGGGCAGCTCGCTTGATCTTGTTGCGCAGCCGCATGAACCGCGAGCCGCGCAACGTGAACTTGCTCAGGTCGACGGCATAGGAGGAGCCGAGCTGGTTGACCGTGAAGCCGTGCTCGGCATACCGGACGGCGTCATGCTGCTGAAGCTGAATGCCGACCACCCGGCGGCGCTGTCCGGCGGCGAAGTCGAGGAACTGGCGCAGGAGCTGCGCGTACGTGTCGTCGGGGGCGAACGGGCCGGCGAACTGCACCAGGTACCGTCCGGCGGTCCGGTAGACGATGCCGCCTGCCAACCCGGGCACGGTGAAGTACTCGTTTCCGGAGTTCAGCGCGAGGAACGCACTCGGGTTGTCGCCATAGGACTGGATCGCGTCACTGACCGACGACACCGGCCGTCCTCTCCTCGTGGGCTCTCTCCCCGCTGGCTCTCTCCCTGAGAGAAGGGCGAGCGGGGACCGGCGCCGGGTCAGCCGAGCCCTCGAGCCGGGTGGGTGCCGGGGCCGGCCCGTAGGCCTCCCCGTAGGCATCCAGGAAGGCGGCGAACGCCGGGTGGGTGGCCGGCTCGAACGGGACGCGGAACGGCTTGAGCGTGTTCCCGAACAGCCCGCGGTCCCCGAACAAATGGATGGGGACGGCCAGCAGCGCCCACTCCGGGCCGACGGCCACTGCCCACAGCCCGACCATGGCCGCGCCGGTGAGCAGCGAGTGCATCGTGTTGTAGGCGACGTAGTAACCGCGGCCGATCTGGTGGGTGGGGCTGCGCCGGAACGCCACCGCACCAGGCAGGTAGCCGATCACGTCGATCACGACGAAAAAGCCCACGAAAACCGGCCAGCGGATCTCGCCGAAGTGCAGCACGGCGAGCACGATGCTGACGAGCAGCGCCGTGACCCACTCCAACCGGGCCAGTGTGAAGGTGGTTCTGGTCTCGAACCGGTTGTGCCCGTCCATGCGCGCCCCCTTCGATCCAGCCCCGGCACGGGACGTTCTCCAGGATTACGCGCCAGGCACGGCCGCCCCTCGGGGAAAACACCTACTCGGCTTGGCCGTACAGGACCGACCGGGGCAGGACCAACTAGGCAGGGACGGGGCGGTCTACGCGGGCTGCAGCGCGGGCTGGGTGAGCATGGCGTGGACCATGTCCTCGACGGCGTCCATCACGACCTCGAGCTTTTCAGGCCGGTCTTCGCTGCCCGCGACGAGCTGCGCGGCCTCGGCCAGCGCCCCCCGCAGAATCTGCGTGACGACCTCGACCGGCCGGCGCGCCCGCTGCTCGTCGGTCATCGCCGCGGCCAGGCCCTCCCGCAGCAGCCCGGCGATATGGCAGGAGTCGATGTCGCGCCATGCCTGCCAGCCAAGCACCGCCGGCGCGTCGAGCGTGATCTGCTGCACCTCGGCCTGCTGGCAGGCTGCCAGGAACGCGCGCAACCCGTCACGCAGCCGGGTCCGCGGCTCGCTGCCGGCCCGGACTCCGGCCCGGACCTCCGCCGCCAGCTCGCGCTCCACCTCTTCGAAGACGGCCAGGAAGAGCCCTTCCTTGCTGTCGAAGTGGTGGTAGAGCGCGCCCCTGGTGACACCGGCGAAGCGGACCACGTCGTCCAGCGACGTATCGGAGAACCCGTGCCGGCCGAACAGCCGCCGGCCGGCGTCGAGCAGCTTGGCTCGGGTCATCTCCGACCGCTCGGCGTGGGTGGACACGGCTACAGGATACGACAGGGACGGCGCCCAGAGGACAGCGAACCGTCAGGCCGCGACCGTCAGGCCGCGACCGTCAGGCCCATGTATCCCATGCGGCTCCGCAGCATCTCCGCCGACCAGATCAGCCCTTGCTGAATGCGCTCCTCCGGGCTGGTGTCGATCAGCCGGCGGCCGGGCCAGATCTCGTAGTCACCGACGACGTCGGCTTGTTCGTGCAGACCCTCCTGGAACAGCGACTCGCGCCGGTGCAGCATGTCCAGCACCGGGACCGAGCCCCACAGGCGCTGCCCGCGGCTGACCAGGTCGTCGAGGCGCGCCAGCTCCGCCGGCTCCCGCTCCAGGTGCTCCCGGATGATCGAGCTGCCGACGACGAGATGCCTGATCTCGTCGATACCGGCGCCCCGCTCGATCTCGGCCGCGGCCGGGTCCAGCACCCGCCACTTGCGCTCGCTGAGCTCGGCGGCCGGCGCCAGCACACCCTCGACCAGCACGGTGAGCAGCACTACTCCGCCGATGAAGTCACCGGCCATGCGCACCGGCTCGGCGAACTCTTCCAGCGGCACCAGCACCGCCTCGATGTCCGCCCCGCTGACCTCCTGGATGGTCGAGGCGATCTGGTCGGTGGGTACGCCCATCTCGACCAGGTGGCCCCGGAACACCCGGGAGTGCCGGGCCTCGTCGATGAGCTGGGTCGCGTAGAACTCCATGCTGTCGAGGTCCGGCGCGGTGGCCACCAGGTCCGAGATCGCGCGGGTGGCCTTCTCCTCGGCCACCGAGCGGAAGCCGAGCTCGCTGACCAGCGCCGAGCGCAGCGGCCCGGGCTTGCACATGTAGTCCGGTGTCTCGGTGCCGGCACGGTGGCCGGCGACGAGCCCGGCGAGCGTCCCCTGCGCCACCGCCGAGAACCAGTAGTCGAGGTTGCAGGTCTTCGCCGTCAAGTGCACCGAGGTGGCGCCGTCCACCAGGCTGGGCGCGGTCTCCCAGCTCGTCTCCGGCGGGGTCACCGAGGTCGTCATAACTCTCCCGTCACGACTCGGCTGGGGTGGTGGGCCCAGCTCTGTGCGTGTTACGCGGATGTCGGCCGACACCCTCGCGCTCACGCTGCACTCACGCTGACGCTGCACTCACGCTGACGCCTCTTCGCTCACTGCGCCGGCTGCATCCGGCGGTCCCCGTCATACATCGCCTGCTCGTACACCTGCCGGAGCTTCATCCGGGCGCGGGTGAACGCGCTCTCCGCGGCCTTGGTCGAGATCTGCAGCTCGCCCGGCACGTCGGCGGCGCTGATCCCGTGAGCCCGGGCGAGCATCACCTGCCGCTCGTTCCCGCGCAGCCGGCGCTGGGCCTGTCGCATCATCCACCTGCCCTCGTCGGAGTCGCAGGCGGTCTCCTCCGGGTCGGGCGCCCGGACGAGCGTCACCGCTCGTTGCCTGAGCCGGCTCTGTCGCTCCGCCGCCCGGTAGAAGTCGACACACAACCGGACGACCGTGGCGGTGAGAAAGGCGCCGACCCGGGCCTCGTCCAGGTTGCCGTGCAGCGCAGCGCGCAGCAGGGTCTCCTGCACGCAGTCCTCGGCATCTTCGACACTGCGCAGCCTGGCCCGGGCGACCCGCCTCAGTCGCTCCCGGTGCGGCAACAGCAGTTGCCAGCGGTGTGACGTGACCGCGGACAGGTCGGTCCCTGTGGGATCCAACATATTGCCCTTCCTGAGGCAGTGACTCTGGTCTCCGCGTAGAGGACAGGGCAGGTGCCGAGCCGAGCGCCAGGGTCAGGTGGTTGAGGTGGCTGGCCAGGTTGAGCAAGGCCGGCTGCGGCGTCTCCCCTCCCCGAGTGCACATCCGGTCCGGTCCGACGACGGGGCTGTGTGTCGCCCCACAGGGTGAGGAGCGTGTGCCACCCAGGTGGGTGAGGGGTAGCGCCAAACGGAGACCGCCCACCCGGAGATCTCCATTTGGCGATCCCATGGATGGATCAGGGTTGATATCGCCTGCGCACCGGCACCGAGTACGCCCTGGTACGTCGAAGGTGCGGCGATGACGAACGCAGCTATACCCTGGAATCGCGGGCCTAGTCCATCCAGCCGAGCAAAATCAGCCGAACGGCGTAATAATGGAGGCGCTGGCGGCCAGGGAGGTCATGTTCTCCGAGGGGGAACCCACCGCCTGCGCGTACCAGTTCGGCGGTGCTCGTCCAAGTTCATCAGCGCAGGGCCATCAACCCGCATGGACGGGCCCGGCCGACGATCTGGGCACGGCGCGGCCGTGCAGAAGGTGAGCTCCTGGATGACCGACACCCGCCTGGCCGCGTCCGTTCCCCCCGTGGCGAGCAGCCCACCGGGGAACAACCGGCCGGATGGCTCGGCCAACGGCCGGCGGCCACTACTCGCCGAGCTGACGGACTGGGCCAGTACGCTGCGCCTGGACGCGGTGCCCGACCGGGTCGCCGAACTCGCCACCAGCCAGGTGCTCTCCCAACTCGCCGCGGCGCGGGCCGGTCTGCGCCACCCGCTCGGCCGGGCCGTGGTCACCGCATTCGGCCCACCCGCCCAGGCCGATCCCAAGCAGGCAGCATACAGCCTTGCCGGGCTCACGTCCTGGCTCCACGCCGACGACACGGCCTTCGCCGGGCACCTGTCGAACTCCACCGTGACCGTGCCGGTCAGCTACGCGCGGGCCGCCGGCCGCGACGGCGCGGCGCTGCTGGCAGCCGTCGTCGCGGCCAACGAGTGTGCTGCCCGGATCACCGCGGCGGCGGCGCTGAGCGTCTACCGCGGCCAGTCCGCGGCGCACACCCACCTCGTCGGCGCGGTCGCCGGCCGGCTGCACTGCGAGCGCGCACCGGCGCACCTGTGGCGGAGCGCGATCGGGCTGGCGTTGGGCATGCCGCCGGCCACGGTGGCGCACGGGTTCCTCGGCAGCGACGCCAAGGTGCTCAGCGCCTCGACCCCGGTGCGGGCAGGACTGGACGCCTGCGACGCCGCGGCCGGCGGCCTCACCGGCGCTGCGGACATCCTCGAGCACCCGAACGGCTTCCTGGCCCGCTTCGCCACCGTGCCGCTGCCCGAGCTGGTCACCGCCGGGCTCGGTGAGCGCTGGCACACCGACACGCTGTCGTTCAAGCTGCACCCGGGCGGCCCCGGCATGGACGGCGCGATCGACTGCGCCATCGAGCTGGCCCGGCAGACGGGCCCGCTGCGGGCCACCGACATCGACGAGGTCGTGGTCGAGGGCTCGCTCTACACCACCGTGGTCAACCGGCGCACCGCGCCTCACCTGCGGGGCCCGGACACGCCGGTGAGCGCCCTGGTCTTCGCCATGCCCTACCTGGTCGCGACCGCACTGCTGACCGGCACGGTCACCGCCGAGGACTTCGCCCCGCCTGCCGTGGCCGACGCGCAGCGGTGGGCGCTTGCCGCCAAGGTCCGGGTCGAGCACGACCCGGCGATGACGCGCGAGCTGTTCCGCTGCGAGATCCCGTTCGGAGAGGCGCTGCGGGCCGCCGGCGAGCGGGGACGTCGCTGGCTGGCCGAGTTCGCCGGTAGCTGGGACGACTTCGGCCGGGACGAGCTGCTGCGGCTGGTGGGCGAGCCGATGGCGCCGAGCCGGACCTTCGAGACGGCCCGCAAGGTCACCCCGGCCCGGCTCAGGCTGCACATGAGCGACGGCAGCATCCACTGCCGCGAGCTCGACGTGCCGCTCGGCGGCGCGGGCTCCCCGTCCCGCGACCAGCACGCCGCGCTGGTCCGGGAGAAGTTCCTGGCGGTCGGCGGTGCCCCCGAGGTGGCCGACCGGCTGCTGGAGCTGCCCCGGCTGCCCGCCGCTGAGCTGAACGCCCTGCTCTGCCGGGCGCTGCGCGAAGACTGACCCGGGGTCCTTGACTTTTACATACCGACAGTATGTAATGTTGATGAAGCATACCCTCGGTATGTTTCAGATCATACTATCTGCCATACCGGCCGCATGGGCCTTCCTGGCCAGCAGCCCGGCCGGCTCCAGCCGGCTCCAACCGACCTCAGCCGACTTCAGCCGACTCATCGGAAAGGGAACAATCGGTGCCCGCGAACGAGAGTAGAGCCGCACCCACGGAGCGGTCCTCACACCTGCCAACAGTCATGGCGGTCAGCGCCGGGGCGACGTTCCTGGCCTTCCTCGACACCACCGTCGTCAATGTCGCGTTCCCAGCGCTGCACGAGGACTTCCCGACCACCTCGGTCGCGGACCTGACCTGGACGGTGAGCGCGTACGCCGTGCTCTTCGCCGCCCTGCTCACCCCCGCCGGCCGGCTCGCCGACGTGATCGGCCGCCGCAGGCTGCTGCTCGGGTCGATGGCCGGCTTCGTCCTAGCCTCGGCGCTCAGCGCGGCCGCGCCCAACATCGGCGTGCTGATCGCCGCGCGGGCGCTGCAAGGCTTCTTCGCCGCGGGGATGATCCCGGCCGGGCTGGGCGTGGTCCTGGCCGAGGTCCCACCCGAGCGCCGCGTTGCCGCCGTGGGCGTGTGGGGCGCGGCGGGCTCACTCGCCGCGGCCGCGGGCCCCAGCCTCGGCGGCGTCCTGATCGAGTACACGAGCTGGCGCTCGGTCTTCCTGATCAACGTGCCGATCGGTCTCTACCTGGTCTTCATCGGTCTGCGGGGCATACGCAAGGACGTCCCGAGCGGCAACCAGCTGCCCGACGTCGTCGGCACGGTGGCCCTCACGGCCGGGATCGCGCTGTTCGTGCTCGGGCTGACCAAGGGCGAAAACTGGGGCTGGACCGACGGCAGGACGCTCGGCGCGCTGTTCGTCGGGGCTGCGCTGGTCGCGGGCGCGCTGCTGCGCTCGGCGTCGCACCCAGCCCCCGCCGTGGAGATGTCGCTGTGGCGCAGCCGGACCTTTGCCATGGCCAACCTCACCTCCCTGCTCGCCGGCACCGCCATGTTCGCCTGGCTGCTGAGCGGGCCGCTGTTTCTCACCACCGTCTGGCAATACTCGATCCTGAAGGCCGGGCTGGCCGTGACTCCCGGCGCGCTGACCTCCGCGGTCGCCGCACTGGCGATCGGCCGGCGGGCCGACCCGCGGGCGCAGCGGCGGGTCATCACGGCGAGCTTGCTGGTCTTCGCGGGCGTGGCGCTGTGGATGCACGGCGCGCTGGGCGTCGAGCGCGAGTTCCTGGCGGTCTGGCTGCCCGCTGGCCTGCTCGGTGGTGCCGCTCTGGGTGCCACCCTCACCGGGCTGTCGACCGCCGCCGCGACGTCGGTCCCGCTCACCCGGTTCGCGACCGGCATCGGGCTCAACACGACCGGGCGGCAGGTCGGCGGCGCGATCGGCGTGGCGGCGACGGCCGCGCTGCTTGCCCGCAGCGGGCTGCTGGGCCCCGACGGCTTCCTCGACGTGTTCCTGTTCTCCGCGGTGACCGCGGTCGTGGCCGCCCTCGCCAGCGTCGGCATCTACGCCCGGACCGCCCCGGCCGCCGCCCCCGCCCAGGCCAGCCCCGCCCAGGCCGGGCGGGAGCGCTGACGAGATCGGAGGCACATGGAGTGCGCGCGGCGGTGCTGACCTCGCTGGGCGAGGACGAGGTGCGGGTGCGGGACGACGTCACCACGGTGCCGGTGGGCGCCAGGGACGTCCGGCTCGCGGTCCGGGCCACCGGGATCTGCCGGTCGGACCTCTCGGCCATGGCCGGCCCGCCGTTCCTCCCCAGCTCGCCCGCCGTCCTCGGTCACGAGGCCGCCGGGGAGGTCGTCGAGGTCGGCCCCGCGGTGAGCGGTGTCGCCGTCGGCGACCACGCGGTGGTGGCCTGGATACCGCCGTGCGGAGGGTGCCGGCGGTGTCTGGCGGCACAGCCGTACCTGTGCACGGTGCACACCTCCAGGCTGGTGTCCCAGCCGCGGTTCGCCGTCGGCGGGCAGCCGGCGTTCGCGATGGCCGGCTGCGGCACCTGGGCCGAGGAGGTGGTGCTCCCCTGCGAGGCGGTCGTGAAGATCGACCGGGACGTGCCGTTCGACAGCGCCGCGCTGGTGAGCTGCGGGGTGGTGACCGGAGTCGGAGCGGTCCTCAACACCGCGCAGGTGCCGGCCGGCGCCACGGTTGTGGTGATCGGCTGCGGCGGTGTCGGCACGAACGTGCTGCAGGGCGCCCGGGTGGCCGGCGCGTCGGTCGTCGTCGGCGTCGACGTGCAGCCGGCCAAACGTGAGTCCGCGACACGGTTCGGCGCCGACGCGACGTGCGACCCGAGCGAGCTGCGCGACCTGATGCCCACGCTCGGGGTCCGGAAGGGGTTCGACTACGCGTTCGAGGTGGTGGGCCGTCCGGAGACGATCCGGGCTGCCTGGGACGCGACCCGGCGCGGTGGCACCACGGTGGTCGTCGGCGCAGGGGCGGCCGAGCCGGTCACGTTCACCGCGGCCGAGCTGCTCTTCGACGGCAAGCGGCTGCTGTCCTCGCTGTACGGGTCGGCGGACGTCCGGCGGGACTACCAGCTGATACTCGACCTGTGGCGGGCCGGCCGGCTGGACCTGACCGGCCTGGTCAGCAGCCGGCTTCCGCTCGACCGCGTCAACGACGGCATCCGTGCCCTGCGCGACGGCGGCGACGTGCTGCGCCAGCTCCTCGTCCCTGGACTGAATTGAGTCGCGATGAGCATCACCCGGACCACCGACTGCCTCGTCGTGGCAAATGCCGCCGCCGGGTCTGTCACTCCCGCCCTGCTGTCAGCCGTCCAGGCCTGGTGCGCCCGGCGCTGGACGCCCGCGGTCCGGCTGACCGAGGCGGCCGGGGAAGGCGCGCAGGCGATCGCGGAGGCGTTGGCCGCGCCGCAGGACCTCTGGCCCGAGGTCATCGTCGTGGCCGGCGGGGACGGGACCGCGCG
>Ga0066388_100001948_pt1 | contig 12199 bp, 11 predicted proteins | sample PanSoiMetaGPlot6_FD_64539 | JGI IMG/M metagenome (GOLD analysis project Ga0066388, IMG submission 64539) | Tropical forest soil microbial communities from Panama analyzed to predict greenhouse gas emissions - Panama Soil - Plot 6 (Hybrid Assembly) | ecosystem: Environmental > Terrestrial >... | reverse complement strand
TGAACCGCTATCCGTACATGGCGACGTACCTGGTCAAGGAAGCCGGCGGGCGGTGGATTCCGGCGCACCAGGACTGGTCCCATTGCAACGAGTCGCTCGACGATTCCGTGATGTGCTGGGTACCGCTCTGCGACGTGGACGAGCACAACGGCGGACTCGGGTTCATCAACGGGAGCCACCGGTACTTCGACTACCTGCGGGCATTTCCGTACACAGTGGCGAGGACGCCGGTCGACTGCCACGGCCAGCGGCTGCTTGCGTACCTGAACTTTGCCGAGATGCGGGCCGGCGACGCCGTGGTGTTCAACAACCGCGTGATACACGGGTCGCTGCCGAATGCCTCCGCGTCGACCCGCACCGCGTTCAGCTTCGCGTTGCACCCGAACGGTGAGCCGCTCCTGGCCTACTATCTGAAACCCGGCGCCGGCGCGAAGAGGCTGCTTCAGTACCAGGCGACTCCGGATCTGTACCTCGAGTACCCCAACCCCCGCATGGGCGAGCTGTACCAGCGCGGGGAAAACGTGCCCGGCTATTCGGTCCGTGAAGTGGCCTATGACGTGCCGGCCGTGGCGTGGAGCGAACTCGAGACGATGCTCGAGGCCAGCGGCAATCGCGAGGACGCGCGGCGGACTGCGTCCATGCCAGGGCGCGGTTGACATGCGATTCGACGGTCGCGTGGCCGTTGTGACCGGAGGCGCCAGCGGCATCGGACGCGCCATCGCGTTCCGGTTTGCCGCCGAAGGGGCCGCGGTCGTGATCGCGGATGTCAACACAGCGAGCGGCGAGGCCACGAGCGACGCGGCCGCCGACTCTGGGTTGCGCAACGTCCTCTTCGTGCCTGCCGACGTGTCGGATGAGCGATCTGTCGAGGCGATGATCGCCCAGACGGTCCGCACGTTCGGCCGCCTGGATTGCCTCGTGAACAACGCCGGCATCGGAGGGGCTTTCGGGTCGGTGATGCAGACGGCCGTCGAGGACTGGGACGCGACGTTCGCCGTGCTGGTCCGCGGCGTGTTCCTCGGCATCAAACACGGCGCGCGCGCAATGGTCGACCGGGACATCGCCGGGTCGATCATCAACATGGCATCGGCGGCGGGGTTCTCCGGCGGGGAAGCGCCGCTCGCGTACTCGGGCGCCAAAGCGGCGGTCGTCAACATGACGCGGGCGGCGGCGGTCGAACTCGCGCCTCACCGGATCCGGGTGAACGCAATCTGCCCCGGCGCCATCCGAACGCCCATGCTGGAGCGGGGGCTGTCCCCTGACTCCGACGAGGCGTTTGCGACGCTGCAGCCCTGGCCGGATTCAGGAAACGCTGACGACATTGCGGGCGCCGCTGTGTACCTGGCCGGCGACGATGCCCGCTTCGTGACCGGAGCGACGCTCATGGTCGACGGCGGTCTGTCCGCGCGCGGCGCCGGCGTCGCCGCGCGGTTGAATGCATCGCGAGGTGCATCGATGCCGAGCAGGAGCGCCGGCATCGACTTCGGTTCGACGGGCGTCGAGCCCATCGTGCGACATCGAGGCTGATGACCCATGGGTGACGCACTTCGCCGCGCGCTCTTCACCGACCCGTCAACCGACGATGAATTCACCCGACTGGGCTGCGTGGTTCGGCCGTTTCTGGACGCCCAGCAGGTGCGCGCGATGACGCAGCTGAACGCCGACTTGGTGCCGGACGGCGGCGCCGATTTTTCCGCAACGACCCTGCACGACAACGCCGCGCATCGGTGGCGCGTCTTCGAGGCGATTCGCGCCGTGACGGCCGACCGGCTGCGCGAGATGATGCCGCGGCACACTCTCGTGTTCGCGGCATTCGTGAGTAAGCGCGCCCGAACGACGCACGGCCGGGTGCCGCTGCATCAGGATTTCTGGATGGTCGACAATCGGATGGATCCGGCCGTGGCGTTCTGGTGCCCGCTCGTGGATGCCGGTCCTCATAACGGCGGCCTGAAGACCGTCCCTGGCGTGCATCGGCTGCTCAATCATCCCTACCCGATCAATCCGAAGTTCAGGACGCCCTATCATCCTCGACTGAGCCAGCTGGATCGGGAATTCGCGCGGTGTCCGTATGTGCCGGCGGGCTCGGCGCTCATCTACGACCAGCGCATGCTGCACGGATCCGACGAGAACCCGTCGGATCATGCGCGCATCGCCTTCAATTGCACGCTCGTCCCCGAGTCCCAGCAGCTGCGACTCTACGATTGGGACGAACGGAGCCCCGAGCGGATGCTGGTCTTCGACGTGGATCAACCAGTACTGTGCCGGTTTCGATACGGCGCCGCGCTCGATCCTCGGACCGATCCGGGCGTCCGCCTCGAAGGCGCAATCGAGTCGACGGTCGATCCGCTGACAGACGACGATATGACGTTCCTCCGGGATGTCCAGCGCGAGTGCGTATGACCGGCGGCAGAAAGCTCACGGCCCTCATCAGCGAGCCGCAGTCGTTCCAGGGGATGGTCTACTTCCCGTACATGTGGGCGATCCTCAAGTCGGCGTGCGATCGGACGCCCGACCTCGAGGGACGGGTGGACTGGCTCGACCCGATTTTCATGAAGGGCAGCCCGGAGTCGCTCCTTGCGCCGCATCGCGAGCGACCTCTCGACGTGCTGGGCTTGAGCTGCTACACGTGGAACTGGGACCTGCAGTGCTCGATCGCCGCGCTCGTGAAGGCGACGAACCCGGAATGCCTGGTCGTTGCCGGCGGACCGCATCCCGACTACAAGGATCCGGCGTTCTTCGCCACACATCCCTACATCGACGCCGTCGTCGTGAAGGACGGCGAGATCCCGTTTTCGCGAATCCTCGGCGGTCTTCTTCGCGACGAGCGTCACCTCGACGCGATCCCCGGGTTGTACCTGCCGGGCGGATCCGACGGTCACCGCTTCACCGGCGCCGCTGAAGTGCCGACGCGGTTCGACCACAGTCCATACGTGGATCAAGCCGCATACTACGAGCGGCTCGTGGAGCGGTCGGGCGGCCGTCACTTCGAGGCGATCTGGGAAACCAATCGCGGGTGTCCGTACAGCTGCAACTTCTGTGATTGGGGCTCGGCGACGATGTCGAAGGTACGGGCATTCGACATCGGCCGCGTGCAGGCTGAAATCGAATGGTTCGCGCGGATGCAGGTCAACGGGGTGATGCTCGCCGATGCGAACTTCGGAATCCTCCCGCGCGATCCCGAGATAGCGGATTTCCTGAACCAGACCCGCGCACGCCACGGGTTTCCCCGGTTCGTGCACTACAGCCCGGCCAAGAACAACCCGGATCGCACGGTGGCGATTGCGCGCAAGTTTGTCGCGAGCGGCATCTCGCCGGTCCACACCTTCGCCGTCCAGCACACCGACGTGGGTGTGCTCGCTGCGGCGGACCGAGCCAACATCTCCGTGGCGAAGCAGCGTCAGGTCGCCAAAGCGGTGGTCGACGACGACATCCCGACGCTCGTCCAGCTGATCGTCGGGATTCCGGGCGACACCTACGAGTTGTGGAAGACCTGTCTCACCGACCTGATGGACTGGGGCCTTCACGACAACTACCAGGTCTTCAGCTATGCGCTGCTGCCGAACGCGCCAGCGGCCGACAGGGCATTTCTCCGCCGCTGGAATGTCGGCACGATTTCGCGGCATCTGCCCAAGGAGGGGACCGGCCAGCGCCAGACCGATGACGCCGACGTACTCACCAGCGTGGATCTCATCGTCGAGTGCTCGAGCTTCTCCCGCGCCGACTGGGTGCGGATGAAGGTCTACGCGGCGTTCGTGCGGGCGCTGCACAACCTCGGCTTCGCGCGGCTGCCGGCGATGTATCTGCACTTCACGCATGCGGTGCCGTATCGCGTGTTCTACGATCGGCTGATCGAGGAGCACTTCGCGTCGACGCCCATTTATCGCCGGCTGACCGACCACTTCCAGCATTTTCTCGATTGTGCGGATGCCCTCGAGGATGTGCCGTTCGAAGCAATCGCCACGCCGCGGCTGTCGTTCGAGGCGGGCCGCTGGGTATTCGTGACGTTGTGCTGGGAGTTCGACCGCCACTACGACCAGCTCCGGGCATTTCTGGAAGCGGCCTATCCGGACGCGCCCTGCGTGGCGAACGCAGTTGATTTCCAGAGGAACGTGATGATCCGGCCGGACTACGACCAGCGCGCCGGTGCAACGTTTTCGATTGATCGCGACTGGCTGACGTACCGCGACCGGGCTCGGCGCCTCACCGAGTTCCAGCGTCTGCCCGAGCCGGATCCGTTTGCCGGCCGCGTCGTCGTGCGCGACGCCAGTGCCGACCTGGATTGGACGGGACGCGATCCGACAGCCCGCTGGCTGGCATGGCTGGACTCCACGCGAGAGCTGCGGCGGACGCTGAGCACCTCGTTTCGCGACCTGCGAGTCGAGCCCAGCACCGTCGGAGCGTGACGGCGTGACGCACCGGACGGTCGCGCCGGGCAAGCTGCTCTTTCTTCACCTCCCCAAGACCGCCGGCAGCACGATCAAGAGCTTCCTGCGCGCTGAGGTCGGCGATGTCTTCATCCAGGCGAACGGGGCCGAGCAGCTCGAACGCGGCGACCCTTTGGTCGGCCGCGTCCGGGATCTCGACGACATCCGGCGCGTGCTCGGCGCCCATCGCGGTCTGGCGCTGCACGTGGATTCGACGTTCGACGCGGTCCGCCGCACTGTCGACTTTCGATCGCTCGCCTGGTACGTGTTCGCCCCCGAACACCGCGCCTGTTTCACAAACATCGCGATCCTCACGATGTTCAGACATCCGTACAAGCGCTTTCTGTCCGAATACAGCTTCGTGCGCCGCATGAAAGCGGCGGATCCGGGCTTCCTGCCGGATCTGGACGTCGAGAGCGCCGCCGACTTCCTCCACCGCTCGCATCCGAACGCGATGTTGCACTTCCTCCTCGAGCCGGATCTGCACCGGACCCGCACGATGACGCGCGCCGATCTCGAGCGCGTCAAAGCGCGTGTGAGGGACCATCCGATACACGTGGGAATTCACGAACGGTTCGACGAGAGCGTGGGGTACTTCGGACGCGTGCTCGGCCGCGAGTTCCACGCCAGGGAAGTGCCACGGCTCAACGCCGCGCCGGAAGCAGCCCCGGTGCTCGACCCCGAACTGGAACGGATCTTCGCCGAACGCAATCCGCTCGACCTCGAGTTGTACGACGATGCCGTGAAACTGTTCGAGACGCGGACGTCGGCGCGCGAATCCGGGTGGTGAGGCGCAGAACTGCCGGCTGATCCCGATCGTTAATGGGATCCCGCCGGCCCGACGTGGTCCAGCAGGTCGCTTTCCGTGACCGGTCGGTGCGTGTAGGCGAACGTTCTCAGAATCTCGTAGCCCTCCGGCAGACGACCTTTGGCGAGCGCGTCGATTTCCTTCAAATAGAACTCGGGCGAAGCCTTGACGATCGCGACCGTCTGATCGTCGACGCGGTGATAGTAGACGAGCTGCGCGCCGCGCTCGTTGATGCGCCCGGTGACGACGATGCGCGGAGTGGCCGTCGTGTTCGCGTAGGACCCGTGGAACAGGCGATCGGAGTACACGATCGCTTGGCCGGCTGCCAGGCGAATGTCGACCACGCCTTCCTTCAGCGGCCCGCGCGGCACGATCCGCAGGCTCGGCATGCTGCCCGATCGGTAGTTGCCGAACCAACGATGGCTGCCGGGCAGCGCGAACAGCCCGCCGTTCTCCGGGCCCACGTCGACGAGCGGACACCAGATGAACACCGATTGATAACGGTCTTCGTCGACGACGCTCCAGTCCTGATGGAGCGCAAGGACGGTTGACGCTTCCGGCACCTTGACCATGAAGGTGCCGCCGAAGAGATCGTGGTCGGCGAAGAGTCCGGCCGCGGCTTCGGCGAGGACCTCGCGAATCGTCAGGTTGATGGCCGCGTTTTTCTCGAGAGTATTGTGGCGGCTGCTCTCGTACAGATCCTTCTTGGGATCGGCGGCGACCGTCGCGTCGTACAGCGCGAGCAGGCGCGCCACCTGCTGCGCGTCGAACAGGCGCAGGGTGACGAACCCGTCACGATCGTATTGGGCTTGACGATGAGCGTCTGAAAAGATCGACTCCTCGGCCACGGCTCATCCCCGCAGGTTCACCGTCATGCCGTTACGCACGGACCCGTGGCGCTCGCACATGGCGCTCATGTCTACAGGCGAGAGCGGCGTGAAGCGGTACTCGAGCTCGTCTTCCACCTGACAGTAGTCCGGAGTGCGGCCCTGCTGATACAGATCGAAGAGGCCCTGATTGCTATAGCGGACGAAGAACTCGTCCTCGACTTTCAGCTTCAGCAGCCGATCGGTGGTGCCGGGCTTCAGGAAGTAGTGATACAGGTCGGCCTCCGCCGGCGTCATGCCGATGCCGAGCGCGATGCGCTGCTCCTCGGTGGTGTTGGGCATCGCCGCATGAATCGTGCGGTTGTTGAACGCGAGCGCGTCGCCCGCGCGAACGCTTTCATAGGTGAGGTACTCGAACAACAGCGGCTCGTGGCCCTGGGTCGCCGTCTTGATGGCGGGGGACGGGGAGCCGATGACGTGGTCGAAGAACTTCGGGCTGCCCTTGACGAAGCCGAGCGTCCCGCCGGTGATGCTCACGTCCTTCAGCGTGATCCACACCGTCAACGAGCAGAGCTCCTGCATGCGCTGGTTGTCGACGAAGGTCCAGTCCTGATGCGGGAAGGTGAAGGACCGGGGATTGGGCACCTTGACGAGATAGCTGCCCAGATGCGGCTTGCAGTCGATGAAGAACTCATTCAGCCGCGGCAGCGTCACGCGCCGGATCTCGTCCATCGTCTGCCGCTTGAAGGCGATGTCGTCGCGGTCGTGCAGGCTGACCCACATGCCGTAGACCGAGTTCTTCACGTCGCCGCCGGTGTGGCGCATGTAGTACTGCGTCAGTTCCTCGATCTCGTGCCGCCCGAGGAGCGGCAGCCGGACGAAGCCGTCGGCTTCGAAGCGTTCCTGCAGGACTGGGTCTTTGAGAATCCGGTTCACGTAAGCCTCCTCGGTTCGGAATCGAGCGCCGCCCGCAGCGATTCAGCGAGCTTGATCAGCTCGTGTTCGGGCGGCAGGGGAATGTATGGTTTGGTGCCGACGACCGGCAGCGTGCGCGTCGGCTGCCACAGGTTTTCTTCGGTGAGGTAGGTCTCATCGAGGCTGCAGACCTGCAGGCGATCCGGGTCGCCCTTGTCGTAGCGCATCATCACCGGCTGCGCCTCGCCCGGAATCACGACGAGTTGCACGGCGGGCCGCCAGCGATCCGAGGCGTTGTCGGGCGAGTAGTGGAACAACCGATGGTCGAACAGAATGCCGTGGCCGGCCTTGATCGGCGTCGGGATCATGTACCGCTTCAGGGTCTGGTTGTACTTCGTCAGCGTGTCGGGGACCGACGCCGCGCGATACGACGGCAGCGCGCGGTGGCTGCCCGGCAGCATATAGAAGCAGCCGTTGCGCTCGTCGGTGTCTTCGAGCGGCACCCAGAGATTGAAGCCGACGTACTGATCCTCGTCGACGAAGCTGAAGTCCTGATGGACTTCGATCTCGCCGGCGCCCGGCGGCTTCGCCATGAAGTTGCAGAGCAGGATGCGGTGATCCACCATGAGGCGGTCGACCTTGTCGCGGAAGATCGCCTTCACCCTGCCGTCGAGCGCTTTCCGCTTCGCGCTGTCCGAATCGAACACCGAGATGTAGTAGCGCAGCTGGCTGAAGGTCGAGTAGGTCTCGTGCGCCTGGCGCACCGTCTCCTCGAACATGCCATTCAGCTCGGCAAGCTCAGCCTGATCGAGGTACGGCGTGATCACGTAGCCGAACTTGTTGAAAAACGCCTGCTGCCCGGGATCGCGAAAGATCGTCCGCTGGTACGCAGGATGCTCGGTCATGACACCCGTTCCGCCGCAAGCGGCGTCTGGAAACGGCCCTTCACATCGCGGATCGACTGGCGGACGCCGTTGCGGAACAGCAGCAGGTGGAGCACGCCGATCGGCCACGTCGCCGGAATCGTTCCGATCATGTAGCCAAGGATCACAAGCGGCAGCCAGTCAGCGTAGAAGTTGTCGGCATAGACGTACAGACCCTCGCGGATTGTAGCCGGAAACGGCTGCTGCAGCACCCTCAGTCGCGCAGTCGCCAGCACGATGTACGCAACCGACGCCAGCGGAAACCATGGCACTTCCCGCGACAGCACGATGGCGAAGGCGATGAATGCAACGATCTCCAGCGGTACGAAGATGACTCTCAATAAGGATTCGAGGCGCTTCGGCCCAATCGCCACCGCCATCGTCTCGGTGCCGGCGTTCACGTCCCGCTCGTAGTCCTGCAGCTGATGGAGCACGATGTTCCGCATTCCCAGCGCGAACTGCCAGACGCCCAGCACGCCCGCGAAGAGGGCTCGCTGCTGATAGGGTTCCGATGCCATCTGGGCAAACGTCAGCAGGGCCAGCACAGCGGGCAGCGCGTGTGCGTAGGCAGCGTCCGTCATGACGCCCAGCACGCCGCGCTCCTTCAGGCGAAACGGCGGGACGCAGTAGACGACGAAGAGCGCAAGCTCGACCGCAAGCAACACACCCGTCGTCCGCGTGAACGGCAGATACAGCCAGGGTCCCAGCGCCGCCGTCAAGAACAGGCCGAGCAGCATTACCCGCTCGGGCCAGCTCAGCGCGGCCACGGCGTTGTCTTTCCCCGCGAGGCGATCCTGCTCGGCGTCGGTCAGGTCGTTTAGAAAATACGCCACGCCGGCAATGCCGGCGATGGTGCAGAACGAGGCGAGCACACCGGCGAGCGCCCGATCCCACGGGACGCGCCCGGCCGCGATCGCGAAATAGGGAAAGGCGATGAGGAGCGGCGCCTTGTAGTTCCAGGGATTCCGCAGACGGAGGCGCCGATAAATCAGGTCGACCGCGCGCTTCATGTCAGGCCGTGTCGGAGAAGTGTACCGGATCGGCGCTAGAATGCGGCAGGCTTCGGACCGGAGCGACACCATGACATCGCTGTTCAAAGATCGAGCGATACAACACGAGTTCGACTCGAAGGGCTACGTCGTCATTCCTTTCTTGAGCCGATCCGAAGTCGCGGAGGTTTCCTCCGTGTACGCGTCGCTGCAGTTCGAGAGCGCCGTGCCCAAACTGTCGTCGGTCATCACCGAGCGGCCGGTGCTCGCGAGACGGATCCGCGAGGAGTTCAACCGCATCGCCGCGGCGGCGATCGATCGACACTTCGCGCCATGCGATCTCATCCTCGGCAACTTTCTCATCAAGCAGCCCAACCCTGCGGGTGTGACCCCGCCGCACCAGGACTGGACGATGATCGACGAAGCGAGTGTGAGCGCTGGCGTCGCGTGGGTACCTCTGGTGGATGTCGATCTCGAAAACGGCGCCATGGGCGTGCTTCCGGGGAGCCGCCGGTTGTTCTCCGACGTGTGCTGCGCGCCGTCGGCGTTCGCCTACCGCTTGCTCCCATACGCGGCGTACGCGATGGACCTCTTGCCGTATCTGGACTTCCGCGTCTTGAAGGCCGGAGAAGCGCTCGTTTTCGGGGCGGGCGGCGTCCACGGATCGCTGCCGAACAAGACTCCGGACCCGAGAATCGTGGCCACGTTTTCCCTGGCGCCGCGCGGCACCCGATTCAGGCTGCCCTACCTGCTTCCCAACAGCGATCTGTCGAAATTCGAGATGTTCGAGTTCGGGGTGAACGATTTCGTCGAATACGACAACAGCCGCCTCACGAACTTGTTCGAGCAGGGAGCCAGGCCCGATCTCAAAAGCCTGGGCGTCTTCGACTTTCGGCCCACGCGCATCAGCGCTGCCGAGGCGATTCACTGGATCGAGGATGCCGGCTGCCGCAAGAGGGCCGACTTGCCGTAGTTAGTACGCTGAGCGCTTCTCGAGCCTGAGAACCCGGAACTGCGCTCCGCTCGTCCTGAAGCGCTCGTAACTCGTCGAGCCGGGACAGAGCATGATCTCGGCGAGCGAGGGCCGGTCCATGCCGTCAAAACGAGCATCCTCGAGCAGCGCGCGCTTCGCTGCCGCTTGAGCGGCCATCGCCTGCTGCACGCCCGGAGTCAGATCGTCTTCACTGATGAGGGCGAAGCCCGTGCCGGCGAGCGTCTCGCGCACGGTCCTCCAAGCCTCGGTCGTCGGACGCAGATCCGACAGGAGGAACGTGCCGCCGGCCACCAGCACACGGTGGACCTCCCGCGCGAAATCGACGAACGATTTGTAGTTATGTGAAGACTCCACGTTGATCACCACGTCGAACGTGGCACTCACCAGTGGCAGCGCGGTGGCGTTGCCAATTACGAACGTCTGACCGCCGGCGGCGTGCGCCCGGCAGGTCGCGACGTTCGATTCGACGAGATCGAGGCCGACGACCTGCCGCGGCTCGAAGTAGTTCGCGACGTAGGCGCAGCCGCCGCCCCAGCCACATCCAATCTCGAGAATCGCCCGGTCGGCCAACGTCGTGTCGCCGATCACCTGGTCGTAAATCTGGATGTACGGGCGAGCGGGCTCATCCTCTTCTCGCAGCGAGAAAGGTCTGGCACGCGCCGGGCCTTCGTAGCCGAGGTTGAGGAATGTTTGCCCGGCATCGAAGACACTCCGCGCCACGCGGTAGAAAAGCTGTGTCCAGAGGTCGCGCCCCGCCGTCGGGTCCGTGGTCAGCCGAGACGCGCCCGGGACATCCAGCTCAGTGAGCCTCCGAAACGTGTGTTCGAACGCCATCGGCGGCTGAGGCCGGCTCGCCGGACATCGAGCATTGACGAAGGTTGCCGTCTGCTCCCAGCGATTCCCGGTTCCTGACGGAACGCTGACGATCGCCTCCGACAGGAACACGCGCAGCTGCTGCCAATCGAGCGCCCCGGACACGGTGGCCAGCAGCGGGTCGTTCGCCGATCGCGTCACAGATCCTCGGGCCGGGTCTGCAGCACCTTCAGGTGATACAGGTTCTGCAGGAAGTAGCGGCTGTTGCCCATGCGGAAGTCGTGCACCGGCTTGATGCACTTCACTTCGAAGAAATCGACCGGAAAGATGTAGTCCTTCCAGTTCTCGATGCGCCCGATGCCCGTCAGCTCCTGAAAGTCGTTCGAGATCGTGAGGTTCTCGAAGTCCTCGAGCGGCAGGTCGATCGTCTTCATGAACGAGATGATGAAGTTCCGCCGTCGAACGGTTTCGAGAAACCGGTAGAGGTCGGCGATGTTGTAGTGGTAGGCGTTGTTGATCTTCAGGATTTCCGCATCGATCTTCGGGCCGTGCGCCGGGATCGCCGGTTCCTTTTTGAAGAGATCCTTGATGTAGAGCGTTCCGCCCGGCTTCAGCACGTTCCACGCCGCATCGATCGCCCGCGCCTTGTCGTCGGAATGGCCGAACGACTCGAGAAAATAGACGACGTCGAATGTCTCGGAGGGGTAGATCGTGTCCGCCTGCTGGTAGTCGCCGTGGCGGACGGTGATCTGTCCACCCATGCCGGCCGCGTCGACGCGCCGCTGCGCTTCGTCCGCCTGCTTACGCGACACGGTCAAGGCGTCAACCGTGACGCCGGCCTGGCGGCCGAAATAGATCGCCGGCCCGCAGACGCCGCAGCCGGCGTCGAGCACCCGTTGGCCGCTCGACAGGCCGATGCTGGCGATCTGATAGTCGAGCAGCTTGGTCACATCCCGCGTGCGGAACGCCTGGATCACCTCGCCGTACACCTGCAGGAACTGATCGTGAGTCTCGTCGTAGAACCGGCCGACCCGGTCCGGTGGGCTTGGACTCCATGCTGTTGCAGTCATCGATTGGTGTTCTCCACCCAGGTTCGATAGTCGTCCGTCACCTGCAGGAACCCGCCGGCGACGAGATCGTCGACGCCGCGGAGCTCCCGCGCGGTCGTCGTTTTGAGCATCAGGTCCGGTTCGCGGTCGAGCGCGCGCTGGTAGTGGCGATATTCCCACGAATCCTGGGCGTACGTCCCGTCGCGCACCGCCGCGTCGACCTTCGACCGAAAGCCCGGCACGAACTTGTAGTGATACAGGACGCCGGTGATGTCCGCCACCGAGGCGAAATCGACGAAGTGCTGGTGCACGAGCCGCGTCCGGCCGTCGCGGCGCATCAGCGGATGTTTGATGAGATACACGTCACGCAGATCGAACGCCTGTGCCCTGATGCCGCCGACGTACCGTTTGATCTCGGGGTTGGCGACAACATTGTTGGCCACCCACCGCTCGCCCC
>Ga0066388_100001947_pt1 | contig 12204 bp, 8 predicted proteins | sample PanSoiMetaGPlot6_FD_64539 | JGI IMG/M metagenome (GOLD analysis project Ga0066388, IMG submission 64539) | Tropical forest soil microbial communities from Panama analyzed to predict greenhouse gas emissions - Panama Soil - Plot 6 (Hybrid Assembly) | ecosystem: Environmental > Terrestrial > Soil... | reverse complement strand
ATGATGGAGAAGAAAGGCGATGAGAAAGATGCAAAAGGCGGAACTCCTTCCCAAACCCCCTTCGGAGAAGATTCGAGCGCGGTGGATCAAGATTGGGAGGAAAACGGCCCCCCCACCCCCGTCCGCTCCTCCCGGGCAACGCAGGAGCTGCTGAATCAAGCCGGCGCCACAATGCCTCCACCCCCTGAGGAAGCGCCGGCTCAGGACGTTCTCCGCTCGTTCATGTTGGAGTCCAAAAACGAAATCACGGCCATCGAAGAAGCGACGATGGATTACTTAAATTTTTGCAAGACGTCGGAAGCGGGAAAGGAAGAGCTTTACAAGGGACTCGTCGAACTGAGGGAACTGATCAAGACTGTGAAGGACCGCAAGGACAAGGCTCAATACCTTTATTCCTATTCGAAATTGATCGAGCACTTGGGTCCCGGAGATCCCAATTTCTGGACGGAGATCGATGAGGTGGGCCAACTCCTCCAAAGCCCCGATTTGAGTTCCCGCGCAAAGGACGTCTTCACCTCCATTTTCGTCAATCTCGCGGAATCCCTTTGGAAAGAGCTCCCCGCCGTCGCCCTCGAGCTGAAAAAAACCTTCGACCTTTTGCGGACTATCTATCAAAACGACAGCATTTCTCCGGACCTTCGGGGACGGGCCATGACCATCTTTGCGGAATTCGACTCCTTCGTCGAGAAGTAGAACGAAGGCAGGCCCTTGATTCTCCTGCAACTTTTTCTCGAAACAGCCGATAGCCTTTAGAACCGCATCTCGCGGGGGGTGAAGGGCACACATGTCGGCAACAAACGCCATCCAGCCAACATCGGCACGTTTTCCTGTCCAAAGGAATCTTTTGGAGCGCTCGGGCCGTTCTGCGCCCGGGACCCTGCATCCCCTCCAATCGCAGGTCGACAGCCTCGTGGGCCACTTTATTGAAGGAGCCACCGATTGGCGCCTCCTTGCTTCTTTCACGGTAGGAGGTGTCGCCTATCGGATGGGGAAGATCGGCGCGATGGGATGGGGCGGCAACGCGGTGAAGGCCCTCTCCGTTGGTGCCGGCCTGATGGCCGAGCTCTCGGCATTTGAATTGGCACACCGCGGATTAACGTCGTTGACTGTAGGGGCGCGGTTTCCGCGCCCGCAATTTGTTTCCAACGGGACGGGCGGGGAAACCCCGCCCCTACACCCGGAAAATACCAATTTGTGGAGATGGTCCGGCCCCGGCGGCCTCCGCCAAGGTCTTCTCCAATCCCTCGTAACATTCGGAACCCTCAAAGGCGCGGGGCACTTGACCCTCGGCCAAAACCTGATCGCCCAACACCTCTTTCAAGATACGGCCATGGTCTTGGCCCATCACGCCACGGCCGCCTTCAAGATCACGCCGCCTCCGAGGGGATCATTGGCCGAGCAGCTCATGGAGGCGGAGGGGGCGAATCTTCAGATGGGGGCGGGAATGGCCTTGGCCCATCGCTTCGCGCCGGGGGTTGCGGCCTTGGAACGCGGGCTCCAATTATCCCTGCCCATTACGGACGTAGGGGCGCGGTCTCCGCGCCCGCAATTGGGGGGGCGTGAAACGGGCGAGGAAACCTCGCCCCTACAAATGCAAAACGGATTACAACCCGCCTTCGCCCTGGCCGCTCCGACCAAGCTTGAAATGAAGGCGGAAGAAAGACCCCTTCCTCCCATCCTTTCGGTGGCCTCGGGGAACGAAAGTGTCCCCATCGTCCTGGGAGGAAAAGAGATCCTCTCCGACTTCCTTCACGGGCTCGTCGAAAAAGATCTTGGGACACCCGTTCCCAAGGGTACGCCCATTCACGAAATGTGGATCGACGCCCTGAAGGCCTCGCAAATCATCCACGAGGAAAGCAAGGTCGAACCCTTGGAAGCCCTTCGCCGCGACTTTGAGACGGTGGCCCGGTCGACGCCCGAAAGCGATTTCGGAAACTACCGGGACGCCATGGAAAACCTGATCTTCGCGGCCCGCCACTGGGCACTCTATCAAAAATACGGCCGTGAGACCCTCTTCGTGAAAAGCGTCATGGGCTTGTACAACCCCATGTTTCAGCCTCTCTGGTACACTGGAAAACAATATTGGTACGGAGCCAAGACCGGCGACAGCCCGCCCCTGCCAACCGACTATACCCCCCAGGCCGAGGCCTGGATGAAGCGGCTCGAGGAACAACTGGCCGTCGCCACCCAAGAAATGCCCCGATTGAAAACGCGCGAGGAGTTTCTCGCCCACCGCGCCGACGAAAATCTCATTAATCGGGTTTGGACCTACCAGCTGCTTCATTTCATCGAGACGGTGGGCGGACGGGCCCAGGTGAAAAACGCCGAATGCCTGGTCGAATCCTTCAACCCCAACGCCCTGCCCTTGGATTCCGAGGTCTTGACGAAGGCCCTTGAAAGCTTAAGGCATGATCGCCTAGGCCCCGAGGCGGAGCAGGTGATCGAATGGGAGATTCCTTACTATGAAGTGTTGTTCGGAGAGGAGAACTCTTCGTTTCTCAAGGCCCCCTTGTCCAGCCTGATCCGGGATATCCAGCTAAATTTGGAAACCACGGTTCGCCTGGCGGACGTCCGCGCGGACCAAAACCTAAAGCTTCGAATCGTAAGCCCAAGCCTCCTGCAGCGGCTCCTTGAAACGGTCCACGGTGAGAAGGCGCCCCTTCTCTACTATGTGGCGGGGGAGATCCCGCGGGATGAGATGATCCGCCTCCGTGAAGCGGGTGTCTCCGCGGTCGGGATCGCCCGAGACCCTTTGATCTTGAACGATGTGCAGGCTTGGGCCCCGCCGTGGGGATTTTTCCTTCACGACATCTTTCACGCCCATTCCATGGCTCCTTACCCTCCTGCCCTTCGGGCCTTCGCCTCCGCGTTGTACCGTCATGTGACGGGAGGCGGCCTTCCCTATTCCGACCTTCGGGAGGAACACTTAAGAAGGGTGGTCGACCTGGAGCCGAGGCCACAAAAATATTTAAGCTTCACCTTGGAACATCTCCACGACATCAAATGGCTCGCCGATTTGAATTGGCGCCGAAAATTTCAAGGCCTTGAAGAACGCATCCGTTTCGTAAAGGACTATCAAAACTCCTTAGTGTTTTTCCTTCCTCTCGAAGGGGAACAAACCCTCCTTAAGACCCAATTCCGCGCGGAGCTTGCTTCAGTCGAGCGTAAACTGGAACGGACCCGCAAGCTCGACCGCATGCTCAAACTCTTTAGCCTTAGAGCACGAAAACCCACCCCTTAATTGGCTAAAAATTTAGCCTGGTTTTTTAGCAACCTCTCCATCATTATTCCGATCCATTTCTAATGGGAAATCCGCTCAAAAGGCCGGTCTCCCTCAGTCAATTAAGGGCACACACTCATGGGAGAGTCTTTATTATCCAGGGTTCCCTCCTCCCCCTGTTTGTATTCGGGAACCTCCCCGCTTCAGAATCAGGTGGACCAGCTGGTGGGCGGCTTTATCCAGCAGGCGACCGATTGGCGATCTCTGGCCGCCATGACGGCGGGGGGAATGGCCTACCGGATGGGAAGGATCGGGGTGATGGGCCTAGGCGGCGGCAACCTCATGCGGGCCGTCTCCGTCGGCGCCGGCCTGACCGCCGAGGTCTCGGCCTTTGAGATGGCGCATCGTGGATTGACTTCGCTCTCCGTCCCGCCTGATCAGCAAAATTTATGGAGATGGTCCGGTCCCGGAGGTCTTCGCCAGGGTCTTGCCCAGTCTTTCATCACCTTCGGGGCCTTGAAAGGCACGAGCCGCCTGGCCCAAGGCCAAAATCTTATCGCCCAACACCTCTTCCAAGACACCGCCATGGTCTTAGGCCACCAGGCCTCGGGGGCCTTCGGTCTCGGGCCCCGTCCCACGGGGAGTATGGCCGAGCAATTCCTCCACGCGGAGGCGACGAATCTTCAGATCGGTGCAGGAATGGCCCTGGCGCATCGGTTCGCACCGGGGATCACGGTCTTGGAGCGTGGGCTCGATCTGATGACCCCCTCACCCTTAACCCTCTCCCTCGAGGGAGAGGGTGGCCGGAGGTCGGGTGAGGGGGGTCTCACCCGACGTCTTCAACCCGCCCTCGCCGCCGCCGGCAAGGGCCCTCCGATCTTCTTGATGGCCACCTCCCAAGAGCCGGGCGACGGCAAACTGTTTCCGGAAGCCCCCCCGAACCTCCCGACCCAACCGATTCGCGACCGGATTCAACAGTCGGCACCCTTTCAGCCCAATGAAATCGGCGCCCTACTCACGGAGATCTCCAACAACAATGCCATCCCGGTTTCCGAGCGCTACGAACTCCTGATGGAAGCGGCTTTTCATCCCAGCTTCAAAGATTTTAATTCCCTCCTCAAGGCCCTGGAAAAACTCTCCCGGAATGGGGCGGGAAGTGCGGATCTGGAAGCGCTTTTGGAGATCGCGGCCAGAACTGGACAAGCTCCGCCTGCCGAGGAGAAGAAGCCGACATTCAAAGAGAGCTTCCGCCGCAGGCCCTTGTATTACACAGTGGTCTCCTATCTTTTGCAGGCAAAGGAGCCCCCTCCGAATTCGGCGAAACCTCTTCAAGAAAGCCCATTCTCCGAATTTTCCTCGACGGAGAAGGCGAATGCCGCACTTCTCGCCCTCTCCATCGGGGCTTTGGCCGCCCATCCCGAGTTCAACGATCCCCAACACTTTCACAAAGCGTTGGATATGCTTCGCCGCTCGGGCGCCGACCCGTTCTCGATCGGTTTTGCCCTTCGTGAATTTGTGAAAAGCCCCCACCTCTCCGATGACACTTCTTTCGCCAAAATTCTAAAGATCCTGCCCTTGACCTTGGTGGAAAACAGGGCCTTCAGCATTCACACCCAAGAAGTCTTGGATCGTCTCCTCGAGCATCCCCACTTCAACGCCGGGGAGCAATTGGAAAACTACTTGGCGGCCATTCAAGAGATCACCGATTCGCCGAATTTCCGGGTGAGTTATTATCCTCTGATCTCCAAACATCCGAGGTTCAAAGAAAGCGAGTCGTATGTCATCCTCCTCTCCTCGATTTTTCAGGAGAAGGCGAATCGGGATGTGGCCTTGAAAGCGGCCGCGGCGGCCTTCGAGCAGAAGACCTTTCTGGAATTTTCCCTGGCCCTCGACATCATTCAAAAGCAGCGGGCGAAAAGTGAAACAAAAATTTCCGCCCTGGCCGCCCTGGCGAACAATCCGAATGTGGGCGGCGAATATCTCCTAAAAATTGTCGAGGATATTCGTGATGAATCCAAGAGTCCCCTTAAATTGAGAGTCAATACCTTAAGACAAATTTTGGAAAATCGGTGGATCTACGACCATGCCGTCTTAGAAGAGATGGCGGAGGAGTTTCTTTCCTTTCTCGTACGGCCCAGAAAAACCTTGCCCAACCCCACGGAAATCGATGAGGATTTAAAAGTGGTCTCTGAGCCTTTAGAAAGAATCGCCGCCAATCTGGCCCTCCCTCCCTCGTCCTTCGAACAAATCAAGAATATCATCTCACAACTGACCTACATGACCACCATCGACCGGATGAGCCTCATCCTGAAGCTCCAATCGGTCTTCGACAAGAAGCGTCAGTACTCAAACTGATCCTTTCCCGCCTCCAGCGATTTTACTCTTTTCCCGTTTCACAATTTCATACCGTCCCGCAAACTCAATACCGTCCTATATTTCCTGGTGCCACCCCCGAACCCAAAAAAACTGTGAAACAGAAAGGTCAATCTCCCCTTTATTTTTTAGGCATTTAGGAAGCTTCATCCCCAGGCCGTGACTTGGATAAAAAATTCGCCCGCGTTAACACAACAGAAGCGATTTCGCGGGGCGGCTCGTTGTGAAAAAAATTATTCACAACTGTGGACGAAAAAGATCAAAAAATTTTTATCGAGGAATTTCAGCACCTTAAAATTTAGCTATTTTTTGTGGATTGTCGATTTCCCAATTTCAGTGTTTAAACGGTCTCACGTTGCGAGGGGAAAGAAGAAAAAAACCCCCAAAGAAAAATCAGGTAGGACGAACCGATCTTTTAAAATAAAAAATTTAAGCCTGTCGTTTGGAGAGTCCCTGAACGACGACTTTTTCGGCGTTAGTAAAGGGTAGCGATTCACCTGTATCTGCCCGAGGGCTTCTCGCGAGAGGAGCTCAGGGTGGAGGGTCCGGAACCAAGGTGGACGAAACCGTTGAACGGAAAAGCCGCAAGCGGGGAAAAAGGCCAAAATGGGCGAAGGTCTTCGAAAGGAGACCTTCTATTGATCCCCCCAAAAAACTCTAAAGACCCGACGAGAGACATTCTTCGTGAAGGTCTTGAGTTAAGGTCAAAAGAGGAGGGGCCTGGAAGCGGGCCCTTCAAGGAGGGAGAGAGAAACCCATAAAGGCCCTTGGAAATCTCAAAAGAGGACAGATCACCAAAGGCCCATATCCAAGGGGCCAAAAGTGGTCGATTCTCATAGCCGGAACAAATCCCTGGAACGGAGGCGGCCAGGTTAGACTTGGGCATCCACCCAAGCCGCCCGGAGAAACCAACCGCAAGAGGGAATGAGGCCCCGACAAGGGGTACTGCCAGCCATGAGGGTTTGAATACTCTAGAGAGGCGAGATACTCTTCCAAACGACGGACTTAAACACAAAAGAGCCCGGAATATGAAGGGGGAATGAACCCCGCCGTATCCGGGTTTTTGTGTTTTTAAGCCATGATTATTTTGGAAGGCGTTCCGCCAAGAAAAAAGTCTCCGTATTTTCCCGGCCCGGAATCGTCGCCGTCACCGCCTCCCGTTCTAAAATCTTAAAACCCCCTTTTAAACCCTCCTCCACCACCCGATTGGGTGTGGAGAACGGCGGCCCATTTTTTCCTGCCGGCGTTTGGTTCCAAATCAGGGCCAAATAATTTCCGCCCGGAAGAAGCACCTTCTGAAGCGACCGAAAATAGTCTCCGTACCGTGCGGGGTCGATGGCGCAAAGGAGGGTATGCTCAAAAACCGTCTCGGCCTTAAGGTCGGGGGGAGGATGAAAAAAATCCAAAAGGGCGTACTCAACCCGGGAATCGGGATAATATTTTTGAAAACTTTTTTTCGCCGCTTCGGAAAAATCGAGGGCGACGACCCGCTTGGCCCCCGACCGGGAGAAAAGCTCCGCATCGTGTCCGGGCCCCGCCCCGATCACGAGGACGTCCTTTCCCCGAATCGTTTCGGGATGGCGGCGAAGCACCTCTTCGAGGTAGGGATGAGGCCTTTGGTTATCCCATCCTGTCTCCCCCCTCCGGTAACGGCCGGACCAATACTCGGGAAGAGAGAAGGGATTTTCAGATCCATCTTTTTTCATGGCGCGCCCCATTTTATCATTTCGTAAGTTCATCTGGACGGGGTTAGGATTGTGTCTCGCCCTTTTTGTCTCTCAGGCAGTCACGATCTACCGCTTCTCGATGAAAAACGAAACGATTCCTGTCTCCGATTACGCGATCGTGCTCGGTGCCGCTTCTTACGGCGGGACACCCTCCCCCGCTTTTCAGCGAAGAATCGAAAAAGCCATCGACCTTTACCGGGAGAAAAAGATCGCCAAAATTATTTTCACGGGAAAACCGGGCGACCCGCCCCAAGCCCTGGTGGCCCGGCGCTTCGCCATGAATCGCGGGGTTCCCGACGACGCGATTTTGGTCGAGACCCGCTCGACCACCACCTTCGAAAACTTGAAATTCGCCCGGGAGACCATCCCCTCCTTCCAAAACTCAACGGCCCTCATCGTCTCCGAACCCCTTCACTTGAAGCGCGCGATGCTCATGGCCAAAGATTTAGGATGGAAGGCCTCCCCGGCCCCTCTCTCCGAGACCGTCTACAAAAGCCCTTGGCAAAAAACCCGACTTCTCACCCGGGAGACCTTGGCCTTTCTAAAATACCGACTGATCCGTCTATTTTCCTAGTGTCGTTGAATTGCGACAAATACAAAAATGCGTCAGCGGAAGAGGCCCGATTGATCCGCCTGAGGCGGAGCTGGGAGTGGCCGCCGAGGGCAATGCAGTATGACGACATTTATTGCATTTGTCAGCTTGCCAAGGCGACCCGTTGGTCTTCTTTCTTGGCCTTATAGAGGGCCTCGTCCAGCCGCCTGAACATCTCCTGCTGGTCTTTGAAGCCCCGGTGGTATTCGATGATCCCGATGCTGAAGTCGACCTTGAAGCTCTTTCGGTCGGGGGCCTTGAAAGACAGCTTCGAGATCTCGTCGCGCAGGCGCTTGGCCAGATTCATGGCGAAGTCGCCCTTGGTGGAGGGAAGCAAGAGGAGAAACTCGTCTCCTCCATAGCGGAAAATAAAATCGGTCTTTCGGATATTGTTGAGGAGGGTGCGCACCGTCGTCTGCAGAACCAGGTCCCCCAAAACATGACCGTAGCGGTCGTTGATGTGCTTGAAGTCGTTCAAATCGATCATCATGAGGGAGAAGAGCTCTCCGTGGCGCTCCGCCCGTTCCCAAAATTCATAGAAGCGTGCGTTGAAATGGCGTCGGTTGTAGCAACGGGTCAAAGGATCGGTGATGGCGCGGTAGAATTCCTCTTCCGCCATCTCTTCGGCCTTGAGCTTATCCTTCTTATATCGGCGCTCTGAATCGACGAGGCTGCCTAAGATGCCACCCACAAGGAAGAAAAGAACGATCTGGAGGATTCGGTGCAGATGATCCGGATCGGAAGGATCCCATTTCCGGTAGAGATCGATCGAGTGGATCGCCGCACAGATCGCCGCCGCGGGGATCCCCCCCTTCAAACCCCACCAAAAGGCCGCCAGGATGATAGGGAGATAGAAAAATTTCGGGAAGATGGTTTGAAGCTGGACCATATCGGGAAAGTAATATTGGCAGGCGAAGTGCAAGGCCGCGATGAGGAGGATCAGACCCCCGACGATCGTCACCAAGGTCTCTTTTCTTAACGAGTGCATCCTTGAAAAAAAGCCCTTCTTGAAGAATTATGCACCCCCTCCGGGGGAAAGGTAAAGGGCCCCCTCCCCGAAATCAGGAGGAAACTTTCGCCTCCGGCTGCCGAAAAAGGGGGTAACCGGTGAGGTATGGAGGCACGCCATGTCCGATATCCGGCTCGATTCCGTTCTCATCCACGACTTAAACCAGAACGATCTTTTCGATGTGGGGGATACGGTCGACGACCCGGCCGGACGGCCCTTACCACCCCAAGAACAAAGCCTAAGACTCTCAAGCACCCTGAAAAATTTAGGAGCGAGCTCCTGGAAAAACCTCTGGCTCTCCGAGGCCGCCGCCTACCTTGATAATTTCAAGGCCGCCGAACAGGCCTCCCTAAACGGAGATGCCGAAGAAACCCGCGCGGCCTTGAATCTCGCGCAGGAGGCCCAGAAAAACCTGCCCATTCCCTTCCAGCAAGGCCGCGCCGACATGCTCATGATGCAGGCCTTGACCAAACAAATCCCTCTGGCCTTTCAAGAGGCCGACAAGATCGCCCAGGCCGGCGGCGAGATCAACGACGTAAAAGACTTTTTAGACTCGGCCGAGGCGGCGGTGAATGAGTTGAACCAAGTCTATGGAACCGGGCTGGTCTTCAATCAACCCCTGGCCGACCAAATTTTATCGACCGCATATACACAAGGTATCCCTAATCTCTATACGCAAGCGGAGCAATTGGCCAAAAAAGGTGACATGACGATGGTGCGCATCGAGCTCTCCCGCCTTCAGATCTTCACCCAGGAGGCCAACCAGCGCTTCAACCTCGCCCTTCAGTTCGACCAGGCGAGGGCCGACCAGGCCATGATGGATGCCTACATCAACGGGATTCCCCTCCTCTATCCCCAGGCGGAGGCCTTGGCCCTGAGGGGTCAGACGCGAAGGGTCCGCGGGGCGCTCGCGGCCATTCAGCGCCACATCTCAGAGGCGAACAATAATTTTGGTATGTCCTTCGTTTACGACGCCGGACGGGCCGATCACATCTTGGAACAGGGACTTTTTTACGGAGTGCAGGACAATTACAAGGTGGCCTTAAGCTTCGCCAAAAGACGAAACATAACCCAGGCGAAATACTGGCTGAAGCAGGCCAACGATTACGTCAATGAATACAATCAAAACCACGCGGTGAATAAAGGCCTTCCTTTCCTGGTGTTCGATCAAGCGCGAGCCAATTTGATCGAGGCCTGCGCCAAGGGAGCGGGGCCCTGCATCTGATTCACCCGTTGGGCTCTCGCAGAGGGCGAATATCCCCGTGCCGGGCATAAGCAAGGTTCGCCCCAACGGAAATCTCATTGACCCCGCCCCCGCCTCTTTGACATCTTCATGGAAACATCAAGGAGGGTGCCCATGCGATCTTTAAGCCTTTTTGCGTTTCTCCTCGCGGTCCTTCTCCCCTTTAGACCGGCTGCGGGAGCCGGCGAGACACTGCCGGCCCCCCAAACATCCGCCGATTTCGAAATGATCAAAGCTTTAGCGGGTGTGTGGAACGGAACCACGGATGCCCACGGAAAAAAAGAAAGCGCGCGCGTCGCCTACAAGGTGACCTCCGCCGGGACAGCGGTGGAAGAGACCCTCTTTCCCGGAACCCCCCACGAAATGGTCAGTGTCTATTTCTTGGACGGCAAAACCCTCATGATGACCCACTACTGCGCCCTGGGCAACCAGCCCCGAATGAAGGTGACCGCCTTCGAGCCCAACAAAAAAATTAAATTCGAGATGGTCGACGCGACGGGGATGAAAAGCCCTGAAGATCCCCACATGGGCCAGCTGACCGTGACCATGAAGGATAAGGACCACCTGACTCAGGAGTGGGTCCACATGATGCCCGGCGGGAAAAAAGAGTCAGCGACCTTTGTCTATGAGAGGGAGAAGTAAGCTCGCCGGTTCAGTGGCTCAAATCGTCCAGCCTTTCCGCGTCGGGGTCTTCCCCCGGCCGATCCTCGGCGGGGGAGGCCTTTTCTTCGGGGTTTTCTTGCGGCTGGGGGGTCGGAGTCACATGGGCGTCTAGGGACGAAACCCTGGCCGGTTCGGCCGCGTTGCCCTGATGAAAGCCCGCGAAGGCCTGGCCCTCGGGGCCCATGATTTTTTCTTCATGATGGATCTCATGGGCAATACTTAAGGTTCTTCGCGCCCCATGGGAAGCACGATGGGATTTTTTCTTTTTCGGCGATTTTTTCGCCTTTTTTCCTTTGACCTTCTTCTTAAGCTTTTTCTTCTTAAGCTTTGGTTTTTTAGTCGAAATTCTTTTTAATGCCTTTTTCTTTTTGAGAGCGCTTTTCCTCTTGGCCTTCTTCAGTTTTTTGGCCTTCTTTTTCGCCTGCTTACGGGCCGCTTTTTTTCGCTTTTTCTTTCCCATGGGGCTCCCCCTTCCGTTTGTGATCCTTGAGAACCGGACGAATTATTCTGATTCTAATCCCTAAAAAGGCCAAGCAAAATTTGCTAAGATCTGTCTAGACTCGGAGGGTCGAAATGATGAACCGGAGACAGTTTCTTCACGACCTGTCAGCCTTGGGACTCGCGGCCTTTTTTCTTCCGTCTTGCGGAGGTTCGGGTTTGAACGCTTCGGCGACGGATCCCTCTAACCCCACGGAACCCACGCTGCAACCCTGCACACCCTCCGGACCTCCTCAAGAAATCCCAGCGATTCTCCCCGACCGAAAATATTGGGTCGAGGTGCTGAACCGGATCGTTCGCCCCCTGTTCGCCAATTTGGCGGCCCGTCAGCTTCATGCCAGCATGCCTGTTGAGACGGCGCCGGGACAAGGAGGTCGAATCCTTTACACCCACTTGGAGGCCTTCGGCCGTTCCTTGGCCGGCATCGCACCCTGGCTTAAGACCGCGCTACCCCCGGGGGATGAGGAAACCTTAAGACAAGAGTATATAGGCCTGGTCCAAGAAGGGATGGATGCGGCGACCGATCCTGACTCCCCGGACTTCCTCAACTTCAGCCAGGGGGCCCAACCCTTGGTCGATTCGGCCTATGTGGGCCACGCCATTCTCCGGGCCCCCGAAGTGCTTTGGAATCCCCTGGAAGACCGGGTGAAACAAAATTTAATCGCCGCCCTGAAAGCGACCCGTGCGATCACGCCCGCCTTCAACAATTGGGTCTTGTTCAGCGCCATGGTCGAGGCGGCCCTGGCCTCCGTCGGAGAGACCTGGGAGGCGGCCCCCGTGGAGAACGCCCTCGACCGCCATGAAGAGTGGTACAAAGGTGACGGCACCTACGGCGACGGCCCACCTCTTCATTGGGATTATTACAACAGCTTCGTCATT
>Ga0066388_100001946_pt1 | contig 12206 bp, 15 predicted proteins | sample PanSoiMetaGPlot6_FD_64539 | JGI IMG/M metagenome (GOLD analysis project Ga0066388, IMG submission 64539) | Tropical forest soil microbial communities from Panama analyzed to predict greenhouse gas emissions - Panama Soil - Plot 6 (Hybrid Assembly) | ecosystem: Environmental > Terrestrial >... | reverse complement strand
ACGCCGCGAGCGATCTGACAGAGATTGGAAAATGGAACCTTACGTGGTGCTGACAGGGGGCGTCCGGTAATCGGTGAGGGCTTCCTCCTCGCCGCCAACTACCTTGCCTTTGTCCAGCTTGCATCGATCCGGCTTTGGCTGGCCGCGCGTTAATGAGTCCACGCCCTAACGCTCCGCCTTCGCCAGCAGCCGCTTCTCCAAACGCAGGATCAGCGTCGGCATCCCGAACATGATCGCCAGTGCGATGACCGCCAGGACGATCGCGACCGGCGAGGCGATCTCCTCGAAGGCCGCGCCGAAGGAATAGGATCCCCAGGCATAGAACAGCACCCACGCCACCGCCGCCATGGTGCTGGCGAAGGCGAAGTTCGCCTGCGGCATGCGGTTCATGCCGGCCAGCACCGCGACCATGTTGCGCAGAAACGGCAGGAAGCGCGCGGCGAACACGAACCGGCCGCCGTAGCGCTGGAACAGCCATTGCCCGATCTTGATCCGCTCCGGCGTCAGCCCGATGCGCGCGCCGTAGCGCGCCAGCAGCGCCGCGCCGAACCGCCGGCCGATCCAGAAGCCGACGGCGTTACCGAGGATCGCCGCCAGGATCGCGACGGCGATCAGCCACCACAGGTCGATCGCCTGCGTCCGCGCGGCGAAGAACGCGGCCGCGATCAGCGCCGCTTCCGCCGGAACCGGCAGCCCGACGGTCTCGAGCGCGATGAACGTCCCGACCACCCAGACGCCGTAGCTGGCGACGAAATGCGTCAATGTCGGTTCCCGTGCTCGCAGCTCAGCCGCCGCGGGCGGCGGGATTGCGGGCGGACTGGGCCAGCGCGAGCCCGCGTTCGACCAGCTTCGGGCACTTCTGCCGCAGCGTCGTCTGCAGCAGCGCGCGCACCGCGATCGCTTCGGTGATTAGCGTGTCGACCTGCTCGACCCTGCGCGCGGCGATCCGTCGCCAGCGCTCCGGCGGCGGCCGCCCCGGCGAATCCTCCAGCAGCAGTTTGATCTCCTCGATCCGGAAACCCACGAACTTGGCGAAGCGCACGATCGCCAGCCGCTCCAGCACGTTGCCGCCGTAGCGGCGCCGTCCGCTCACCCGCATCGGCCGCGGCAGCAGGCCGACCTTCTCATAGTAGCGGAGCGTAGAGGGCCGCAGCTCGGCGCGCCTGGCCACCTCGCCGATCGTCATGTCGCCCACGAATTTTGCTCCCTTGACTTGAAGTCAGCTTCAAGTGGTAGCGCCTGGTGCACCGCCGGCCGGAGCCGGTCCGGGAACCTAACAGGATTGAACGGAGGCGCCTATGCGGCCGCTGCTGGTTGTCGCGCTGATGCTGTGGGCTGCCGCAGGGCTGGCGCAGGAGGGACCGCCGGCGCCGGTCGCCGTCGTGGCCGAAAACGAGGTCGTGCAGGTCCTGCGCATGTCGATCCCGCCGCATGCCAGGACGCCGATGCACGACGTGACGCCGCGCGTCGTGATCTGGCTGAGCGACGCGCATTTCGTCGATCGCTTCGCCGACGGAACGACGCGCGAGGAGCGGCGCAAGGCTGGCGATGCCGAATGGGTGTCGGGGCGCCGGCATGCCGGAGAAAATCTCTCCGACAAATCCATGGACTTCATCGCCGTGATCGTCAAACCGCCCGGGGCCGGCGCGCCGCGCGGGCCGCACCAGCCATAGGCGGTCCGCTCACAACCGCTATACTGCCGGATCGCAGGCGCGTCCGACTTACGAGGAGGGCCCCATGTACCGGCATATCCTGATTCCGACCGACGGCTCTGAGCTGGCGCACCGGGCGGTCGCGCACGGGCTGGCGCTGGCCAAAGCGGTCGGCGCCAAGGTCACTACGCTCACGGTCGAAGGCTCGTTCAACGTCTATGGCGTGCCGGAGTCGCGCATGGCGCAGATGTCGGCCGCGTTCGACGAGCACGCCGCGCAGGCCAAGGCGCACTCGGCGAAAATATTGCAGCGCGTTGCCGAGGAGGCGAAGGCCCTGGGCGTACCGTGCGAGACGGTCCAGGCGGTTCACGATCATCCCTACGATGCCATCGTCGCCACCGCCAAGAGCAAAGGCTGTGACCTGATCGTGATGGCGTCGCACGGGCGCGGCGGGATCGCGGCGGTCGTGCTCGGCAGCGTCACCACCAAGGTGCTGACCCACACCGCCATTCCGGTTCTGGTCTGCCGCTGAGCGGCGCCGCGGCGCGGCCGGACCCGATGTCCGCGACCATGCCTGGATCTACGCGGACCCGTGCCGCGCGTTTTATTTCAACGGTGGGGGAGCGCCCGCTCCAAGGCGACCACGATCGCCTCCGGCTCGAACGGCTTGGCGATGTGCGCGCAGTGCCGGTAGCTCGGCGGCATGTCCTTGCGGGCAAATCCCGACACGAAGACGAACGGAATGCCGCGCGCCGCCAACTCGTCGGCGATCGCATAGGCGTGCATATCGTTGAGGCGAATATCGAGCACGGCAAGGTCGACGAGCTCGCGTTCGATCGTCTCGATCGCGCTCGCGACCGTCGCGATCGGCCCCACGACCGAGCATCCGGCGTCGCCGAGGGTGGCCTCGATCAGCGAGGCGATCAGCGCCTCGTCCTCGACCACCAGGACGCGGCGGTTACCGTGGCTCACACCGACATCCATACTGCCGCTCCCGCTTACTTGCCGGCAAGAGGTATTCTCATACCAACCCTGAGGCCGCCTTCCTTGAATTCCGCATGGATTTCGCCGCCGAGTCCATGTTTGACCTCGCGTTCGATCAGAGCGAGCCCGAAGCCCCGCCGCTGCGGCTCCTTGGCGGGCGGTCCGCCTTGTTCCAGCCAGTCGATCACCAGGATGGTGCGGTCGCCGCTGCGTTTTTCGACCGACCAAGTGATTTCCAGCGATCCGCTGGCCGCCGATAGAGAACCGTATTTCGCCGCGTTGGTTCCGAGCTCGTGGAAGATCATGCCGAGCGACAGCGCGGTCTTCGGGCTCAATGGAACCTGCGGTCCGTCGATCTTCACGCGGTCGCTGCGATCGGACAGGTAGGGCTCGACCTCCATGCGTACCGTGTCGAGCAGCGAAACCTCGCTCCACTGATCGCGCGAGACCAGCTCGTAGGACCGCGCCATCGCGTATAGCCGGTCGAGAAATCCTTTGCCGAACGCCTCGACGCTCTCGGAGCGCTTCAGCGTCTGGGTGGCAATGCTGATGATCACGGTCAGCATGTTCTTGACGCGGTGATTGAGCTCGGCGACCAGCACGCGCTGCTGCTCCTCGGCCTGCGCCAGATTGGTGACGTCGTTGAACGTCAGCACCGCGCCTTCGACCTTGCCGTTGCCGGTCCAGTAGGGCAGCGCGCGCACGATGTAATGCGCGCCGCCGTCGCGCCGGTTGACGCGCCGCTCGACCGCCTGCCGCGCCCCGAACACCTGCTGGATGTCTTGGGACAGCTCGGCGTAGGCGAGATTGTGGGCGATGTCGGTCAGCGGGCGGCCGCGGTCGGTCGGAATGAGATTGAAGATACGGGTCACCGCCGGCGTGAAGCTGCGCAGGATCAGGTTGCGGTCGAGGAAGATCGTGGCGATTTCCGTGCTCTCGTACAGGTTCCGCAGGTCGGAATTGGCGCGGTCGAGCTCCTCGATCTTCACCGTCAGCTCGTGGTTGACGGTCTGCAGCTCCTCGTTGACCGACTGCAGCTCCTCCTTTGACGTCTCCAGCTCCTCGTTGGTCGACTGCAGCTCCTCGTTGACCGAGACCATCTCCTCGTTGCTGGATTTGAGTTCTTCGATGGCGGTCTCGTACTCCTCCATCATCGACTGCAGGCGCTCGCGCGTCTCCCGCAGCTCGCGTTCGAGCGGCTCCACATTGGCATCCCGCCCTTTGCCCTTGCGGCGCTTGGCCGGCTCCTCCTGCGCCGTCGGCGCGTGCAGCTCGCTGAACACGACGAGATAGAGGGATTCGTTGTCGTCGTCGCGCAGCGGCTCGATCGTGATCCTGACGAACTCGCCGTTTTCGTCCTCGAGCGGGATATTGTCGCGCACGGCCGGACGCCCGGATTCGATGGCCTCGTGCAGCGCGGCCCGCAGCGGCAGCCGCAGGCCCCTGCGCGCCATCGCCATCAGCGCCCGGTTGGGCCGCCCGGGCGGCGGCTCGAGATATTTTCCGGTTCCGGCCGAATAGTTGATGACGTCGCCGTCGCGGGTGACCACGACGTGCGCCGGCACGTAGCGCTCGAACACGCGCGCCTCGATCGACTGCCGCAGCGTCCGGCCGAGCGGAGCCTTGGGCTCGCCGGTGCCAGCCACCGACAGGCCGTGTCGCCGGAAGATCGTCGGCAGGTGCGGCATCGCCGCGCCGTCCTGCCGGCGCTGGAACACCCGGCTTTTCTTGTCGATCGGGGCGAACAGGTCGCCGTGCTGGGTGATGTTCTCGGACGTGCCGAGGAACAAAAAGCCGTTCGGCTTCAGCGCGTAGTGGAACACCGGGATGACGTGGCTCTGCAGCTCGCCGTTGAGATAGATCAGCAGGTTGCGGCAGGAGATCAGATCCATGCGCGAGAATGGCGGATCGCGCACCACGCTGTGCGAGGAGAACACGCACATGTCGCGGATCAGCTTGTTGATGACGTAGCTCGTGCCTTCGGCGGTGAAGAACCGCTCCAGCCGCTCCTTCGATACGCCTTGCAGCAGGGTGTCGGGATAGCGGCCGGTGCGGGCGACCGACAGCGCCGCCTCGTCAATGTCGGTGGCGAACAGCTGGATTTTCGTCCGCGACTTGGCAGCCTCGGTCTGCTCGCGCAGCATGATCGCCAGCGAATAGACTTCTTCGCCGGTGGCACAGCCGGGCACCCAGACGCGGATCGTGTCGGCCGGTCCCTTGTTTTCGAACAATCGCGGCATCACCAGCTTTTCCAGCGCCTCGAACGCCTTGGGATCGCGGAAGAAATTGGTGACGCCGATCAGCAGGTCGCGAAACAGCGTGTTGACCTCGCCGGGGTCGTTGCGCAGATGCTCGGCATAGGCGCTGAGCGAATGGATCTGCCGCACCTGCATGCGACGCTCGACCCGGCGGTAGAAGGTGCGGGTCTTGTAGCCGCCGAAATCGTGCCCGGTCTGGTCGAGCAGGACGGCGCAGATCGTCTTGCGCACCGCCTCGGCCTGGTCGTCCTTGTCGACATCCTTGTCGAGGATGTCGAAGCTGCGCACATAGGCAATCAGTTGCGCCGGAATCTGCTCGACCGGCACCGCCAGGTCGACGAACCCGGAGGCGATCGCGCTCTCCGGCATGCTCGAATGCCGCGGGCCTGAATGATCGGCGCCCTGCGCCAGCGCCAGGCCGCCGTGCTCCTTGATCGCCTTGATGCCGAGCGTGCCGTCGCTGCCGGCGCCGGAGAGCACGATGCCGATGGCATATTCCTGCTGGTCCTCGGCCAGCGCCGCGAAGAACGAATCGATCGGTGTGCGTTCCCGGCCGTCCATGATGCCGCGCACGCGCAGGTGGCCTTTTTCAATGTCCAGCACCGCGTCGGCCGGCGCCACGTAGATATGGTCGCGCTGGACGGTCTGATCGTCCTCCGCGATCAGCACCGGCATGCGGGTGTCGCGCGCCAGAATCTCGGGCAGCATGCTCTCGCGCTTCGGCGCGAGATGGGTGATGACGACGAAGGCCATCCCGGGGTGGGGCGGCATCGCCTTGAACAGGCCCTCGAGCGCCTCCACTCCGCCTGCGGAAGCGCCGACGCCGACGATGGGAAAAGGCGCATCCATTTGCTCTCGGGGGGTCTGAAGAACGAGCCTCGCCCGGCGTCGCCCACGATTTTCAGGCTACGCTCGGCAGTGCGGAAATCATAGGGGAATCTTGGCGATCAGCGCGGCTTCGAGGATGGTTCGCTGTCCGACAGCAGCTGCCGCGACTGCTCGATCGTATCGCGCGCCGACTGGATCTCCTCTTGCAGCCGCGACAGCTCGCGGCGGGTATGCGCGATCAATTCTCTGGTCTTCATCATGAGGTCTTTATGTTCGCTATCCATCGGGCCGGACCTCGCTTGTCGGCGCTTCGACCGGGATTTGTTCCACCACAAGGAACACGCCACGGCCGCGGAAAATCATCTTGCCTGCAAACTCTTCCGTCCACTGGACATGCTCGATTTGCATGGATCGAGCGCAGCACGCGCGTTGCAATCTGTCAGCGGTCTCGCCCGCGGCGCTGGATCCCGGCTCCGCTCCGCCGCCGCTTCCGGCGGGTGCTCGCGTGTCCCGGGCGAGTGGGGCACGGCCGGCGTCAGTGCAGATTCTTGCTCGTCGTCAGCGCGACCTGCAGGCGGTTGGTCGCCTCGACCTGGCTGGCGAATTCGGCGGTGGTCATGAGGCACTGCTTGTTCGCGAGCGCGATCCAGAGCTTTTGCACGCTCTTCAGCGCGTCCTGCGCCCGCGGGTCGCGGGCGGTCTGGATCGCACGTTCGCAGTCGGCGGCTTTTTCCCAGGGGTCCACTTGCGACATCGGCGCCTCCCTATCGGGCGCCGGTTCAACCCGCGGCGGCAGCGCTTGGTTCCGTCTCGTCCGGGAACTCCGGCGCATCCCTACGGCACGCCGGATGCGCCGGAGCCCGCGGCGTCGGTTCCCCCTGCAGATACCAGGATAAACTGCAACAGGCTGAGCCTCGGCCGCCAACCGGTAAAAACACCGCCAGGCCCGGGTTCCTGCCGTTCCGGCGGAAGAATCTCCGGCTCGCCGCTGCCACCCCGGGATACCGGCACCGCCGCGCCGCAACAAATTTCCGTCCGTCCGCGGCGCGCGGCGTGAACGCGATTTAACGCAACGCACCGGCGCGGCGGCCGTTGTCCCTGCGGGAAGAAGGAGGCGTAACATGCGACGAATTACCGGATGGAGCGTGGTCGCGTGCTGTCTCGCCGGTCTCACCACCGCCGCCGCGGCGCCGCTTGGCGTCGGCGCGCCGGCGAAGCCGCCGCTGCAGCTGACCGACGCGCAGCGCCAGCAGGTGCTGCAGGCGGTGAAGGCGAAGGACACCGGCGACAAGCTGCCGGCGGATTTCCAGCCTGCGGTCGGCGCCAAGGTGCCGTCGCAGAAGAAGCTGCCGCTGCATCCGCTGCCGCGGCCGCTGGTCAACCAGCTGCCGGCGCTGAAGCAGTACGACTACGCCAAGCTGCCGAGCAACGTGCTGATCGTCGATCCGATGACGCGCAAGGTGGTCGACGTCATCGCGCGCTAGCGCATGTCCCACGCGCAAACTAAGTAGCGCGCCGCCGCATATTCCGCTTGATCGGCAGCGGCGGCTGCGCTGTCATGCCTGCGACACGCGCGGGCAGGGTGGCGCATGCCGGCAAGCGGCAATCGGCTTTTGTCTGCGGCGCTGCTGGCGCTCGCGCTCGGCGCCTGCACGGGGGCGCCGCCGGAGTCCGTGGCGCCGGTCAGCATGCCGGCCGGCCAGGCGCACCTCATCCTCAAGCGGACCACGATCATCGAAGGTTACAGCACGCTCGCGCGGGTCGAGCTCAACGGCCAGAGCCTCGGCGAGCTCAGTCGCGAGGCCGGCGTGTCCAAGTTCATCCCGGCCGGCAAGACGGTGGTGGCGGTGGCGAGCGCGTCCGCGCCCGGCCGTTACGCCATCAGCTTCGACGCCCAGCCCGGCAAGTCGTATTACCTCGAGGTCACCACCCGCCCGGAAGGCTACGTGCCCCCGACCGCGCAGCCGCTGTTCCCCTACGAGCTGATCGAGAACGAGGGCGGCTTCAAAATCCTGCCGGCGCAGTGACGCGCCGCCGTGCCGGCGCGCCGGCCAGCGGCTACTGCGCCGCCTTCTGCAGATAGGCGATCAGGTCGGCGCGGTCGGCGGCGTTGGGCATGCCGGCATAGGGCATGCGGTTGGCCGGCACCGTCGCCTGCGAATCCGCGATGAAGGTGTCGAGCGTTCCCTCGGTCCAGACGATGCCGCTGCGCTTGAGCGCCGGCGAGTAGCGGTAGTCGCCGACCTCGCCGGCCTTACGGCCGAAGATGCCGTAGAGCGTCGGGCCGATGTCGTTGACGCCGCGCTGGAGCGAATGGCAGGCCGCGCATTCCACGAAGCGCTTCTCGCCGCGCGCGGCGTCGCCGTCGGCGCGCGCCGCGCCGGCCGCGAGCACGAGCGCCGCCACCGGGATCAGCTTTCCGCCACGCATCACTGTTCCCTCATGCCGGCACCAGCGGGCCGGGGCTTTTGACGTAGCGGTTCTTGATCGCGTCCGCGGTCCAGTAGGCGAGCGCGCCCACCGGCCCGGTCGGATTGTACGAGGCGTTGTGCGGGAACACGTTGGCGCCGACCACGAACAGGTTGTGGCAGTCCCAGCTCTGCAGGTACTTGTTCAACGCGCTGTCGCGCGGATTGGTGCCCATGATCGTGCCGCCGGTATTGTGCGTGCTCTGGTAGGGCACCACGGTCCACGGCTGGGTGCGCGCCGCCGCCTCGGTCAGATGCGTCGGGTTCATCGAGCGGGCGATCTCGTTGATCACCTTGGCGGCATGCTCGCCCATCTTGTGCTCGTTCGTCTTGTAGTCGAACGTCATGCGCATCAGCGGCTGGCCGAACGCGTTGCGATAGGTCGGATCGAGGTCGTAGTAGTTGTAGCGGTTCGCCATCACCGCGCCGCTGGCGTTGATGTTCATCGCCGTCTGGTACCACTTGGCGGTCGCCGCCTTCCAGGCCTTGCCCCATTGCGGCGTGCCGCGCGGCACCGGCCGGTAGCCGATCGGCAGCGGCGAGTTGAAGCCGGAGCCGACATTGTAGCCGCCGACGAAGCCGTGCGGGCCGCGGTCGAAATCCCAGTTGATGTTGAAGTCGTCGACGGTCACGTTCGACCCGCCCGCGCTCATGAACGGATTGAAGTGCCGGCCCTCGAGGAACAGCGTGGCGCTGGCGCCGGTCTGGTAGCAGTAGTTCTTGCCGATCACGCCGGTCTGCGCCACCGGATCGTAGGGCGCGCCGATGCCCGACAGCAGCATCAGGTGCACATTATTGATGGCATAGGCGCACAGCAGCACCATGCCCGCCGGCTGCTCGAATTCCTCGCCGTTGAGCACGTTGGTGTAGGTTACGCCGGTCACCCGCTTGCCGTCGCTGTCCTTGAGCACCTTGGTGACCCAGGAATTGGTGCGCAGCTCGAAATTGGGATTGCGCATGGCAATGGGGATCACGGTGATCTGCGCGCTGCCCTTGGCGTTGGCCTCGCAGCCGAAGCGCTGGCAGTGGCCGCAATACTGGCAGGCGCCGAACACCGAACCGTCGGGATTGGTGTAGGCCTGCGAGGCGTTGGCGGTCGGCCGCGGGAACGGATGATAGCCCTTGTTCCTGGCGGCCTCGGCGAACAGCTCGCTGGAGAGGATCGTGCGCAGCGGCGGCAGCGCGTATTCGCGCGCGCGCGGCGCCTCGAACGGATTGCCGCCCGGCTGGATCTGGCCCTTGATGTTGCCGGCCTTGCCGGAGACCGCCGCGGTGTATTCGAACTTGTCGTAATAGGGCTCGAGCTCGGCGTAGGTGATGCCCCAGTCCTGGATCGTCATGTCGGCGGGAATGAAGTTCTTGCCGTAGCGCTCCTCGTACATTGAGCGCACCTTGAACTCCATGTCGGTCCAGCGCCAGGTGTGGCCGCTCCAGTGCACGCCCGAGCCGCCGACCACCTCGCCCGGCAGGAACGAGCCGAGCCGCCGCATCGGCAGCGCCTCCTGCGAGGGATTGTTGCGGATGGTGAGCGTGTCGCGCGCGGTGTTCTGCATCAGGTCGTGGCGCACCACGTAGCGCAGCTCGTCGCGGATGAACGGCACCGCGTAATCCTTGGCCGGCGTGCGCATGGCGCCGCGCTCGAGCGCGACCACCTTCAGCCCCGCCTCCGCCAGTTCCTTGCCGAGGATGCCGCCGGTCCAGCCCAGGCCGACCACGACGACATCGACTTCCTTCAGCTTGGTTGCCATGTCGCCCTCCCTAGCTCATGTCCGCGATGCCGACCGGCTCGTGCGGGAATTTCTTGTCGCGGTACTTCAAAATGTTCTCGCGATGCACCGCCACCGCGCCGGGGAAGCCGATCAGCTTCCAGCCGGCCTTGTCGCGGTTGCCGCCGTGGATCGGGTCCGAGAACATGCCCTCCATCACGGTCTGATAGACCGTGCCCCAGAACACCCGCGCCGGCAGCCCGTTGTCGAAGCTGATCTTGCCGGCCGCGAGGGCGAGCAGCACCTCCTCGCGCTGCTGCTCGCTGAGTCGGTCGAAGCTCTTGCCGTAGGCCTTGTGGCAGTGCGCGTTGGTCGCCTCGATGCCGGTGCGGTAGAGCTGCGCCGGCGTCAGCGGCAGCTGGTAGCCCTGGCTCGGCACGCCGAGCTTCCACGGCCCCTGCAGGTAGAGGCGGTCGCCCTTGCCCCAGGCGCCGGCGAGCGCGCGGTCGATATAGATGTTGATGCCGATGTCGGTGCCCTTGGGGCTGAGCTCGTCCGCCGGCACCATGTGGTCGACCAGCGCCTCGACGAAGGCGGCCTCGTCGAGATTGAGGAACGAGTAGACCGGGCTCCCCGGCGCCTCCGCCGCCGCGGCCGCGGGCGGCTGCTGCGCCGCTGCCGGTTCCGGCAGTGCGACGGTGGTGGTGGCGGCCGCGGCACCGCCGACGACGGCGCCCTTCAAGAAATCGCGCCGGCCAAAGCCTTGATCCTGCATGGCATCCTCCCTGGCTCCGGCTTGTCCTGTCGCCGGATGCGCTCGCCCTCAAATTGCGCCTTTCCGGCCGGAGCGGCAATACCGTTCCGGGCCGGCAAATCCACAGCCGCGCCGCCTTGCGAGCGAAGCGCCGTTGCCAGCGGTCCGCGACCTCGCGCCGGTGCCGCCGCAGTTGACGGCTCTGCGTCAGCGGCGGCGGCGCGATCGCCGCGCGGGCGTAATGCCGGCATGCCGGACTGGTTGGACGACGACCGCGCGGTGTCGGCCGCGCGCCGGTGCTATCGAACCGGCGGCGCAGGTTTTGTGCTGCTATTTGCCTATCTTTTAGTCCAGCCGATCGGCGCGTAATTCGAGCTTCGTTGCAGAACAGCCACACCCCCGATTTGAGTTGAACAAAGCCACACGCGATTTGAATTGGCCGGTCGCGGAACGAAGCGACAACCTGCTAATCACAGCTTTTTCTGGGTTATTACGGATGCGATGGCGACTCATCCGCGAGGCGTGAGCGGCGCTAATTTGACTTGAGTGCGGGCACCATCCTGTTCTATCTTGCGGAGCCGGTGGATGGGGGAAAATATCCATGCGTTCGCGGTACGAGATTTATCAGGCGAAGATAGACGCCTGCCGGCAGCACGCACGCTCGTCGCCGGACGATATGCAAAGAGACCGTTGGACCAGGCTCGCGGAGCAATGGTCGAAGATGATGACGGAGGCGGAGCGACCGCAGCGCAAGCCGGCCCCGCTGTTGACGCGCTCCAGCGCCGCGCGCCGCAGCTCATCGCGTTAGGCGAGCCGCACGCGTTTCCCGGCGGAGCTCTCCTCGCCGCTCGCAAGCGGGCTCACTGGCGGTACTGCTCGTCGCCGACCTTGTCCAGCCGGTCGACGTTCCGGCCGGCCACCGGCCCGGATCGATCTTGCCTGGCGGACTGATTCCACCAGCCGGAGGGACCGGCCCGACCGGCGTGGCGATGCTCCGGCAGCGAGACGAAAGAGCAAGCGATCGCGGCGAGGGCGAGCAGCGAGAGAGCGGCAATGAACGTCTTCATGTTGCCTCTCCATGCCTAGCGACGGACATCATCCGTGCGCGCTGTGCATCGGCGGCCGGCCAATTGGCCTGCGCCTGCGGATGGCATCCTCGCACAGGCCATGACGCCGTCCGGTGAGGCAGCTCACACAGCGAATGACAGTCGCGCTCGCCGCCGCCTGCGGCAGCCGGGCCGATCCGCGGGCTATTTGAGCGGGTTGTACCCCGGTTGCTTGTACAGCCGCTCCGGCCTGCTCAGAATATCCGGCTTATAGACCTTCTCCGCCCAATCCTCCGGCTCGACCTCTTCGATCGCGACTGAAACCGCGTCTTCTCCGACCCCGGCGATGGCGACCACGTCTTTGACCATCGCGTCGGCGAGCCGGGCCTTCTGCTGTTGCGATCGTCCAGGATAGAGCTTGACGATGACGTGCGGCATTGTCCTCTCCTCTCAATTCTTCACACATCGCCTTTGGTATCGGGTGCGCGCGCGCGATTTTTGCGGTCCTGG
>Ga0066388_100001945_pt1 | contig 12209 bp, 21 predicted proteins | sample PanSoiMetaGPlot6_FD_64539 | JGI IMG/M metagenome (GOLD analysis project Ga0066388, IMG submission 64539) | Tropical forest soil microbial communities from Panama analyzed to predict greenhouse gas emissions - Panama Soil - Plot 6 (Hybrid Assembly) | ecosystem: Environmental > Terrestrial >... | reverse complement strand
GGGAGTCGGCCGTATGGCGTCGCGGTGAGGATATTACGTGCCGACATGCGCCGCGGTGGTGGGGCCGCGACGTAATGGCGCGTGACCCGGGCGAGTGGTTCGCGGAGCAACGCGCGACGGGCGAGTGGTTCGCGGAGCAACGCGCGAAGGCCGAGCGCCTCGCGGCGGAGCTCGCCGGTGGCCCGCGCCGTGCTCGCGGCCGTCGACGCCGTCGAGGGCGGCAAGGCGAGCGGCAGCCGCATGGTCGAGGCCGCGCGCGCCGTCGTGAAGCGCCTTGAGCGGCAACTGGAACAGGCCCGCGACGTGGGCGACTAGGAGGGATCCATGGCACAAGCACGAACACACGCGGACCCCGAGCTGTACGGCCCGGCCAAGGTCGACATCACCCGCCCCGACGGCGTCCACATCGTCGTCGAGGGGGATGCGGCGTTCGTGACGAAGGAGATGGCGGCCATCCTCACGCATCTCTACCCACCGCCGCCGCCCCCGCCGGCATGAGGTGGACCGAGTACGGCGAGTACCCCACGCGGCCGCTGTTCGACCTCGGCATCCTGGGCTACCTCAACCACGGCGGCTCCGAAGGACTCTTCTTGCGGGTGCCCGCGATAGGACCGGAGGAGCCGATGGCCCCTCTGTGCGTGGTCATGCGCGCCCAGTTTGATCGGATGGCCGACGTGCCGTGACCTTCACGAGCGAGGTGACGGTGGATGTCGAGGTCGAGGTTCTCGACTACACGCCGCCGACCGCGGGCCGCTACGGCGACCGCCCGGAGCGGTGTTTTCCTGCAGAGGCTGAGGCGGTCGACCTGGCCGTCAGGCTTGGGAGTATCGACATCACGGCCGCGTTACCCGCCGACGTGCTCGAGGCGCTCGCCGCCGAGGCACTTGAGCAGCGCGAAGACGACTAACGCCGCGCCTTCCGCCATCGGGCAAGCGCGACCACCCCGAGCCATGCCGAGAGGTCGTCGGGGTCGTCGTACGGCACCAGCTCGTAGCGTCCACTCCGCTGCAGGTGCACCCCCATCCGCGCCGGCATGCCCCACGCAACGGGCGTGAGCCGCCCACCGCCGGGCGGGGCAGTCTGCAAGCCCTCGCAGGCGTAGCCAGCGGTCTGTAACGCGTAGGACGCCGCCATGCGGGCCGTCGCCTTGCGCTCGGCCACGAAGATGTGGTCGCCGCACTCCCCGACCGAGTCGGCGGTGCCGGCGTAGCCGTAGGTCGGGTGATAGAGCAGCACCTGGCTCGCGAGCGGCCGGTAGCCGTAGTCGGCCTTGAAGTTCTGCCACGCCTGCACGTAGCCGACCGCGTCGGGATGCACCGACGACCAATCGAGGTCGTCGGCATCGTCCAAGTCGCAGCAGAGGTCGACGTGGATCCCGCGCCGGCGGGCGTGGAGGAGCACCGCGGGATTGACGCGGGAGTAGTCGGGCGAGATGCCCGCCGCCTCGAGCAGCTCGGTCACCGACGGCACTGGCGACCCATTCACGCGATAGACGTGGGCCACGGGATCGAAGCTCAGGATCGAGCCCGTGTCCTCGAGCGCCCCGGCCATCAGAATGCGCGGCGCTCGTACTGGCGGGGTGCCGAGTACCCTCGCCGCACGAGTCGCGGGCGCGGCCGCGGCGCCGGCCCCTCGCCCCCGAGTGCCGCATCCACCGCCGCCGGGATCTGCGCGCAGAGCTCGTCGTAACTTTTCCAGCTGCAATCCGACAGCCGCTCGCGGCCCTGCGTCCGCACGACCCAGTCCGTCAGGTACGCCCGGGCCGCGGCGAAGATCCCCTCGTGCTCTTCCTGCGGCACCTCGGCTCCCCGGATCGCCTCATGGAGCATCGCCATCAAGCGACTGATGCGGGCGGGCGAGAGCGCATCGGACGGGGCCGCAGCCTGCGCACCACCCCGCGGCACGGGCCGCGTCGGTGGGCCAGGTCGTGGAGCCGGTCGGGACGGTGTCGGCCGAGGTGGTGTGGGTCGACTCGGTGCCGGCGCGGTCCGGCGCACCGATGCCTCGAGCTGCTGCTCCAGGGTCGACTGGACTGGGGCCGCCGGGGCAGCGACCGCCGGAGGAGCGCTCTTGCTGCGCGGCGTGCCGAAATCCCCCGCCTCGTCCGCATCGCCATTCGAGAAGCCCGGCATGTCCTCGATGTCCTGCGAGAAGAGCTCGCTCAGGCCGGCACAGCGGAGCACCGCGTCGACCTGCGCCGACTTCTGCACCATCTTGACCGTCTTGTTCACGTCGCCGTAGTCCTGATCCCGCTGCCGCGCCCCACGGCCCTCGGCCACGACGATCCCGGTCGGGCCGATCAACTCGCAGATAAGTGCCACGAGCCCGGGGTCCCCGCCGAGCATCTCCCACGTCTCCAAGTCGCGCTTGAAGCGCGGCCGCAACTGGAGCAGCCCGCAGAGCTTCTCGCTCCCCGGCTTGCAGAGCGTGGCCTTCCCCGTGCAGGTCCCACACGTCGAGCCGGTGGCATTCAGGCGGTTCGGGCAGTCCTGCTTGTTGCCGCGCGGCCCGACCTTCCGGTGGATCAACATGTAATCGATGCCGGCGACGAGATGCGAGAAGAGCCAGTCGACGAAGATCCCGCGCACGGTGGCGTAGCGCTCGAGCTCGGTGCGGAGCGCCTGCGGATCGTCGATCGCAAGCCCGCCAAGCAGCGCCCGCGGCGTCAACTCCGCCTCGGGCACCGGTGGGGTGACTGCAACAACAGCGCCCTCCGCGGGCGTCTCGGTCACGACGTCGGGGGTTTCCGTTTCCATGGTGCTCCCTTTTGCGGCGCCCGCATGGTAGACGGGCACTTTAGTGGCCTTCTTTGCGGCTGGCGGCGTGCGGGTGCAAGTGGCAGGACCGCGCACCTCCGCCGGCCGGCCTGAGCTGCCGGATGCGCGGGCGCTGTTCTCCCCCGATCCGACCGACGTGCCGCGGTTCTCCCGCCCGCGGGGCGAGACGCCGGAGCGCTGCTTGGCCTTGGCCGTCATGACGCAAGCACTCCTCGATCTGCGGCGGAGCCGCGCGACCTGGGGCCGCGACATGCACCCGCGGCTCCACCGCGACACGCAGGCATGGTTCCTTTCGGATGACACGGCGTGGCCGCTGTCGTTCCGCTCGATCTGCGAGGTGTTCGACTGGAATCCGCAGACGATCCGGACCCGCGTGCTGGCCCGGGAATGCGACCCGGAGCCGGAGCGCCACCTGCGGCTCGTGCGGCGACGTTAATCATCGCGGCCTGCCTGCCGCGCCTCGCGGGGCTCGCAGACGCACCAGTCGACGTGATCGTAGCGAGGGCGCTCGCAGGCGACGACGCCACCACAGTCGCGGCAGTACTCGGTGCCATGGTCCTCAGAGGGGCCGTCCCAATAGGTGCTCTCCATGCCCCGTACTCTACGCCCGTCCGGTACCTACGTCAAGGGATACGTACCGAGAGCGGTACGTACTATATCCGCCCTTCCCTCCCTAGACCCGGTCGGGTATGCTCCGCGGCATGGCCCCTCGCCGCCGGCCCGACGGTCGCCGCAAGCCCCGGATCGCGGTGAACGTGGTCTATCGCACCATCCAGGCCGCCGGGGGGCCAACCGCCGTCGCCAAGGCGCTCGGGGTGTCCCGGTCCCGACTCGCCGTCTGGCGCCGCGAGGGGCGGCTCACCGACGCCCGCACGGTCCTCGAGTGGGCGGCGCTCGTCCACCCCGGGGACCCGACGGCGGCCTACCAGCTCGCCCGCCGCCTCGCGGGATTGGCACCCGGGCGGCGCCTGGGGTAAAAGTAGGCAACCTGCCGCATTCCGCAGCAGTATCTACCCCGCAATGTCCAATACGTATTGGCTATGCACCCTGCATCACGTAGACCGCCCCGTGTGTCGGCCAAAATCCCCCGTGGGAATCGCCGCTTGCCGCAGCGCCTGAGCGTCCCCGTGAGTGACGAGGACGCCGCCTACCTCACGAAGGTCCAGACCCGCACGCATCTCCGCATGAGCGCGCTGACCCGCCTGCTCCTCCACCGGGGCATCGAGGCGCACCGCCGCGACGGCAAACTCAGCGACTGACGGGCAGTTTGCTGCACGGCAGCATTTTGCCGCAAAATCCCCTTGACACTCCCGCGCGCCATGCTATTGCCGGACCTCCACACGAGTCGGCAAGATTTCATATCTTTGTAAGCAGGCGGCGTGCCCAGGGGAGGCGGTGGGGCGCGGCGGCGGTTGGGGTAGGGTACGTGCGCCCTCTGCGACGGCGAGGGCGACGCGCAGCATGGCCGGGGGCGGGAACTGGGGAGCACAGAGCAACACCCCGACTCCCCGAGACGACGCCAACCGCGGCCGATTGATTGCGCGGGCCGTGACCCTGTTCGGTGAATTGCAGGGGCTCTTTGTCGCCCTTGGTGCCGTCGGCTTTGAGGTGCCGGCACCCGCACCCGCCGAGGTCGGGGCGCTTAAGACGAAGGCCGCCGCCCACCGGCTCGGGATGTCCCCCTACACGCTGAACGAGCTGGCCCGGCGCGGCGTGATCCCGGCACGCCAGGATGCGAAGGGCGGCCCGCGCCACTTCCGGCCCGCGGACCTTGAGGCGTACGAGACGAAGCGCATCACCGGGTGCCTTGCCAATGGACCGGACCAGCGGTATGAGACGGTCCATGACGAAAAACGACGTCTGGGCACTGCGGCTCCGGCTCGGCATGACGCAGCGCCAGCTTGCGGCGGCGCTCGGCGTGACCGAGACGACGGTGGCGCGCTGGGAACGCGGCCGGCGCGCCGTCGGCCCACTGGCAACGCTCGCCCTTACGCACCTGGCCGAGACGCATGGGCGACGACCCCCCCATCCGGCGACGACGACGAGGAGCCGGAGAGCTAGGGCATGACCGGGGCCAAACGCCGCGGGCGCTACGTCGCCGACTACTACTTGCACGTGGACGGCGGGCTCCGCCGCAAGCGCCTGAGCTACAAGACGGCGGCGGAGCGTGACGCGCACCTCGAGGCGATTCGCGACCTTGAGCGGCGCCGCAAGGGGTTGTCGGCCCTCGTCAACCGGTCGGTGACGGTGGCACCCTTCGCCCGCCAGTGGCTTGCCGGGCTCGAGGGGGCCATCAAGCCGCGCACCATCGAGGCGTACACAAAGGCCGTGGAGCTCTACATCCTGCCGCGCCTCGGGGATCGCCTCGTGGCGGAGCTGACCCGCCGCGACGTGAAGGCGTTTTTGATCGCCTGCCGCCAGCTCGGGGTCGGGTACGTGACCGCCGACGGCCGCCGCATCCAGAAGCCGTTGGCGAAGGGCAGCGTGTACGCGATCTACGCCGCCCTCCGCGCCCTCCTGAACGAGGCGATGGAGGAGGAGATCATCGCGGGCAATCCTGCGGCCCGGCTCGGCAAGCGGCTGCATCTCCACCCCTCGAAGCAGCACATGAAGGCGGCCGTCGAGGCGCGCGTCTTCAATCGCGAAAAGCTCCGCCAGCTCCTTGAGCACACGTGTCGGCGGGAGAGCGAGGCATATCCGCTCGTGTTGACCTTGGCGCGCGCCGGGCTGCGGATCGGGGAGGCGGTCGCGCTCGGCCTCGACGACTACGAACCGGAAGCGCGACGGCTCTTAGTCGCGCGGTCGTGGGATGACAAGCACGGCATCATGGGAACGCCGAAGCACGGCGCCAGGCGCATCGATGTCTCACCGCAGCTCGCTGCCATCCTCGACCCGCACGTGGCCGCATTGCGCGAGGTCGGCAGGAAGATCACCCCAATCGACCGCACGACCTCCACCGCCTGGCTCTTTCCGTCCCAGACGTGGAGCATGCTTGATCCCCGCAACGTGCGCCGCCTGCTGCGGCGTCTCGCCCGCGATGGCGGGCTCGGCCGCGACGTCACGCCCCACGACCTCCGCCACACCTACGGCTCGCAGTTGACGGCCGCCGGCGCACCCCCGCAGTACATCCAGGCGCAGCTGGGACACGCGTCCATCCAGATCACCGTCGACCTATACGGCAGCGGTTTGCCGTTCGGGACTGGCGATGCAGCCAGGAGTTATCAACACACTTATCAACAGGGTTTTCGGTGGGTCGACGTGCTCGACGACCCCCACTGGACGCGTGGTCAATCGCGGCGTACTGGTCACAGAGTGGTCACACGGAACCGGCGAATGATGGGAGGAGGAGACGCAAGTGACTGATTTTCCAAATGGGCCGCGCAGGAGTCGAACCTGCGACCCGCTGATTAAGAGTCCGTGCCAGGGGCTTCACGGCCCCACACCGCCCCCTTAAAAGCCCCGTCTTTCCTGGGATTTTCGCGCCGCAGGTGTGGCGCGAGAGGGGACGGCATTGCTTCTGGTGGTCACGGACTGGTCACAGGCGGGAGAACATATGGATGCTAGAACCTCACCAACTTATCCACAGCCCCCTACGATACAGAGTAGTAGGTCTATTCACTCGGAGACGGGATCTTCTTCTTCTTCCGACCATGGGATCCTAAACCATGGGATCCCATGTCCGGATCCGGATCCGGAGCAACAATCGGACCGCGCGGCGGTGGATAACGGCTGGGCGCGCGCACTCGCGTCCGTCGAGTGGTGCCGACGCGGTGTCTGCGCGTTCCTCGATCCCGCGGCGCCGCGGAACGGGCATTCGGCGGCGGTCGGCTGTGACGGCTACCATGCGAGCCGGCACACCGAGCCCGATGGCCGCACGGTCGTCCGCTGGTACCTGTGCGCCCGGCACCGCGAGTGGTGGCGGCACCAGCAGCAGCGCCGCCGCCGGATCCGGGACGGGGGCGAGCTATGAGCCGGCGATTACTGGCGCACTATGTCGTTGACGGGGCGCGCGAGTGGGCCACGATTGAAACCCCGAAAGGCTGGTACGTGGCCGACGTGTATCGCTGCAACGGCGAGGGGTCGCGCCGCTTCCGGCGACGCGTCCAGGCGCTCCAACGCGCCTTACAGGATTACGCGGAACCCCTCATGACGACGAGCCCGAGCGAAACATGAGCCCCGAGCTCCTGCTGCTGATCGTCGTGCTCGTCTTGCTCCTGGCCGAGCGGCCCTGCCCGGGGTGTGGGCGGCTGTTGTGGCACCGGCTCATCTGCCCGCGTCGGCCCCTCGTGCGGCGCCGCTGGCCATGACGGACCCCCCGGTCGTCGTCGTCGAGGTGCGCGGGCTCCCGCGGCCGGCGGGAAGCAAGCGCGTCTTTCTCGTCGCGCGGAAAGGCACCACCGAACGCCGGCCGGTGGTCGTCGACGACTGCGTCACGGGGCGGGACTGGCGGGCGAGCGTGCAGCATGCCATTGCCCGCCAGCATCCGGCCGAGCCCCTGCGGGGGCCGCTCGAGCTCTGCCTCTACTTCACCATGCCGCGGCCCGAGGGGCACCAGGGCCGCCGCGGACTCCGGCCGAGCGCCCCGCCCTACCCGGCCCGCCGGCCCGACGTGACGAAGCTGATTCGTGCCGTCGAGGATGCGGCCACCGGGCTCTTGTGGGTCGACGACGCGCAGATCGTCACGCAGACCGCCACCAAGCGCTACGGGGAGAAACCGGGGGTGGTGATCCATTGCCGGCGCCTCGAGGCGCGCGACGAGAGGGAGGGGGAGAGTCATGTCGGCAGTCCACAAGCTGAGTGACCACGGGGTCGTGCTCTTCTCGACGCGCATCCCGCGGAGCCTGCACAAACGCGTCCGGCTCGAGGCGCTCGAGCACGGCATGAACCTCAGCGACTGGATCAGGGACGCCCTCCGTGCCCACCTCACGCGGGTCAAGATCGAGACGCCCGAGCCGATGAAGTAGGGCTCGATGCTCCCCACGCTTGAGCCCTGCACCTACTGCGGCTTGCCCGCAACGACGAGGGATCACCTGCTCCCGCGAGTGCTCGCGGGAAGTCTGCGACTCTCCGGTGTCGAGCAGGCGCCGTCACGGGAGACCGTGCCGGCGTGCCATGAATGCAACGCCATCCTCGGAAGTCGGATCTACGACTCCGTGGCGCAGCGTCGGGCGGTCGTCCACGCGAGCCTCGCGAGGCGCTACCGCTCCGCCCTCGAAGCACCCCAGTGGAGCGACGAGCAGCTCGACGCACTCGGCCCGACACTCCGCACCGCCGTACTCCATCAACAACAACTCCGGGAGATCACTCTAACGCGCCTCTGCTGGCCCCAAAAACGCGTTCCTAGCCCTACTTGTCCCTCCGAGAATCGAAATGGATTCGGTTCACCGCTGGAGGGCTTAGAACGCATTTCCCGCGTTTCAACGCATCCAGGGATTTGTGATTACTGCGGGGCGACCTTCCGGGCCGCTCGGCCGTGGTCGCGCTTCTGTTCGCCAGGGTGCCGCACGCGCGCGTGGAACGATGCGCATCCACGGCGCCCGCTGGACCGCTGAGATGACCGTCACCATGGAGGAGAGCATGGAAACGATGGAGACAAGCACGCACGAGAGCGCGGAGCGGCCGGTGCACCCTGGAACGCTCCGCCAGCAACGGGAATGGGAGCGACAGCGGCAGACCGCGCGGCAGATTCTCGAGCGGACCGAACTGCCCAAGCTGGCGCAGGTTCGGCTCAATACCTTACGGATCGATGAGCGATACCAGCGGTCACGGAATGAGCACAAAGTGAATGCCTTACGGGCGAGGTTCCATCCAAATGCGTGCCAACCACTCGCGGTCTCGGAGCGACAGGATGGCACACGCTGGCTAGTCGACGGGCAGCATCGCGCGGCGGTCCTCGAAGATCTCGGCGTCAAGACGTGGTTTGCCGTGCTCTATCAGGGTCTCAAGCCCGAGCATGAAGCGGCAATGTGGGAGGCGATCAACACCGGACAATCCAAACCGAACCCGCAGGCGAAGTTCAAGGCGTCCCTCTTGCAGAAGGACCCCGAGGCACTCGCCATCCAGGCCACGTGCGAGGCGAGGGGCTACGCCATTCAGCTGAGACGCCAGAGCAAGAAGCCGTCAGGGACGGAGATTCAAGCGATCGATGGATTGCTCAAGATCTACCGGCGCATGCGCAAGGAAGGGCTACACGACGTCTTGACGTTCATCTCGACCGCGTGGCCCGATCCCTACGAGACGCAGCGGACGCAGCGGATCATCTTGATGGGCATCGCCGAATTCTTGGCGGCTCCATGGCGGCCGCGGGTGGATTTTGGCCATGCAGCAGGGGTCATGGGCCGGCTGTCTCCCGCGAAGTGGATCGCCAAGACGCGCGGCTTCGATGAGCTGCCCACGGTGCTGTTCTGCAAGGTCATGCGAACCGAGTACAATCGCGGGTTGCCAAAGAAGCAGCGCATATGACGCCTTGCGCGTACAACATGGGCGTCCCCAAGAAGGAGCGGCTCGGGGACCCCCCCCAGGCGGCGCAATGACCCGCGCGGAACGGAAAGAGCACGAGGCGTGGGTGGTGCGGCAACTCTGCTGGTTTGCACAGATCGCCGCCGCCGGCCGGGTGCTCGAGCAGCACGCGCCGGCGGAGTGGGCGGAGTTTCTCGAGTGGGAACGCACGCACGTCACCGGCGACGGTCCGTATGGGACCTCGGACTGGCCTGGCTGGACGCGCTACTGCGATCCACCCTAGCATCTGCGCTACCGCCCCCCTTGCCGACCCAAGCCTGAACAACGTATCGTCTCCGATAGTATGGCCAGCGAAACGCTCCGCCGCCTCGTTGCCCTCGAGCACGGGCAGGACCTGCTCCGCCAAGAGGTGGCGGGCACCAATGCCCGGCTCGACCTCGTCGTGATCCGGCTTGACCAGATGCTCGAGATCCTGCGGCACACCGCAGTCGTCCGGGCCGAATTCGACGCACTCGAGCGCCGCGTGAGGACGCTTGAGCACGGGGGGACGCGATGAGCTGGCGGGCGAGACTCGTGCTGCACATCGACGCTGCCTTTCTCTTGCTCGTCGGCCTCATGGTCTTGGTCCTGGCCGCGGCCGTCTTGCTGCTCTTCGGCTGGCCGGTGCTCCTGTTTGGCACGCTCATGCTGCAGCCGCTGTGGGCATGGCTCATCCCACGCGTCGGGGCCGCCATCATGGCCGTCGACACATGGGCGCAGCGACGCCTTGGCCTACTCCCCTGAGATCGGGAACTGACGCGCTTCGGGCCACTGCGTCGCGCCAAGGCTCTGCGATCCGGCCCGCACCGCTGTGCCCACATACGGTCCAGCCGTCTGAGCAATCCGTGGCAGTCTCACCAGCCACGGCAGGCGGGAGGGATTCATGATCGCGCTGCTCATCAGGCTCGGCACCCCTTGCGTGACCACTTCCCGCGCGGCTGGGATCGACGCCGCCACTGTCGCACCCGGGTGCCCAGTCAAGACTGCCGTCGGGACACCGGCGACCGTCGTGCCAAAGCCCCACGGACTCCACTTCTCGCCACCCTCGGCCAGCGTGTTAACGACCGTGCGCATCGCAGGTGCGTACTCGCCGGCGAGTTTCGCCTGCCCTTCCGCCCCAAGTTTCGTCCACGAGTCGACGATCGCCTTTGGGCCGAGCTGAGATGTCTCCTGCCACCACTGGGCGAACTGATAGCCGCCCGGCTTGAACGCCTCAGCGGCCCGTGTCCCCGCTGGGGCCGCGGTTTCCGCCGTGCCCGTCAAGATCGGCCGTAACGTCTCGACCGCCTCAGCCACCGGCGCGGCTCGTGATACTGCCAGCGCGGGGAAGTAGCGCAGCGCCTGCGCGGGGCCCTCAAAGGTCACGCCCCGCACGAAGGCGTTGCCCATGCGCTGCGTCGCAGTTCCTGACTCTGCAGGCGCTGCACCAAGGACCCGCTCCCCCACGATTTGCGCACCCTCACCGAGCGCGCTGCCAACCCCGGCACTGAGCGGCCCGACCGCGAGCTGCGCCTCGGGCCCAAGCGGCGTGGCGAGTGCCGTGCCCGCGGTGCCAAAACCCACCGCGCCGGCAATCGAGGGGAGCCGACTCGTGAAGCTCCGTTCCGGCAGATACACCTCGCGCAGCGTGGCCCGCGGCGTCGGCGGTGGGACCGGCGTTGGTCCCGGTGCAGGGGGCATCAGGAACGCCGCCGCCATCGGGTCGCCAGGGCCGAACTGGTAGGCGCGGCTCCAGAAGTCGCCTGCGGGCACTGCGGCCGTTCGAGCCGGCGGCGGGGCTGGTGCCAGCGTCGGCGACACAGCCCGCATCCGCACGACCTCGGCGGGCACGCCCGGCGCGCCAGGTTCGGGGAGTGCGATTGCAGGCGGTGGTGGCGCCGGCTCGGGCGGTGCGGGCGGCCCGAGATACGTGCCGCCTTGCGACTGCACGTAGTCCGCCAGCCACCCGTGCGTCACGGGTTGGTCGGTATGTAAAATGCGGGACTGCACGGAGCCATCCGACAGGCGCATGAGGTACGGCGTCTCGTGAGAGTCAGGCGTCGGGGCCGGGGCCGCAGCGAGGATCTGCCCCACGGCGGTCCCGGGGACAGCGCCCTCCTGGGGAGCGGCGGACGGGTAGCCGATCCGCGGCGGTTCCGCGCCGGCATACTTCTGCGCGCGCTGGAAGACGTCCGCGGAGTAGCTCGCGGGCGAGAGGCCGCTCGAGCCGACGGGCGCGTCCCACGGCGACCCGACGCCACCATAGTGCATGCCGACCGCACGCTCGACGCCGTACCGCTGCGTCCGGGCCGCCAGCGTGTCAGCTGCCGCGATGCTGGATTTCACCGGGTCGTACCGATCCTGTGGGGAGAGTCCCCAGTCCTGCGCCGTGGCACGGTTGATTTGGAAGAGTCCCGCCGCGGATGACTTCGGGTCGGTCGCGCCTTTGAGTGCGTTGCCCCCGCTTTCTTTCTCTGCCATGGCAGAGAGGATGCCCGACGGGAGCCCACGCTCCGTCTCAAGCTGGCGGAAGAACGGTGCGCGCAGATCGACGCCGCCGCCTTCCGTCATCGGCAGTGGCTGCGGATCGCCGTTGGCCATTACTGCGCGAGCTGATCCGCGAGCACGTTGACGCCGGGCGGCGGCGGCAGCGTCGTGGTCGTCGTCGACGGCGGCGGGGCAATGACGATCGTCGGCGGCGTCATCTCGCCACCGCGCGGGGGTGCTGGTACCTCCCGTTCCTTCCGCATTCGATCAAAATATGTGTCCATGAGATTGAACCAGTGCGGCGTTGCCTCGCCAATTGGCATGGCGCGTACTGCACTGAATAGCGCCGTATTCCTCGCCAATTCCCAGTTAAAATTCTCCAGCCGATCCTCGAATTGTTTCGGACCGCGCTCGTATCCCGTGGGAACCTCACCCCGGACGTAGATTGCTCTGGCTGGATCAGCCAGC
>Ga0066388_100001944_pt1 | contig 12209 bp, 9 predicted proteins | sample PanSoiMetaGPlot6_FD_64539 | JGI IMG/M metagenome (GOLD analysis project Ga0066388, IMG submission 64539) | Tropical forest soil microbial communities from Panama analyzed to predict greenhouse gas emissions - Panama Soil - Plot 6 (Hybrid Assembly) | ecosystem: Environmental > Terrestrial > Soil... | reverse complement strand
GCGCGCGAAGTCCTCTGGCGTGGTGAACTTGATGTTGCCGGGCTCGCCGGCGAATACGGATACTTTCATGCCGGCCCATTCGGCGAGGGCTGCGTCGTCGGTGAAATCGTCCCGTCCCTGCGCGGCGGCGCGACGGTGGGCCTCAAGCAGTGCAGGAAACGCGAAAGCCTGCGGCGTCTGTACGAGCCGGATCGACTTCCGATCCAGCGTGGCCTCGATGACGTTGGCCTCGTCGACACGTTTGACTGTGTCGGTTACCGGTAAGGCCGGGATGGCGGCACCGGTCCACCCTGCCGCTTCTATGGCGCGCGCGATCAACGCTGGACTGGCGAAGGGCCGCGCTGCGTCGTGGACAAGCACAATATCGGGCGCGCATGGCGCGAGCGCTTCAAGCCCTGCGCGTACTGACGCCTGGCGGGTCGGTCCACCCGATATAGGTTCCAGAACATTCATGCCGCTGGTCAACGCGCGAACGAGGGGGAAATCATGCGGCCGGATGACGGGCTGCACGAGCGTGACGCCCGGGGCTTTCACAAATGTTGACAGGGCGTGCTCGAGCAGCGTCTCGCCCGCAACTCGACGAAATTGCTTGGGTAATTCCCCACCGGCGCGCAGGCCCTGACCAGCGGCCACCACGACGGCTGCAACTTGCGCCATGCTTTTTCTGCTCCCTCGGTCGCTATGCCTTTAGCGCGTTCTTGCCCCGCCGGGAACGCGCTAACTGTTGGCGCCATCGCCAAAATAAACAGATTTTTGCACTGCAGCACTTGCGCCGTATTGCGGAATGGCTAAACTATGAGCATCACGAAAGGCCGGCCTAAATGATAGGCAATACCTCTCCAGATACCAAAAATACCGGCCATCCTCCCGTCGCCCTGGCCCTTGGGCAGATTGCCATACCAAATCGTGTCGTTCTGGCTCCCATGTCCGGAATTACCGATGCGCCCTTCCGCCGGCTTGCTGAGCGGCTTGGGGCGGGTCTGGTGGTTTCGGAAATGACCGCCTGCGCGGGGTTGGTGCGTGGCGAGCGCGAGGCCGCTGTTCGCAGTGAGGGGCAGGGGGTCGCCATTCATGTGGTTCAGCTGGCGGGTTGCGAAGCGCGGTGGATGGCAGATGGCGCGCGCATCGCCGAAGCACAGGGCGCCGATATCATCGATATCAACATGGGTTGTCCCGCGAAACAGGTCACCAATGGGGCTGCGGGGTCGGCTCTCATGCGCAATCTCGATCACGCGCTCAGCCTGATCGACGCAACGGTGTCTGCGGTCTCCGTGCCCGTCACGCTGAAGATGCGGCTGGGATGGGACACCGCAAGCATCAATGCACCTGAACTTGCGCGACGAGCTGAATCAAGCGGCATCAGATTGATTACTGTCCACGGTCGCACGCGCTGCCAATTTTACGATGGCACTGCCGACTGGGATGCAGTACGCGCCGTCAAACAAGCCGTTTCAATTCCGGTCGTCGTCAACGGCGATATTCGATCTGTCGAGGACGCGATGCGTGCTTTGGCTGTATCGGGGGCCGATGCCGTCATGATCGGACGTGCGGCGCAGGGCCGGCCGTGGCTGCCAGGCCAGGTTGCGCACTATCTCGCAAGCGGTGTCCGACGGAGCGATCCGACGCTTGGTGAACAGCTCGATCTGATTGATGCGCTCTACCTCGAGATGCTTGAGCATCATGGCTTGTGCATAGGGCGTCGGCATGCGCGAAAGCATCTCGGTTGGGCCATGGAGCGGGCCGCGACAACTGCTGGAGTACCGGTTGATATCCTCAAGTCTCATCGCAATCGTGTGCTCACAACCGAAGATCCGGCGCAGGCCCGCCGGCTGCTTGCAGAGGCCTACGACGATTTTGCTTGGAGGGCCGCCGCATGAGGCGCGCCCAGGCAGTTTCGCCGATCGTCAGCAGCCCGGCGGACGCGCTGCTGCACGCGTTGCCGCATCCGGTGATCATGGTGTCGTCTGACGGCAAGATCGCGGACGCCAATGTCGCCGCGGAACAGTTTTTCGAAGCGTCGACGGCGATGCTGCGCCGACACCTGCTGAAAGAGTTGGTGCCCTTCGGTTCGCCATTGCTGACATTGATAGATCAGGTGCGCACCCGGGGCGCGGCGGTCAACGAGTACAAGGTCGATCTGGCAACTCCACGCAATCCAGGCGAACGCCTGGTCGACCTGTACGTGGCGCCACTGCCTGAATTTCCCGGGCACGTCGTCGTAATGCTGCAGGAGCGCACCATCGCGGCCAAGATGGATCGTCAGCTGACCCATCGAGGAGCGGCTCGTTCGGTCATCGCGCTTGCCGCGATGCTTGCACATGAAATCAAGAATCCGCTGTCAGGTATTCGCGGCGCTGCCCAGCTGCTCGAACAATCGGCGGGAGACGACGATCGGCCGCTTACCAAGCTGATCTGCGACGAGACCGATCGCATCGTGAAACTGGTCGACCGCATGGAAGTATTTGCAGATGAGCGGCCGATCGATCGCGAGCCCGTGAATATCCACGTGATCCTTGATCATGTGAAAAGGTTGGCGCAGTCGGGCTTTGGCCATCACATTGAGTTCGTCGAAGAATATGACCCATCGCTTCCGTCCGTTTTGGCCAATCGTGACCAGCTTGTTCAGGTCTTTCTGAACCTTTTAAAAAATGCCGCGGAGGCGATAGGGGAGGCGGCAACCGACGGCGAAATACAGCTCACGACTGCATTTCGGCCGGGCGTCCGGCTATCCGTACCGGGCAGCAAGGCACGCGTGTCTTTGCCGCTTGAATTTTGTGTCAAAGATAATGGGCCCGGAGTGCCTGAAGACCTGATGCCGCACCTGTTCGATCCGTTTGTCACGACAAAACAAAGTGGAAGCGGCCTCGGCCTCGCACTGGTTGCCAAGATTGTCGGTGATCACGGCGGCATCGTCGAATGCGAGTCGCAGCCGCGTCGAACCATTTTCCGAGTTCTTATGCCGGTTTACAGCGGCGATGGCGAAGTTGCTGACGACGCATCGCCCGTCCAAAGCCCGTGAGACAGACATGCCAACCGGAAGCATTCTAATTGCCGACGACGATGCAGCAATCCGCACCGTGCTTAACCAGGCCCTCTCACGTGCCGGCTATGAAGTGCGCTCGACAGGCAATGCCGCGACACTGTGGCGCTGGATCACCCAGGGCGACGGCGATCTGGTGATTACCGACGTCGTGATGCCGGATGAAAATGCCTTCGATCTTATTCCGCGTATCCGGAAGGCGCGTCCCGATCTACCCATCGTTGTGATGAGCGCGCAGAACACGTTTATGACCGCAATTCGGGCGTCCGAGAAGGGAGCCTACGAGTATCTGCCGAAGCCGTTCGATCTCAAGGAACTGATCACGATCGTTGGCCGTGCTCTGTCCGAGCCTAAGGAACCGCGGCCTGCGGTGGCGAAGAACGACGACTTCGAGGGCATTCCGCTCGTTGGCCGTTCTCCCGCCATGCAGGAAATCTACCGGGTGTTAGCCCGGCTTATGCAGACCGATTTGACCGTGATGATTTCCGGTGAATCAGGCACTGGCAAGGAACTAGTGGCCTGCGCTCTTCATGACTACGGCAAGCGTCGCGCCGGCACTTTTGTCGCCATCAACATGGCTGCGATTCCTCGCGATCTGATCGAATCCGAATTGTTCGGCCATGAAAAGGGAGCCTTCACGGGGGCCAATTCGCGCAGCGCCGGACGCTTCGAACAAGCCGAAGGCGGCACGCTTTTTCTTGATGAAATCGGCGACATGCCGATGGAAGCCCAGACGCGACTGCTGCGCGTGCTACAGCAGGGTGAATACACGACCGTTGGAGGGCGCACGCCCATCAAAAGCGACGTGCGCATCATCGCGGCGAGCAACAAGGACCTTCGGCTTTTGATCCAGCAGGGTCTTTTCCGGGAAGATCTTTTCTTCAGATTAAATGTGGTGCCGCTGCGTCTTCCGCCGCTGCGCGAGCGCAGCGAGGATATTCCCGACCTCATCCGGCACTTTTTTGCTCAAGCCCAGCGCGAGGGGCTGCCGCCGAAACAGATCGACCAAGCGGCCATTGACCGCCTCAAGCGGCACCGCTGGGCGGGCAACGTACGTGAGCTGGAAAATTTAGCGCGCCGGTTGGCCGCGCTCTATCCGCAGGAGACGATCACCGCGGCAGTGATCGAGGCTGAATTGGCTCAGCCGGCTCTGCCGTCCGGCAGTGAGGAGCCGCACAGGGATGAAAATCTCGGTGGCGCCGTTGAGCGGCACCTCGCCAACTATTTCGCCGGGTTCCAGGATGGGTTGCCGCCAGCTGGCCTGTATCACCGGATCCTGCGCGAGGTTGAATTTCCATTGCTCACTGCGGCCTTGGCCGCCACGCGCGGCAATCAAATCCGCGCGGCCGATCTGCTGGGGCTCAACCGCAATACGTTGCGAAAAAAAATCCGTGATCTCGATATTCAGGTTTTCCGCGGTGGCGGCTGATAGCGCGCTTTCTGCTGAACCCCCTCGCGCCGCGGAATTGTCGCAATTCAGCAACAATGTTGTATAAAAGCATCAGTGCCGGACGGGGCTGATCTGGTGGGCATATTTGCCACCAGGAGCGCTCCTCCGATCTTTCTCCGTTGGGGGTCCATGAGCGTCGAACAGGCCACCTCGTCCGATACAGCGCTGGTCGGAGCGCCCGCGCAACGGGGCGAAACGCGCATTCTTGGTCCGGTCGCCGTCGGCTTAGCCTTGTTGTCGGCCTTCCTCACTTTCGTTGTTTTGGCCGACCTCACTCCGATCTCCCCAACCCACTATGTCGTGGTGACGCTACTGCTCGCGAACGCGGCAACCGTGTTGCTGCTACTTGGCGTCATCGTTCGCGAGGTGTGGCAGGTGGTGCAGGCCCGGCGCTCCGGCCGTGCAGCGGCGCGGTTGCATGTGCGCATTGTCGGGTTGTTCTCTATCATTGCGGCTGCGCCGGCCATCATGGTGGCGATTGTCGCAAGCGTCACACTCGATCGCGGCCTTGATCGACTGTTCTCGACGCGCACGCGATCGGCGATCGAGAACTCGCTCATCGTGGCGGAAGCCTATTTGCGCGACCATGCACAGATCGTGCGATCCGACATCATGGTCATGGCGTTCGACATTGCTCGCACAAAATCGCTGTTCGATCAGGATCCGGACAAACTGCGTCAATATTTGACTTTTCAGGCATCGGTTCGCGGCTTGGCAGCCGCGATCGTGCTCGACAACGAGCTCAAAGTTGTTGCTCGTGCAGACGTGAATATCAGTCAAACCTTCGCATTACCGCCGCGCGATGCATTGCCCCATATCACCACCAAAGAGCCGCAGATCGTTCTGCTGCCGGACACCAGCTACGTGGCTGCAATTATCAGACTCGATCAATACAACGACCGCTTCCTGTATATAACACGGCTGCTTGATCCCCGTGTGGTCCCGCAGCTGCAAGCCACACGAGCGAGCGCCACGGAATACGCAGCTTTGGAATCGCGGCGCCTTGGTGTGCAAGTTGCCTTTGCATTGATGTATACCGTGATCGCGCTGATCGTACTGCTCTCAGCTGTCTGGATTGGCTTCAATTTCGCCAACCGCCTTGTCGCGCCGATCCGCCGACTGATCGGTGCCGCAAATGCCGTTTCAACCGGAAATCTTTACGTTCGAGTCCCGGTACGCCAGGGTGAGGGTGATCTCGCGCACCTTGGCGAGACCTTCAATCGCATGACGCAAGAGCTGCGTACGCAGCGCGATGACATCATGCATGCGCGCGACCTTATCGACAGTCGCCGACGGTTTACGGAAGCTGTCCTTGCGGGAGCGAGCGCCGGCGTTATTGGCGTCGATAGCAACGGAAATGTCAGCATTCTTAACCGGTCAGCGGAGAAATTGATCGGGCGGGTGGAAAACGAGGCGCTCGGCAGGTCTCTAAGCGAAGTGCTTCCTGAGCTTACGGACATCATGACTGCAGCGCAATCCGGTGCGCCCACGCAAGACCAGATCACCATCAGCCGTAATGGCCGTGAACGCAATCTGTCGGTGCGCGTCACCAGCGAGCAATCGGGCGACAGCGATCGCGGTTACGTCGTAACGCTGGATGACATCACGGAACTGGTGGCGGCGCAGCGCACCTCGGCGTGGGCGGATGTGGCACGACGCATCGCGCATGAAATCAAGAACCCTCTGACACCGATTCAACTTTCCGCGGAACGACTGCGGCGGAAATACGGTAAAATGATCAATGAAGACCGCGGCGTTTTCGAGCAATGCACGGACACCATCGTCCGGCAAGTCGACGACATTCGACGGATGGTCGACGAATTCTCGCATTTTGCGCGCATGCCTAAACCTGTCGTCGCCGCCGAGGACGTAGCTGATGTCGTACGACAGACAGCTTTCTTGATGCGCGTCGGAAATTCCGAGATCGATATCAAGGTCGACGTTGCGGAAGATCCGATGCCGGCGCGATTTGACCGCCGCCTAATCGCACAGGCACTTACCAACATCATTAAAAACGGGACCGAAGCGATCGCCGCAGTACCGGAGAATGAACTCGGCAAAGGCGTGATCCATGTGTACGCGGCGCGTGAGGGTAGCGACATTGTGATCGACGTCATAGACAACGGAATTGGTTTGCCTAAGACAAACCGAAACCGCCTGCTCGAGCCTTATGTCACGACCCGGGAGAAGGGGACCGGTCTTGGCCTTGCCATCGTCGGACGCATCGCCGAGGAGCATGGTGGGACAATTGAGCTGCGTGACGCGGCAGAGAAGTTTGCAGGGCAGCGAGGCGCATGGATTCGCGTGAGGTTTGTCGCCGCCGGCAAAACCGAAGCAACCGAACCGGAAAAGTCAAAGGTCGCAAACGAGTAACACAGGCGAGTAACACATGGCCGCCGAAATCTTGATCGTCGATGATGAGGCCGATATTCGCGATCTCGTAGCCGGCATCCTGCAGGATGAAGGTTACACGACGCGCACCGCACGCAACAGCGATGAAGCGCTGTCGACAATCACAACGCGGCGGCCAAATCTGGTCTTTCTCGATATCTGGCTGCAGGGCAGCAAGCTCGATGGCCTGCAGTTGCTCGACGCCGTAAAGCAAGAGCACAACGAGCTTCCGGTCGTGATGATTTCCGGCCACGGCAACATTGAGACCGCGGTCGCTGCGATCAAACACGGCGCTTATGACTTTATCGAGAAGCCGTTCAAGGCTGATCGTTTGGTGCTCGTGGCCGACCGCGCCCTGGAAAACTCTCGGCTGAAGCGGGAGGTGAAACAGCTCAAGCAAATGGCTCCAGTGCCAGCGGCATTGGTGGGCCGCTCGCCAGCAATTTCGCAGTTGCGTCAGGCAATCGAGCGTGTCGCGCCAACCAACAGCCGCGTGCTGGTCGTCGGACCCTCGGGGGCGGGCAAAGAGCTTGCGGCGCGGATGCTCCATCAACTGTCGAGCCGCGTGAACGGTCCATTCGTTGTCATCAATGCGGCCGCGATCACACCCGAACGGATGGAAACAGAACTCTTCGGCGTCGATCAGTCAAACGGCCTCGAGGGACGCAAGTCGGGAGCACTCGAAGAGGCACATGGTGGCACACTATTTATAGACGATATTGCCGATCTACCGCGTGAGACACAAAACAAAATCCTTCGCGTGCTCGTTGATCAGACGTTCCAGCGAGTCGGCGGCGGTGTAAAGATAGCCGTCGATGTACGTATCGTGTCGTCAACGGCACGGAATCTCGAAACTTTGATAGCCGAAGGAAAATTTCGTGAGGATCTTTATCATCGCCTTGCGGTTGTTCCTATCCGCGTGCCGCCGTTGGCGGAGAGGCGCGAGGACGTTCCCGATCTCGTTGACTATTTCATGGACCAGATCTCGCTGGCGACCGGCCTGCCGAAACGGCGGATTGGTGAGGACGCCATGGCGGTCCTCCAGTCGCACAACTGGCCCGGCAATGTGCGACAGCTACGCAACAACATTGAACGACTGATGATTTTGGCGGGTGGCGACCCAGATGCAGTAATGAATGCAAGCATGCTGCCGCCGGACGTGGGATCGATGGTTCCTAGCATGCCGAATGGAAACGGCGGCGAGCATCTGATGGGCCTGCCGCTACGCGATGCCCGAGAGGTATTCGAACGTGAATACCTGGTGGCGCAGATTAGCCGCTTTGGCGGCAACATCTCACGAACTGCGGAATTTGTCGGCATGGAGCGCTCCGCCTTGCATCGCAAGCTGAAAGCGCTTGGAATCGATTAGCGTCGATGTTTCGCATTGCTTATGTCAACGGCCGTTACCTGCCGCGGAGCGATGCAAAGGTCGCCGTCGAGGACCGGGGCTATCAATTTTCCGACGGCGCCTATGAAGTCTGCGAGGTGAGGGGAGGCTGTCTGGTCGACGAGACGCGGCATATTGCGCGCCTCGACCGCTCGCTTGGCGAACTGAGCATTGCGCGACCGATGTCACGTGCAGCGCTCGGAGTTGTTCTTCGCGAAACGATACACCGCAATCGCGTACGCGATGGCATCGTCTACGTCCAGGTCACGCGCGGCGTGGCCGGTCGGGACTTCCCATTTCCGGCCGCCGGTACGCGGCCCTCTCTGGTCGTCACCGCGCGTAGCAGCGATCTGCGGCGCCTCGAGGAGGTTGCCGCTGAAGGAATAGCCGTCATTACGATGCCTGACATTCGTTGGAAGCGTGTTGATATCAAATCGGTTGCGTTGCTGCCGAACGTACTGGCCAAGCAGGCCGCGCGCGAGCAGGGGGCACGCGAGGCTTGGCTTGTCGACGCGCAGGGCCGGGTGACCGAAGGCGCATCATCGAATGCCTGGATTGTGAACCGCGATGGCAAGCTGATCACTCATCCGCTCGGCAATGACATTCTGCCCGGGATTACCCGATCGGTCGTTATCGATGCGATCAGGGCGCAGGGCCTCGCTTTTGAAGAACGTAGCTTTACGGTGGAGGAGGCCTACGCTGCGCGTGAAGCGTTCATCACGTCTGCAAGCCAGACCGTCATGCCGGTGGTACGCATTGATGGCCACCCGATCGCCAATGGGGCTCCCGGGCTGGTGACGACTGCGTTGCGCCGAGACTATCACCGACATGCTGAATTAAAAAAATAGAGGGGGCCTTTGACCGGGCACGGTGTGGGGCGCCTTTCTCAGAATTAGCGAAAATGCCGTCATTTCAGTATTTTGGCGCTGCTTCGGTGAACTTGTGCTTGCGCCGGAACGGTACCTGCCATCTAATGGTGGCTCCCGGGCCTCGCACCGCCTTTTGCGAGGGGCGAAGCGGCGCATGCAATCCATGCAATCAATGCATGCGGAAGGGCTTGGGCAAAGAAGATCTCGCGCGCGAGACGCGAGCAAAATGGAAAAACGGCCATGGCAGCCGATAGGGCGCAAAATCTACAAGACACTTTCCTCAATCACGTCCGTAAAAGCAAAATACCTCTCACCATCTTTTTGGTGAATGGTGTGAAATTGCAGGGCGTTGTAACCTGGTTTGACAACTTCTGCGTGCTGTTGCGCAGGGACGGGCATTCCCAGCTCGTCTACAAGCACGCGATATCGACCATTATGCCGGGTCATCCGATCCAGCTGTTCGAAGGTGCCGACGAGCCGCCGGCCGGAGATAAGGTCTGATTGGAAGTACGCCGCCGCGATCAACGTGCCGACCGGCTGACCTCGACCACATCGGGCACCACGACCGGCCGTGCAATTGTTATTGAGCCGTGGATTAAGTATCCGCCGCAAAAGGCCCGCTCCGCGCGCATGTGGCCGGCAATGCGCTCACCAGAAGCGAGGCTTGAGGAGGCCGTTGGTCTTGCGCGCGCGATCGATCTGACCGTGGTCGAAGCCGGCGTGGTGACGCTGAATGATATCCGGCCGGCGACCTACATCGGAAAGGGCAAGGTTGACGAGATTGCCGGCGTGGCCAAAAGCCTTTCAGCATCGGTGGTGATCATGGATTGCCCGGTCTCGCCGGTGCAGCAGCGCAATCTCGAGGCCGCCTGGAATACGAAGGTCATAGACCGGACAGGCTTGATCCTCGAGATCTTCGGGCGCCGTGCGCGCACTCGCGAAGGGGCGCTGCAGGTCGAGCTTGCTCACCTCACTTACCAAAAGAGTCGCCTGGTTCGTTCGTGGACCCATCTTGAGCGCCAACGAGGAGGTTTCGGCTTTCTTGGAGGCCCAGGCGAGACCCAGATTGAAACCGACCGGCGTATGATCGAGGAAAGGGTCGCGCGAATCGAGGCTGAGCTAGACGGGGTCAAGCGAACCCGCAGGCTGCATCGCGACAGCCGGAGGCGCGTGCCTTACCCGATTGTCGCGCTGGTTGGATACACCAACGCGGGCAAGTCAACCTTGTTTAACCGAATGACTGCGGCAAACGTGCTCTCGGCCGACATGCTGTTTGCCACGCTTGATCCAACATTGCGCGCGGTTGAATTGCCACATGGTGCAAAAGCTATCCTTTCCGACACAGTCGGGTTTATCTCGGACCTGCCGACCATGCTGGTTGCCGCATTTCGCGCGACCCTGGAAGAAGTCATTGAGGCGGATGTGATCCTGCATGTCCGCGACGTGTCACATGAAGATTCCGACGCGCAATCTGATGATGTGAGAAAGATACTCGCCGAACTTGGCATTGAAGTCGACGATCCGCGTGTGATTGAAGTTTGGAACAAGATTGATCAGATTAATTCGGACGAACGTGTTCGCGTGTTCAACCGTGCCGAACGGCATCAACTTCGACAACGGCCGCTGCCCGTGTCAGCAGTGACCGGGGAAGGGCTCGAACGACTGCTCAACGCAATCGAACAGCGTCTCGGCGAAAAGCGGCAAACCCTTCAGTTGTCGATTGATCCATCCGACGGAGCAGGTCTGAGCTGGCTTTATCGCCACTCGGAAGTCCTGTCGCGGGTGCTCAGCGAGGATGGACGTCTGGCTCTCAGCGTGCGAGCCGATCCAAAAAATGCGGAAATGGTGAAACATAAATATCCGGGGACGACCGAGGCTAAACCGCCGAGCTAGATCACTAAAACGAAAACGGACTCACCACGGGCTAGGACGAGCGATCGGGGGTAGGGACGGCCTTCTCGGCCGCCTTCGCTTCGTCCCATAGCTTGTCCATCTCAGCCAGACTTACATCCTTTGGCGTCTTTCCATGCGCAGCCAGGGCGTGCTCAATCGCAGCAAAGCGCCGTTCGAACTTGAGGTTGGTTTCGCGCAATACACCTTCAGGATCGGCGCGCAGGTGCCTGGCAAGATTGACGACTGCAAACAAGAGATCGCCGACCTCGCCAGCCATTCTGACCCGATCGCCGCGATCGAGCTCGGCCTCGATCTCATCGGCTTCCTCGCGGATCTTGGCGAGGACGGCGCGCGGATCGTTCCAGTCGAACCCGACGTGCCCCGCCTTTTCTTGCAGCTTCAAGGCTCTGGTTAACGCGGGCAGGCTAACTGGTACACCGGCAAGGGCTCCCTCCCGCGCCGCGTGGCCGCCTTCAGCCTTTTCCTCGGCTTTGATACGCGCCCAAAGACCCTCGACCGCCTTTGCGGTCTTGCCGTCGGCATCGGCGAAAACATGCGGATGTCGGCGAACCAACTTGCTCGTGACGGACTCGACCACGTCGGCAAAATCGAAGACACCTTGCTCTTCAGCCATGCGGGCATGGAAGACGACTTGTAGCAGCAGGTCGCCGAGTTCATCCTTCAGCCCCGACAAATCGTTGCGCGCTATAGCATCGGCAACCTCGTAGGCTTCTTCGAGCGTATAGGGCGCGATTGTCCGAAAAGTCTGCTCGAGGTCCCATGGACAACCGCTTCCGGGCGTGCGCAGCGCCGCCATGATTTCCAGCAGGCGGGTGATATCACGAGAGGGCTTCACGGGGCTGGCTTGTGCTGGAATTCGTTGGAGTCAGTGCGACCGTAGCAAAGCGCAACCGTCGCTGCATGCCCGCGATTCGCATAAGACATATTATGGAACATCACTATATGACGCCTTTATTTAAGGCTTTTCGCTGCCATTTTCGCCGACAGCAGGTACGAGCGAGGGTCCCAGGACGGATCGCGATCAATCTGGATCAAAGCCGACCTTTCAACAGCCGGTGATGCGAGTGCTCATCTTTACGGCGTCGCGAAACTCATTCGGTCAAAGGCCGGTTCGATCGTCGGCGGCAATTGCCTTCGAAGTGTGTCGTAGTCCAGATC
>Ga0066388_100001943_pt1 | contig 12209 bp, 10 predicted proteins | sample PanSoiMetaGPlot6_FD_64539 | JGI IMG/M metagenome (GOLD analysis project Ga0066388, IMG submission 64539) | Tropical forest soil microbial communities from Panama analyzed to predict greenhouse gas emissions - Panama Soil - Plot 6 (Hybrid Assembly) | ecosystem: Environmental > Terrestrial >... | reverse complement strand
GGCATCGACTACGCGCTATTCATCGTCACCCGGCACCGGCGCGGCCTGCAGTCCGGGCTGGCCCTCGAGGAAGCGGCGGTCACGGCCATCGACACCTCCGGCCGGGCGGTGCTGTTCGCGGGCAGCACAGTGTGCATCGCGCTGCTGGGCATCTTGCTGGTCGGGGTCAGCTTCCTGAACGGCCTGGCTGTGGCCTCCGTACTGACCGTCGTGTTCACCGTGGCCGCCGCCGTCACCTTGCTGCCCGCGCTGCTCGGCGTGTTCGGCTGGCGGGTGCTGAGCCGGCGGCAGCGGCGCCGGCTGGCAGATCAGGCAGCGGCGCCTGGCTCAAACGGCCTGTGGGCGCGCTGGTCGGGGACAATCGAACAGAAGCCGGCTGCCCTTGCTACCGCGGCCGCGGCGGTCATGGTCATCTTGGCCATCCCGGTGCTGAGCTTGCGGCTCGGCTCCTCAGACCAGGGCAATGACCCTTCGCCGACCACCACCCGGCAGGCCTACGACCTGCTGGCCGAGGGCTTCGGGCCGGGGTTCAACGGACCGCTGCTGCTGGTCGCGCGCACCAGCTCCCCGGCCGATGCCGCCGCGCTCAGGTCGCTGGAGGCCCGGCTGCCGCCGATGGCGGATGTGGCGAGCGTGCGCACGCTGGCCGCCACGCCGGGCACTTCGGTGATCCAGGTGACCCCCGGCACCTCACCAGAGGCGCAGGCGACATCCGGCCTCATCGCCAACCTGCGCGACCACGCCATCCCGGCCGCGGAGCAGGGCACCACCCTGCGGGTGTACGTCGGCGGCGTCACCGCGACCTTCGCCGACTTCGCTACCGTGGTCGATGGCAAAATGCCGTGGTTCATCCTCACCATCGTCGGGCTGAGCTTCCTGCTGCTGGTGGCGGCGTTCCGCAGCCTGCTGATCCCGGCGACCGCGGCGGTGATGAACCTGCTCGCCGCGGCGGCCACGTTCGGCGTGCTGACCGCGTTCTTCCAGTGGGGCTGGGGGACCGGCGCGCTCGGCCTGGGCAAGGCCGGGCCGGTCGAGGCGTTCCTGCCCGTGGTGACCCTGGCGATCCTGTTCGGCCTGTCCATGGACTACCAAGTGTTCCTGGTCAGCCGCATGAACGAGGAGTGGGTGCACGGGCGCGACAACCGGCGGGCCGTCCGCGTCGGGCAACTGGAAACGGCGCGTGTCATCACCGCCGCGGCGACGATCATGATCTGCGTGTTCCTGACGTTCTCGTTCCTGGGCCAGCGCGACATCGCCGAGTTCGGCATCGGGCTCGCCGCGGCGGTCGCCCTGGACGCGTTCATCCTGCGCACCATCCTGGTCCCGGCCCTCATGCACCTATTCGGCGACGCCAACTGGTGGCTGCCCCGCTGGCTCGACCGCCATCTCCCGCACCTGGCCATCGAGCCCCCGGCACACACATCAGCCCCACCCGCCCCGGTCCCCGCGGGAGCCCGGAGCTAACGGAACGGGCCGATTGGCCCTTAGCCGAGCGCCAACCGGACGGCGGCGCCGTGGTCGGCGACAAGGTCCCGGTCCGCCTCGAGATCGAGACCGTCCTCCAGCAGTGACCGGGCCGGGTGGGCTGCCGCACACCGGCAGCCCACCCTCGGACCGCATCATCGAGGCGCCTGACTACGGGGAATGTCCGCGGAAGAATCCTGCGTCGGCGCAAGCGCTTTCGAGGCTGCTGAGTCCGAAGGCTTCGACGGGGCCGAGCGCGCCCGCGGGCTGTAGGCCCTCCGCGGCCGCCTTGCTCGCCGCCCAGGCGAGGATCGGCGCGGTGAACGAGTATGGGTCTCCGCCGGTCAGGTGCGCCGTGGCCAGCTTCTTGCGGCGGGCATCACGGGCCACGGCTACCACGTCGGAACGGATGGATTCGCTGCTGGCGGGCTCGGCCCTGCTTCGCTGAATCCGGCGGGCCTGTTTATCGAGGGCCTGGCGCACTGTGGGCAGGCGGCGCAATGGCGTAGCGAGCGCGGAGGCGTAGTAGACGAGCCTGGTGGCCCCGGCGAACCAGCCAAGGTAGACCTCCACGCTGGTGAGCGGAGGCTGTGCGGGGATGCTGTCTTGCGCCGAGGTTGGCTGCCGGAGCCTTGGCAGCGCGAAATGCTCCGATGAGCCGATCGAGAACGCCTGCCGCTTCTTGCCGTCAATCTCGAACGATGCCATGTGCGCGGCGGTCCGCTCGGTCACGACCCGGCCGTCGCGAAACGCGTGCCCGGGTTCGAGCAGCACGTCGGCCACGGACGCGCGGGTGCCCGCGCTTGTGCCCTTGCGGATGTTGCCGCGCACGAAGTAGCCGACCTGTACCCGGGCCGCGGCGGGCCCGGCCGCGTGCAGGGCGAGAGCCCCGGCGAGGTTTCCGGGCACGTAGTCGTAGCCGAACGCGGTCAGCAGCACCGCGCCGGTGCGTTCCGCGCGCGGGCCGAATTCCTCAAACACCTGGCGGATGAACGGTGGCTCACCGCTGGAGTCCAGGTATACCGCTCCCGCGTCCACCGCTGCCGCCACGGCTGCCCGGCCGATCTTCAAGAACGGTCCCGCCGTCGACACCAGCACGTCACCGGCGCCGAGCAGGTGCCGGAGCGGCTCAGGTGTTTCTGTCCCTGCGACGGCCGTCTCCAGTTGTGACCCGTCGCCTGCTTGCGAGAGCCGGGCGGCTAGCCTGTTCAGCCGGGCCGGGTCACGGCCGGCCAGGATGGGGCGGGCGCCGCTGGCGAGCATCGCCTGTGCGGTAAGTCCCCCGATGTAGCCTGTCGCCCCGTATAGCACGATGCGGCCTGGCATGGCATCAACCTCCCCGCCGTGCTTGGCGGCGCTGATTTACGGGCTGGCGGTTCGCAACCTCCGTGGGCTGGTCCCGTAGGCGTCTTTGAAGGCGCGGTTGAAGCCGCTGAGGTCGCCAAATCCGCACGCGAACGCGACCGCCGCGATGGGCCGGCCGGCAAGACGGGGATCGAGAAGGTCCCGGCGAGACCGCTCCAGGCGAAGCCCCTTGATGTACTGCGACACCGAGCGGTGCTCGGCTTCGAAGAGCTTGTGCAGGTAGCGCACGGAGATGTTCGCCGCGGCGGCGATCTCGGGCGGCCCCAGGCCGGGGTCGCACAGCCGCTGGCCGATGTAGTCCTTGATCCTCAGCATGACCGTCCGCTGACGGCATCCGCGCACCGCCTCGCTGGGGGCGGCGTAGTCGCTGAGCAGGCTCGCGACAAGGTCGCTGGCCTGCAGCAGCGCGCGCTCCCACTGCCCTGCTGGCACATCTTCGCTGGTGCGCGCGAGGTCCAGCAGGAACCGCGACACGACACCGGTCATGCCGGTCCTGCCATCCATCCGCCGCCCGGTCATGAGCCGTCGTTCGCTGTCGCTCAGCTGGACTGTTTCGCGCGGGAATGTGAAGGTGCACGCGTGCCAGTCGCTATCGAACAGCAATTGGACGGGCCGGAAGCTCTCGTAGGCGGCCCAGTCGCCGGGGTGGAGTTCTGCTTGCCGGTCGTCCTGGCTGACCCAGCACACCCCGCCAGCGACCACGGCGATTTGAAAGTACTCCGGCTGCGACTTGCTGATGTCACGCGCGGTGCGCCGGACGTCCTGGCTGGTGGCCTTCCCCTCGGCGACCACCATGCGGCCAGCCCGGTGCAGCCGGACCGAACCCTCAACACCGTCTTCTCCCAGGATGGTGATGGTCACCGGAAGCAGTCCCGACATCGCGTGCCGCCAGAACGCCTCTCGTTCGGCTGGGCGCACCCCGTCGGTGCTGAAGGCCTTTGTCACGATCTGTCCACCGCGCCCGCTGCCCGGGCGGGCGGGGGCGCCACCGGCGGGGGCGTCCCGGCCGTGCCGGCGCCCGGCCCTGTTGACCATTGGCGGCGCGGGCCGTCGGCAGGCGCGAGATGGCGGTTGACGTGGTGGGTGCGGTGCCGGTTCGGCGGTCATGACGCACCTCCGGAGTCTGTCTCCCGGGAGGCCGGGCGGTGCTCGTACGTGTCTCGTACATGTATATTCATGTACAGTACGTGTATATGTCAAGGGCTACGGGGTCGAGAGCCGACGAGCTGACCCGCGGGGGCGTCATCGACGCGGCCGCCGGGCTGGTCGCCGAGCGCGGCTATGCCGGGCTGACCATGCGTGCCCTGGCGCAGCGGTGCGGCGTGCCGACCATGACCCTCTACCGGCACGTGCGCACCAAGGAGGACCTCTTGGGCGCGCTGGCCGACCGGGTGCTCGCCGAGTTGGTGCTGCCGGAGCCGGGCACGCTGACCTGGCAGGAGGAGCTCGCGGCGGTGTTCCGGTCAGTGCATGACCTGCTGCTCAGGCACCCGGACATCGCCGTGATCGCGGCGCGGCAGCCGGTGGCCGGGGAGGCCGCCTACCGGGGCGCCGAGGTCGTCTTGGATGCGCTGCGGCGCGGGGGGATCGAGGGTGAGCCCGCCGCTAGCGCCTTCGCCACGCTGTTCGCCTACACGATCGGGTTCGTGCAGCAGCAACTGCTCTCGTCTGCCCCCAGCAGCCTGGGCCGCCGGCACGAGGTATTGGAGCGGCTGCCGCGGGATGACTTTGAGAATCTCAGCCGGCTCGGCGCCGTCTTCTTGCTGCGCAGCTCCGACCGGCACTTCCAAGACGGCCTGGATCTGATCATTAGCGGCCTGGAGAGCAAGGCCCGGACGAGGGCGGCACGACCGTTAGCCGGCCGGGCCGCTGCTGGCGGCGGGCCGGCCGGTCCAGCGGGGCCGGTTGAGCCCCGGCGGCACCGGGCAGGAAGGTAGCGCGCAATCAGTGCGTGAGCCGAGCGCAGGGACCACCATGACTCCCGCCTCCACCACACCGGCTGGCGCGTGGATCGATGCGATCACCCCCCGCTGGCTGACCATGGTGCTGCGCGCCGCCGCGGTGGCCGAGGCAGCGGTACTGGAAATCGAGACCCGGCCACTGCTGGTGGCCAGCGCCGCCGGGGACCTGGCCTGCCTGTCGCTGGCCTACGAGCCGGGGCGGCCGCCGGGCCCGGCGACGATCATTGCCAAGGCACCGGGATCTGGGCCGGCTCAGCGCGCGATGGAGGCGGCGATGGGGCTGTTCGCACGCGAGCGTTACGTGTACGCCGACCTGGCCAGCGCGCTGCCGGTGCGGCTGCCCCGGTGCTACTACCCCGGAGACCCGGGCACGCGGGAGCCCATGCTGCTGGAAGACCTGCAGGCGCTGCGAGCCGGCGACCAGGTCACCGGGCTGGGCCGGGCCGACGCGGAGCGGCTGATCGATGTAATGGCCGGCTTGCACGCCGCGTTCTGGCAGGCCGCCCCGCCCGGCGGTGATGCCAGCCGACTGGTCAGCTGGGCCGACCCGGCCCTCAGTGCGATGCTCACCCAACTGGTCACCAGCGGCGTGGCGGCGCTGCGCCAGCGCTACGCCGAACGAGTCCCGGCGCGGATCCTCACCGCCATCGCCGACGCCGCCCCCCACTGGGCAGGTGTGCTGCAGCGCTGCGCCGAAGGGCCGCAGACCTTCGTACACAACGACTTCCGGCTCGACAACATCTTCTTCCAGCCGGACGGCGAGCCGGTCGTCATCGACTGGCAGCTGGCCGGCCGCTGCCGGGGCACCCAAGACCTCGCCTACCTGCTGTCGGGCAGCATGCCCACCGGCACCCTGCGCGACTGCTGGGATGTGCTGCTTCGCCGCTACCACGCGCGGCTGTCCGCCGCCGGTGTCCGCAGCTACGACCTGCAGCAGTGCCGGTTCCACTACCGGCAGAGCCTGCTCTACACCCTGGCCCCGGGAATCGCCATGCTCGGCCAGATGCAACTCCGCGGCGGCGACGCCCGCGGGCTCGCCGACACCTTGGTGCTGCGCACCTTGACCCATGCCAGTGACTTGGACGCCTTCGCAACCGTGTGACCACAAGCACCTGCACGGCGCGGGCCGGGGCGGCGGCCGGTTAACAGCAGCCTGATCCCGGCGGCGACGACGGCCGCCGGGTTGGCCAGCTGGCCCGGGTCGTCTCGCGGGTCGTGGTGGTAGGTGACGATATCCGCGGTACCCGCTGCTCCCAGGAACCGGCGAGGCCAGACACTGGCCGCCGCCAGCGCGTCTTTCGGGTCTAGTCCCAACTGTGCCAGCAGCGCAACCTCGGTGGGTATGGAGCCGGTGACGTCGGTGCCTGCCAGCACCGGAACGCCGAGCCGGGCGGCCAGCGGCAACAGCCCGGCGACTCGCTCACGGCCCTCCTGCAGCCGCCGGCGCCGCGCCGACGGCAGGTCCGGGGCCGCCAGCAGGGCGAGCAGGGCGCCGATTGTCGGCGTCCAAGCCGTTCCGCGCCGTGCCATGTCTTCGATGGCGTGCTCGTCCAGCCCGAACCCATGCTCGAGCGAGTCGACACCAGCGGCGACCAGCAGGCCCGCGTTCGGCAACGTCGAGTGAACCGCCACCCGGGCCCCGGCCTGATGCGCGGCGGCAGCGAGCTGCGCGATGACGGCCATCGGGTAGGTGGCCGCGGCGTCGGTCCCGGCCGCCAGGTCGGGGAAGTCGGCGATCACCTTGACCCAGGCCGCCCCCCGGCCGATCTCGGCGAGCGCGTAGCTGACCAGGTCCGCGTCGCTGACTGGCGTGTCAAGCAGCGCGGGATAATAGCGGCCCGCCGGGGCCAGGAACCGGCCCGCTGCCTGCATCGCGGGCAGGCCAGGTGCGGGCGTCAGCTCGAGTGTGACGCCCCCGGGCGATCCGGCGTCGCGGACCACGGTGATCCCGGCCCGGGCCCAAGCGGCCAGGTTCGCGCGCGCTGCGCCCGCATCCAAAGCCACCAGGCCCGCAGGCCCGGCGCTGATCGCAGGGTGGGCATGAGCGTCGACGAGGCCGGGCAGGAAAAACCGCCCCGGGAGCGGGTCCGCGCCCGCTATTAGCCGGTCATGGACCGATCCCAAGGCGTCGATCCACCACGCCCCCGGCGCATCTCCGAAGGGAAGCTCAACGCCCCGAACAGCCCAGGCCCGCACGCCGACACGGTAGCCGATCTCTCCCATACCTGGCCGGCCGTCACGCCATGAAGAGTCAACACCGCGCCGATTCCCGGGCGCCCAAGACCGTTCGGCCGGCGATCAACCCACCGAGCGAGCCTACCTGGGGCGCGGACGCAAAGAGTCTCACCGCCTCGAGCGAGTGCGCCACCGTCCTAGAGCTGTGCCCGCTCGTCCAAGCCCAGGCGCGTGTCACCGGGTAACGCTGGACCAATCCCGAAGGAAAGGAGATCGTCATGAACGCAAGCTCAGCAGCGGTGAGCGTCGTCTTGGTGCACGGCGGCTTCGTGGACGGGTCCGGGTGGCGGGGCGTCTACGACCTGCTCACCCGGGACGGCCACCACGTCGCCGTAGTGCAAAACCCAACCCTGTCACTGCAGGGCGACGCCGCCGCGGCCCGGCTTATCATCGGCGCCCAAGACGGACCGGTCGTGCTCGTAGGCCACTCCTACGGCGGCGCGGTCATCACCGAAGCCGGCACCGACCCAAACGTGGCCGCCCTGGTTTATATCGCCGCGTTCGCGCCGGACAAGGGCGAGTCGGTCAACGCGCTCATCGCCGACCCGCCGCCCGGCGCGCCGGTGCCGCCGATCCTGCCGCCCCAAGACGGGTTTTTGTTCTTGGACCGGGACAAGTTCCACGGCTCGTTCGCCGGCGACCTGCCCGCCGCCGACGCCGCGTTCATGGCCGACTCCCAGGTCCCCTGGGGCGTGGACGCCCTCGCCGGGGCGATCACCGATCCCGCCTGGCGGGCCAAGCCAAGCTGGTACCTGCTCACCACTGAAGACCGGATGATCCCCCCGCCCGCGCAGCGCTTCATGTCCGAGCGAGCCGGTGCCACCACCGTCGAGGTCGCCGCCAGTCACTCCGTCTACGCGTCGCAACCGGCCGCGGTGGCCGACCTCATCACGCAGGCCGCGACCGCGGTCGCCGCGCGGCACTAGCCGCGGCGCCGATCACGGCCAGATGCCCCTGACCGCGGCTGCGCGCTCACTGGCCCAGCCGCGGTCCGGCGCCTGGCCAACCGACGCCAGCGGAGCTCGGACGCGCCCCCCGGGAAGGTAAGACAGGAAGGCAGGAAGAGCATGTCCACTTCCGCTGGCTTCCGGAACCTCACACCTAAGACCGCCAATGCCAGCGTCGCGGGCGTGGGACCGGTTGATGGGGCCGGCCGGCGCGCCTGGGCAGGGGAGATGGTCCACCACAACTGGTGCCGTGGCGTGCGGACAAGAAGCTGGCGGGCCACCGCGCGGCCTGCTCAGCCAATGGTCCCGGAGGCTGCATCGGGACACGACTGCGATGCTGTCGTCGTCGGCGGCGGGCCGGCCGGGGCGGCGGCCGCAGCGCGGCTGGCCGCGCAGGGCTTCACGGCGATCGTGGTGGACCGAGCCGCCTTCCCGCGCGACAAGGTGTGCGGTGACTTCGTCGGCCCGGCGGCCCTGGCTGAACTCGCCGACCTCGGCGTGACCGGCACCGAGGCGTTCGGCGCGACCAACACCATCGGCGAGTGCGCTCTACACGTCGACGGAGACCAGCTCGGGGCGCTGGCGATCCCGCAGGTTGACGGTCTCCCCGCCTACGGCCGGGTCATCCCCCGCAGGCGACTAGACGCCTGGATCCTGGATGCGGCCCGCCGCGCCGGAGCGACAGTGCTAGATGGGCGGAAGGTCACCGCGATCGAGCGGGCGCCCGATGCGGTGACCGTCCACGGCCACAGCGAGGCAGGCCCGTGGCAGCTGCGCACCCGGCTGCTACTCGGAGCCGACGGCAGCAACTCGATCATCGCCCGCGCGCTGCGCGGAACCATGCCGCCCCGCCAAGACCGGATCCTGGCGGTGCGGGCCTACTTCGACAACGTCGTCGGCCCACCCGGCCGGGCCGACATCTGCCTTTGCAGCGACAGCTTCCCCGGCTACTCCTGGTTGTTCCCGTGCGGCGGCGGGCAGGCCAACGTCGGTGTCGGCATGGTCGTATCCACCTACCCGCAGACCGGCCGTAACCTGCGCGAGCTGCTGCTGCGGCTGATCGCCGCCGACCCGGCGCTGCGGCACCGGCTCCGGGGGGCCCGCATCCGCGGAAAGATCCTTGGCTGCCCGCTGACCACCTACAACCCGCGGCTCCCACTGGTCGGCGACCGCATCATGCTCCTCGGCGATGCGGCCGGGCTGATCAACCCGCTCAACGGTGAAGGGATCCAGTACGCCCTGCATAGCGCCCGGTGGGCGGCCGACGTCGCGGCCGACCGCCTGTCGTCCGGTCGGCTGGACGCGGCTTCTCTTGCAGGTTACGAGCAGCGCGTGCATCACAGCCTGCGCCAGGACATGGCGTTCTCCCGGCTCATCGTCCAGTTCATCCGCAACCGCACCCTGAACCCATTCTGGCTGCGAGCCCTGCGCATGATCGCCTCTCGCGCCAGCACCGACCCCAACTACGCCTACCGCGCCGCCTGCGTCGTGACCGGCCTGGCCCCAGCCAGCAGAGCACTCGGCCTCAGCGCGGCCGCCAAGACGGCCGGACAAGCCATGATTTCCCTCCAGGCCAGCGCATCGAGGCACCCTGCACGCCGCAGCCAACACGGGCGCCCCGCCCCGGGCCCCTCCCCGAGCAAGATCGGCGGCACGACCAGACATGCCCTGACCCCGCGCGAATTCGCTGACTGGGCGGCTGGAGTCGGGCGAGCACTGACCGAACTAACCACCCAACTGACCCGCGCAAAGCTCACCCGCAGCCGAAACGAGAGGCATTGGGTTGGGTCTGTATCAGCGGGCCGCCTGGACCAGGGCCGGCATGGATTATCGTCACGAGGTGGGCCGTGCCAGCGGTCACCGGCCGGTGACCGCCCGGCGCCCCGGAAGGACAGGGCCTGACATGGCCGGGTCAGCGGTGAAGGATCGCGTTATCTACCCCCTGCAGACGCGGGTGATCAATCCGATCGTCATGCTCGCGCACAGCCTGGACATCCCGCCTCCGGGCGATGCCCTGCTGGAGACCACCGGACGGCGCACCGGGCGGCCGCTGCGCACCCCAGTGTGCGACGGCCTGGACGGGCAGATCTTCTGGCTGGTGGCCCAGCGCGGTCGCCGCGCCGACTGGGTCCAGAACATCCAGGCCCAACCCCGGGTCCGGGTCAAGGTACGCACCGGGTCCGGCGTCATCTGGCGGGCCGGGACGGCGCACATCCTGGACGATGACGACCCGCGCGAGCGGCAGCGGCTGATCAGTCAAGGCAACCTGGCCCGGCGCCTGTGCGTGTCCGCGTCGGCCGCGATGGGCACCGATCCGCTGACGGTGCGCATCGACCTCGATACCCCTGATTCCCGGCAGGCCTGACCCGCTGCCCGCGAGCACGGCTATGAGAGCTTGGTAGCGGGCGATGCACTACTCCCGGGAGCGTTTCGCTTTGACGCTGCGCAGGACCGGTTTCCCGCAGGCCGCCGAGGAAGCCCTGTCGGTTTTGCCCGATCCGGTGGAGGACGACCGGATCGCGGCATTCTTGGCGCTGTACGGCATCACACTGGACGAACTGGTCAACCGGATGGGCGGCACCACCTAGATACGCCGGACACCCGGCCCCACAGGCACCGCTGCTGTTCGCGGGCAAGCCACGCGCAAAGCCGTCAACAGGCCGGGTGCCTCGGCCTCCACCGGCGGCTGAGCAACCGGATCCGGCTCGGGCCAGGCGGGGGGCGCTGTGGCCCGGGTGCGGGCGACCACCCGCCGCTCTTTCGCCGACGCCTTCCGGCCGTGCCGCCCGGCGCGACCGGGCTGGGCCGGGTCGCCGGGTCCTTGGTGTGCGCGGCACAGCATCGCCTCAACAGCCTGGGCTATCTCCGCCTCCGTCGGGGTTTTGCCCTCGGAGGCCAACTGCCGTCGGGCATGATCCCAGGCCAGGTCACCGAATGGGGCCGGGGCCGTCCGCAGGTGCTTCCAGAACGCGGTGACCCACCCGGCCTTCGGATCCCAGTGGTTGCGCACCCAGATCTGGGACACGTCGTAGGGGTCGTAATGGATCTCCCACAGATTCTTCTTCGCCGTGACACCCGACGGCTGGCCCCGGAAGTCGCGAAGCAACTTGTCGTCATACACCCGGTGATTGATCTTGACCCCGTAGGCGTTGACCGCCCGCCATGCCGCCGGCAGCAACTCAATGTAGTCCTCGGCCGAGAGTGCCACCGGCACGTACCCAGCCGCCTCCACCAAGACGGCGTACTTCTCGTTCGGCGTGAACGCCCGGGCCGGGGTGGCCGGATCCCGCAGCCCGTCATGGCGCCGGTTCTGCCAGCCCGCGACGATCCGTTCATCCAGCAGGTCCTGCAGTTCCATCAGTGACCACAGCGGGTCCTGCTCCGGGCTGGTACCGCGGAACTCCGCCGACCGGACCAAGTATCCGGAGACGAACTGGGCGAACAGCGACGCCACAGATTCCAGGGTCCGCTCGATGTGCGGTTTGTCGGTCGGGGTCTCCGGGTGAGCGGGCTGCAGGCTGATGCCCAGCATCCGGCAGGCGGACCGGAAGTTGTGGGAGATGTAGGCTTTGCCGTTGTCGCAAATGATCGTCTCCGGCACGATCACCGGCCGGGCGGCCGCGTGGGCCAGCCGCTCGTCCAGCTCCAGCATCCGCTGGTGCGGCAGCACCGAGCGGGCCATGCTAAGCACCTCCGGCCAGCCTGGCCGCATCGGTTCGGGGGTGACCGTCCGCGCCAGAAGCAAGGCCGCGTCCACCGACTTGGTCGTCGGCCGCAACACCACGGCAGGGACGGTGCGGGTTGCCAGGTCCACCATGCCGGTCAGCTCGACCCGGCCCGGAAACACCGTCCTCCAGCAAGACCATGAGGTCGAACGGGGTGGAGTCGATCTCCACGAACTGGCCCGGCCGCACCGCAGTGAGCTGCCCGAACGGACCTTCTGGGCGGTTAGCCAGCGACCGCCTCGTCCGCGCCGAGCCGGTCGTGTGTCGGCCAGCGGTGACCCGGTCGAACAATCGGTAAAACGTGGCCCTGCCTGGCATCGGTACCGCGTCCCGGCCGTACTGGTCAGCCAGAATCTGGCGGGTACGCCACAGGTAGTAGCTGGCCGTCCGTGTTGAGCCGCGTTCCTGCTCGCTGATCGCCTGCTCAAGCGCCTCCACGACCCGTCCGTCGGTGCGACCGCGGGGCAGCCGGGCCCGGTCGGACCGCCAGTCCACCAGCCCCGCCAGGCCAC
>Ga0066388_100001942_pt1 | contig 12211 bp, 14 predicted proteins | sample PanSoiMetaGPlot6_FD_64539 | JGI IMG/M metagenome (GOLD analysis project Ga0066388, IMG submission 64539) | Tropical forest soil microbial communities from Panama analyzed to predict greenhouse gas emissions - Panama Soil - Plot 6 (Hybrid Assembly) | ecosystem: Environmental > Terrestrial >... | reverse complement strand
TTTTTTCTACCCTCGAATTATTCCAATGTAAGAAGGGATGCGAAGGGCTTGCAGCGCAAAGTCTTGTCCCGTTTACGCCAACTAAAAAAATTTAGGTGGCTGGTTGCCCCCCAGCATTGCAGCTGTCCGCATCGGTGTCGCGGAACTCCGGTTGGCAGCGCCGTGCCGGCAGGGCATTCTCCCCGCCCGTTGCCGATCCCTCAAAACACCGTTCCAGGGAGAAGATAATGCAGGTGATTGAAGCTCGTGGCGCACACATTCCGACCATTGGTCTGGGCACCATGACATTGAAGGACGACGTCTGCGTTCAGGCGGTCAAAACAGCGTTACAGATCGGCTATCACCATCTCGACACCGCGGCGTTTTACGGCAACGAAAAGGAAAACGGTGAAGGGTTGCGGCAGTCAGGAGCCAAACGCGAGGACGTTTTCATCTGCACCAAGGTCCGGCAAGAACACTTAAGGCCTGCGGATTTCGTCAAGGTGATCGATCAGAGCCTGGTGAATCTGAAGCTCTCTTATGTTGATCTCTTGCTGATCCACTGGAACAATCCCGAAATCCCTTTCAAAGAGTCAATCGGCGCGCTGTGCAAGGCCAAGAAAGACGGCAAGACCAAACATGTCGGCGTTGCCAATTTTACTACGACGATGCTGGACGAGGCGTGGGCAGTGACCTCGGAGCCGCTGGTCTGCAATCAGATCGAGATGCATCCATTCATCAATCAGGACAAGGTTCTTGCTGCCTGCAAGAAACACGGTATGGCCGTGGTCGCTTACTGCCCGATTGCGCGCGGGAAAGTTCCAGGAGCGGAAGCTCTTGAGCGCATCGGAAAAGCACATGGGAAAAGCGCCGCGCAAATCTCGCTGCGCTATCTGGTGCAGATGGGTGTCTGCCCAATTCCGCGCACGGCAACGCCGGAGCACTTGAAGCAGAACCTCGACGTATTTGGCTTTAAGCTGTCGGACGCCGAGATGGCGGAGCTCAAGAAACTCAATGCGACAAACATGCGCGTGGTGAACCCGCCGCACGCGCCGATGTGGGACGCACCATAATGCGATTGGTTTTTCTTGTCGTCATCGCTGTATTTATGACCGTGCCGGCATTCGCGCAGGATAAGCCAAGCGCAAAGGATGCTGCCGCGATTCAGAGATGCATCAAGGTCAAGACCGGCAGGAACTGGGATTGGGAAAATTGCATCGGAATTATTTCCAAGCCCTGTTCGAAAGATGAGGCGGCAATGCCCTCGCACGAGGTCATAGCTTGCGAACGGCGCGAGCAGGCCGTATGGGACAATATCCTCAACGAAACATTTCGCAGCTTGCTGGGAAAGCTCGACGAAGCGCAACAGCAAAAATTGCGCGAGATGCAGCGGGCCTGGATTGCGTCACGCGACAAATCATGCGCCTTCTTCTATGACTATTTCGAAGGCTCGATGGCGAACCCAATGATCGCGGCGTGTGAGGCTCGCGAAACCGGACGGCGGGCGCTGTTCCTGCTGGGATTTCTGAATGATGCCGAAGGCAAGTGACAAGGCCAAAACGCCGGCCATCGAAGCCAAGGGTTTCCGAATTCCGATCGTAGGGCTGGGGACCTGGGCGTTACGCGGGAGCGAATGCGCACGCCTGACCGAGCAGGCGATCCGTATTGGTTACCGTCACATCGACACCGCGCAGATGTACGACAACGAGCGCGAGGTGGGCGATGGCGTGCGCGCGTCAGGGCTGCGCTCTGAAGTCATGGTCACAACCAAAGTACAACCCACGCTGCTCGCCCCACACGATCTTGAACGTTCGGTAAAGGACAGCCTGGCGCGACTACGGCTCGATGCGATCGACCTGCTGCTGATTCACTGGCCTAACCCCCGCGTGCCACTCGCCGAAACGCTTGGCGCGATGGCCAAGATGAAACGTGAGGGTTACACGCGGCAGATCGGTGTATCGAATTTCACTGTCGCGCTGGTCAACGAAGCCAACAAGGTTTCGCCCGAGCCTGTGGTGTGCAATCAGGTCGAATGTCACCCTTTTCTGAATCAGGACAAGGTGATTAGAGCCTGCCGCATAAAGGGGATGGCAGTTGTGGCCTATAGTCCGATCGCTCGCGGCGGGGCACAAGGTGACAAGGTGTTGGAAAGAATCGGCAAGTCCCACGGCAAAACGGCGGCACAAGTTTGCCTGCGTTGGCTGGTTCAGCAGGGCATAGTAGTAATCCCACGCACAAGCAGAATGGAGCGGCTGAAGGAGAATTTCGCGCTATTCGATTTTGAGTTAAGCGACGCCGAGATGCCGGAAATTGCGGGGCTCGCTCGCCGCGGCGGCCGTATTGTCGATTGGACCTGGTCGCCGCGGTGGGATTGAAACGGTAGGCCGTCCGTGAGTCTCTCAACCGACACAGCGATCGTGCTCTTCTCTGGCGGGCAGGATTCGAGCGTTTGTCTTGCGTGGGCCCTGGAACGTTTCGCGCACGTTGAAACCATTGGCTTCGACTATGGCCAGAGACACGCAGTCGAACTCAAGGTGCGCGCGCGGCTGCGCGGGCGCATGGCGGCTTTGAATTCCGATTGGAGTTCACGAATCGGCGAGGATTATCTGGTCAAGCTCGATTCGCTTGCAGCGATCTCCGACACCGCACTTACACGCGAAACTGCCATCGAGATTTCCGGCAGCGGTTTGCCAACCACTTTTGTGCCAGGCCGCAACTTGATTTTTTTCTGCTTTGCCGGCGCGCTGGCCTATCGGCGGGGCGCCCGTCATCTGGTAGCCGGCATGTGTGAAACCGATTATTCCGGCTATCCTGACTGCCGGGACGACGCAATCAAAGCCGTGCAGGTGGCTCTGACGCTTGGTCTGGACAAGCGTGTCACGATCCACACGCCGCTGATGTGGGTCGACAAGGCCGGTACTTTTGGCATGGCGGAACAGATCGGCGGCAAGGCACTTCTTGATCTCATCATCGAGGACAGCCATAGCTGTTATCTGGGCAACCGGACAAAACGCCATGATTGGGGCTATGGGTGCGGCACTTGCCCTGCTTGTGAATTACGCGCGCAAGGTTTTGCAAAATTCGTAGAGCAAAGAAAGACATGACCGACAACGAAAAACGCAAGAGCATTGAGGGTGGCATTTTCCTGGTGTTGTTCTGCCTTACGATTCCTGCGGCCAATTGGATGATTGGGCACGTGGGGACAGTGTGTGTTCCCAATGCCCCGTGTTTAGTGCCAGTGGCGCCCGGCATCATGGCACCCTCGGGCGTATTGATGGTCGGTGCCGCATTGGTGCTTCGCGATCTGGTGCAGCGGCGGCTCGGGGTCGAATTCGGCCTTGCCGCAATTGTCGTCGGCGCGGCAATCTCGGCGGGTCTGGCGCCAGCCTCGCTCGTATTGGCTTCGGCAACCGCGTTTCTGCTGTCAGAATTCGCCGATTTTGCGGTTTACACGCCGCTGGCCCGCCAACGGCTGGTCGCGGCAGTTGTCGCGTCCAGCGCCGCCGGATTGATTGTCGACTCGGTTGTGTTTCTGTGGCTGGCTTTTGGTTCGCTTGAGTTCCTGCCAGGCCAGATCGTCGGCAAGCTGTGGATGGTGCTGCTTGCGGCGCCGTTCGTCGCATATTTACGCCGCCGCGACGAACGGCTTGGCCTGTCACCGGCATGAGGTCAGTTATGCGCGCAGCGCTGGAAACGCTCCGTAACGTCACCACCGGTACGATTACCACGATATTGTTAAAGAAGGGGATCCGCCGTTCCTGGATGGCGGGCGCCATGCCCCTCGGCTTTTCGGGCAAACGAGTCGTCGGCCCCGCGTTCACTCTGCGCTTTGTTCCGGTGCGCGAAGATCTTGCAACACCTGAGAGCTGGTCAAAACCGATTTCCACGCGCAGCGCTATCGAAGCAATGCCGGAGAACTGCGTCGTGGTTGCCGACGCCATGGGTGTGACAGGCGCCGGCATATTCGGCGACATTTTGTGTATGAGGATGATCAAACGCGGTGTCAGCGCGTTGATCACAGATGGCGTTGTGCGCGACAAGCACGGCGTTCTGGCGACAGGCTTGCCGGTATGGTGCGCCGGTGTCGCCGCGCCCGCTTCCGTCAATCAGCTGACATTCGTTGGCTGGAATGAACCAATCGGCTGCGGAGGCTGTGCGATTTTTCCCGATGATATCATCGTAGCAGACGACGACGGCGCAGTAGTGATCCCGAAGGATCTGGCCGATTTTGTTGCCAGTGAAGGCGCCGAGCACGAGCTGCTGGAATGCTGGCTGGTGCAGGAAGTTGAAAAGGGCACAAAACTTCCCGGCCTCTATCCACCAAACGAAGAAAACAAGAAACGCTATGAGGATTGGAAGAAGAAACGCTGATGTTCTTCATCCTCTCGAAGACCGTTTCCTTTCTGATATTGCCCTCTAATCTTCTAATGGCGCTTGGACTTGCCGGTCTCGCGTTGCTGGCGACGCGATGGAAACGCGTAGGCAGCTATATGGCAGCCGCAAGCCTGCTTGTGTTGGCGGTAATTGGCTTTTCCCCGCTCGGTGAACTGCTCACACATGCGCTCGAAGACCGGTTTCCGCGCTGGGACCCGGCGCGCGGCACGCCTGATGGCATTGTGGTGCTGGGAGGCGAAATCTCGTCAAGGCTTTCACTCGAGCGCGGCGAGCCGGTCGCCAGCGGTGCAAGTGGCCGTATTATCGCCATGGCCAAGCTTGCGCGGACCTATCCCAACGCACGGATCGTCTATTCCGGCGGCGACTCGAGTTTGCTGGGCAACCAACCAGCTGAAGCAAATTTCGTTTATCCATTGCTTGATGGCTTCGGCATCTCGCGCGAGCGTGTGCTATTGGAAGTGCATTCCCGCAACACCGCTGAAAATGCTGCATTCACGAAAGATCTGGTGAAGCCAAAGCCGGGGGAGCGCTGGCTGTTGGTGACTTCAGCACAGCACATGCCGCGAGCGATTGGTTGTTTCCGTCAGGTCGGCTTTCCGGTCGACGCTTATCCGGTAGGGTGGCTCACCGGCGCAAAAGCCGACGAGACGCCAAGTATCGTCTTTTCTGCTGGCCTGGCGCGGTTCGATTCTGCGGTGCACGAGTGGATTGGGTTGTTGGCTTATCGGCTGACCGGAAAAACGGCCGAGTTCCTGCCAACACTATGAGCAAGCTAGCGTTTGCGTAATTTACGGCAAAAGACATCGTAGATCGCACCGATGATGGTGCGCGCTTCTTCGCTCGCCAGCTTGTAGTAAATCGCTTTGCCATCGCGCCGTGTGGACACCAGTCCGTCCGCGCGCAAGCGCGCGAGCTGCTGGGACACCGTCGGCTGCCGTAAGCTGAGCAAGTCCTCCAATTCGCTCACCGATTTCTCCCCCTCCGCAAGAATGCAGAGGATCATCAAGCGGCTTTCATGCGCGAGTGCCTTGAGGAAATCGCTTGCGCGCTTGGCGTTGTCGACCATGCGGTCGAGCTCATTGGAGCGAATGCGGCTTTCCAGGTGATGCAATTCCATAAGTACACCAACAATTGCGTTCCGGCGTGCCCGAATACAGACGATCAACCGGCGGCGTGCAATGATTTTTCGCGTAGCTTTGAACGTTCTCCACTCGTTCCAGTGTTGTCCAATTTGTTGATCAAGACGCCAAGTAGTTCCCAGAGGTGTCCTCGCCTTGGGTAGCTTCGGATCCGGCCAATCTCACGCTGATCGAGGCGATTTCCTGATGAACTGCTTCGCACCAGGCGCAACCACCCTGTTCGAACATAACAAGTTTCGCTGCAGAAGCTGTTGCCGAAGTGCAGATGAAAAATATTGCGACGAAAATCATGTCATGAGAAAAAAATTCCCGTATTTGCCGCACGCGGATAAACTTCATTCTCTCACCCGAACGGAGGATATCAGCAAAGGCTGAATCAATCTGATATCACGAAGCTTGAGCACGGCGGCAAGGATCCAAGCGCTCAACCGTATCTGAACGAGAGCAAATTGTCGTACGAGCGAAGCTCAATCAGGAGGCGGTGCAGGAGACCGGTGTCGCGGGTATCGATCGCCTTCGGAATGAGTGCCAGGCTCGCTTTGGAACCATCGACCAGCCGGCGAAACTCCGGTGCCTTCCGTACAACTTCGTTTGCGATGTTGTCACAACGGTCCAGGTCAGTGCCATATTTTGCGGCTTTACTGGCGATGTCAAAGCGAACCTCGGATTTATCCCAATGGAGGGCGCGATCATTGTAGACCATAAGCGCATCCATTGTGGTATTGGCATCGCGCACACAATCGGCAAGCACCACTACACCGCTTGCTTTGCGGAGGTCATAGAAATCGCCGCGAATGGCGTCGAGCCCATTGCGCGCGGCATCCAAGCGTCCGGTTTTGAGCATAAGGTCGGCGCCGAACAGTTTCGCACTGACGACCGTGAACAGCTTGTTATAGAGATTGTTGCCTTCGAAGGCGTCCGGGCGCCCGCCAGAAAAGCGCTCGGTAAATCTGCTCCAGGCGTCGCGCAGCCGGTCGATCTCAAGCGAGGCAAGATCCGTGTTACCTGTGCGCAGGTAACCGATTGCGACGCGATTGTGCGCGCTCACCGCCTCGATTGCCGCGTTGAAATCGGCGAGATCGTCGTTGTAGGCGGGGATACTGCTGCCAAGAAAAACGAAGATCAGGCATGCGATACGGGCAAACCAGAACGGCATCGACGTTCACCGGATTTTGACGCTTAAATCGATTGATTATAAATATAAACACGGCGCGTTATAGCGCGCGAGGCCAACCTGGGCAGCGGTTTGTGGGATGCCGATGACGATTGGACGGCGAAATCTTCTAGTCGGTGCCGCTGCAATTGCCGCGACGGCGGCTGTGCGCGCCGGCGCCCAAACTGCGATTTTGACAGACGATGGGCTCTACAAGGAGCCGTGGTTCCTGGAAAGCTTTCTCGATCTCGCGGACGACCTTGAAGGCGCGCGCAAGGAAGGCAAGCGCTTTGCAATCATGTGGGAGCTCAGAGGCTGTCCCTATTGCAAGGAGACGCATTTCGTAAACTTTGCACAGCCGCGCATCGCCGAGTACGTGAAGAAAAATTTCGAAGTCTTGCAGCTCAATATTATCGGATCGCGCAAGGTGACCGATTTCGACGGTCGTGAGCTTTCCGAAAAAGAGCTGGCGGCAAAATACGGCATCCGTTTCACGCCCACGTTCCAGTTTTTTGGAGAACGCGCTGCGATGCTAAAAAATCTACCGCCCGCCAAACGCGAGGTCGCCCGCGCTCCTGGTTATATGCTGCCCGACGATTTCCTCGCCATGTTTCGATTCGTGCGAGAAAAGGCCTATGAGAGCAAAACCTTCCGTGACTATGTCAAATCCCTATCGGGCTGAGGCTTGCTCCTCCAATGAGTTCCTTGTGCGGATCGTGTATTCTCTTTTATGAATATAATTTGAAGAAGTTGCCGAGCGTCGCTATGGTCGGAGCGAACCGCTGCTAACAATCCAACGCGATCAATCCGGAGGAAATATCAATGCGACCGTTATCCCGTCGCGCTGCATTGGCGCTCGGCGCCGCGGGCGCCGCGCTCGCATTCATCGGCCTGGGCAGGCGGGCATCAGCCGCGGCCAAGGAAGCTGCGGACATGATCGCCAAGTTCACAGGCGGAAAGACCGCGGAGCAGGGCAAAATTTCGATCGAGCTTCCCGAGATCGCCGAGAACGGCAATACCGTTCCACTCTCGATTTCGGTTGACGGGTCGATGACCTCGGACAACTACGTCAGTGAAGCTCTTGTAGTCGCCGATGGTAACCCCAATCCGGGCGTTGCCACATTTCAATTTTCGCCGCTGTCCGGCAAGGCGGAAGCCTCCACCCGCATACGTCTTGCCACGACCCAGAACATCATCGTGGTCGCCAGGACCAGCAAGGGCGAGTTCTTCACCAATCAAAAGCTGGTCAAGGTCACAATCGGCGGCTGCGGCGGCTGATCCGGTAAAAAGAAGATCAAGGAGATCGTTATGGCGGAAAAGCCGCGGCTCAAGCTTCCCAAGGAAGCCAAAAAGGGTGAGATCATCGAAATCAAGACGCTGTTGCCGCACATCATGGAGTCTGGCCAGCGCAAGGATAAGGATGGCAAGCCCATTCCCCGCAAGATCATCAACAAGTTCGTATGCGAGTTCAACGGCAAGGCTGTCTTCGTGGCCAGCCTCGAACCGGCCATCGCAGCTAATCCCTACATGCAGTTCCACGCCACGGTGGAAGAGAGTGGCACGTTCAAATTCAGCTGGACCGACGATGACGGCGTCATCATCACGGCGGAGGAAACGATTACTGTCACCTAGCGACCGGTGTGGGGCAACAAGAACAAGTTTGTTGGGAGGATTTCGATGAAGCGTGGGAGGACTCTCGCAAGGAGAGCCGTTGTGTCATTGATTGGCGCGACCGCGTTATTCGTCGCAACCGGGCAGGGCGCCAAGGCGCAGGTTGCTAAAAAAGAACCGCCTCTCGAGGTGAAAGGGGATGCCTCGGAGCGTCCATGGAAGCGTTATGCGGGATGGCCGGCGCGGGATGAATCGAAATACAACACGCTTGGCAATTTAGCGACGCCGCCGGCGCCCACGCAGCCGCGCAAGATCACCAAGCCGATCACGGGAAACGCGGAAAAAGGCGCAGGACTGGCCGCTGATCGCGACCGCGGCGGCTCGTGTCTCGCCTGCCATGTGATGGGCCCGGCCGGCGGCGCCAACTTGCCCGGCAATGTCGCCCCGGATCTCTCGGAAATTGGCAGTGCCGGACGCGAGGACGAGTGGCTGTTCAACTACATCTACGATGCGCGTGTTTATAACCCCGAGACGGTGATGCCGCCCTGGGGCAGCCATGGGTTCTTCAGCGATCAGGAAATCAACGACATGGTCGCGTTCTTGAAAACGCTGAAATCCAAAGCGGTGTTCAAGACAGAGCTCGATGATCCGGAAAAGCGTCCGCCTCCAGTCGAAAAGCGCGAAAATCTCGATCCGATCGAAAATCCCGGAATGTGGGCCGTGGACAAGGCGCAGGAACTTTGGACGCAGAAAAGCGCAACCGCGTTTTCCTGCAACACATGTCACAACGACCCGAAGGCATCGTTCAAGACCTGGGCTGCCTCGATGCCCAAATGGGAGCCTCGATTGGACAAGGTGCTAGGCGTGGAAGAATTTATCACGCGACACGCCAAGGCTACGACCGGTGCCGATTGGCTGATGGAGACCGACGAAAATCGCGCCATGTCCGTATATCTGCACTATCTTGCCAACGACACGCCGATCCATATCGATACCAGCAGCCCTCCCGCAAAGGCGGCAATCGAGCGCGGCAAAGAGCTTTCCCAACGCAAGGTAGGCCAGCTCAATATGGCCTGCACTGATTGCCATGGGAAATCGGCGAACCACTGGATTCGCGGCCAATGGCTGGCTGAACCGAAAGGTCAGTACGATCATTTTCCGACCTGGCGTACCAGCCTTTTGGCAGTTTGGGACATTCGCCAGCGCTTCCAGTGGTGCCAAGTCAATATCCGCGCTGACGAATTGCCACCGGACGCCAAAGAATATGGCGACCTCGAACTGTATCTTGCGTCACAGAACGAGGGGCAGAAGCTCAGCGTGCCGGGCATCCGCCACTGAACGAAAGCCATGATCACTCGCCGGGAGATTTTGCAGATTGGCGCCGCCACGGCGGCGCTGACCGCGGGTGGCGCCGGCTTCAGGCGTGCGGTCGCACAGCAGCGCTTGACCGAAAGCGAACTGCTCACATTTGATTCCCTTGGCAATGTTACACTGCTGCACGTCGCCGACCTGCACGGCCAGTTGACGCCGGTCTATTTCCGCGAACCGTCGATCAATCTTGGCGTTGGCAAAGAGAAAGAACAGGCGCCGCACATCACCGGCAAGACCTTCCTCGAACGGTTTGGTCTCGCGGAAGGTTCGGCAGCGGCCTATGCCCTGACCGATCAGGATTTCACGACGCTCGCGAAATCCTATGGCCGAATCGGCGGCCTGGACCGGCTCGCCGCCGTGGTAAAGCGCGTGCGCGCCGAACGCGGCGACGACAAGGTTTTGCTCCTCGATGGCGGTGACACTTGGCAAGGCTCGTACGGCGCGAATGCGAGCCGTGGGCAGGAAATTGTCGATTGCATGGCTCTCCTGAAGCCAGATGCCATGACCGGCCATTGGGAATTCACCTACGGCGAAGAGCGGGTGAGAGAGTTGATTAAAGACCTCGGCTTTCCATTCCTCGCGCTCAACATCCGTGACACCGAGTGGAATGAACCGGCTTTCGAGCAGATGAAAATATTCGAGAAGGGCGGCGTCAAGCTCGCCGTGCTCGGAGAGGCTTTCGCATATACGCCGATCGCCAATCCCCGCTGGATGATGCCTAAATGGTCGTTCGGAATTCGCGAGGATGATGTTCGCGCTAATGTCGAGAAGGCGCGCAAGGGCGGAGCGCAACTCGTGGTCCTACTTTCGCACAACGGCTTTGATGTTGACCGCAAGTTGGCCGGCCGCGTACCCGGGATCGACGTAATCCTGACCAGCCATACCCACGATGCGCTGCCCGAGGCGATCAAAGTCGGAAACACTCTGTTGGTTGCTTCGGGAAGTCACGGCAAATTTGTTTCACGTCTTGACCTCGACGTGCGGAACGGGTCGGTGAAGGAATTCCGCTACAAGCTGATCCCGCTGTTCGCCGACGTGATCAAACCCGATGCGGAGATGGCAGCCGCCGTTTCGAAAGCGCGTGCGCCTTACTTCAAAGAAATTACGCGCGAGGTCGGCCGCGCAGACTCACTTCTGTACCGGCGCGGTAATTTCAACGGCACTTTCGACGATCTGATCTGTGCAGCGCTCTTGAAAGAACGCGACGCAGAGATTGCGCTGTCACCCGGGTTCCGTTGGGGGACGACCGTTTTGCCAGGACAAGCGATTACCGTGGAGGACATCCATAACGAGACTGCTATCACCTATCCGCAGGTCTACCGCGTGTCGATGACCGGGGAGCGGCTTAAGGAAATTCTTGAAGACGTGGCGGATAACCTGTTCAACCCTGATCCTTACTACCGGCAAGGAGGCGACATGGTGCGCTGTGGTGGTCTCGGTTACGCGATCGATGTGTCGAAGCCGATGGGCGAACGCATTTCCGCGATGACCCACCTTGGATCGGGCAACCCTATCGAACCAAACAGAGATTACGTTGTCGCCGGCTGGGCAAGCGTGAACGAAGGCGCCGAAGGCCCGCCGGTCTGGGATCTGGTGGAGCGCTATGTCGCGGCTGAAAAGGTGGTGCGGGTGCCAGCCAATAACAGCGTCAAAATTTCCGGGGCATAGGGTTATTTCCGATACATTCATAAAAAGGAATGTGAGAAGCGTGCCGTAAAGCGATCCACCGGGAGGCGCCGATGATGGGCCCGTTTGACACCAACCGCGCGACACGCCGCCACTTTATCGCCGGCGCCGCCGGGCTCGCTGCTGCAGGCAGTGCAAGCGCCCGCGCCGACAACGTGAAAAATCTTCCGCCCAATGTTGCCGACTGGACCCGCCAACTTGGCCAGGCTGTCGGCGTGCGTGGTTATGGCAATCCGTCCAAATACGAAAAGGACGTCGTCCGCCGGACCGTGCCGTGGCTCACCGCAACGCCGGAATCCTCGGTTAGCTTCACGCCGCTACATCAGCTCGACGGCATCGTCACGCCAAATGGCCTCTGCTTTGAACGTCATCATGGCGGCATCGCCGAAATCGATCCCAATGATTACCGGCTGATGCTGCACGGGCTCGTCGACAAGCCGCTGATCTTTACGCTCGACGAACTCAAACGGCTGCCGCGCATCAACAAGATCTATTTTCTCGAATGCGCGGCTAATTCGGGCATGGAATGGCGTGGAGCGCAGCTCAACGGCTGTCAGTACACTCACGGTATGGTGCATTGCGTGCAGTATACGGGCGTACCGCTCAAACTGCTGCTCGAGCAGGCCGGTCTCAAGCCCAATGCGAAATGGATCATGGTGGAAGGTGGCGATGCTGCTGCGATGAACCGCTCGATCCCACTTAACAAGGCGCTCGATGACTGCATGGTCGCCTACCGCATGAATGGCGAGATGCTCCGTCCCGAGCAGGGTTACCCAGTGCGTCTGGTTGTGCCGGGCTGGGAAGGCAATGTCTGGGTAAAGTGGTTGCGGCGTATCAAGGTCGGCGACCTGCCATGGTTTACGCGCGAGGAAACTTC
>Ga0066388_100001941_pt1 | contig 12211 bp, 10 predicted proteins | sample PanSoiMetaGPlot6_FD_64539 | JGI IMG/M metagenome (GOLD analysis project Ga0066388, IMG submission 64539) | Tropical forest soil microbial communities from Panama analyzed to predict greenhouse gas emissions - Panama Soil - Plot 6 (Hybrid Assembly) | ecosystem: Environmental > Terrestrial >... | reverse complement strand
GCATCTCGTCCTCGTCGGCCTCGCCATCGTCGTGCCGATCTTTGGGCCAGACGTGCTCCCGGTGGCCGCCTCGGCGTTCGACGAAGTGTTCATCAGCCGGGACATGCCGCAGCCGCCGCTGCCGCCACAGGCGCCTCCCGTACGCGAGAGCGCGCCACACAGTCAGCCGCCAGATGTGGATGTGGACCCGTTTGCTGCGCCGATTGTGCCGCCGGCAGCCGTCGCGCCGGAAACCGTCGGCCAGACGACTCGGGGATTGATACGAGGCGTTGAAGACGGCGTCGGAAACATCGTGGATGGCGCGCTGGGAACGAGAGTGGATGTGCCGCCGCTTCCGCCGCAGGCCGTCGAACCAGACATGCCGCGGCGCGTCGGCGGCGACATCACGAAGCCAAAGAAAATCCACGACGCCACACCCGTCTACCCGACGATCGCAATAGCGTCCCGCGTCGCCGCCCCGGTGGTCATCGAAGCGACGATTGGACCGACGGGCGATGTACTCGATGCGAAGGTGCTTCACGGGCATCCCCTTCTCGACCGTGCGGCGCTCGACGCGGTTCGACAGTGGCGGTTCACGCCGACTCTGCTGAACGGGAAAGCCATCGCCGTCATCATGACGGTCACCGTCGATTTCAAGCTGCAGTGAGAAACCGCCGCACTGTGGTATCAATGAGGGAGAGCGCCAGTCCTGGGAAGTGGAGCGGTGGGGATGAGTCGGAATCTTGCGTGCGCGTTGGTCGTCCTGTGTGTTGCTGGAGTGATGGCCGCGCCGTCGCCGCCGCAGCAGCCCGCGCAGCCGCCGGTGTTTCGCGGCACGGGCGAGGCCGTGCACGTGTTCGTGACGGTAACGGACCGGGACGGTCGCCTCGTCACGACGCTCTCGCAGCCCGACTTCGAAATCCGCGACGAGGGCAAACCGCAGCCGATCACGCTGTTCGACAACACGCCGCAGCCCATCCGGCTGATCGTCATGCTGGACGTGTCCGGCAGCATGGAAGGGAACCTGCCGCTGCTGCGCGCCGGCGCGGAGCAGCTTTTTACGCGGCTTCGAAAGGACGATGTCGCTCGCGTCGGCACGTTCGGGCGGGAGGTCGAGATCAGTCCGACGTTCACGAACGATCCGGGCGAGCTCCGCCGCGCGCTGCCCACCAGCATCGCCCCCGATGCGCCCACGCCTCTCTGGCGCGGGCTCGACGACGCGCTGACCGCGTTCGGTAGCGAGGGAGGCGCGCGTCCCGTCATTCTCGTGCTGAGCGACGGAAAGGACGCGCCAGCGTTCGCGTTCCGTCAGCGCTTCGTCAGCCAGGCCGAGATCATCGAGCGCGCACGGCGCGAGGACGTGATGATCTACGCGATCGGCATGCGCAGCCGCAGCCGGCAGCCCCTGCCACCCGGCATCGGCCCCGGCGGGCTTCAGGCAATGGTCACGGCTGATCTTCCGGATCCTGGCCTCGCGGTCGTCGCGGAACACACGGGCGGCGGCTACACGGAGATTCGATTCAACGACGACCTCGGCGCGGCGTTCGCCAAGGTCGCCGACGAACTGCACAGCCAATACCTGCTGGGTTTCGCGCCGCCGAAACGCGATGGCAAAGTCCACGAGATCGACGTGCGCTTGTCTCAGAAGGGCATGAAAGCGCGCGCGCGCAAGAGCTACATCGCGCCGAGAGAGCAGAAGTAGGTCGGGGAACCGCGCGTTGTCATTTCGGCTCCATTGTTGAAAATGCTCGCTAGAAACGCACGCCCAGTCCGAAGCGCGCTTCGTTCACCTGATACGGGTTGCCGCCGTTGATTGCCGACACGACGTTGCTCGCGGTGATCTTCTTATAGCGATAACCCAAGTCCACCGTGATCGGACCGCGTTCGATCAGCATTCCGCCGCCGAGGCCCAAGAGCGGCTCGTTGCGCGTCAGGAATGGCAGTCCCGCTTCGATGAACGGCGCCAGCGGGTTGCCAAGCCCGGACACTCCTGTGCTCAGACGCGCGAAGCCGGCCGTCGCTTCGCCGTAGGGACGAACCGTCAGGCCGCGCGAGGCGATGAATCGCACGCCGCCTTCCCCGTACCATGCCGAGATCCGAAACTGCACGGGCGAGAAATCGAGCAGGTCGTACAGCGGCGGTGTGATGTCCGACAGCCGTCCCACTTCTCCGACCGCCTGAATGTTGGGCGTCAGATCGGCGGTCACGACTCCTCCGAGGGCCGACGCGGTGGTCGTGCGGTTCAACACCGACGACGTGTCGAACGTAATCCCGCCAAAGCCTTGAATCGACGCTGACTGGGCGAGCGCCGCTGACGGCACGGCGCACACGACGAACGCGGCAAGCGTGATCGCTTTGCGCATAATCGAGGACACTCCGGCGCTGGCAGACCCCTCGACAGCAACAGCGGTGCCACCGGGGAATGCCCTGATCACGGCACTCGATCGCAGGAGCAGAGCAGTTAGACGCGCCCAGCGAGGTCGGCGATGATGGCGGTGAGCTCTCCGGGATCGACCGGCTTGGGGACGTGCATGTTGAAGCCGGAGCCAAGGGCGCGCAGACGATCCATGGGCCGGCCGTACGCGGTCAACGCGATCGCTGGCGTTTCGCCCCCGTCGCGTGGCGCGAGCGCGCGGACCCGCTGCATCAACCCGTACCCATCCTCGCCAGGCATCTCGATGTCGGACACGATCACGTCCGGCCGCCAGTGCCGGAGCATGTCAAAAGCGGCAGCCGCCGACGGACAAGCGCAGACGTCCGCGCCCGCGCCCATGAGGATGGCGTCCGCCAGCGCGACCGATTCGGCGTCATCGTCGGCGACCAGCACGCGAAGGCCGTCGAGGCGGACGATCTTCTGCTGACTCTCGACGGGTACGGCGCTCGGCTGATCGCGCGGCGCGAACTCAGCTGGCAACAATGCCGGAGTCGTTGGCAGGACGACGGTGAAGGTCGCGCCCTTGCCATCTCCGTCACTGTGCGCGGCCACGGTTCCACCGTGGAGCTGCACGAGGTGTTTGACCAGCGCGAGCCCCAGCCCGAGACCGCCGTGGGCGCGCGTGCTGGAGCTGTCGGCCTGCCGGAACCTTTCGAAGACGTGCGGGAGCATGGCCGGCGCGATCCCCTGGCCGGTGTCGCTGACGACGATGTGGACGGAGGAATTCACGCAGCCGAGCCGCAGGTGGACCTCGCCGCCGCGGGGTGTGAACTTCACCGCGTTCATGAGCAGGTTCCACACGATCTGCTGCAGGCGGGCCGCGTCGCCGGTCACGTGGCCGCCGCCCGGATCGATCGATGTGTGCATGCGGATCATCTTGGCGTCGGCGGCCGGCCGCACGGCGTCGAGCGCGCCCTGCAACACACCGGTCATCTCCACGCGACGGACGTCCAGCCGCATCTTTCCGGTGGTGATGCGCGAGAGATCGAGGAGGTCGTCGATGAGGCGCACTTGCGCGTCGGCGTTGCGGACGATCGCGTCCTTTGCGCGCGCAATCGTCGACGCGTCGCGAAGCTCGCCGCTTTGCAGCATCCGCGCCCAGCCGTAGACGGCGTTGAGCGGCGTACGCAGTTCGTGCGACAGGACCGCCATGAACTCGTCCTTGCTGCGATCGGCCGCCTCGGCGGTCTCGCGCGCCTCACGCTCCTTGCGCAGCAGCTCGTCGCGCTCGGCTTCCGTTTTCGTCAGCTCCTCGGCGGCATGTTTCAGAGCAGCGCCGACGGCGCTGATCTCGAGGATCGTCGTCTGGGGAAGCTGAGGCGCTTGCCTGCGCCCCACCGCTTCGGCCGCCGCTCGAAGATCCGCAATCGGATGCGTGATACCGCGCGCCACGCGGAAGGCGATGACCGTGCCGACGATGAGCGAGAGCAGAATGCCGCCGCCGTACACCGCCGCCGATCCCCACACGGCAGCATCGACGCCGGCGGTCGGCATGCCGAGCACGACGAGCCAGTCGCTCGAGACGAGCCGGCTGTATGGCGCAAAGATACGTTCGCCTTCGAGCGCGTATGCCACGCCGAAGCCTTCGGGGCCCCTGCCGGTATCGACGACGCGCTGGACGCTTGGTGACAGGCGTCCACCGAGATTCTCCTTGTGGGCCCTCGACCGCGCGACGCGAAGCCCGTGCGCGTCCAGGACCGAGATGACCCAGTCCTCCGGGACCTGCTGCCGGGCCAGCACGCCGTGCACGGATTCCGGCGTGACGAGAGCGCTCACCACGTACTTGAGTTGACGGTCGCGCATCACCGGCGCGCGCACGGTAAAGAACCAGTTCCCTTGCGGGTCCAAGATGAGGCTGCCAACGGCCGGCGCCTGTGTCTGCAGCACACGGTCGAAACTGGCGCGGTCGCCATCTGGAGCAACGGCGTCTCCGACGGGGACTCGTGTGTCGACGAGCGGCGCGCCTGTCTTGTCGACGAGCACGATGGCTGCCCAATCGGCCCTGGAATTGGTCACTCGACTGGCGCGCTCCAGAAACCCGGGGAGATCGTCGCTATCGAGAATTGGCATGGCCGCCAGCGCACCGAGAACGGAGATCGCGCTCTGGAGCTCCGCATCGACCGCGTTGGCCACCGAACGCGCCAGTTCGAGGCCCACTTGACGCGCCTGCGCGTATTGCTGCCGTTGAATGACGAACAGACCGATGCCTGCCATGACGCCGAGCGGGATCAGGCCCGCCGCGGTGAGGAGGAAGAGGCGACGTCGGAGCGGAATCGCAGCCATCGGCCAGACGCTGCGGCCATACCATCAAGAAAAATGCCAACCCCAGCCGTTACGCTACGGATGGGGTTGCGAAGCGCGCGCGTCAGCGGACGCTGCGGTTTCCCTCGAGCGTGAAGTGCCGCAGACGATAGCGCGGACCATCGGTTTCCGCGCGAAATACGAAGCCGAGTCGTCGCAGCAGCGCCAGCGACGCGTCGTTGGGTGCGTCGGCGACAGCGACCAGCCGATCGAGCCGCAGTGTATCGATTGCATGCTCGATGAGCGGCGCCAACGCCTCTTGCGCATACGCTCGATGCCAGAATTCCGGAGCCAGTGCGATCAGCGGTTCGATCGCGCCCGCGAGCGGCGGGTAGTACTCGGCAGAGGCCCCAACGGGCAGGAGCGCGGCGCAGCCGATGAAGGCGCCGGAGTCGTCCGCGAGCGCAATAGTCCACAGCCCGAGACCTCGCGGCGCGAGCGCCGCGGCGCCCTGCAGCGCCTCGAGGGCCCGCTCGCGCTCGATCTCCGCATCGTCCCAGAGGTACCGCCGCACGAGCGGGTCCCTCCAGAGAGCCCAGAGCGCGTCGAGGTCCGCATCCGTGGCGGGCGTCAGGCACAGGCGGGCAGTGGTGAACGACGGCAGCATCACGCTCCTCGGGCTTGACGACTTCGTCTACTCATGGCAGTATCCATAACCATTGAGTTATGGAACATGTTGGTTATACACGAACGGCCGCGGAACGCCTCGACACGATCTTCTCCGCGCTCGCCGATCGGACCCGCCGCGCGCTGCTCACCCGCCTGTCCAGGGGCGCGGCCTCGGTCACGCAGCTGGCGGCGCCGTTCGACATGAGCCAGCCCGCGATCTCCAAGCACCTCAAGGTGCTGGAGCGCGCGGGCCTGGTCGCGCGCGGGCGCGATGCGCAGCGGCGGCCCGTCCGCGTCGAGGTGAAGCCGCTCGCCGAAGCGTCGGCCTGGATCGACGAGTATCGCCGCACCCTCGAAGCCAATTTCGCGCGCCTCGATACGGTGCTCGAGGCGCTCAAAGCCGAGCGCGGCGTCAGAGCGCGGCCCCATCCGCGGCGTCGGCCCCCGGCCCGAACACGCCGCCCACGAAAGGACCGGTAGTCATGTTGAGCACCAGGACCCTGACCGTCAAGAGCGTGGGTGACCGCGATCTGCTGATCGTCCGCGACTTCGACGCGCCGCGGACGCTGGTCTTCGAGGCGATCACCAGCCCGGCGCTGCTGCAGCGCTGGTTGCCTGGACCGGGCTGGACGATGCCGGTGTGCGAAGTCGATCTCAAGCCCGGCGGCAGTTTCCGCTACGTCTGGCGCAAGGGCGGCTAGGACATGGGCATCAGCGGGACCTTCCGCGAGATCGTTCCGCCGAAGCGCATCGTGCACACCGAGATCTTCGACCAGGACTGGGCCGGAGGCGAGGCGGAGGTCACCACTACTCTTCGCGAGGCGAACGGACGCACGACGCTTTCGATGACGGTCCGCTACGCGTCGGCGGCGGCGCGCGAAGCCGCGCTCGAGAGCGGCATAGTCGACGGGATGTCGGAGACGTACGACACGTTGGCGGCGCTGCTCGCAGACCTCTCGATCAAACCATGAAGATGCTTCATCGATGTGATGACCACATAGAATTTCTGTCATAGACTGGCGCCGGCCTACGATGACGGGCATGGCTCTTCCGCCCGTCATCGAGTTCGCCAACGACTTGCGAACGGCTGCCGCGGGCGCTCGGCGCCAGCCGTTCTTCACCGCCTTCACGATTCTCGTTCTCGCGTTCGGGATCGGCGCCAGCATCGCCATCTTCAGCGTCGTTGATGGCGTGCTGCTGCGCCAGCTGCCGTACCGCGATCCGCATCGGCTCGGCTGGCTCTGGAGCCTCAGGACCGACGGCACGCGCAGCGCCTTTTCGATGCAGGACTTCGTCGATCTGCGCGAGCGATCCACTGCGTTCGACGCGTTTGCGGCGATGGGGCAGTGGAGCGTCACGTTCACAGGAGACGGCACACCTGAACGCCTGCAGGGGCTCCGCGTGTCCCCGCCGCTCTTCGACGCGCTCGGCCTGTCGCCGGCGGTCGGCCGGCTGCTGCGCAGCGGCGACGAGACGGCGGGACGCGTTGTGGTCATCACGCACGGATTGTGGACGCGACGATTTGGCCAGGACCCGCACGTTCTCGGGCGGACGCTGACCCTCAACGGCGCGGCGTACGAGGTCGTCGGTGTGCTGCCGCCGACGTTCGTCATGCCGGTCGCCGTGCCGGATGTCGTCGTGCCGCTCGTCGAAGCCGATGTCCGTCGCGCTGAGGGCGACACGAGCTTCCTGCGCATCGTCGGACGGCTGAAGCCGGGCATGTCGGCCGGTCTGGCGCAGGATCAATTGACGAGGATTGCCGTCGAGCTGCAGAAAGTGCGGCCCGCGACCAACGCGCGCAAGGCGGGTGTCATCGTCGTGAGCCTCCACGACGCCATCGTCGGCAGCAACACGGCGACGCTGCGTCTGCTGTTCGCCGCCGTGCTGATTGTGCTGTTGCTCGTGGCGGTGAATCTGGCGGGACTGTTCCTGGCGCGCGCCTCGTCGCGTCAGCGAGAGCTGGCCGTGCGCGTCGCACTGGGTGCGGACAGAGTGGCGATCACGCGGCAGCTCGTCGCGGAAAGCGTGCTCCCGGCGGCGATCGCCGGTGTCCTGGGTCTCATCTTCGGCCAGTGGGGCGCGCGGCTGCTGCTCTCGCTGGCGCCGACGGCGCTGCCAAGAGCCCAGGAGGTGGGCGTGAACGCCGACGTGGCGCTCTTCGCGTTCGCGATCACGGTGGCGACCGGTGTCGCAGTCGGATTGGTGCCAGCCCTCCACAGCCGCCGGCTGAACGCGTCGGATGGATTGCGCGGCGGCGGCCGCGCGACGGACGGACGGCAGACCCTGGCGGCGCGGCGTGCGCTCGTCGCGGTGCAGGTTGCGGTGTCGCTGGTGCTGTTGATCGCGATTGGACTGCTGGCGCGCAGTCTGCGCATCGTTCAGGAGGTCGATCCCGGCTTCACGCCGGATCATGCGCTGACCATGCGGATCGCGCTGCCGCGCACACGGTACGTCGATCGGCAGCAGATTCTGGCGTTTCAGCAGCAGTTCGAGCAGCGGCTGCGCGCGTTGCCCGGCGTGCGCGGCGTCGGCGGCGTGAACGTCCTCCCGCTGAGCGGCGCGCAGGCCTCGGTCGATTTCACGGTCGTGGGCCGGCCGATTCCACCGGATCGCTTGCCCGAAGCGGAGTACCGGATGATCACGCCGGATTACTTCACCGCCGCCGGCGTCCATCTGACGGCCGGCCGCCCGTTCACCGCGCACGATGCGTCACCAGCGGTGGACGTCGCGATCGTCAACCAGACGATGGTCGATCGGTTGTGGCAGGGGCGAAGTCCGATCGGCGAGCGTCTGCACATCGAACCGGACAACCCCGTCGCGCGGATCGTCGAGGTCGTGGGCGTCGTGGCCGATGTGAAGCACTTCACGCTCGAAAACCCACCGACCATGGATCTGTATGTTCCCACCGCGCAGGTGCCGCAGGGCTTCATGGTCTGGCTCGCGAACAACCAGTTCTGGGTGATCCGGACGAGCGGCGATCCGCTGGCGATGACCGAAGCCGCGCGGGCCGCCCTCGCGGAAACCGATCCCGACGTGCCGGCTCTCGTGCGCAGCTTCGATCAGGCTGTCGATCGAACGCTGGCCGGACGGCGGTTCAACCTGATTCTGATTGCGCTGTTCGGGTATGCGGCGCTCGTGTTGACAGCATGCGGCGTGTACGCGGTGAGCGCGCAGGGCGTGGCGCTGCGCACCCGCGAGCTCGGCATCCGCGCGGCGCTCGGCGCGTCGCCGTTTGCGCTCGTGCGCCAGGTGATGAGCGGCGACATGAAGGTGGTGGTGATCGGTCTTACGGCCGGGCTGGTGATCGCGCGCGCGGCCGCGGGGGCCGCGGCCGGTTTGATGTTTGGTGTGAGCGCCACCGACCCGGCGACCCACGGACTCGTGGCCGTGCTGCTGGGTATCGTGGCCGCCGCCGCGTGCGTCCTGCCGGCGATGCGCGCGGGGCGGACCGACCCGATCCGGATACTGCGATCCGATTAGAGCGATTCGGTCTCGCCGGAGCGCGAGGCTTCAGCCGAGCGTGGCCGGGTTACTTCCTCTTCGCCAGCAGCGCTTCGATCTCGTCCATGATGTGGTTCATCTGCTTGATGGTGAGATCGAGGGGTTCGTCGGTCGTCATGTCGACGCCGGCGTCTTTCAGAAGGTCGACCGGGTATTTCGACCCGCCGGCCGACAGGAACGCCAGATACCTGGCGCGCGCCTGCGGGTCGCCCGCCTTCACTTTCTCGGCCAGCGCCTCGGACGCCGTGAACGACGTCGCGTACTGGAACACATAGAAGTCGCGATAGAAGTGGGGAATGTAGCTCCACTCGTGCGCGATGTAATCGTCGACCACGCAGACGCCCTGATCGTGCCCGTAGTACTTCTTCGTGATGTCCATGTAGAGCTTCGCGAGCGCATCGCCGGTGATCGGCTCGCCCTTCGCCGCCATCTCGTGCATCCGCAGCTCGAACTCAGCGAACTGCGTCTGCCGGAACACGGTGCCCTTGATGTTCTCCAGGTAGTTGCCCAGCAGCGACAGCCGCGTATCGTCGTCCTTGATTTGTCCGAGCATGTAGTCGATGAGGAGCGCCTCGTTGAACGTCGAGGCGACTTCCGCCACGAAGGTCGGATATCCGGCGAGCGGAAAGGGCTGCGCCTTGTTCGAGAGGTAGCTCTGCATCGTGTGCCCGAGTTCGTGCGCGAGCGTGCTGACGTCCGTGTACTGCCCGTTGTAGTTGATCAGCATGTACGGGTGGACGTCGTAGGCGCCGCCGTCGGACCACGCGCCGGAGGCCTTGCCGTCGTTCGGATACAAGTCGATCCAGCGGCTGTCGAATGCCTGGCCGATCGTCGCCTGGTACTCCGTCCCCAACGGCGCTACGGCCGCCAGGATCAGCTTCTGCGCCTCGCCGGGCGAGTACTTCAAATCGACGGACGCGACGAGCGGCGCGTACAGGTCGTAGTAGTGCAGCTCGTCGAGTTTCATGATCCGCTTGCGCAGCTTCAGGTAGCGATGGAACGCCGGGAGGTTCTTGTTGACGCCGTCGACGAGACGCGAATACACCGACAGCGGAATGTTGGGGCCGTCGAGCTGCGAGTCGAGCGCGGACGAGTACTTCCGCGCCTTCGCGTAGAACTGCACCTTCGAGACCTCGCCGCTCATCGACGTGCCGAACGTGCGGCTGTACCCGCCCAGCGCGTTGAAGAACGCCGACATCACCTTTTCGCGATCCGCTCGCACCGGCAGCGCCCGGAGCTCGGTGAACGCGGCCTGATCGATCTTCGCGGCCTTGCCGGTGCTGAGCGTGACGGTCGGGAACGGAAAATCGGCGTTCGAGAAGATGTTGTAAAGGCTGGACGGGTTGCCCGCGAGCGGGCCGGCATCGGCCAGGAGTTTCTCTTCCGCATCGCTGAGCGTGTGCGGCGCGCGGCGGAAGACGTCCGACAGGTAGAAGCTGTAGATCTTGAGACGCGGCTCCGACGCGACGAATCCCTTTACTGCCGCTTCCCCAGCCTTGAGCAGTTCCGGTTCGATGAAAGCCGATTCGGCGCTGAGCGCAGCGGCGAGCTGGATCATTGCCTGCCGCATGCCCTCGTGCGTCGAGTCGCGCGTGTCCTCGTCGGCGATCGCGTTGGCGTAGGTGTAGAGGCGGCTCAGCTCCTTCGCGAAGCCTGATTGCAGTTCGAGGGCGTCGGCGAGAGCGCCGGCCGACGAGGCCACTCGGCCGCGATACTGGCCAAGCTTCGGGAGGTCGGTCGCAAGTGTGTCCTTCGCCGTTCGCCACGCCGCTTCGCTCCGATAGATGTCGGCGAGGTTCCAGCGGTACTTTTCGGGAATCTGCGCGCGGTCCCGACTCTGCGCGCCGGCCACGGTCGTCAATGTCATCATCACCACCACGACGCGCAATCGCTTCGAGACGCGATCGGTTTTGAACATGCGCGCATTCTGTCACGGATCGAGCAGCGCAACTCTCGCTGCTCCCAACACATCATCATTGCCGAAAACGAACAGTGTGCGGATGAGACACCGATCAGCGTCTGCATGAACCACGCTATTTCAGCGTGGCTCGCTGCGCTACGACGCGCTCGCGCACGTCGGCCAGCGATCCGCGGACAATGAGAACCTTGATCTCCGTTGTGGCCGTGCCGTGCGCCGCGAGCGCGGCCTGTGGATCGACGTGCTGGCAGGTCAACTGGGGATTGCTCCAGACATTACCCGGTTCGCGCGCAAAGCTGGCGACGACCCACGTGCGATCCGTTGAGAGCGTCGCAATCCAGGGTTCATCGACTGCTCGCGACTTGTTGTAGTAGGTGATCCCGTCGCTGCGCCGTTCGACCCGTTGCGACGGCACCGGCCACGTGAACGACGCCAGATACCGCGCCGGCAGCCACTCAGAGAACGGCATCGACAGACGGCCGGGCGTTTCCGAAGCGAGCAGATCGAACCCATCGCCGTGATGTACGTACGTCCGCTCGAGCCGCTCGTCGTGAAAGATCGATGTGAGTCGCGGATCGGTGACGGCATAGATCATGTCGTACGCCGTCGTTGAACGATTGCGGAACTCGTAGTGAAAGCGCACGCCGTCGTCCTCGAGCGTGGCTCGTGCGAGAAGCTGCACCTGCGCAGCGAGCTCCATGTCGTACTCGACGGACTGACCATGGTCCCGCCACGCCGGGCGCCGGCCGAGAGACCCTGGCCGAAACAGATACAGCTGTTCTGCGTTGGCGACGCCGCGCCGGCGTGCCGTCACGTGTTCGGGAAAGATGACTTCGATCGTCCTATCGGATTCCTCTCTGCCTGGCAGGACGATTCGGAGGACGGGCTGCGAATTTTCGTCGTCCACGATCAGCCGAAAGCCAGCCGCGTTGGCGAGCGGCCCCCGGTGTGACTGCTGGCCCGACCACGCTGTGGTGCCGCACGCAGCGAGAACCACCAGCGCGCCGGCTGACGGTAGCAACAGCTCCTGACGACAGCGCATGTCCTTGCCGTGACGCTACTTGGCCCGGCCGGTGAACCCCTGCGACAGCATCTGCACCTTGTACGCCGCGCCGCGGCCGACGATGTAAAGCGTTTTCTTGTTCGGCCCCGCGAATGCGATGTTCTGCGGCGCGCGCGACACGGGGATCGTGCCCAGGTGCTGGCCCGCTGCGCTGAATACTTCAACCCCGGCGGACGTTGCGGCGTACAGGCGCCCGTCGTTGTCGATCGCGAGGCCGTCGGCGCCGCTCGTCACGCCGGTGTCCGTGCGGTTGGCGCCCTGATACTTGGCGAAGTTACGGCGGTTCTTGACAGTACCGTCCGGCTGGATGTCGAACGCGAGCAGGTGCTCGCCGCTCGTGTTGTTGACGAACAGCGTCTTCTCGTCGCGGCTCAACATGATCCCGTTCGGCCGCTCGATGCCGTCC
>Ga0066388_100001940_pt1 | contig 12211 bp, 14 predicted proteins | sample PanSoiMetaGPlot6_FD_64539 | JGI IMG/M metagenome (GOLD analysis project Ga0066388, IMG submission 64539) | Tropical forest soil microbial communities from Panama analyzed to predict greenhouse gas emissions - Panama Soil - Plot 6 (Hybrid Assembly) | ecosystem: Environmental > Terrestrial >... | reverse complement strand
GAGCTGTGTGGATCGGGGGAGCCAGGATGAGCAACCGGTCTAAACTATTTCATGGCTGGCGGGGTAGTGGCAGCCGTTGCCCTCGGACTTTTCTTTGGTCGCGGCTCCATCATTGTCTTGTCATTTGGTGTTTTCCTTAAGGATCTCATTAAGGATTTCCACACGACTCGCGCTGCCATTTCGTTCGCTTTTACATTGCACAACATATTGGGTGCCTTATCCACGCCAGTTGTCGGCCGCCTGATCGACGCCGCGGAAGAGCGGAAAGTGATTCTCACCGGAACTGCGATTTTTGGCCTCGTCTTACTTTCCGCTCGGTTCGTGCCTCCGCGCCTCCCGTACCTGTTCTTGTCTTACATTCCGATTGGCCTGATGGCTTGCTGCACTCACCGAGTCGATCGGTGCCTTTGCCGAACGCCTCCGCACGCAAGCTGGCAAGAACGTCTGGATAATGGGCGGAGGCGGGATCATCGGGTCCTTTCTGGACGAGGCCGCGATTGACGAGTTCATCATCACCGTCGTGCCAACCTTCATCGGGGAAGGTACTTCTTGCACCCCGGCAGCGTGACGTGGCGCTCCGCTTCCTGTACAACAATTTTCGGGCGGCGTCGTTCAGTTGCATTACGAGGTGCAGCAGTCATGGGTCTGAGCCAGCCGTACGGTCGGGCAGCAGGCACCCCTTTCCACCACAGGCCGCTAAGCTAGTGCAAGGCCAACGGTGCTCGAAAAGGCAATTGGTCAAAAATTTGCCACTTCGCATGGACGCGGTGCCTTCTTCCTCGCATCTGCTCATGACCCCTCCTTTAGACTCCGACCAGCGGAGCTTCAATCATGGTCCTAATCCGATTGCTCGTGGTTATCCGGATTGGGTATCGTAATGTTAGTCTTCCGTAGACTCTTCATACATTGAATATCTGCGTATGTTTCCCTGGGATTCGCCAATTTATAGGCCGCAGGTACGCTTCGACATCCGCGCAGAACGTGAAGAGTACGAGCGGTTGTTTACCCATCCCGCGCGGGTTCTGCAAGATCGAATGATGCGGCGCAGCCGGATAGATCGAACTCGAAAGCCGGATGTCCCGGAGTGGGAGAAGGTGTACCAAGAACAAGCGCAGGAGCGCAGATTGCTTTATCAGGCAAGGGTCTTGGGTTGGGGCAAAGAAAAGCGATATTACTTTGCCCACAAACAGTTCCTAGTTGAATCGCATCCACACGAAGTGTCGCAAACAAAGGAACGGGTGACGATACAATCGCAATTTCGTTCGTTTGAGGTGTGTAGACACAGCGCGTGGTATTAATCTGGTGGCAGGGTGGCACCACTAGACACCCGGGTACGTACTTGCTCCCACTCTTGAATCACTTGGGGTTTCTTCGAAAGATCGGCGGCGCGATGCAGAGATTGTTCCGCCGCCCGGAAATTATTCAGTTGTGCTTGGCAATCGCCAAGTGCGGCCCAGGCAAACCAGTCGTCGGGATATTCACGCGTGACCTGCTGGAACACAGGAATTGCATTGTCACATTGTCCCGATTCAGCCAGCTTAAGGGTTTCTTGTACGTGGGCTCTTGCCAGATTCAAAGCTACGGGCTGATTATGTGGGGCTATTTGATGAGCCACCGTAAAGACTGTCAGATCATCTTTCCATGCAGTCTCTAGTCTTCAGGTAAGCTGTGCGAATGCGAATGCGACCAGTATGGCGGCAGACAGAACGTAGAGACGCCATTTATCGGCCAGGTGCCACGCGGTTGCAAACAGAAGCATTAATCCGGCTAAAGGCAGATAAGTGTAGCGCCCATGAAGAAAGTCGCCGGGATTGAGGGTGTTCAGATTAAGCGCCGGCAAGATCGGCAGGACCAGCAGGAGAACACCAAGACACAATGCCAGCCGAATCCGGCCTAATTCGAGAGCAGGTAGATCGCGAGTACTTTTCCTCCACGCCCAAAGTAAGAGCGCAGTCAGAATCGCTGCGGTACAGCACACCGCGAGGCCGGGCAAAAGAACAGCGTGCACCGACAATGTGTTCATCTGCGTGGGATCTGCAAAGGCGCGAAGCTGTACCGGCCAGAACATTACCTTTATGTAAAACCAGGCGGTTGCTGGGAACGATAACAGGATTGTTTTGTAACCCAAATCCTGAGTGTTGGCGCCAAGCTTTCCGCCCAAGGCGCTGAAGCGCAATAGAAGATAAATAACCGTTACGCCAAGATACGGAGCCCAGGCCCGCAGCGCATAGAGTAATCGACTAGTACACCCTCGCTCGCCGTCAGGTGCGCTTGTCCTATCCGCATGGCGCGACGGCACGATTAAACCTAAAGCCAGGAAGAACAGGGGCAGGATAATGGCCGTTTCTTTGGCCAACAAGGCAGCCAGGCACGCCCCGGCCGAAGCAAGTAACCACCAAACGGAAGGTTTGACGACAACATTGCGTATGGCTTTGCGACGCTTTCTGTTGGACAGAGACTGCGAGGCTTGGTTAATTCCGATCCAACTCAAATATCGAAGGAATAGAAGCACCGCAGCAAGAACAGCAACCGACATAAGCGGATCGGGCACGGTCACCCATGCTACTGACTCGGTTTGCGCCGGATGTAGCGCAAAGAGTCCTGCCGCGAGTAACGCGGCGACCCGGTCGCGCAACAGCGCCCAAACCGTGATCCCTAGTAGACCGGCAACCGAAACATGCTTCACAATGCTGAGAAAGTGCCATCCTGCTGAAGACACGCCGGCGAGGATGAAATTGATCCGCAACCACAAAATAAACAGTGGCCGATAGAAAGTGGCAGGGCCGCCGGAAAATTGCGCCCATACGTAATTCGAGAAGTATTCCCAAACATGCCCCGGTGATTGCACGCGGGGATCGCTGAGAAAGCGGTGGTCATCCAGAATGAATTGAAAATTCAACGTCGGGAGATAGATAAGAAAGACTGCAACGATTAGAACCACCGTCGCAGCCACAAAGCTGCTCGCAGACAGCAGTTCTCGAGCGGACACCCGGTGCGGTGATGAAACCCTCAGTGGACGAACTGGACTCGGAGTTTTCATTGATAACACAATTGAAAAATTGTCTCACAAAGATGGAGAAGCCTGGGCCACGCTGACACTCTATTTCGTCGCCCTTCTGTCATCTCGGCCCTTTGCAATCACTGGAGCCGCAAATGCCCACAGGGAAACCTTTTTCACGATTATGCTGATGGCGAGATCCTAATTTTGTGAGCGCCTTGCGGTTGGGGAAGCCCTGGCGATCAATGATCGCACCTTCTTCGATGACGGCAAACATGTTGCGTAACGTGGAGATATTTTCAAGCGGGTTGGCGTCGAGGATCGGTGGGTCGCCAAATCTTCGAGTTGCAGAGGGTGCGAAATTCTGTGAATAGTGCTAGGCAGCATCCATTTCTCGTGCTCCCAATCCCACAATACACCTGGCAGCGCGTTCCTTCCATTCCCGCCTTGCCTTGGCCTGATGCGGCCGTTAGTCACCGGCAATCTGATTTCCTCTGCTGTGATCATGTTTTCAACCACCTGCCGAACTATCGTTTTCGTCTGCGTCCTAGAATGTGCCGCAGACTTGCCTGGATGGTGATACTGCATGGCAGCCCTGAGATCTTTATGGCCCATTGTCCTCATCCCTGCCGTGAGATTGCCGGTGTTGCTTAAGACCCTTGTCCCGTAATCGTGCCGCGCGCAATACAAGACGAGATCCTCAGAGAGTTGAGTCTTCCTGCGTGCCAAGCGGAATCGGCTTTCCCAGGCCCGTCAAGTGACCACACCGTGAACGAGCGGAAGAAACAGCCATCCCTCCGCTTTACCACTTACTGAGGCTGTGAATGTCGGCCAGAGGATCTGCGCCCAACAACACTCAGGTCCGCCCGTTCCCCCGGCGCGACTGTACCCGTGTCTCCGAGATCAAGGAATTCTGACGCGTCGTGCGTGGCGGCCTCCAGCGCCTGTGGCGGCGTGAAGCCAGCCTCGACCTGAAAGGCAAGCTCGTCGTCCAGGCTGGAGCCTTAATACAGTTAGGGAACGCCGCCGCTGTCGGTACCGGCGAGGAACCGTACCGCCGCTTCGTGCGCGGCGCGGGCAGTCCGAAGCTTCGTCTGAAAGTCTCGTTTGTGCGACTTGACGTTATAATCAGAGTCGCATTCAGCTTGCTTATGCTCGTTCTGGTTGTGTTGCTCGTATCGTGGCTAGCCCTTCGCGGCATCGGAGCGGCTGGTGTCCATGCTCTTGGCTCTTGGCATGATTCGGCACGCTATGCCTTGGTCGTGATGTTCATGTTCACCGCAACGGCTCACTTCAACAAGATGAAGCATGACCTGGCGCAAATGATTCCAGCTTATCTCCCCCGTCCCCTGCTGATCGTCTATATCACAGGCATTTTGGAACTCCTCGGGGCGGCGGGGCTAATGCTCCCGCATGTTATGACGCTGGCAGGCATTTGTCTGATTGCGCTCCTCGTCGGGATGTTCATCGCCAATATCAATGCGGCACAGAAAGGCGTCACATTGCGGAGCAAGCCGCCAACTCCCCTTTGGTTGCGGGCTCCCATGCAGGTTTTGTTTATTGGCCTTCTCTGGTGGTCAACTCGCCCCTAACATTCCTGAGGCACCTTCGTGCGGGCTTTGCTTTGTCGGCAAGTAGTTGATGTCATGTCATTGGAAACCAAATCTCCCGATGCCAACTAATCGACAATCTCATACTCATAGCGCGGGGTTGCGAGTCGCGCTTCCGCAAAAACGATACTTCCTGCGCTCTCACAACGGCAGGAGCGCGGCGCGGAAATCGGGATCTTTGGACATTTCACAACGGTCCTGCAGGTATCGACTCACCTCAAAAGCTGCTGCGCCCCCGCGATTCGGAATTCGTTGCTGTGATCACGATGCGAAGCCATTCATGCTCGGTGACCATAACCAGTTCCACGAACTCCGTAAAGGCACAATTTTGGCTGAAGGAGAATGCGATCGGGTGAGGCTCGGTAACGCTTTAGTTCCTCCTGCATGACTTTGCGCGTCGCGGGGAGCGTTTTGGTACGTGTTGTCATTGGCGAGCGCGCAACATTTGGATAGAAGCATGCGATTTTCACCGCAGCGATCACTCGGGCTTCTCCTCCATTCAACAGGCCGGCGACATCGAGCTCCTCATACGATCCGCTTGAATATCGTGCGATTCCCCACCTATGATGATGGCTACTACAAGCGCAACACCGAAAACCAGGACACGCAGATTGGCCGGGCGCGCGTAAAGACACACGATACCGGTAATGCCGGCCATGACTTTTAGTGCGCTGCCGGTCCCAGTTTCACGTGGGGAAGGAAATATTAGTGGCGGCTTTGCGGTCAACGAGTGCTAAGGTCTGGCAGCAACAGTTACATTGCAGAATCGCGAGAATGCGAACATGCTGAAGCGCGGAACAAAGTCAGTATATCGATCTGTATTCGTCCGATGACTATGAACCTTTAATCGGAATGTATGAAAGCGAGGCTAAGTGCCACCGCCGTGCACCACCGCGTTCCGGCCGAAGCCCGTTTTGTTGATGGCGCTGGTGAATTCGAGATCGCCGAGCATCAAATCAATCAAGATCATTGGAGAAAGGATACAAGTTCGTCTATGCGGGCAATGGCCTCCGAGGGTTCAAAGGCGAGTATCTGTGCTCGGAGAGCGTACTTCAGTTCGGTCTTTTCGTTTGCATCTGCCTACGTCCACATCATGGCTCGCATGAGAGCGCCGCTAGGCGGCGCGGACGTTGTACGGAAAAAAACTCAAAGGACAAACCCGTGAAGCTCTACAACACTAAGCAAGGTGCAATAGTCGAACACCAGGATCGATGGTATTCCGGGGATGATTTCTCATGGGACGAACTCGTTGCCCGCGACGACCTGAGAGTTTTCTTAGAGACGACAGTACCCAAGCTACGGGAGATTGATCACTCTGTGGACAATCACCAAGAAGCACTGCTGGCACCGATTGGGTCGCAGGAGGTCTGGGCTGCCGGAGTTACTTACCATCGCAGTCGCGATGCGCGCGTGGAAGAATCCGAATCGGCCGGTGGCGGCGATTTCTACGACCGCGTTTACCACGCTGAACGTCCGGAGCTTTTCTTCAAAGCAACACCGCACCGCGTCGTTGGGCCCGGTGCTAAAGTTTCCATTCGCAGCGACGCCAGTTGGTCCGTTCCCGAGCCAGAGCTTGCACTGCTACTCAGCCCCAGCGGAAAAATTCTCGGCTATACCATAGGCAACGATATGAGCTCGCGTGATATTGAAGGTGAAAATCCTTTATACCTTCCGCAGGCTAAAGTTTATGACCGCTGCTGCGGCCTCGGGCCGTGCATTCTGGTTTCATCGGATGCGCTTGTCCGCTCGACCGACATTCGCCTGGAGATTATTCGTGCCGGCGTATCTGCCGTTCGAGGGCGCACCACCCTCAACGAACTTAAACGCGAGCCGAAGACCCTAATCGAGTATCTCTATCGCAACAACTCTTTTCCTTACGGGTGCTTCTTGCTGACTGGGACTGGCATTGTCCCGCCTGACAATTTCACTCTTTCGCTAGGTGATGAGATCCGCATAACCATCGGCCCAATTGGTACACTGATCAATTTTGTTGGATGAGTGCCCGAAGGTCTGCTACCAGGTCTTTTCCCGACATGCCTGATTGAGCAATGAATTGAGAGGACCCGAAAGTGAGTTCATGCCTCTTCTTGTCAACTGGTAAAAAATCGCGTCTCCAAGATTCTCGGCGGTGCAAAGCACTTTTCGAGCAGACTACGGCATGCACTTGTAATGCAGCGTCATTTCTCTCGTTGAGATCAACTGCCATACCCTACCACCAAGGCTCGCGTTGCAATCGATTCAGGGCCCCCAGCATCCGGACGTCAACATCCGCTCATTGGAAATATGAAGGAGGGCGCAACCTAGCCGGGACGGATGGTGGAACGGGGCGCGCCGGGATACGTCGAGCGCCTGGGGCACCGAGCGGGACGGGCACACTGAGCTGGGCTTGTGGTTAGAGCACCTCGCTCTCGGGCGTCAACGACCGGGGCAAAGTTGACTTCCATGAAAGCGAAGCGCGCGAGAAATGTACCGCGAAAGCGCCAGGATGTGTGATGAGCGTCCCCCGGGCCGGGCGATGGGCAGGTTGGGGAAAATTCGCGGCGCGCGCCACTGGTGCTTTTCCCCCATCTGCTCGAACGTTTCAAGTTTGTTTGCCCCATTTGGGGTATTCGCCTGTTTGCGCCGCAGGAGCTCGTGGATGCCCTTTGACATCCTCTGTCAGGAATTAAGAAGTGAGCAGGCTTGGGTCAACCGGTAATAGCCTGGGCAGCTATTACGCGCGCGTTCAGAGGAGGAGAAGAGCGAATACACTGGTATCAGGCCAACAGCGGACAGCTAGATAGATTCAGAGACCACAATAAGAAACGGCCTGTCTTTTCCTGCAGGGCTCTTTGGTAGAACTGTTGTTAGTATCTGGTGAGATCCGTATTTACGTCCCGAGCTTGAGCTTGCGTCTCACCAGCCCAGCGAGGCCGAACAGGCCAGTTCCAAACAGCCCAAGCGTGCCGGGTGTCTGCATTGGGGAGATAACATGGATTGTGCCAGAACCATTCGGAGCGAGTAAACTGACCCTGCCAGCTCTGCCACTGCAAACGTTATTGGTGTTACTACAAATACTGATGGAGGTCATTGTCAAGTTACTACCGGGTAAAACCATGGGGTTGGTTGCAAGGGTTCCCATGAGCGAGGCGAGCAAACTGGAGGCGCCATCATTCGGTCCCCTATTTATCATCCCGCTGACGCCGTCCGTAAATAGCCCCGGAATGTGTGGCCCTCTGGCTTCTATCTCACGGAGGAAAGGGCAGTTCATAACATTCTGAGAGGCGCAACGGACTAAGCTGGTGATCAACAGCGTCATGGTGACACCATTCATTCCAACCAGTTCAAGTTCCCAAGGATTCCTTACGGAAATGCTCGATGGTTGAAAGTGGTTTTTCGAGCTAAAACTCGCGGTAAAATTCAAAGGTCCAGTTGACGCGGTATAACTTTGGCTGGTTGCCAATGCAACCGTGGGCAAAGCTAGGGACAAAAGCGTCAACAACATTATTCTTCTCATATTTACTCCTCCCGCAGGACTTTTCTGGCCCATCTCAAATGCAAATGCACGCACAGTGAGGACTCTTTTCTGCCTGCGAGGTGGCGGTCCTCAGCATTTTTTCGCATGATACGGGGCTTTGCCTGTGCAGGGAATTACCAAGTAGGTAACGTTTTGGTGACACTGAAAAGAAACGAGGTCTATAGGTTGATGGCCGCGTGAGTGCCTGGCAAGGCGAAGGATGACTTCGTGTTCACCCAAAAGGATGGTAAACAGGTCAAAGGCTTCTACGGTCGTTGGGACAGGTTGCTCAAGGATGCTTGGAGTATCTGAACAATTGGTCCATGACTCCCGCCGGGACGCCATCGCGAGCGAAGCCGATTTGCTCGAAGCCGCCAATAAAATTGGGTTAGTCAAACGAGTTTCGGCAGAATACGGGCAGAATTCCCCCGAAAATGACCAGAACCGGGCAGTCACAAATCCCTCAGAAGTTGCAGGAACCACCGCGAATTGAGTAACTTATCTCTAGATGCGAAAGTGGCGGAATTGGCAGACGCACCAGACTTAGGATCGAATACAGGCGATTGGTGCGGGTTGGTGGACAGCAAGGCGATTCGCTGTAAATCCAATCATTTCAGCGTGTTTACCAGTTCCTGACTCCAAGCGACTCCAAGCTCCATTAAGATGCACACGCTACAATTTCCGCCACAGTCGCTACAATTTCCGCAACACTCTTCACTACACTTTCTTTCGCTTCGCTTTCGGGGTTCTGGCCTTGCCGCTTCCTTCGTAACATTTTGGGAAGTGTTCTGGCGCAACTTGGCGTTTGCCCCTATAAGGGATAGTTCGTTATGTTTGGACCGGCAAAGGGCCTTCCCCACAGCGGGGCCTTCAATACTAGTTTCTGGCCAGAAAACTAGCGAACGCGCAGGTTGAGGGCCCCAATTCATGCTGCACAAATCAGCCGTTCCGGCGCCTCTTCTTGGCCTTGGCACTGCGCACTTTAGCCGCTGCCTTCGATGCCTTGGTGGCGATTTCCTTGCGTCGTTCAGGACTCAGTTTCTTGGCCCTAGCAATACCACCCCTTCGTCCCACGGCTGACAGTGCTTCGGAAATTTGATCCTCGTCGAGGGGTTTCATTCGCCAGAATTCTACTGATCACACGTCTTGACACCTTGGGGCCAAGGTAACATACTTCCCAGCCGTTCGTCCTTCCCCTCGCTCGCTGGAGATCGCACATGTTACTCAAACTTTATTTGCTCTTGTCTAGGACAGTCATGGCGCTGTTGGCCGCTTGGCTGTTCTTCGGGTTCAACGCACTAAGCTACTACTTGCTTTATGTGCTTGGTGCTTCGTTCGTGGTGATAGTGGTTTTCTACCTGTCCGTCAGGCTGACGCTCGTCTTGATCCATAGGCGAAGTTGGCGGCCACGGCGCAGTTCGTCAATCTCGCCTAGGTTGGCCGCATTCTCGTTAAACAGCTTGCCTAGGCGATTCTACACTCCGCCAATTTGCGAGAGAAGTCAGCGACCAAATTCTCAGTCATGCGTTCCCTGGATGTGTGTGTAGTGGCCGACCGGCCACGTCTACTCTTTTCAAAGTCAATGCGGCCGCATATTATCAGTGGCCGTCATGCGTTGGTCTAATCTGCGTACGGCAATGCGCACAACGTCGGCCTGATCTACGCCAAGTTTGTCTTGAAGTCTATCGATTATCTCCCAATCAGGTTCACGCAAACGGCAGTTTAGCCTTCGCAATTGCTTATCATGCTTATCATTCACGCCCCAACGTTCCCTCTTTCTCGGCACAAAAGTTGTCACGATTAATGCCTTTTTATATCCAGCCCGTAAAACGATTTTGTAAACTGAATTGACGTCATCTTAAAAAACTGTAAATTCGTAATGCAACTATTTTTTGCAATGTATGGCTAGTTGACGTACATACGACGTGCATACGGCGTACATGTTTGAAATATTTTGGGCAGCCCCTTGACGAGAGCTAATTATCTATTAGAGTTGCCATCCGAACGAAAACGTTGACGGGGATCTGCGGAGCATTTGTCATGAATCGTGACAGACGCATAGGAGCCCCGTCAATATCTTCCGAACAAGCACGAGAACCCTGGGCAGGTCGTTACATGGCGGCCATGCGGCCACGAATTGGACACTGGCTACCCACCGATCACGACGAGAAACCAAAGGGCTACGAGCACTACGGCACCGGTAGAATTTGCGGTGCAGGGATGCGGAATCCTAGGCTGCCCACTGGGAGCAGTGTTCAGCTGGCCGCCGTTCGTGGTGACAGGCCAGAGCGTTATCTACAAGCAAGCCGCGACTACCTATGATTTTTGCCACCTCCACATCAACGTCGACAAAAACAAAGTGCAATCTCGACTGGCCGGGACTCAGCTGCCGAAGGAGTATTAAACAATGAACTGGAAGAAGCTGCTTTCTGAGATGAGGGCTCGGGCGCAGGTCTTATGGGGTGTAATTATTGGAGCCGGCTACATCGCATCAGTTGCCAACTGGACGCTTAAGCCACATGCCGCTTATCGGTCAACAGGCTTGTGCACTAATCACGGGTGCCTTCGTCTTTGTCGGATCCTACCGTGTGTGGCACAGGGCCTGACTCTGGCCGAAGGGGGGTGACCGGGGGATCACCCCTTTTTTGTGATGACTTTTGTGGTGGGCTAGCCCCGAGACAACTCGGGGATTTTTAATGCTCCGGAGGCGGAAGGAGAGAGCTGATGGAGATAGTTGGCAGCATGTTTGGCAGCATCCTTGGCATCGTTGGGATAATTCTTGGATCCTGTTGTTTCGTGCCGCGCTCCTGGTCGAGCAGCATTTAGGACGGATTGCGGATTGCATGGAACGCAAAGAGGCAAACAGGTCGCACTAGGCTGCGGGAATTAACAGGCCGAAATCGCACAGTGCTGGCGCATATTGGCGCATCCTTTCACCTGGGAATATGCGAAAGTAAAGTAGTTCGGTAAGTTTGGCCAGGAGGCATTATCATGGCCAACACCGTAAAACGTGCCTACCCGTGTTGGTACACCCCATACAAAGCAGCCCTTCTGGAATTTGACCTAGGTAAACTCCCGCAGCGCATCACTGAAGCACAGCACGCCGTTATGGACCGAATGATAGTTTTGGACGGGAGAGACTGCGGCGGTTCTGAAAGTGAAGCCTTGATAAATGCGCTAATCGCGCTCAGTGACCTCCAGAAGATGGTCGAATCGGTCCAGGTAGCGCGGAATTCGGGTGATGCCCCAAGTATTACCTGATGCATACATACGCGTCGTAGGCCATGGAGCGAAAAGGTGAATAAAGTTCGCGCGGTGGAATGGAAGCGACAGCTTAAAGAATATTGGCCCCATGCGCTGATAGTCCTAACGATCCTAGCCTCTGTGTGGATGTATTTCGCTTTTGCTCCTGAGGCAAACTGATGGTCTCTCTTCCCTCGCTCCCTTTAGCCTAGCCTACCCAAGCATCACCCATCCCTGTGAACGCGCTATAAGCCATTCTGACGCAAAATTTTAGGGCGTTTAGAGCACACTTTATTGCCAGTGGCGAATTAACGTCAGTCGCGAAGATAGACGCCGTGCACCAGGGCATTGTGGAATGTCGCGACCTGAACAGCAGTCTCGTCTGTCGGTATTGCTTTCCCCGAATGGCAGGTTTCGTCGTGTAAAGCCCGTGGCGATCTGTTTCACAACCCAAGCGTTGCAACCGGCTTCGCAGAAGGGTGAATCGGACGAGGATAAACCGATTCGGCGATCACCGTGCACCAAGCAACGCACCTCGCAATAGAAGACTTGGTGGAAGCCGGCACACTCAGAACGTAAAAGCCCTACAGAAACTCGCAGGGCATTCGAGGATCGAAACCACGATGCGGTATGTCCATCCCGACGCAGAGGACATTTTGGAAATCGCTAGTGCGGTCCAGCAGGCCCGGGTCAGAAAAGTCGCTACATTTTTCGCTACAGCGCCACAGCAGGAAACAGAGAAACCGCGTAAGATGTAGAATCTAAACGTGCGAAAGTGGCGGAATTGGCAGACGCACCAGACTTAGGATCTGGCGGGTAAAACCGTGGGGGTTCGAGTCCCCCCTTTCGCACCAACAACTTGCA
>Ga0066388_100001939_pt1 | contig 12212 bp, 17 predicted proteins | sample PanSoiMetaGPlot6_FD_64539 | JGI IMG/M metagenome (GOLD analysis project Ga0066388, IMG submission 64539) | Tropical forest soil microbial communities from Panama analyzed to predict greenhouse gas emissions - Panama Soil - Plot 6 (Hybrid Assembly) | ecosystem: Environmental > Terrestrial >... | reverse complement strand
TGCCCGCGGCGTTGTTCCAGCTCGCGGTGTTCCTATTCGGCCTGAGCCAGTTCGAGGCGACCGCACCACTGGTGTCCGAGAAGCTCATGCGGATGGGGCTATCCACGGTTTCGGTGCTGCTGATCGTGAACGTCGTGGTGATCGTGTCCATGCAGAGGCGCATGACCCGGTGGTTGGAGAAAAGGCCGGAACTCACCGGCCTACGCATCGGGATGGTGCTGTGGGGCGCGGGTTATGTGCTGGCTGGTGTACTGGCATTTGGTCCGTTCGGGGTGCGGTTGGCCGGGTTGCTGGCCTTCGCGATCCTGTTCGCGCTCGGCGAGTGCGCCTACTCGGCCTCGTTCCAGCCGTGGCTGATTTCGTTGGTGCCGGACAAGGAACTGACCAGGGCGAACGCGTTGGTCAACTCGATGATGGGCATCGGCAACTTCGCCGGACCAACCATCGGTGTGGTGCTGGCCTTGTCGGGCAGTGCGACGGTGGTGTGGCTGGGGCTCGCGATGTGCTGCACGACGGTGACCGTGCTGGCGAGCCTGTACCAACGCCGACGCGCCGCCGGGCCGCCTAAAGGCGCGGAGGCGGTGCCGCGAGGCAACCTACTCGGTGCGGAAGGTTAGTTGGCGGCGCGCTCTACCTCGCCTGGCTCGCCGCCTACGGCACCTGGGAGCGAGACAACGACCTGCTCACGATCGTGGCCCACACCTGTCCGCCGCTCGAACAGGTCGCCGACGATCCCGACACGGTTACCGCCTGGGTGGCCCGCCTGCCGGCGGCCGAGAAGAACCAACTCCACGCCATGGCCGAGTCGTTCTTCGCCGCCCTGAAGAACGAACGCGTCCACCGCACCGTCTAGCCCACCCGCCAACACGCCAAGAACGACAATACCCAACGTCTCCACTCGGGGTTAGGCTACAAGACCCCACATGAGGTATACACCGAGTATCTGAACCAGCAGCATGCAGCATAAATAACCAACTAAAAAGCTGTCCGGAAAGGTCAAGGCAGCCCAGAAAGGTGCTTTACGGTAACCCGGCCGCACCACCACGCGGAGAACAAGGCTAGATGGCCAGAACACGAGCGAACAAAACCACGGCTGCCGTAACTGGAGCTCCTCGCTGAATGGTGTGGGTTTGGGTCTGGCGCGGCGGCTTGATCGGCCCCACTGGTGACCCCGTGACTGCGTGACCGTCGGTGACGCTCGCCTGGTTGGTGACGTTCATGGACGGGCTAGACCCTCTCCATGACCGTCGCTTTGGGAGTATTTTGCCGGATAGCCGAAGCCAGGATCGTAACCCTATTTTTACTTGGCTTCTGTCCTCATCTGAGCGGGCCCTGCGCCCCGGTCGCGTGGACAACCCCCTCAGCCGGTGGCCAACGCCTACACCCGCCGCCTGCTCCCACGGTCTGGTGTTGTGGCGTGCTCGCACAGCGACCGGCGACGAGTGTCACGGAATGAGTCACGAAAAATCAACTCGGCAGCACACCATGCAGCGAGGGCCGGTCATGGCCGATCGACCCGGGTAACCGTGGAGCGGCCTTTGGAGTCCACTGACGATGCGGATGGGTGGTCGTCAGAGTGGGGTCCGATCGATCCGAGGGCGCAGCGTGACTGTGCACGAGGGTTGTCGCCGCGATGGCTCGGCCGGCCGGTCGGAGCCGCAATCGCGCGTGACGCGGTCGCACCAGAGCCGATTACCGCGCCGCCAGTTGACCTGACGAACTCGGGCTGAGTCCCGTCGACGGTCACTAGTAGCGCGCCCCGGCGCTTCCACAATCGCTGCGCGGACTACAGGGCCGAGGGAAGCACTGAGAGGCGACCCATGCTGAACTGGTGCAGAACATCCTCGGCGATGCTCCGAGCCATCGTCTGCATCGCGATCACGTCACGCACAAGAGCCGGCGTCTCGGAGACGATCGGGGTCAACTCCCGCAGGGCGATCGTCCCCGGCACGCGCTCGACCTGGCTACTGATCGGTGCTCCTGGCGACCTCCGGTGGTCCGTGACGACCGCCGTCGAATGGAGAACCAGGCCCATGAGGTCGACCCGGAACGCAGCCGGGACGCTGTCGCCGAGATGCCGGGCGTAGCTATCGACCAGAGCGGTGAAGTCCGCGGCGAAGGACTCGACGAACGGGGCGAAGATCTGGTGGACGCCGACGCCGATCGTCGGATTGGACCCCGCGGCTGCGGCGAGCACCAGCGACCCGTCGTGGTGGAGCTCGACGTGGACCCCGCTGGAGCCCAGGTCGGGGTGCTCACGGGTTTGGATGACCCAGCGGCGGAGCCCGATCCGCGGATTGTCGATGGCGGTTCCCAAGTTCCGGATCAGCCTGTACCGGTGCGTGGGCGAGGCGTTCGGAGTGAGCAGGTTCGACGTGTGGAGGGCGTCTTCCAGCAGCGTTCGGATCTCGTTCCTGGGAAGCGAGCGGCGGACCACCGGGGTCGGCACGGCGGGGCGGGCGACCCCGACGAGCCACGTGCCCTGGCTGAAGTCGAGCTGTGCGCCTGCTTCGGCGACCATGCGGCCCAGTCGTTCCTGTTCGGACTCGCGGAGGCTGAATCGATCGGCGTAGGCACGGGCGATCTGGGTTTCACTCAGCCAATCGGTTTGTGCACCCATACGGTATGGCGCCCCCATGCTGCGCTTTCGGTCACCGACGAAATGCGGCACATCCGGGCTTCTCGGGACGGCAAGGACCAGAACCGTGGACTGCCCGTCCGGACTCACGAGAGGGATCATGTCGAGCCCGGACACCAAGGGCCGGATACGGGCGTTCAGCGCCTGGCGGAGCCGGCGTTGCGCCTCATCCGATCCGTCTACGGACTTGATCGCGGCAGCTTCACCGGTGCCGCGATCCTCCTTGATCCCATACACCAGCAGCCCGCCGCCGCTGTTGGCCATGGCCGCGACATCTTTCGCGAACTCGGTCAGCGCCTCGTCGGATTGCGCTGGCGGGATGCCGGCTTTCCAGTCCAGGTCTGCCGCTTCGGTCATGCCAGCGTCAAGGGCTGCCTGGATGTGGGCGAAGGTGAGGTCGCCCTGGGGCTCGGCGAGATTGGCGTGGATGCGCGACCACCGGATCACCCGCTGGAGGCTACCGGCATCGGCTGCCGATCGTGCCGGCGACCCGTCATGACCGTGGCCGGAACTCTTGGACGACGCGGCGGATCCCGGCCTGCTGCCGGAAGAGGAGGTCGGGCAGGCCCTTGAGGAGAGCCGCGCGGTCGTCTTCGGACATCGCTGCGATGGCGTTGACCCCGGCTAGAAGATCCTGCATCACTCGTGAGTCTCTGCTCGTGATAACTGACGTGGTTCAGGGGGTTCAGGGGGTAGAGGCAAAGACAGCAAGCAGCCATTACAAGGCTGACCGGTCAACGGCTCCACTATCTCATAGGCATCTTGCCCCCTTGCTGGAACTTCTGACCACAATAGGCAGTAAGGACTTCGGGCATTCCATCCGGAACCGGCACGGCGTGTGTGACTCGTTGGGTCAGCCCAACCTTGCCCGCTTTGAGCCGGACCCACCACATCGGAGGGGGTTCCTGCCCCGCGCTCATCGATCTATCCCGGTTTGTTGACGCAGGGTTGTGATCGTGTCGTCCGGTACACCCGTGGTATCTACCGTCAAGAGCGCTTCAAGTTCAGCCGGAGCGATCAGCCCCTGCCGCCTAAGATCTTGAGCCCAACGACCAACCGCAAACTTAAATTCACCTCGTGTCCAGTTACCGAGAGCACGCGCCACATCCGTAGCCTCAGCTCCTTGGAGCAGCGCGAACGGCACGGCCTGAGCGCGATCATGCCGGATGCGCCGTTCAGCGTCCCTGCCGTGTTCGATCACGGCGAGAAGCTGCTCCTTGCCCATCGTTGGCATAGACAGACGCTGGCCCTGTGGCTCGACAGTCAACGCAGACACCTCCATGCAGCCCGTGTGGAGGTCCGCCGCGCCAGGGCTTAAGGCTCCCGTGTGGTGCCGGGTGCGCTCGGTCCCCCTGAGTCGAGCTGACCGGGAGGCCAGCGACCCTCGAAGCCAAGCAAACCCCGCGAAGCCCGGAACCGGCTGGCACGGCGAACGCGGGCAATCATGCGCGAAATTTCACAGGGCTGCAAGCCCTTCGTAGGAGAACGCCCACCCGTCGTAGCCCCCGTGGTCAGGCCGTAGGATCACCTGCTGTGCCGGCCATACGCGCGGCCCGCCGCGAGAACCCCCGAAGCCCCCGACCGAACCCCGATGGAGCATAGGCGGTGACACACAGTGAGCACACGGAAGCCGCCCAGCGACCGCGCCCGACTTCTCGGGGGCGAACTGCGAAAGCTCCGGGGTAAGCTGACTCTAATCGAGGCGGGCAAACGCACAGGCTACAGCCACGCAACAATCAAACGGTATGAAGACGGCGACATCGCACCCGCCCCCGACAAATTGATCCCACTGTTTGAAGGGTACGGAATATCACCCGATAGCCCAACCGCGCGGGGGTTGCTAACTCTGGCTCGTGATATCCAGAACCTGGCTAAAGGTGCAGCACCGCCACTCGGACGACCTCCGTCGTTTGCGGCTCTAATCGAGCTGGAACGGAGCGCCATCGCTGCGCGGATCTACGAAGCAACGCTAATACCGATCTTTGCGCAAACAGAGGGCTATGCTCGCGCTCTGTTCGCATTGCGGCACACCGAAGCCGAAGTGTCCGAACGGGTCCGCGAGCGGATGACGCGCCAGCAAAATGTACTGCAAGAACGCCGTATCCCTCTCGATCTGCTCGTCTCAGAAGCAGCGCTTAGATACGTGGTCGGAGGTCTGCGAATATGGCGCGGCCAACTTAACCGGCTTCTCGAAATCGCAGACATGCACCAAGTGACAATGCGAGTCCTACCATTCGTCGCTGGCGAAGCTGCCGCCATGGCGACAAGTTGTCATCTATTGAAATACCCGGAAGAACTACCCACGGTTGTATACTTCGAGACGCGACGTAGTAGTGGATTTGTCGAACAACCCGATGAGGTCAGCGTATGGGAACAAGACTTTGACGCCCTGTGGGACATGGCGTGGATGCCGAGCCAGACAAGAGAAGCCATTACGGCCATACTATCTGAGAGGTTGCGATGAGTGACAATTGGTACAAATCTTCATTCTCGGCTAACGACACGGGGTGCGTTGAAGTGTGCCCCACAGACGATGGCGGTATGAAGGTACGAGACAGCAAAGTCCGAAACGGCGCGGTCCTCACGTTCACGCGCGAGGAATGGACCGCATTTATCAAGGGCGCCACACACGGCGAATTCGGGCAAGCATAAGATCACCCCGCGCACGCGACAAAACGGGCACCTCTCGCGGGGGCTTCGAGAGGTGCCCGTTTGCGTGTGCTGAGACTGCCCTCAGCGTTCCGAATCCTGCCGCCTAGGGTCGTCCAGCGGCAACCCGGTGTCCCATGTCACCGTGGGCCGTTGCTGGCTCTCCGGCGTTGCAGCGACCGCAACCCCGGACAGGGCTGCAAGCGCGCCACCGATGCCGGCCGAGACGATGACGTGTCCGACCAGGCCGAGCCCGATGAGGTTTATCGGCCGGCCCGCCTAACCGAGCGATGGCCCGACCGCTACACCGGCTGGACTCCGACCAGCCTGGCCGCCGCACTCAAACCCCACGGCATCCGCCCAGAACAAGTCTGGGCCACCGACCCCGACACCGGCGCCGAACGCAACCGACGCGGCTACACCCTCACCGCACTCACCCAAGCAACCACGACCGAACGTAACCAAAACGAAGGCTAGCGACCAACCCGGCCGCTAGCGGCACCAACTGCTAAACCTAGCACCCACCGCTAGCGGCCAATACCATCACTGACCAGCAACGCAGCACCTAGCACCACCTCCACCCCACTTAGCCCAAACAGTCCCAATGGCGGCCGGCAGCGTCCCCTTGCACGGGCGCTAACCCTCTCCACATCTTCAAAACCTACTACTGACTGTTACGAAAAGATTCCCTGCGCAATGTTCACGCACTGAGGCTGTACCCAGGACCGTGCTGCTGCGGCAGATGCTCTGTGGGCAGATCCCCGGCCACGCCACCGAGAACCGTGAGCCGTGGCTGCAGCGGGTGTCATCGCAGATTTCGTGACTTGTTACGTGACGGTGATGTAGCGTCAGGCCAGTCGGGGTCACGAATTGAGTCACGAAATGGTGGTGACCGTGATGACACCTCTGTGCGTTGGGTGTGGCCAGCCGCTGCCGGTGCCGACGGGCATGAGAACGGCCGGCCCGCCATCACGGACCGGCCTGCCGGCAACGCGCCCGCCGCGCTCGACTCGGCGTCGACCCCCGGGGCCGTGCGCAGCTGCTCGCCGTGGGCTGAGCGAGCCGAGCACGCCGCCCTTGCGCTGCGCCGAGCAGCGACCACGGTCACGATCATGATGCGGCCGTCGCGTACTCACTTGCGGCAGCGGACGCGCCCCATCGCCGGCGCCGGGCGGAGACGGCCCTATTCGGCGCTGCTTGAATGCGTCCGAGGAAAATGGGCCATACGAGGGAGCTGCCCGCCACCGTTCTCCGGCTGGTCAGGGTCGATTACAGCCTCCTCGACGTCGATAGACGGCCACCGACGTGTAACCTCCGCCTTGAGCCAGGATCCTGGCGAAGCGTGGTCATGGATTTGCCATGGCTTATCCGCCAACACCGCGTCATCGAGTACATTCAAGTCATTCACTGTTAGTGTCGCATTCCAGCCGTCTGGTTCGTAAGTCATGCCCCACCGTATCAAGTCGCCACAGTTCGCTTCAACATAGTCACTTACTGCGCTATCGCCAATAAAAGTTGTGATCGAGCCTACCTGGGGAAGTAATTCGCGAATGACATCGACAGACTCTGCGCGTCGATCCACGACGGTTACGCGCATCGACGGATGTGCGGCTGATGTGAGGAAATGCCTCACTTGGAGGTCGCTTGGCGGAAATGAGAATCCGACTATGACTATTTCGCGGGCAGTTCGTAGAGCTTGATGTGCGCGTCGCCATTGCGCGCGCAATACAGTATTGCCATAGTATGGATTCTTGGTAGTGGTGGGGGGTACAATCATCGGAACGAGATCATCGTAGAGGAACGTGCTCCGCTGTGCGGTGGTGATGGTAGTGTTGGTTGGTGTGGGTAGCCAGGATTGGAGGCTTCGCATCAATACAACGGCTTCATTGGTTCGGTTCTCGGTGCCTTGGTATCCCCAGTTGGTAGAGCCGTGCAGCTTGAACAGGGTGAATACGTCGCCTGGTGGACGTTGTGGACCGGGGAAGGGCGCCGTGTCAATTGGATATCTGCCCTCCAGCGATATGCCGTAAAGGTCGGCCCATGTGTGGACTCGGCGAGCGTGGCTAGTAGCTCGTTCGAGCAACAGGTCGTAGTTAAACGTGGCCGCCTTTGAGCAGCGCTCGCACATTTCGCATACTAGCCGCAGAAGCCATGGCTTGGGTGCTTCCTTCGTGGCCTGGGCTTCGGCACGATCTATACAGTCCCGAACCGCGTTACTTGCTCGTAGGAAGGTCGCTCGGTTAGTTAGATTATCGCTATCACCTAGCCAGGGCTGATCTACTGATATGTGCGACAGCCATTGTTCTAGGTTGCTGCCGAACGGGTCGAGAACCGCTTTGGGCAAGCCGAGTTGGTTTAGTACGCCTGCTGTCAAGTCGGTCAATAGCGGCATGTGCTGAGAGATCGCGTACGAGAAGCCGGCTCCTAGTATGTAGAAAGTCGACTCGTCTAGTGGTTCGTTCATGAGAACAAGGGTATCGCCTCTGCTGCCGGCAGGCGAGTGACACGCCGCCGGGGGCTCGTGTAACGTCAGATGTGGTGGCCCCGCTGTTCGGTTTGATGGTGATGTCGCGGTAGTCGGAGCCGTTGTCCAACTCCAGTTCGAAGCGATGGGCTATCACCAATCTCAAGCACAGATTCGTCTTCGTATTGGAGGCGCAGTACAGATTAGCTCTTTGGGCGTTTCTGCATTCGGGAACCTAGGATTTCGGCGGCTTTTCGGTCGGATGCGGCTACCCATGCTGCGTAGAGGCGGAGGGTGGTGGCGCCGCCTCCGCCGTGGCCTAGGCGCGCGTGTTGAGCGACCAATGCGTTGAGGTGCGACTGATAGACGGGAAGATCGAAGTTCGCGACAGCAAAGACCCAAACGGCACAGTCCTAACATTCACGCCCCACGAATGGACCGCGTTTATCAGCGGCGCCAAGCGCAGCGAATTCGACGTGTAGCAACGCCGCTGGCCAGCACGGACATTAGACAACTCGCGCCCGTGCTGGCCGCTACGCGCTCCCCTTGGCATGCTCGTTCTCGCGGGTCGCAAGTTCGGCACATTAGTCTTAAATGGTAAACAAGTCCTGATATAAGGATTTCTTTATTCGATCCACCGCGGGTCCGGTTATTGTTTGATTGAACAACGGTTCCATGCAATCTTTCACCACTGCTCGGTGACGTTCCGGGGCGGGACAAATCAAGATGGCCATGATCCGAGCATGCTGAGTCAGTAGGTTGAGGTGTGAGCCGTAGGGGTCCTGTATGGGCCTCCATGCTGCTTTGAATACTGCCTTGACTATACGCTCGGTGATCTTCTTATCCAAGCTTTTTTCTAGACACGCGGCGGGGCGTGCTACCGCGGCCCGGTCTAACCAGATTATTTTGGGCCGCCCCGAGAATCGGTGATGACCTCCGTCACCCTTTCGGGAAGCGTGTCCAAGTCGGTTCTGACGTCACTGGCCAGGCGTGCGATAGCAACGAACGGGTCGCACCAGAAATGGTCGGCCAATGCGAGCCGGACCGAATTCTTTCGATCGGAGGGGCCGCGTGGGCCGATCTGTCTGTTCAGTTCGTCTTGGATTGCGTCGCCTACCAACCCGGTCAGTCCTGCCTTTAGGCGTTCGACGTCCGAGGGGTACTCAACCCCGTCATGGCTGGCGTCCTGGTAGTCGGCCGCGAGGCAGTGCCCCCGAACCCCGCCGCCACGCTATCGGCTCGGCCCCGATCTCGGACCCAGCCAGCGCCCAAGGGTTTCTTGACTGAGCGCCTTGCCGAACAGTTGAAGCCAGCGGCGGTGGTGTCGGTATGCCTTGAACACACCTTGCCGATATGTTGGCTCTCGAATGCTGCCCACGCGGGAGCGCGTACAGCTTTGATCATGCCGGGCGGCCTATCTGACCGCACCCGTGGCCGCAACGATTGTTCGGCGCGGTATGCTTGAACCTGCCCCGGGAGACCAAGCCTCGCCTGCGCCAGAATCCCCAAACCTCAGGGTCGTCGGTTCTTACCGCTTCCCAAAGAGGGCTCAGGTACGGGCCGATTCCCGGGGCTTACCCGTCCCACTTTCGTGATCTTGGTCGCGGAATCGCTGATCAAGCGGCATGCAGGCCAGCAGAATCGTTGGACGGTCAGCTTTGACAGCACACCGCAATGCCGTCACAGCCGCAGTGACAGCACGAAACCAGGGTTGACCTGCGGAAACTGGAGGTGTGACGGCATCGGCGCCGACCGCGGATGCCGTCACAACCGACCCAATACCCGCCCTACACCACCACAACCGACACCCGCCGAGGATGCCGTCACCAGCAGCGAGGACACCGCGCGAGAGCCGGCCACGGCAACCGGCACCCTACTTGCGAACACAAACAGCGGCCCTCGGCCGGTTGCGGGAACACCAACCGAGGGGGCCTTGATCGGGATGCTACAGCACGCTACGCCACAGTCACGTAAAGAGTCACGAAACGAGGCAGGCCATGTGTCGACTCCCGGGCAGAGCCCGTGGTGCCTACAAGCACCGGCCACCGATCCGTGGCGTCACAAGACTGGCTTGAACTGAACGTAACCAAGACCCCGGCTAGCGACCAACCCGGCCGCTAGCGGCATTAACCGCTAAACCTAGCACCCACCGCTAGCGGACAAAACCACCCCTGACCAGCAACGTAACACCTAGCACCCCAGCCCACACCAACCAGGCCAAACCAGCCCAACCCAGCCCAGGGCAGCACCCACCAAGGAAGCGCTAGCCCCCGCACGCACCCCAATTAGGTCACCCATAGTCACATCATTGGCCAGCATCGGCCTAGCACTGGTCGCCATCGGCGATGTTGGTGAGGGCATCCAAGCCGGCCAACGGTCCCTGGAGTCAATCAAGATCACCGAGTCCAGATACGAACCGGACCTGTTGACCAACCTCGGCGCGGCGCTGCCCGGAACTAGCCCGCAAGAACGACGTCGAACGGGTGCCATTCGATGCAGGTTGGGCGCTTGCGTGTTTCCAACCATTCGGTCAAGGCGGCGCGAGCGTCGGCTATGGGTATGACAGCCGTACGCGGAAAGACCGACCCGGTCGCGCCGCTGAAAATCAGGTCGACTTCAGGGAGTGGGCGCGTCGGATTGTACGAGTTCGCGATGGACATCTGCGGGTCGTCGTGGTCGATGTAGTTGAGTGCGGCGACGCCGGCTGACGGTCGTACGCTGATGCGGAGTTGATGGTTGGGGTACGGTCCTTGTTTGGTGCTGTGGAATTCGACATCACCAACTGAGAGTGTGGTTTCCCAGTCGACGTGATCCAGGGTCAAGATTTCCTCGATGAGGCTGATGGATTCGGTCATTCCGTGCGTGACGCGTCCCACTCCGGTGGTCAGCGATGCGGTCACGGTCAGGCGTTGGTCTTGCTCGTGCTGCCCGGCCATCCTCGGGGGTACCTCCTCTACCTCGATCCGGTCCCCTGGTCGACCGCTGGAAGATCATCTGGCGAGTCTTCGGGGTTTGTGCGGTCCAGGGGCGTGCCTGCGCGCAACGTCGTGCCGCGCGGTGGCGGGATCTATGTCTAATTCGGTATGTCGCATGCCCGTCCGGAATATCGCCTGGTGGTGGCCCGTTTCGGCCTGGGCACCTCACATGCTGGTGGCGGCCTGGCACCCCGATGTACTCTGTTCGGAGCAAGATCGGCTCCAACTTCGGCGAGGACCCAGATGAGCTCCCCCGGCCCACAGCGACGTGGTGCCCTGGGCGGCGGGCGTCGCTGTCCGGGCTGTGGGACCGTGCTCGCGGCTGACAACACCGCCCGCCTGTGCGTTAGGTGCCGCCGCGAACAAACCGATCTGCTCGACGCACCGCCCCAGCTCAGGAACGAGTTCTACGACACGGGCGAGTTCCGGGCAGCCTTCGATAGCCGACGTATCGGCAAGGTGTTCAAGGCGTACCGAAACCATCCCCGTTGGCTTCACCTGTTGGGTAAGGCGCTGAACCAAGAAACCTTTGGGCGCTGGGTTGGTCTGTCGCAGGGGCAGGTCAGTAAGCTTGAAAGTGGTAAGCTAGAGGAGAATGATTTCCAAGTACTTGGATATTATGCTGTAACCCTGCACATTCCCCAGGATATGCTCTGGTTCGATCTTCCAGGGCAAAGCCGACTGAAACCACAGCCGTCATCTCGTGCGATTGGCGATTTGATCGTCCCTGGGTCCGGGGACGGTGAGGTTGAGCAGTTGCGCCGTCGCCTGCACGAGGTGTTCGCCGGGGGTGAGGTGAGCGGCGCCAGCGTGGATGACTGGGAGTTGATCGTAGTCCGCTATGGGATGGCCATGAAGGACCGGCCGGCCACGCTGCTGCTCGGCGACTTGGCCACTGACATCGCTGAATTGGAGCGCACGATGGCGCAGTGCCGCTCGCTGTCGGCGTTGGGCCGGCTGACTCGGGTGGCGGCCAACCTGTCCGGCCTGGTGTGTTTGACCCTGATCAAGCTCGACGATCGGCAGGCCTTCCGGCGCTGGGCGCGGACCGCGCGCATCGCAGCGAACGAGGCCAGCGATGCCGTTACCTTCTCCTGGGTCTTGGCTCAGGAAGCCTACGGCCACTAACTACAGTGGCGACCTGATCGAGGCGGTGAACGTGGCCCAGCATGCGCAGGTCGTGGTGCCAACCTCCGCCAGCGTGGGCGCCGTGCTGGCTGCGGCGTTGGAGGCTCGGGCCCACGCCGTGCTTGGCCGGGCCGAGGAGACACGCAACGCCCTGGGGCGGGCCGAGCTGCTGCTGTCCACTGTGGATATGGCGACGGCCGCGCCGTCGGCGTTCGTCTACAACGAGGCGCAACTTCGGTTCCACGAGAGCAACGCGTTGACCCACCTCGGCGACACCCGGGCGGCGTGGCTGGCCCAGGAGCGGGCGTTGGAGCTGGTGGCGCCCACCGACTTCATGGACCGCGCCTTCATTGAGCTG
>Ga0066388_100001938_pt1 | contig 12214 bp, 7 predicted proteins | sample PanSoiMetaGPlot6_FD_64539 | JGI IMG/M metagenome (GOLD analysis project Ga0066388, IMG submission 64539) | Tropical forest soil microbial communities from Panama analyzed to predict greenhouse gas emissions - Panama Soil - Plot 6 (Hybrid Assembly) | ecosystem: Environmental > Terrestrial > Soil... | reverse complement strand
CGAGCTCGGTCAGCTCGGCGAGCACCTGGTTGACCGTCTCGAGGTGGGTGAGCATGGATGTCTCGGTGATCTCCAGGGTGAGCCGCGACGGCGGCACCCGGTGCCGGGACAGCGCGGCGGCCAGCTGACCGGGAAGGTCGCGGTCGACCAGAGTGCGCGGCGACACGTCCACGGCCACGGGGACGTCGATCCCATGCCGGGACCACTCCGCCGCGTTGTCCAGTGCGAGGTCGAACACCCGCCGGGTCAGCTCGGGCAGCAGCCCGGCGTGCTCGACCACCGGCAGGAACTCTTCCGGACAGAGCTGGCCACGGGTCGGGTGGTTCCACCGGATCAGCGCCTCGGCACCGACGGCCTCGCCGCTGTGCAGGTCGATGATCGGCTGGTAGAGCAGCTCCAACTGCTCCATGTCACGCAGCGCGGTGCGCAGCTCGCTGGCCAGCACCAACCGGCTCACGCTGCCGGCGTCCCACTCGGGCGCGTAGAAACCGACCCGCCCGCCCGACCCGGCGCGCACCGCGTGCACTGCCACCCCGGCCTGCCGGAGCAGCTCCTCCAGCGCGACCGACCCGCGCACTGCATACGCAATCCCGGCCACCCCGCTGACCGACAGGCTGGCCCCGTCTATCTCCACCGGCTCGGTGAGCGCGCCGAGCAGCGTCTCGGCCCGGTGCGACGCCTGCGCGGGATCGGTCAGCCGGGGGAGCAGCACCACGAAGTCGTCGCTGTCCAGCCGGGCCACGAGCTCACCCGGCATCGACGCCGCCCGCAGCCGCCGAGCCGCGTGGCCAGCCACCGCGTCGCCCGCCGTGTGGCCCAGCGTGTCGACGATCTCCCGGAACCCGGTGAGGTCGACCAGCACGACCGCCGCGTCGATCCCGGCTTCCGCCGCGCCCGACAGCGGAGACCGGCCCGCCTCCAGCAGCCCCGCCCGGTTGAGCAGGTCGGTCAGCGGGTCGTGTGTCGCCTCGTGCCGCGCCTTCGCATGCTGGCGCGCGTTCACCAGCGCCGAGTGCATCTCCGCGGTGACCGCCCGCAGCATCGCGTGCTCCCGGTCGTCGAGCGTCACCTCGCCGGTGAAGGACAACCGCACCGTGCCGAGCGAGCAGTTGTCCGGCCCCAGCGTGCTGATTATCTGCGTCCGCACCGGCACCGGAGGTGCGTCATCCGCCGGGCCGTCGTACGACAGGCCTTCCGCGCTGCCCCGCACCAGCCGGCCGGTGCAGTACTCGACCTCGACCCACTCCGCGGAGAAGAGCTGGGCAACCGCGGTGACTCCGCGGGACAGCACGATCCGCTCGTCCAGGTCGGCCAGGCTCTGGGTGGCCCTCAGCAGCTGCTCCCAGGAGTCCCGCTCCTTCTGGCCACGCAGCTGGCCGACATACGCCTGGCGCAGGCAGACCAGCAGCGCCGGCAGCACGGCCAGCCCGCGCGGGTCCAGCCAGTAGAGGCAGAGGGCGATCGCCGCGACGACCAGGTTGCCGGTTGCGGAGAGCACTTGCAGCTTCAAGCCGGCCCGGTAGACATGCAGGACCCGCATACGCCGGGTCAGCGACACCACGACGGCGGTGGCGGCGTCGGTCCAGAAGCCGAACACCGCGGAGGCGAACAGGACGGCGAACACGTCCCGGACGTCGGCCAGCACGATCGGCGGCTCGGTGACCAGCGGGACGACGGCTGCTGCGACGCCGGCACCGACCACCTGCATGGCGATGTTGAACGTCGCCTTGACAGGAGTCCGGCGCTGGCGCCAGGCGGCGAGGATCACGCCGCACGAGAGCGCCAGCACCGCCCAGGGCAGCGGCAGCAGCACCAGGCCGGCCGCTACCGCTGCCTCACTCCATATCATGGTCAGCTTGTCGCTGCCGATCCGCACCTCGACCCAGGGCAGCGTGGCCGCGACAAACAGGCCGATGACGAGCACCACCCGCCACGGCGAACCGGGCGGCGTGCGGGCCGCACCCACCGCTGCGGCGGCGATGCAGGCGCCCGCGGCGACGCAGAGCCCCGCGATGTACCGGCGGGAGGCTACCGGCATCGCGGGCTCAGACGCCGAAGGAGATGCGCTCACGACCACCGATCCCGGACTACTCGCGGAGAGAGCCATCTTAACCGGCACCGGGCCCAGGCTTGCCCGGGAGGCGAAGAATCCCACCAATCGTCACCCGATCGAGGGCACGACGGTGTGGCACATGTCGTGCAATCCTCTTCGAGAGGCGATGGCGTGTTCGATGCCGTAGGCGCATTTCGTTGCTCAGGTCCAGATCGTGCCGTCAGGACGCATCACAGTCACCTCCCTCGTCTGGCAGTGGCAGGTTTGAAGATCGGATATTTGGCTCTTAGCCGACCCGGTGACGCACCTCCTCACAGAAGAACAACGCGCGGTGGAAAGAAGGCGGTCGACAGCAAGCTGTTCCATGCGGCGAAGAGCGGCGCAATGCCCGCTCGTACCGTGCGCCTCAGGCACGACTACTCCCTCGTGACCTGGGGGCAGACTGGTGCGTGTCGACGCTCCAGCCTCTTCGTCCGAACAGCCTAATGTTTTGCTCTTTTGGAGGAACATCTGCCGGAGAGTGTAACTGTGTGTAATCTTTGTGGCAGAGCGTAGGTCGGCTTGTGTGGAACTGCGTAGGAATGCCGCGTCAACCGAGGGCGGGCGTCTTCGCACGCACCACACGGCGATCGGCACCGGTCAGGCTCAGCGCCGCGATCGTGCCGAGCGCCCCGGCCACGGCGATCACCACGCCGGGCGCGACGACGTCGGCTATCGCTCCGGCCACGGCGATGCTCAGCCCCTGGCCGGCAGCCAGCCCAGCGGCGACTAGGCCGAATGCCTGGCCTCGCTGCCTGGTGGGCACCGCTTGGACGAAGGCGGCGTTGGCGGGCAGGTTGTAGCTGGCGCCGATGCCAGAGAGGACGAGAAGCGCGAACGCAAGTGGTAGCGGGGGGTGCAGCACAAACGCCACGAGGGGGAGGCAGCACAGCACGGCCAGCGGGATCATGAGCTCGAGCCGGCGGGCCGGGGCGACGAGGCGGCTGAGCAGCAGACCGCCCACACCGGCGCCCAGCGGTTGGGCCGCCAGCAGCAGGCCAACCGCGACGGCGGAGCCGTTCAGCGTGTCCGCGTACGGCGCGGCGAGCCCTTCGGGAACCACGACAAAGGTCGCCAGCCACGCGATCCCCACCAGCCGGCGCAAGGCGGGGTCTCCGAAGACGAGCCGCACCCCGGCGACCATCTGGCGCCACCACAGCCGAGCGCGGCTGGCAGAGCCATCCCGCTCGGTTGCCGCGGGCCGGACCTGGACGGTCCACCGGACCAAGAAGGCCGACAGCAGGAAGGTGGCGCTGTCGAGGAGGAGAGCCTGGCGTGGCCCGACAACCGCGACCAGCGCCCCACCGAAGGCGAAGCCGACAACTTGCGCGGCTTGAGCGGTCAAGTTGTTCAGCGCCGACGCGAGGACATACCGGTCATCAGGGAGGACGTCGGCGATCAGCGCCGCTCGGGCGGCCAGGAACGGCGACTCGAGGAGCACGACGACGAACAGCAGCCCACACAGCACCGGGATGGGCAGCCGCGGCAGCGCGAGGAGTGCGACCAGCAGCGCGCTCAGCACGTTGCACGTCACCATCACGGTGCGCCTGGGGAGGCGGTCCGCGATCCCGCCCAGCAACGGGCCGCCCAGCAGCCAGGGCAGGAACGTCGTCGCATAGACTACGCCAGTGAGCAGGGCGGAGTGCGTCTGCCGGAAGACCAGGACGGCGATGGCGACCCGGGCGAGCTGGTCGCCGGCCAGCGAGATCGCGTACGTCAGCCAGAGGTAGCGGAACTCGCGTACGGCCAGTAGCGACCGCCAGGTCGCCGGACTCGCCGCAGGCTCGCTCAACGTGCTCTCCTGACAACAGGCAGTTGTCTGGTCAGTCTGAATGCACGGTCGCATCATGCGGAAGGCGTCGCACCGACCTAGCTGGTCGCCAGGTAGCGATTCACCCGACTGGCCCTGTCGGTGGCTCGTAGTTCGCCACCCGGCTGACGATCATCTCGATGACCGCCTCGGAGTCGGCCGCCATGCCGACGTCGACCACCCGCTCCGCAGCGCGAGGGCCCGCCCGGGTGCTGCCGCGATCGGGACCGTCGGTGCAGTCGACGGTGACCGCGCTGGCCGTGGTGTCGATCAGCCCCGGCCGCACCACCTCGGCGACCGCCACCGCGTCGTGGACGACGACCGCCGCTCGCCCGAGGGCTGCCGCATGGCTGTCGAGGTAGTAGTCCAGCATCCGGGCGGCTGGCTCGCCCACCGGCCCCCCGGACCGCAGCCGGTCGATGCCGGCGCGGTCCACGGCCGTCGCCCTGGTCACCTCGAGTCCGATGAGGACAGTGGGCACGGCGCGGCACAGTCCCGGGTCGGAGAGCACCCGGTAGGCTGCCTCCGGGTCGCTCCAGACGTTGAACTCGGCGGCCGGAGTGACGTTGCCGGCACCGGTCGACCCGCCGAGCACGACCAGCCGGTCGAGCCGGGCCGCCTCGTCTGGGTAGGCGGCGAACAGCAGCGCCACGTTCGTCAACGGGCCGACCGCGACGAGCGTGACCGGGGCGGCGGAGCCACGCACCGCATCGGCCATGAACCTCACCGCCGGGCGGTCATCCACAGTGGACGGCGAATCGGCCAGCTCGACCCCGCCGAGTCCGTCCGCGCCGTGCACCGCGGTCGCCCGGTGCTTCTGGCGGCGCACCAGTGGGCGCTCCGCACCTGCCGCGACCGGCACGTCGGCGCGGCCGGCGAGGGCGAGCACCCGCAGCGCGTTGCGGGTGGTCTGCTGCACGCCGACATTGCCGGCGACCGTGGTCACGCCCAGCAGGTCGAGCTCCGGGCTGGCACAAGCCAGCAGCAGCGCCAGAGCGTCGTCGATACCCGGGTCGCAGTCGACCAGCACCGGTCGTGCCCTCATCGCGTCCTCCTCATCACGTCCCCGCGGCCTGCAGCATCCGATCCACGTCCGTCCGTGACGGCAGCGACGGCTGCGCACCGGCCCGGGACGCGGCCACCGCGCCGGCGGCACACGCCCGGCGCAGAGCTGCGGTCCGGTCCAGGCCGGACCGCAGCCCGATGGCGAGTGCCGCGACGAACGCGTCCCCGGCTCCGGTGCCATCCACAGTGGACACCCTTGGCGCGGCGGCCCGGGCCACCTCCCGGCCGTCCTCGACGAGCACCGCTCCTTCCTCCCCGGCGGTCACGGCGAGCAGCCGGGCCCGGCCCAGCTCTGGCAGCGAGGCCCGCTCGGCGCGATTGGCCACGACCAGGTCGGTCCGGTCCAGGACGTCGCCCGGCACCGCTGCCGGCGGCGCCGCGTTCAGGCAGAACAGCGCGCCGGCCGGGCAGTGCAGGGCGGCGGCGCTCACAATCGGAGTCGGCACCTCGAGCTGGCAGAGCACCGCGTCGGCGTCGGCCAGGTCGGCCGGGTCCACGACCACCCGGGTGTTGGCGCCGCCGACCGCCACGATCGTGTTGTCCCCGGCGGCGTCCACGGTGACCAGCGCCAGGCCGGTGGCCTCGCCGCCGTACCGCCGCACCCTCGTCACGTCCACGCCGCCCGCCCGCAGCAGCGCGAGCGCCTCGTCGGCGGCGGGGTCAGTGCCCACGGCGGCTATCAGCCGGACCGTGGCGCCCAGCCGGCGGGCGGCAAGCGCCTGGTTGGCACCCTTGCCGCCGGGCGTCCGCGCGAACCCGGTCGCGGCGACGGTCTCGCCCGGGGTGGGCAGCCGGGGCACCGTCGCCACCAGATCGAGGTTGACGCTGCCTACGACGACCACCTGCACGGGGATCACCTTGCCAGACCGGGCAGGCGTGGGTGGAAGCGGGTAGAGACGGTAGGGGTTACCGTCGGGACGTGTTCACGACGCGTCCGGAGCTGGCCGGCACGTTCGGCATGGTCGCCTCGACCCACTGGCTGGCCACCGCGGCGGGGATGGCGGTGCTTGAGGCGGGTGGCACCGCGTTCGACGCGGCGGCCGCGGCCGGGTTCACCCTGCACGTGGTCGAGCCGGACCTGAACGGTCCGGGCGGCGAGCTCCCCGCCGTCTTCGCCACCGCCGCGAGCCAGACGCCGACCGTCCTGTGTGGACAAGGCGTGGCTCCGGCGGGGGCCACGGTCCGCCACTACCGCGACGAGCTGGGCCTGGACGTGGTGCCCGGCACCGGGCTGCTCGCGGCGACCGTCCCGGGCGCGGTCGGGGGCTGGCTGGCCCTGCTGGCCGACTACGGCACGATGAGGCTGCGGGACGTACTCGGGTACGCCATCGGGTACGCGGAGCACGGTCATCCGGTGCATCCCCGGCTGGCCGGCACGATCGCCGCGATGGCCGACCACTTCCGCGCCGCCTGGCCTACCTCCGCCGAGGCCTGGTTGCCCGGCGGTCGGGCTCCGCAGCCGGGTGAGGTGATCCGGCAGCCTGGGCTGGCAGCCACCTACCGGCGCCTGCTGGCGGAGGCCGAGGCGGCCGGGCCGGGCCGGGAGGCGCAGGTGGAGGCCGCCCGGCGGGCCTGGTACTGCGGCTTCGCCGCCGCGGGGATCGACGCGTTCTGCCGGCAGGAGTGGCCGGACGACACCGGCCGCCGCCACGCCGGGGTGCTCACCGGCGACGACCTCGCCCGGTGGCGGCCGAGCTACGAGGCACCGGCCACCATGGACTGGCGCGACGTCACGGTGGCCAAGGTCGGCGCCTGGTGCCAGGGGCCGGTGCTGCTGCAGCAACTCGCCCTGCTCGCCGCCGGCGACCTGCCTCCGCACGGCAGCCCCGACCTGGTGCACCTCGCGGTCGAGTGCGCCAAGCTCGCCTTCGCCGACCGGGAGGCCTGGTACGGCGACGTGCCGGACGTCCCGCTGGCAGAGCTGCTGGCGGCGTCCTACGTGGAGGGTCGGCGGGAGCTGGTCGGGGAGACGGCGTCCTACCAGCTCCGCCCCGGCCGGCCGGGCGGCCGGGAGCCGCGGCTGCCCCGGTACCTCCTCGACGCTGCCGCCACCACTATCGGGGCAGGCGTGCTCGCCGAGCCGGGGCTGGGTGAGCCGGGGCTGGGCGAGCCTACGGTCACCCGCGCCGGTGCCACCGCCGGCGACACGTGCCATGTCGATGCCGTGGACCGGTGGGGCAACATCGTCTCGGCCACTCCGTCCGGCGGGTGGCTGCAGAGCTCGCCGACGATTCCCGAGCTGGGTTTCTGCCTGGGCACCCGGGCGCAGATGTTCTGGCTGGAGGAGGGACTGCCGGCGTCGCTGGCCCCGGGGCGGCGGCCGCGCAGCACGCTGTCCCCGACGTTGCTGCTCCGGGACGGGGTGCCGGTGCTCGCCTGCGGCACGCCGGGCGGCGACCAGCAGGACCAGTGGCAGCTCTGCTTCCTGCTCGCGCACCTGGTGGCCGGCCTGGACCTGCAGGCCGCGATCGACGCGCCGGCCTGGCACACGAGCGCGTTCCCGTCCTCTTTCCACCCGCGCCGTGCCACCCCCGGCGAGGTCGTCGTGGAGTCCCGGATCGGTGCCGATGTCGTCGACGAGCTGACCCGGCGCGGGCACCGGGTCACCGTTTCCGAGCCCTGGTCACTGGGCCGTCTCTCGGCGGTCTCCCGCGACCCGCGCACCGGCGTGCTGCGGGCCGCGGCCAACCCGCGCGGGATGCAGGGCTACGCTGCCGGCCGGTGATCGCCTGTTCGCCCGAGCCCGGCTTCGACGGCCAGGCACACTGCCGAGGCCGGGCACGTTGCGAGGCCGGGCACACTGCCTCAGTCCCGCGCCAGCGCGAGCTGCGACACGCCCAGGTAACCGGCCCGGAAGCCGGCTTCGCAGTACGCCAGGTAGAACTCCCACATCCGGTGGAACACGCCGTCGAAACCGAGTCTGGCCACCTCGTCCCAGTGGGCCAGGAACCGTTCCCGCCAGTGCCGCAGCGTCTGGGCGTAGTGCTGGCCCAGGTCGCGGCGGGCCACGATGCGTAGCGAGGTGTGCTCACGCAGGGTCTCCTCGATCGCCCGCACCGAGGGGAGGAGCCCGCCCGGGAAGATGTACTTGTGCAGCCAGCCGTACGACCGCCGGGTCGCCAGCATGTGGTCGTGCGCGAGCGTGATCGCCTGCAGCGCGGCCCGCCCCGCCGGGGCGAGCACTCGGTCGATCGTCTGGAAGAACGCCGGCCAGTACAGCTCGCCCACCGCCTCGATCATCTCCACGCTGACCACAGCGTCGTACCGGCCCTCGGCATCCCGGTAGTCGTGCAGCCGCACGTCGATCCGGTCGCAGACCCCGGCGGCGGCGATGCGTTCGGTAGCCAGCCGCTGCTGCTCGGCCGAGATCGTCAGCGTGGTCACCCGCGCGCCGCGCTCGGCCGCGCGGATCGCCAGCGACCCCCAGCCGGTGCCGATCTCCAGCGTGGAGGTGCCGGGCCCCACTCCGGCCAGGTCCAGGATCCCGTCGATCTTCCTGCGCTGCGCGTCGGCGAGCGAGTCACCAGCGCCGAACCAGGCCGACGAGTACGTCATCGTCTCATCGAGGAACTGGGCGAACAGGTCGTTCGAGAGGTCGTAGTGGCGCGAGATGTTTTCCCGGGCACCGGTCGGGTCGTTCTCCTCCTCCGCCGGGTGCCGCTTGTCGTACCACCGGCGCAGCCACGTCAGCGGGCGCGGCACCAGCCCGGTCACCCTGGACGCGAACGCGGTCAGCACCCCCGCCAGGTCGTCGGCCGACCACGCGCCCACCATGTACGCCTCCCCGAAACCGATCTTGCCCGACGCGCCGACCCGCCGGAAGAACTCCCGCGACCGCTCGATCCGCATCGTCGGCGCGCCGGCGTCGCCGCTGCCCAGCACCCGCCCGTTCGGCAGCAGCACTCGGAGGTGGAGCCGGCGCACCGCGCGGCGGAACACCAGTCGGGCCAGCAGCCCGCGCACCAGGGCACGCGGGACCACGTCCAGCCCAGGCCACCGGCCGCGCGCCGGCAGCGGGACATCGGACTCACGATCGGAACGGACGGTGACCGGCATGGCATCCCCCTTACCCGGCTCGACCCGGTGTGACCCAGCCGTGTCCGGCGTCACCGGGTGGCGATGTCGCGAGCACCGTAACGATGGCACCGGCCGGTCGCAGGCCGAGCGCCTAGTGTAATTAGGCAATCACATAATGTCACAGTCTTGTGCAAGGGACTGAATCCGCGCGGAGATGGCTCGACGAAGATCCGGTTTCACGTGGAACGGAGAGGCACGGTGCCGGGAAGAGCCGTGGATCGCATGGTCTACCCGCTATCGTGATGCCTCGTGCGGCGCGTGGCGGTCGTGGGTAACTCCGGATCCGGCAAGTCCACGCTCGCACGGACCCTGGCCGAGGGGCTCGGGGTGCCGTGGGTCGAGCTCGACTCGATCTATCACCAGCCGGACTGGACGTCGCTGCCGGCCGAGGAGTTCCGGAACCGGATCGACCGGGTCACCTCCACCGGCGGCTGGGTGGTCGACGGGAACTACTCGAGCGTGCGTCACCTGGTGTGGGGCCGGGCTGACACCGTTGTCTGGCTGGACTTGCCGAGGCGCACTGTCATGCGGCAGATCCTGTGGCGCAGCGCGCGCCGGGCCGCGCTGCGGGTCGAGCTGTGGAACGGCAACCGGGAGCGGTGGCGCAACCTCTTCTCGCGGGACCCGCACGAGTCTGTGATCATGTGGGCCTGGCGGAAGCACTCCGACTACCGCCACCAGTACGCGATGGCGGCGGGCGACCCGGCCAACGCTCACCTGCGGTTCGTCCGGGTGCGGTCACGCGCGCAGGCCCGCCGGCTCCTCGCGCAGATCGCGGCCCGGTAGTCCAGCGGCCCTCGCTCGCGGTCGGCGAGAAACGTCGGAGCCCCGCGTTACGGTGGCGAAACGCCACCCTGGCCATCCTGGCCATCCAGGGACGACGACGGCGACCTGCGACGACGCGATAGGAGAGCGGCATGCTTCGCACCTGGGACGGAGTCCCCTCCGGCGATCTCGACCGCCCGCTGAGCGAGTTGGCTGCCGAGGCCTACGTCGGGCGCACGTGCTTCAAGACCGGGCCACCGGAGCGGGTCGGCGTCGAGCTGGAATGGCTCGTTCACGACGTCGACAGGCTACGGACCCCGGTTTCCAGCGAGCGGGTGTGGACCGCGCTCGCCGACCTGATCGACCACCCGGCACATCCTGTTCTCCCCTCCGGCGGCTCGCTCACCACCGAGCCGGGCGGGCAGTTGGAGCTCAGCTCGCCGCCTGCCCCGCTGGCCAGATGCATGCAGCTGACCGCGGCCGACCTGGACCGCATTCGCGGCTCGCTCGCCCGCAGCGGGCTCACCCTGGCCGGCGTCGGCCTCGACCCGGAGCGCCCACCGTGGCGGCACACCACCACACCCCGGTACGTGGCGATGGAGCAGCATTTCGACCGGCGCGGCCCGGCCGGCCGGCTGATGATGTGCTCCACCGCCTCGGTGCAGGTCTGCGTCGACGCGGGTGCCGACGACGCCGACATCGTCGCCCGGTGGCACGCGCTGCACGCGCTCGGACCGGTGCTCGTCGCGCTGTTCGCCAACTCTCCCCTGCACGGAGGCCGCCCTACCGGCTGGCGATGTACCCGGCAGGCGATCTGGTCCCGGATCGACCCCACCCGGACCCGACCGCCCGCCGGCTCCCCTCTCTCCGACACCCGCCCGCACGGCGCCCGACCAGCCGGTGCCGACCAGCTACGGGCCGCCTACTCCCGGTTTGCGCTGGACGCCGACCTGCTCGCCATCCAGCGCGTCGACGGTCCCTGGCTCGCGCCGCCCGGGCTCACGTTCCGCGCCTGGCTGCGGGGTGACGGGCCGTCGGCGCTGCACGCACCCACGATCGGCGACCTCGACTTCCACCTGAGCACGCTGTTCCCACCGGTCCGTCCGCGCGGGCACCTCGAGCTCCGGGTCATCGACGCCCAGCCGGTCGACCGGTGGCCGCTGGTCACGGCGGTAGTGGCGACGCTGCTGAACGACCCCGCGGTCAGGGACGACGCGCTGGCCGCGGCCGAGCCGGTGACCGGCCGGTGGGTGGCCGCGGCACGGCACGCGGCGAGCGACCCCGGCTTCGCACGCGCCGGGGTGGCCGCGCTGCTCGCCGCGGCGGCCGGCATGCGCCGGGCCGGCCTGCCCGCCGACCTCGCCGCGGCCGCCGAGGCATACGCCGACCGTTACCCGGCCCGGGGCCGCTGCCCCGCCGACGACCTGCTCGACAGCCGGGCGGGCAACGGCAGACCGGGCTCCAACCACCGACAGTCGCTACCGAGTCGTGGAGGGCTGCCATGACCCGGTCCGCCGCGTCTGAAGCCGGGCTGCGGGAGCGGATCGCGGCCGGGCTCGACCGTGCCCGACGCCGGTCGATCTCGCTCACCACCGACGTGCTCGACGAACGCGAGCTCACCAGGCAGCACTCGCCGATCATGTCTCCGCTGGTATGGGACCTGGCCCACGTCGGCAACCAGGAGGAGTTCTGGCTCGTCCGGGATGCGGGCGGGCTGGAGCCGGTGTGGTCGGACATCGACGACCTGTACGACGCGTTCAGGCACCCGCGCCGGGACCGCCCGGCGCTGCCGCTGCTGGACCCGACAGAGTCCCGCGCCTACCTTGGCGTGGTCCGCGACAAGGTGCTCGACCTGCTGGAGCGGGTGCCGTTCGAGGGCCGGCGGCTGACCGCCGACGGCTTCGTGTTCGGCATGATCGTGCAACACGAGCAGCAGCACGACGAGACGATGCTGGCCACGCACCAGCTGCGGCTGGGTGAGCCGGCGCTGGTCGGCGAGCCGGTGCCGGCCGGGCCGCGGGTGGACCCGGCGACCCTGCCGGCCGAGGTGCTGGTGCCGGCCGGGTCGTTCACGATGGGAACGAGCGTCGAGCCGTGGGCGCTGGACAACGAGCGGCCAGCGCACGAGGTGCACGTGCCGGCCTTCCGTATCGACACGTTCCCGGTGAGCAACGGCGACTACCTCGCGTTCGTCGAGGACGGCGGTTACGACGACCCTCGCTGGTGGACCGGTCAGGGGTGGCGGCACCGGACCGAGGCTGGGCTGGTCGCCCCACAGTTCTGGCACCACGACGGCGGACGCTGGTGGCGCACCCGGTTCGGCACGATGGAGCCTGTCCCCGGCGACGAGCCGGTGCAGCACGTGTGCTGGTACGAGGCGGACGCGTACGCGCGGTGGGCCGGCA